>ODAI014592227.1_pt1 | contig 26342 bp, 22 predicted proteins | sample 1539321 | NCBI WGS metagenome assembly ODAI01 (sample SAMN02144231, study PRJEB22623) | gut metagenome | biome: sheep rumen | host: Ovis aries | place: New Zealand
GTTTATCGATATGGGAATTGCCCTTAGGGTTAATATGTATCGTGCTCTTCCGGAAGATGAAAAACAAGCGATAAAAGCAAGCGATAAAAAACAAGCGATAAGCGATAATTCTAAGCGACAAACGATAAAAGCAAGCGATAGTAGAACTATGTTTGCAGAATATATGTCGCAACATGGGGCTTCTAAAACAGCTGAAATAGCTAAATTTTCTGGCCTTAGTCCACAGAGAACAAGGGCAATTTTGTCAAAGATGGTAGAAGATGGAATTATAATTGCTGAGGGGGCAAATAAAACCAGAAAATATCGCTTGCAATAAACAAACGATAAATTTATAATGTGGAATAGAAGGAATTGGTGACTTCAATAATTATTTCCGGTTGCACTTTGGTTGCAAAAAGTTATAAAAAGCAAAAAAATTGCTGGAATAAACGTAAAACCACAACAACATAGAGAGTTTGAAATTTTTTCTGTAAATAGGGATCTTCTAAGATAATTTGAATTTATGAGAAAGCAATCAGAACGGTTGCTTTCTTTTTTAGAATATACAATTTTTGAACCCTAAGGTCAATGACTTTTTTTGCATCATAAATATTACTTGATATGGATTATATGTACATGGTATTATCTTAATAATATATTTACATTATTTAATATTTAGACAACTTGGGGAGTGATGATATATGGCTAAAGAAGACAAGGTTTTTATGGATACCGGCGTATTTACAGATATTGTTGCAGATATAAGAGGCGCAGCTTCTGAATGTGTGTTTCCTGATAACGCATTGAAGCAGGCAAACCGTATAGGTACTTTTAACGCAGGAAGGAAGCTACAAGAAATCTTAAATGAGATACACAAAACGGATGAAATATATAGACGCGAGGCATCTGAATCGCTTCCGACAGCTTTTCTTAAGATGCGCGATAGTATGATTGCAATAGACGAAGCTTGCGCAGACAGTATTACAGTTGAAAAAATCTCGGCAAATAATTTATCTGCCGCATCCGCAAGCATTCCGATTGGTCAAAGATATGCTCAAAAGCAATTACAAAAGGGCATCGAAAAAGGAAAAGAAAAAGCTAAAAAGAATTATGACAACGAATATAATTATAATCGGTCTAAGAACACTGGCAAAACTCTTGCAGAATTGCAGGCGTTAAATACTCCTGATGCCAATTTGCCTGATTATACTGAGGAAATTGATAAATGGATGGCTGAACAGGAAAAGTATTTTGACAAAAAATACCCTGGTAAGCCAAATCCGATAACAGGAGGTCCTTTAGTATCTGAAGCAGCTTTTACCTACGCTTTTTATAATAAAGTGAAAACTGGAGGCGATATGGATATAAAGCAACCTGAAAAATGGAGTAACGCATTTTCTAATATTCCATATCCAGAAGGAGATAATTCTTATTTTATTTATCATGGGCAAGTTATGGACGCTGCAACTTTAGGAAATGTGACATATTCTTATGTTGGAGCAAAATATTATTCTGATTTTGCACTATATTCAGGAGGGGCTGCAGTTCAGACTAAAAGACGCGATCCGCATGATTTACCATATATGTATACATTACCTGATTACGGTGATATGCCTGAAGATCATGAGTCAATCGGACTGGGATTAAAATGGAGAAAGGAAGGCTTCCCAGATGGAAATTGATGCAAAGAGGACACCTAAAATCATAATAAAACTAAGCATTATCATTGTTTTTATTATGATAATTCTGTTTTTTATTTATAGACAGATGCATTTTGTAAAATTGTCCGAGATAGAACAATATGTTGCAGAAAATCATGAATACTTAACAGATATAGCAGAGAAGCTCCTTGCAGAACAAGAAAAATCAGTAGAGATATACTATAGCAAAGGTTCTTTGCCAAAGAGTATAGATGCTCACAAATTGTATTTTGACTTAAGAGTTCAGGATGTTTTTGTTGGAAAAAACCATCTTGATTATAAAAACTACGTATCTATTCTTTTAAAAAACAAAAATGGCAACTACTCATGTGGTATATACTACTCGCCTGATGATCTTCTCATGGAATATGGAACACCTAAAGAAGGAACAGGAGATACTTATGAATATGATGGTATGCAAGAAGGAATCCGTCATAGATATAGGGCTAATAAAATATGCGACAATTGGTACTATTACGAAGATGATACTTGGAATTAACGCTATAAATATGCTTCATTTAAGGGATACCACCTTATGATAAAGACGGTATCCCTTATTTTTTTAGTATGTAAGTCTGTCAGGGAACATTATCGCAAGCTCTCCACGCACTCTGCCCCAATTTCTTATCGGCATAGTCCATTTTTTGGTAACTTCAAAAGTCGCCAAATAAAGTGCTTTCATTAGCGCTTGCGGACTTGGGAATACGCTTCTTTGCTTATTTAGCCGACGATAGCAGGAATTTAAACTCTTGCTATAAAAGAAAATCAATTTCGCAAGATATTGATGCCTTTCTAGATATTGGTAAGACCTCAATTACTTGGCTTTTGTATATGGTTCAACCTAAATCAAGAAGATTTGGTTGAACCTTTTTTGCCCAAAAACAGATTTACATAAGATTGATATTGTTTTTTATTTGTGATAAAATGTTAATGTTTTATTACAAAAATGTTTCTTGGGTAATAGAAAAAATTCTAAGAAATATCAAATGAGGGGATAACGCTGATGCATAAGACTGATTGATTAGTACTATGTGAAAGGGGAAGAGTAGTGAAATGATAACTTACAAGTGCAGAAATTGCGGTGCACAGCTTAAGCTTTCCGACGCGGGGGGATTTACATGTCCATACTGCGGCAGCAGGTCATTTATGTCGGATTCGGAGCTTAAGGGGAATAACGAATTTCGTAAGAAAATGGTTACTTATTACAGTGCAAGAGCAATGGAAAAGGAGAATGATTATTCGGGCGATACGCTTTGGGAAGAGACGGGCAGAGTTGAATATATAATGGAAAATGGCAGTGAGCTTACGATTGCTTATATGGATAAGTATGAGTATCCGCGTATGACTTGCTATTTAGCTATGAAAAATGTTGTTTATATATTTGATAATAACGAAGAGGCAGATCTGTTTCTGTGGGGACTCGACAGTCTTGTTTTTCCTGAAGCGGATATGAAGCTTGACAGATGTTTCCCTGTACTGAGACAGCGAGTGTCACTTGAAGGCGGAAAAGAAGTTTTGGTATTTGTGCGTAAGCCCTACTTTTATCCGGCTGAAGTTTTTGCGCCGTATGAACCGGAGCATTTGGCGTGGGTTATCTCTCGAATGGAAAATATGTGTTGCGCGCTTGAATATTCGGGAGTTTCTCATGGTGATATCAGCACGTTTAGCGTATTTGTAAATCCGCTGACGCATGAAGGAATGCTTTTTGGCGACTGGAGGAAAGTGGGAGTGAAGAGATCGAATTTAGATCTTAAGCTTGTAAGAGAGACTGCAAAAAAAATCATGGGCGGAAACGGACAGCCTGTGCAGCTGACAGAGTTTTTGCGATCCATGCCAAGAAGAGATGCATACGAAGATTTTGAATATTGGGACACCGTCATCGAGAGGGGATTTGGCGGTCATAGATTTAAAAAGTTGTAAAAAGATATAGGGGAGAGAAGAAATGGGTTATGGAAGTGATTTGAAGTTATGAGAACGGTTGCCGTTATTGGAAAAAATTTTGGCGATGAGGGAAAAGGTCTTGTCTGTGCAAGCCTTTCGAAGAATATGGAAAAAACGCTCATTGTCAAGCATAACGGCGGTGGGCAGGCCGGACATACTGTGGAGAGTATAGATGGTAAGCGGTTTATACATCATCAGATAGGATCGGGAGCAGAGTTTGGAGCTGCAACACTGCTTGCGGATACTTTTATGGTAGATCTGTATCAGCTTACCGAAGAGCTGAGCAGCTTTGAACATATATATGGTTTCATACCGGAAATTTATGCCGAGAAAACTACGCATATTACGGTTATTGATGATGTGCTTCGAAATATGTTCATTGAATCCGCACGTGGAGCAATGCGCCACGGAAGTTGCGGCATGGGGATTAATGAATGTAAGATGAGGCAGGCGGAAGGTTTTTCTCTGACTCTTGAGGAAGTAAGGGACCTTAATCCGGGAGAACTTTTTCGAAGACTTAAAAAATTCCGCATTGAATATGGACAGCGGGATATAGAAGCACTCAAAGCTAAGTTCAAGAAGAATAATCCGGGTGAACATGCCGATTATTACGATATGCTCACGGATGACGGAGTTCTTTTTACCTATGTGAAATATCTGAAAGAGGGTATGAGGTCCATCAAACTTGTTGATGCAAGTAAGGAATGGCTTTCGGGATATGAGCAGATAGTATTTGAAACGGGGCAGGGGCTTCTTCTTGATGAGGATTATACGATTTATGCACCTCATCTTACGCCGTCCAAGACAGGGCTTTACAATATTGCGCAGTTTCTTGAAAAGAGAGATATGCTTCTCAATGAATTTATCTATGTCACAAGGCCTTATGTGACAAGGCATGGAAACGGACCTTTGCCGCATGAGATAAAAAGGGAAGAACTCCCGGGAGTCGGTAAAGACGGCACCAACATGGATAACGAGTGGCAGGGCAGTATCCGCTATGCAAAACATGAGAGCTTGCAGAGCTTTGACAGGCCTGTAAGAGATGATGTAAAGAGCGTCTTGCATATGAAATGTATGCGTGGTGCAATGGTGTCGATTCTTTTGACACATTTGGACGAAACGAATGATATTGTTTATTTCCACGATGGCGATATTCATTCGGATGATCTTATGAAAAAGCTGCTGGAAGATTATGGATATACGAGGGTATACACATCACACAGCAGATTTGATACAGATATTGCAAAATGATATAAAAAAATAAAAAACCGCGCGGTGCTTGAATGATAGGCGTTGCGCGGTTTTTTGAATTTTACCTTGTCAGGTTCTTCAGATCTTCAAAGAATGTAGGATAGGAGATCGATACGCACTCCGAATCCTGTATCACAGTCGGGCCTTCTGCAACAAGCGATGCAATCGCAAAGCTCATTGCAAGTCTGTGGTCGGCGTGACAGTTGATGCTTGCACCAAATAGCGGCTTACCGCCACGGATTATCATACCGTCGTCTGTAGCTTCCGCATCGCAACCCATTGCGGTGAGGTTCTCGACAACAGAGGCGATACGGTTTGATTCTTTTACTTTGAGTTCTGCGGCGTCGCGGATAATTGTCTCACAGTCGGCAGTTGCGGCAAGAACCGCAACTACGGGAAGTTCATCTATCATAGTCGGTATGTCTTTTCCGCCGATAATGAATTTACCGTTTTCGTTTCCGCAGAGCTTACTGTATCTTACAAGGATGTCGGCTCTTGATTCCTGAGAATTATCTTCGTTAAGGAGAGTGATGTCTGCTCCCATTTTTTTCAAAACATTTATTATACCTGCGCGGGTCTTGTTGACACCGACGTTCTTGATAAGAAGTTCTGAACCGGGTACTACGAGCGCCGCTGCGATAAAGTAGGCGGCAGAAGATATGTCACCGGGTACATTGATGTCGATTCCGTGAAGTGCTCTTCCGGGATGAAGAATGGCAGATGCCGTTCCAAGATCCGTAACTTCGTTGTGGATGTCCGCACCGAAAGCGGAGAGCATTATCTCTGTGTGATTTCGTGAAAGAGCGGGCTCGCGAACGATCGTGTCACCTTCTGCGTAAAGTCCTGCAAGGATGATCGCTGATTTTACCTGTGCTGAAGCAACAGGACTTGTGTAATCGATGCCCTTAAGCTCTTTTCCGCCTTCGATATTAAGCGGAGCACAGCCGTTTCCGCGCGCCGATGTTATTGACGCGCCCATAAGTGTGAGAGGATCGATAACTCTTTTCATAGGACGCTGTTCTATTGAAGAGTCGCCTGTAATCGAGGTGTCGAAAGGCTGCGCGGCAAGAATCCCGGACATGAGACGAGTCGTTGTTCCGCTGTTTCCCGTATAAAGAGTTTCGATGGGAGCGGAGAGACCGTTTAATCCCTTTCCGTGAACGGTTATCTTTTTGACATTTTTATATTCGTCTTCTTCGCGGTCTATTGTTATTCCGAGCTTTCTGAAGCAGTCAATGGTTGAAAGACAATCGGCACTTTCAAGAAAACCTGTGATCGTGGTATCACCCTCTGCAAGTGCGCCGAACATAATGCTTCTGTGAGATATTGATTTATCGCCGGGAACTGTAACTTCCCCTCTTAATGGACCTCTGGCTTTTTCTAGTGTAGTCATGTGAGTCTCCTTGTTTTTTACAGATAAATGTTATAACCGTTACTTTTAAGTACGCTGTTTGCTTTGTCGAGACCTTCCTTGTCGTGAAGTTCGATCCGTAATGTACCGCGCTCGTATTCCCTGTTGTGCACGATACCGATGTTTTTGATATTTATTTCGTTGTCGGACAAAAGAGTTGCAACTTTGGCAAGTCTGCCCGGATGGTCGTCAATCTCAACCGTTATCTCGTAAACTTTCTGAATGGGGCCGCTTGATGTCGTGATAAATGACTCTCTGTATTCTCTTGCTTTTGAGAAAAATTCAAAGAGTTTCTCATTGTCTTTTTCGTCGATTGCAAGTTTGATGTCATATAAGGAATCGATGTATTTTGACAAAAAATCTGAGATATTTGCCGAATTGGTCGTACAGATCTGTTGCCACATAACGGGAGAAGATGACGATATTCTCGTTATGTCCTTGAAACCGCCCGCTGCGATGGTTTTCATAAGTTCATCTTCCGAATCGTTGTCTTTTACAAGATTAACGAGCGAAGCGGAGATCACGTGCGGGACGTGGCTTATTGCCGCAGTGATATAGTCGTGCTGCTTATATTCGACAACAAGCGGGATCGCACCGATCGTCTTTACCAGGTCATAGTATCTTTTTAACCGGTCTTCATCTGTGATGCTTGTCTTTGTCAGGATGTAGTACGCATTTTGCAAAAGAGAGGACTTGGAGTTGTTAAAACCGATCCTTTCGGTACCTGCCATTGGATGGCCGCCGATAAATTGATCTTCAAGTCCGAGTTCTTTTATCTTCTCATGTATTCCGTTTTTGACGCTTCCGATATCCGTGAGCGTTGTTTTTTTATTCAAAAAAGGAAGGAGCTTTTGGATATTATCATTGTTGCACTCAACGGGAGCGCACAAAAAGATATAATCGCAATCGCTGAAATCTGCGCCAATCTCATAGAGGGGAGTGTCGATTATCCCTTCGGCATGCGCGGTATCTACGGTCTCTTTGTGAGGAGTGTAGGCGATTATCTTTGAAGACGGCTCATTTTCCTTTATTGCCCTGGCAATCGATCCGCCGATAAGTCCGAGGCCTATAAAACCATAGGTCGTATTGTTCATAAAAGGTAGAACCCCCCTAAAATCATGTATTCTTGTGAAAAAACTATAACACTTTAATGTGCGAAAATCAATTATGAACCCTTACCATATGTGGCGGAAAAAGATAATGCAACTTTTGTGCATAATCGCCCAGAATACTTGTTTCAGATACATGTTTTTAGTAAAATATTATTATAAGTCTTTGGGGAATTGTATCATATCTCATACATAATACCCAAAATTGAGCGACTGGAGGATAAGATATGAACGTTTACACAACTGATAAGATTCGTAACGTGGTACTGCTCGGACATGGTGGAGCCGGAAAGACAACCTTAGCTGAAGCAATGGCTTATCTTGCCGGTATTACATCAAGGATGGGGACAGTGGAGGATGGAAATACTCTGAGTGATTTCGATAAGGAGGAGCAGAAGAGGCACATTTCTATAAGCACATCGGCTATTCCGCTTGAGTGGGACGGACACAAAATCAACATTTTGGATACTCCCGGATTTTTTGATTTTGTCGGGGAAGTAGAGGAAGCAATCAGCGTAGCGGATGCAGCGATTATCGTCGTTTCCGGAAAAGCGGGAATTGAAGTCGGAACAGAGAAGGCATGGGAACTTTGCGAGAAATACAAGATTCCGCGCATGGTATTTGTTTCCGATATGGATATAGATGATGTTTCCTACAGACAGGTTGTGCAGGATATGACCGATAAGTACGGCAAGAAGATGGCTCCTTTTAACCTGCCTATCCGTGAGAACGAGAAGTTCGTAGGATACGTTAATGTTATTCAGGAGAAAGGTTTCAAGTGGTCGGGAAAAGAAGTTGTTGAGTGCGAAGTTCCCGATTACAATCAGCAAAACCTTAAGATATGCAGAGATACTCTAATTGAGACCGTAGCTGAGACTTCGGAAGAATTTATGGAAAGATACTTTAACGGTGAAACTTTCTCTGAGTCTGAGATAAGAGCAGCGGTAAGGACTAATGTGTGCGACGGAAGTATTGTTCCCATCGAGATGGGTTCAAGTACGCTCTGCCAGGGTATCTACACACTTCTTGATGATATCGTTAAGTACATGCCAAGCCCTGAGAACCGCAAGATGGCAGGTATTAACACCAATACAAATGAGATTTTTGAAGCGGACTTTGACTTCTCCAAGCCAAAGACAGCTTTTGTATTTAAGACAATGATCGATCCTTTCATAGGTAAGTACTCACTTATAAAGGTAAGATCGGGCGTTCTTAAACCCGACGATGTGATGTTCGTTGCGGATAAGGATATGGAACTTAAGATAGGTAAGCTCTATGTGCTTCAGGGAAATAAGACAACAGAAGTATCGGAGCTTCATGCGGGTGACCTTGGCGCACTTCAGAAGATCGATGTTGCGACGGGAGATACTCTTTCTACCAAGGGAACACCCATACAGTATGCAAAGATGGATATTTCGCAGCCGTATACCGTTATGAGATATCATGCGCAGAATAAGAGCGATATTGATAAGATTGCGCAGTCACTTGCCAAGATAGCTGCGGAAGATCAGACGATAAGGGTTGTGAATGATGCGGAGAACCGTCAGACACTTCTTTACGGAATGGGAGATATGCACCTTGAGGTTATTCAGAATAAGTTAAAAGATGTATATAAAGTTTCGATTGACCTGACTAAACCTAAGGTTGCATTTAGAGAGACAATCAGGAAAAATTCCGATGTGGAATACAAATATAAGAAGCAGACGGGCGGACACGGACAGTACGGACATGTTAAGATGCGTTTTGCGCCTTTGGGAGATCCGACGGTTCCGTATACATTCGATCAGGAAGTTGTCGGCGGAGCGGTTCCGAAGAACTTCTTCCCGGCTGTTGAGAAGGGAATCGCAGAGTCGGTTCAGAGAGGACCTCTTGCGGCATATCCCGTTGTCGGCGTTAAAGCAACTCTTTATGACGGATCGTATCATCCTGTTGATTCGTCAGAGATGGCATTTAAAGTTGCTGCATCAAATGCCTTCAAAAAAGGCTTCATGGATGCAACTCCCGTTCTTCTTGAGCCTATAGTATCTCTTAAAGTTACGGTTCCCGAAAACTATACAGGTGACGTAATGGGTGATCTTAACAAGAGAAGAGGCAGGGTGCTCGGAATGAATCCATCGCTTACGGGCAAGCAGGTTATTGAAGCTGAGATTCCTCAGATGGAACTCTATGGCTATTGCACACAGCTTCGCTCAATGACCGGCGGAAGCGGAGAGTACGAGTATACATTTAACAGATATGAGCAGGCACCTTCGGATGTTCAGGCAAAAGAAGTTGAGGCAAGAGCAGAAAAGGTTGCTGCTGCAAATTCGGAAGAATAAAATTGGTATTTTACATTAATTAAAATAAGAGCGCGAAATCTTAAGCTTTAAACAGACTTGGGAGGTCGCGCTTTTTGTTTTCGGTTGGGCAGGTACGCTGAAACGATTTTGTAATTAATTATTAACAAAAATGACGGCTCGGAAATGTATAGATTGAACGAAAATGATTAAGTGTGATTATTTGTGATTGAATATGATTGCAAATTGATTTTTTGAGTGCTATATTTTAATTAGAAAATCACAAATTAACATTTTTGCTCAAGGAGATTATGAATGCTGACTGAAGAGAGAAGAGCACGTATTGTTGATATTGTAAATGAAAAGAAAGCTGTTTCCGTAAATGAGCTGATCGAGCTTTTGGATACATCTGCAGCGACCATAAGACGAGATATAAGCGCGCTTGATCGTTCGCGCAAGCTTATAAAGGTCTTTGGCGGCGCGACTGCACTTGCTTCAAGGAATGTTGATACCAAAGAAGATGCGGTAAAGATGAAAGTTCAAAGGAATGTGCGGGAGAAGGATGCTATAAGCAAATTTGCTGCAGAGCTCATTGAGGATGACGATTTTGTCTATATCGACGCGGGCACGACAACACTGGCAATGATCGAGTATTTAACAAATCACAATGCAAAATACATAACAAACGGTGTTGTACACGCAAGACGCCTTATGGACAAAGGCTTCGAGACGATAATGATCGGAGGAAGGCTCAAGGCTTCCACGGAGGCGGCGGTCGGAACCGATTGCGTTGAGTTTATTCGCAAATATCATTTTACGAAGGCTTTTATGGGTACAAACGGAATTTCAGTTCACGCAGGATTCACAACACCGGATGTTGACGAAGCGATGATCAAGACGGCGGCTATAAAGCATGCTTACAGGTCATATGTACTTGCAGATCATACCAAGTTTGACAAAGTCAATTCCGTGACTTTTGCAGACATAAAGGAATGCAGCGTTATTACAGACAGACTTACGGCAAAAGAGTATGTGAATCATACAGAGGTATTTATCTGTTGCAAGTAAAGATGGAGGGATATTGATGATTTATACGGTTACTTTTAATCCTGCGCTTGATTATGTAGTCAGAATGGATGGTGAATTACAACCGGGTATGACAAACCGTTCTACCAGTGAGGAGTTCTACTACGGCGGGAAGGGCATAAATGTATCCATGGTATTGGCGGAACTTGGATTTAAGAGTACGGCTTTAGGATTTGTGGCAGGCTTCATAGGACGCGCCATTGATGAAGGCGTTAAGGCAGCAGGCATTGATACCGATTTTATTCAACTTAAGGAAGGAATCTCCCGGGTTAATGTCAAGATTAAGGCAGTAGCGGAAACAGAGATAAACGCTCAGGGTCCTAAGATCAGTGATGAGGCGCAAAAAGAGCTTTTTGACAAGCTCTCGAGACTCAAAGAAGGCGATCTTTTGATACTGGCGGGATCTATCCCCGGCTCGCTTCCGGACGATGTATATGAAAAAATTCTTTCTATGCTCGACGGTAGGGGAATAGAGTTTGTTGTTGATGCGACGAAAGATCTGCTCACAAATGTTCTTAAGTATCATCCGTTTCTCATTAAGCCGAATAATTTCGAACTTGGTGAGATCATAGGAAAAACACTTGAAACGGATGATGATATATACGAAGGCGCGGTCAGTCTTCAGAAGATGGGAGCAAGAAATGTTCTTATCTCTATGGCGGGAGACGGAGCGATGCTGGTTGACGAAAACGGCTTGAAATATCGCATCGGAGTTCCGAAAGGAACAGTCAGAAATTCAGTCGGTGCGGGAGATTCTATGGTAGCAGGTTTTGTGGCAGGGGACTTAAAAACAAAAGACTACGAGACTGCACTAAAAATGGGAACGGCTGCAGGTTCTGCAACGGCATTTTCGGATGGCCTTGCAACAGCTGCAGATATAGAGAAGGTTTTAAAAAACATGTAATTTTTTTAGGAGGTATTATGAGGATTACAGAGTTTATCGATCCTAGGGGGATCAAGCTTCAGGCAAAGGTGTCTGATCAGAATGACGCAATCGATCAGCTTATCGCACTTCACGAGTCAGCCGGAAATCTTAAGGATGTTGCAGGATTTAAGAAAGCAATCCTTGAGCGTGAGGCTAAGGGCTCAACAGCAATCGGAAACGGAATCGCAGTTCCGCACGGAAAATCTGCATCGGTAAAAAAGGCAGGTCTTGTTGCAATAACTTGTCCCGACGGAGTGGATTATAAAGCACTTGACGGAAAGCCGAGCAATCTTTTATTTATGATCGCGGCACCTGAAAATGGCGCAGATACACATCTTGAAGTTCTTTCAAAACTTATGGGAATGTTAATGGACGGAGAATTTTGCAAGAAACTTGTCGGAGCAGAATCTGTAGATGAGTTCCTTGAGCTTATCGACTCCAAAGAAACGGAGAAAGATGCGCAGAATGGTGCGGCAAAGTCCGAAGCACCTTCTAAGGCAGGTAAGAAGATTGTTGCGGTTACAGCATGTCCTACGGGTATAGCACATACATTTATGGCTGCAGAGGCACTTGAGCTCAAGGCAAAAGAACTCGGAATTACTTTCAGGGTTGAAAAAGACGGCTCAGGCGGAGCGAAGGATCCTCTTACCGCAAAAGAGATAGAAGAAGCGGATGCAGTAATTGTCGCATGCGATAAGAATATCGAGATGGGACAGTTTGACGGAAAGAAGGTTGTTATGGCATCGACAAAAGAAGCTATTCACACACCTGAAAAACTTTTCGAAAAAGTTGAGACAGCTTCTGTATATCATCATTCCGGAAAGGTTACAAAAAAGAGCGATGATGTCAATGAATCGATTGGAAGAAAGCTTTATAAGCATCTTATGAACGGTGTATCACATATGCTTCCGTTCGTTATTGGAGGCGGTATTCTTATTGCGATAGCATTCCTCCTTGATGATTATTCAATCGATCCGAGCAACTTTGGTACAAACACACCTGTAGCTGCATGGTTTAAGACAATAGGCGGAGCAGCATTTGGATTTATGCTTCCGATACTTGCGGGATTTATAGCAATGTCGATAGCTGACAGACCGGGTCTTGCAGTCGGCTTTGTAGGCGGATATCTTGCATCAACCGGTGCAACATTTGCAAATCCCGGAGGAGATATACCTTCTGCATTTCTCGGAGCGTTGGTAGCAGGTTTTGTATCAGGTTATCTTGTTCTATGGCTTGAAAAGATATGTAACAAGCTTCCTCAGTCACTTGAAGGAATAAAGCCTGTTCTTATCTATCCTCTTGCAGGTATCACGATGGTAGGTCTTGTTATGTGCGCAATCAATCCTGTTGTGGGAGCACTTAATAACTGGATTTCAGGTGTACTTACAGGTATGAGCAGCGGATCGATAATCGCACTCGGTATCCTTCTCGGAGCAATGATGGCAACAGATATGGGAGGTCCTCTCAACAAGGCGGCATATGTATTTGGTACAGCAGCTCTTGCTCAGCAGAATGAGACAGGATGGATGATCATGGCGGCAGTTATGGTCGGCGGTATGGTTCCTCCTATCGCTATAGCTCTTGCTACACTTATCTTCCCCAAGAAGTTCACTGTAGCTGAGAGAAAAGCAGGCCCTGTAAACTTCATCATGGGATTCTGTTTCATTACAGAGGGTGCTATTCCTTATGCGGCAGCAGATCCTATCCGTGTAATTCCTTCACTTATGGTTGGATCGGGTGTTGCCGGAGCTCTTTCAATGGCATTTAAGTGCACACTTATGGCACCTCACGGCGGAATCTTTGTATTCCCTGTAGTAGGAAACTGGGCACTTTATCTTGTTGCACTTGCAGCAGGTGCGGTTGTAAGCTGCCTTATGCTTGGTGTATTGAAAAAGACAGTTGAAGAATAAAAAATCATATGATGTAGGTGTTGGAAAATATTTTTTGGCACCTGCATCATAATTCATACAAAAAGGAGAAAAAGTGTAATGGTTTCAAAAACAGTAAAGATCGTAAATGAACAGGGAATGCATATGCGTCCTGCGACAGTTTTCAGTCAGGCTATGATGCATTTTTCATCAGAAATAAATCTTTGCATTAACGGCTCAAAGTATGACGGAAAGAGTGTCATGATGCTTATGGCGGCATGCATCAAGTGTGATGCCGAAGTTGAGGTTACCTGCGACGGTCCTGATGAAGAGGAAGCACTTGCAAAAGCGGTTGAGCTTATTGAGAGCGGTCTCGGAGATTGAAGCAAAGGAAATCTTTTACGGGAGGTCATTATCTATGTATAAAGGCATAGAAGCATCAAGAGGAATAGGCATTGGCAGTATCTGTCTTATAACAGATTATGATCTGTCATTTGAAGCCAAACATATTGAAGATACAGAAGCAGAAAAAAGCAGACTTGGAGCGGCTGTTGAGGCTTTAAAAGTTAAAACGTCCGCTATGGCCGATAATATAAGGAAAACTATCGGACCCAAGGAAGCTGAGATTATGGAAGGTCATATCGCAATGATCGCCGATCCCGCCATGTCGGGAGAGATGAACAAGATGATCGATGCAGGGCAGTGCGCTGAAGCTGCAGTCACCGCTGTATGCGATATGTTCATAGGTATGTTTTCCAAAATGGAAGATGATATGATGCGCCAGCGTGCATCTGATATTTCCGATGTGAAAACGGGTCTTTTGAAAGAACTTCTTGGAATAGAAGATGTAGACATAAGCAAAGTGCCGCAGGGTACTGTGCTTGTTGCTCATGACCTTACTCCTTCAATGACTTCACAGATAGTTAAAGAGAATGTTGTAGGCATTATCACGGAAGTTGGCGGAAAGACCTCACATTCAGCTATTCTTGCAAGAGCACTTGAGATTCCTGCCGTTCTTTCCGTACCGGGAATTACAGAGAAGGTAAAAGATAAAGATACCGCCGTCGTCGATGGTACAGAAGGCGTTGTATATATTAATCCTGACGGGGAGATAGTTTCAAAATATGTTATTAAGAGGGAAGAATTTATACGCGCGCAGGCTGAACTTGAGAGTTTCAGGGGGAAAGAAACTCTTACGGCTGACGGCATGAAGGTAGAGCTTTTCTGCAATATAGGTACGCCTAAGGATGCAAAGAAGGCTATAGAATGCGACGGGGAAGGTATAGGTCTTTTCCGCTCGGAATTTTTGTTCATGGACAAGTCTCATCTTCCTTCCGAGGATGAACAGTTTGAAGCATACAAAGAAGCGATTGAGATCATGAACGGTAAGACGGTTATCATCCGTACTCTTGATATAGGTGGAGATAAAGAGATTCCGTATCTGGGACTTGAGAAAGAGGACAATCCTTTCCTTGGATACAGGGCGGTGCGCTATTGTCTTGCAAATCCTGAAGTTTACAAGACGCAGCTTCGTGGAATCCTTCGTGCAAGTGCATTTGGTAAGGCAAAGATCATGGTTCCGCTTGTTACCTGTGTCGATGAGATCCGTGCAGTGAAGGCGCTTGTTGAAGAGTGCAAGAAAGAGCTTTCTTCTGAGAATATTGGTTTTGATGAGAAGATAGAAGTCGGATGCATGGTCGAGACGGCGGCAGCTTCGCTCATAGCCGATATGCTCGCAAAAGAAGCGGATTTCTTTTCTATAGGAACAAACGACCTTACGCAGTATACAATGAGTGTCGACCGCGGAAATGCAAAGGTTGCATATCTTTATTCCGCATTCCAGCCTGCGGTTCTTCGCTCGATAAAGAATATAATCGAAGCCGGAAAGGCAGTAGGAATTCCGGTGGGAATGTGCGGTGAGGCGGCAGCAGATCCGCTGATGATACCGCTCCTTATCTCCTTCGGGCTCGATGAGTACAGCGTGAACTCAGTACTTGTACTGACCGCGCGCAGCATCATCTCGAAGTGGTCAAAGGCCGATGCGGATGCTCTCGCAGAGCAGGTGCTTGCACTCTCCACAGAGGCAGAGGTCGTTGCTACGCTCAAAGCTGCGGCAAGATGATGGTGCTTAAGAGAAGGTATTTTATAAAGGGTATTTAAGAAATATATTTACGGAGAGAAAAGTGACTAAGAACGGCAGAAAATGCCGGTTTAGTCACTTTTTTGCTTTCTATCAGAATCCGGACGGAAAAATACACTGCCTATATAAGGAAGTTGTAGAAAGGTGGCAGAACGGTAATCCTAAAAAGGACTGCCTATATAGGATAATAAAGCGGGATTATTGAGCGACGGCAACATTGGTCACAAAATGCCTTTCGCTTGTCGTATACGTTGAGCAACAAAAAATTGAAAATCCCCAGGAATTGATGCTTTTAACTTTGCTGATAGAGTCGGCTCGGCATCGAAAAATCTGGAAACGTAGTATTTTTGATGCTGTGAACATATTAATGCATCTTGTAAAGCATCGAAAAGCTCAGGTATTTATAGTTATGATGCTTTTCGTTCTGATAGACTCTTATAGAGCCGGTACAGCAACAAAAAACCTTGAGATGAGTCAGGTTTGATACTTTCAACAGATGCTTTTCATAGGAAGCAAGATATATGATATATTTAAAAATGTGTGATTATCAGATTGCGTATACGTGATAGGTACATATATTGAAGAGAGTAGGTTAGAATAAAGATGTTGGGGAGGGGATTTCATAGTTATAGCGGTATTATCAGACATCCATGGAAATCTGTAATGAAAAATACGGAGAGTGCAACTGGCCTAAAGTGCCGGAAGAGTGCATGGCAGAAGCATTTGACGAAATATATAAGAGCCGTTGATGGAAATGGATAAGAAATGCACTGTCAAAAAATGCAATCAGCAGAAAATAGACAGAATTATAGTGGCAGGAGAAATAATAAATGGATTTAACAGTAATTGAAAATTTGTCTATAGACCGCGTAATTAAGCGGGGCACAGCGGAAATAATCGAAAAGGATGTCGATGCGATATTGCTTAAAGATACGGTCAGCAAAGGGGTGATGTTAGCTTGTGATGATGCAGAAAAAGGAATGGAAATTCTTACGCGTAATATCAAGGAAACTCACCCGCTTTTAATGATTTCAAATCCTGAAATAGGAAGAAGAGCTGTTGACAAATTTGGATACAAAGAAAGTATGGAATGCTATCAGTTGGCATACTTATCAAAAGAACTGCCAAAAATATATTCGAAAGAGCCGATAATAGCGTATTCAAAAGAGTTGCCACAAATAAATTCAATAGAACTGACAAAACCATATCAAAAGGCTGCTTCTGAGACAGTGGATTTAAATGGTGCTACAGGAAATCAGAACATGCAATCCTATGGTATTCTTGAATATAGAGTGGCAACTATGGATGATTTTTCTCTTATTTCAAGAGAATATGATCTTGTGAGTGAGGATGAGTTAAAAGAGCTTATTGAGCGCGGCAATATTATCATGGGCTACAAAAATGGCAAAGCAGTCGGATTTGTCGGAGAGCATTTGGAAGGAAGCATTGGTCTTTTGCAAGTCTTTGAAGAATACAGGCGAAAGGGCTATGGCATGGCGCTTGAAGCAGAGATGATAAGGCGGACAATCAAAAAAGGCTATGTACCTTTTGGCCAGGTTGTCGTTGACAATACGGCATCACTTGAACTTCAGAAAAAACTTGGCTTAACCAGGTCTGAAGGGACTATATTCTGGATGTGGTAAAGAAGGAGATGAAGGTAGCTATAACAGTTTGAATGAAATTACAGAAATCCGCACTGGTTGCGGATTTTTTGTGAGAATATGATTCGGGAGTGAGGGTATGAGAGTAAAAATATCTGTGATCAGGAAAGAGTTTTATGGGGATCTTGCCGAGGAATATCTGGTGGATGGAAAAGAGGCCGGAGCGTGTCCTGTGCTTGAAGTTGGAAATGAGTTTTTCTATGAAGGCGGAGCGGTAATGCCTGAAGGTTTTTGCCCTGTTGCATGGCTTGATATTTATTCTTCGCTATGTGCTTTGATGAGTGGAAATAATATAATCAGCGATTGGTATAAGAATCCCAAAACAAAGATTTTATGCTGCACAGACGGTACAAGGCCTGTAGTTTTCAAGTTGGAACAAGTTACAGATTGACAGGAGCGAAAGATGAAAATATTACTGTTTTGTTGTAAAGGTTTTGAAATGCTTGAGTTCGCACCGTTTTACGATGTGGCAGGCTGGGCGAAGAGTGAATATGGATATGATGTTGAGCTTGAAATATGCGGATTTGAACGCGAAGTGCCGAGTGCGTTTTGTGGGACGAAGATAAATGCGGATAAACTCATAGATGAAATAAATGTGGATGATTATGATGCACTCGCAATTCCCGGAGGAGACTATAATTACGGATTCTTCGAAGACGCATATGATGAGAGGTTTCTTGAACTTATCCGTAAGTTCAAGAACTGCAGGAAAATTATCGCAAGTGTCTGCGTTGCGGCTCTTCCTATAGGAAAGAGCGGAGTACTTACGGGAAGAAAAGGCACAACATATCATCTGTGCGATGCGTACAGGCAGAGAGAGCTCGCGGAATTTGGCGTGGATGTGATAAATGAACCTGTCGTGGTTGATGACAATATCATAACATCGTATTGTCCGCAGACAGCTCCGCAGGTTGCTTTTGAGCTGCTTGAAAGACTTATCGGAGAGGAGAAGACAAATTTAATAAAAACCGGGATGGGATATATCTGAGAAAAAAGTGTGCTGACACACTGACAATTGATTTCGTAGTGCAATAATTTATCAAATTGTCAACGTGCCAGCACTTTTTTTATTGAATTTCTCTGAAATTCCCTATTCAATAAAAACGCTCCGCTAAGGATGCGCAGCTCGCGGAAAAGAATATATTGTTTATGCAATCCGTTCGCGTGCGAGAATGTCGCAAGCGGCATTCTTTATTCTCGAAAAAAGTTATACTTAATGTATGATAAAATAATCAGAGAATAACGCTTTTAAGTTAAAAAGGAGACAAACGTATGAAGAGACTCTTTAATGACGGCTGGAAGTTTTGGAAGTCTGAATATGGCACCGGATACGAGACTGCTTTAAAGAGTGCGGATAAGTTTACAAGCGTTGAGATTCCGCATGATTGGATGATCGAGGATCCTCATAATCTGTATGGTACAAATACCGGATGGTACAGCAACAGGTTTGAAGTAGTAAATCCTGATAAAAAGACATTTTTAATATTTGACGGTATCTACATGGACAGCATCGTGTACATAAACGGACAGGAAGCCGGAGAGTGGAAGAACGGGTATACGCAGTTTGTGCTTGATGTCTCCGATTATGTGAAAAAAGGCGAGAATGATATATATGTCGGCGTAAGATGCAGATATCCCAGTTCCAGATGGTATTCGGGCGCCGGCATTTACAGAAATGTATGGATAGATGAACTTGATGATACATATATACCTGAGAATGGCATTTATGTTCATTCCAAGAAAATGGGAAAAGACTACAAACTTACGCTACAGGCGGAAATTTTGGGAACAAAGGCCGGAAAAGCGGAATTGCTGTATAGGTTATTTGATGATGAGAACAGAGAAGTTGATTTAATCGGATCGGGAGGCGGAGAAGTTGACTTATTCGGACAGGCAGACGGTGAAGTTGAGTCGTTCGGACGGGGGAATGTAGGTGCCGAAGATAAAACGTGTGCATTGTCTAAACAGATAGATTCAATCGGCGAAAAAGAGATTTCTTTTTCTATAAAAAATCCCAAATTATGGAGCCCTGAGAATCCTAACCTTTATAAACTTGAAGTTATATTATCGATAGATGGAAGGTGTATTCAGAAGAAAAAAATCAATATCGGCTTTAAAGATTTAAAGCTCGATTCGGCGGAAGGCTTTTTTGTAAACGGAGAGCATACCAAGCTTCAAGGCGTTTGCATACACCACGATCTGGGCGCTCTCGGAGTTGCTTTTAATAAAAATGCAATGAGAAGACGATTATGCCAATTTAAGGAACTTGGTGTAAATGCGATCAGGCTGACGCACAATGTCTATGCTCCGGAGCTTCTTGATCTTGCGGATGAAATGGGCTTTTTTATCATATCGGAAGCGTTTGATATGTGGGAGAAAGCAAAGACGGAGTATGATTATGCGCAGTTCTGGGAAGAGTGGCATGAGAAGGATACGGAGAGCTGGGTAAAACGCGACAGAAACCATGTCAGTGTGATCATGTGGAGTATCGGAAATGAAATTTATGACACTCATGCGTCCGAGCGCGGCGTTGAGATAACCAAAGAACTCAGGGGACTCGTTGAAAAATTCGATCCTTTAAAGAATGCACTTGTTACGTCAGCTTCCAATTATATGCCGTGGGAAAATGCGCAGAAATGCGCTGATGAACTTGAAGTTGTAGGATATAACTACGCTGAGAGATTATATGAGAAGCACCATGACAAGCATCCCGACTGGATCATATACGGAAGTGAGACTTATTCGCTTGTTCAGAGCAGAAATGTATATCATTTTCCTCTTGGAGAAAAGATATTGATGGATACCGATCTTCAGTGTTCATCTCTTGGAAACAGCACAACGGGCTGGGGCGCCGAGAGCTTTGAGTACGGAATCTGCATTGACAGAGATCTTAAGTACTCGCTTGGCCAGTTCGTATGGACGGGATATGACTATATCGGTGAGCCAACGCCCTATCAGACCAAGAATTCATATTTTGGCCTGATAGATACTGCGGGATTTAACAAAGATGCATATTATGTGTGGAAATCTGCGTGGGTAAGCTGCGAGAAAGAACCATTTGTGCATGTCTTCCCGTATTGGGACTTTAACGAAGGACAGCGCATAGATGTCAGAGTGGCAAGCAATTGCTGCAAGGTTGAGCTGTTCTTAAACGGAAAGAGCCTTGGCGCGCAGGAGCTTAGTAACAAAGTAGGAAGCGGCAATCATATTCTTGCAGACTACAGCGTGATATATGAAAAAGGAACACTTGAAGCTGTGGCATATGATGAAGCCGGCAACATAATTGCGAGGGATATTAGGAAATCCTTTGGAGATGTAGCTTCGATTACGGTAAAGGCAGATGCGGAGAATACATTCGGTGATCTTGTTTTTGCAGAAATAAGCGCTTTTGATGCAGACGGAAATCCTGTAGAAAATGCAAATAATTATGTACATGTTTCCGTAAAAGGCGGAAAGCTGATCGGTCTTGATAACGGTGACAGCACTGATTATGACAGTTACCGGGCGGATACGAGAAGGCTTTTTGGCGGAAAACTCCTTGCAATTGTAAAGGCAGACAAGGAAGGAGGGTCTGTTAAAGTTGATGCGAAGCTGACGCAAAAGACAGATATAAGGACGATAAAGCTCTTTTCCGAAAAAGGACAGAAATTAAGCCCCGATGTGAAGACAACCGTTGTTACGGCAGAGATCTTTCCCACAAGTGCACCTATGCAGGATCTTAAATTCAGGGTGCTCAACAGAAAAGGGAAAGATACAAAACTTGCACAGGTAAGCGCAGACGGTAATAGAGCCATAATCACTGCATTGGGAGACGGATATTTTAAAATAAGATGCGAAGCATATAACGGCGCTGACTCTGCGAAAGTAATCTCGGAGCTTGACTTTGTGGCCGAAGGAATCGGAGGGAATGTTGCAGACGGCACTGAAAAAGAGCTTAGAACTTACACGGAAATATTGGCGTCGGACGCAGATTCAATCTACGGCGACAGCTTCCTGAGGCTGAATGATATTATTCAGGGGATTGGAAACAATGTGACTGTAGGCTTTGGTATTCTCGATTTCGGAGACAAAGGAGCAAACAGTATTGTAATAACGGGAAGAGCCATAAAGGGCGCAAATACAATACATCTTCGTTTCTATGACGAAGAGAGCGGAAAAGAGGAGCGGGAATTACTTGAGTTTCCCGAAAAACAGGATTATGCGTCCATAACTTTTGACATCGGAAACAGAAGCGGAAAGTGGGATGTGTCATTTATCTTCCTGCCCGGAAGCTATTTTGATTTCATGTCGTTTAAATTTATGGAATAAGAATATCGCAGCAAATATAAGGAAAAAGATATGTCACTTGATATATCTTTTTCTTTGTGCTATAGTCAATTACACAAGTAACTAACCACACAACTAAAGAGGAGGTGAGCGGTGTGCTGGATAATCTGGGCGAAGAGAAGTCAATCTACCTGCAGATAAGCGAAATGGTAGAAGATGAGATATTGCGTGGCATACTGGTTGAGGAAGAACAAGTTCCAAGTACTACAGAGTTATCCAAGTTTTATAAAATCAATCCGGCAACTGCGGCGAAAGGTATCAACATCCTGGTGGACAAAGAGATTCTTTACAAGAAAAGAGGGATTGGCATGTTTGTACAGACCGGAGCTAAAGCGAAGATAATGGAAGAGAGAAGAAAGAACTTTTACGAGACGTTCGTGAAAAAGATCATCAACGAGGCTAATCTTATCGGAATCGATAAGGAAGAACTTAAGAAAATGATAGACAAAAGTAGTGAGAACTGAGACTCAAGAAGGAGGCAGTATGGGGATTTTATCAGGAAAAAATATAGTAAAGAAATATGGCAAAGACACAGTGCTTAAGAATGTCAATATTGATATCGAAACAGGTAAGATCTACGGGCTGATAGGCCGAAACGGAGCCGGAAAGACAACTCTTTTGTCCATACTTACAGCGCAGAATCCGGCAACGGAAGGTACCGTTACTTTGGATGGTGAGGCAGTATGGGAGAATGAGAAGGCACTTTCGCACATCTGCTATTCCAGAGAGATTTCGCAGATGACGATGTTTGGCCCCAATACACTTAAGGTAAAAGAGTATCTTGCCACAGCGAGAACTTTTTATGCAAATTGGGACGAAGAGTATGCGAAGAAACTTGTGGATCTCTTTGATATCAATATTAAGAAAAAAATAAGCAAACTTTCAAAAGGTATGCTTTCTGCGGTTACGATAATCGTGGCGCTTGCAAGTAAGGCTGATATCACAATTCTTGATGAGCCTGTTGCAGGACTTGATGTTGTGGCAAGAGAGCAGTTTTACAAGCTTGTCATTGAGGAATATGCAAATACGGGAAGAACCTTCATTATAAGTACGCATATCATAGAAGAAGCGGCTTCTTTATTTGAGAGAGTCATCATTATTGATAAAGGTGAGATCAAGTTTGAAGATAACACGGAAGAGCTTTTGTCGAGGGCGTATCGCGTAAGCGGAGCAAAAGAAGCTGTAGAGAAGGCGGTATCGGGTTATAAGGTTTATAATTCCGAGAATATCGGAGGTTTTGAGGCCGCAACCGTTCTTGCAGAGCATCCTGTAGAAGACTTTGGGGATGGTGTTCAGTCTGAACCCGTGTCACTTCAGAATCTCTTTTATGCAATGTGTGTGAATGAAGAAAAGGGGGCCTGATTCAATGGGTATACTTTCAAAACGAGTCGCAAAGTATTATTTTTTGCATGGACTTAAACTAGCTGCAATTACAATCGGTAGTATTCTGTGTGCCGGATTTGTGTGGACACTTTCGATGTTTGGAGTAGATGATTGGAATGAGAGGGTTATTAGGATGGTTCTTCAGTTCATGTTCTATATGGTACCTTTCCTCAATTTATGCTACTCGATGTATTCGCCCGGCTGGTATGACAGTCTGACTTTGTCTATGGGCGCAAGGAGAAAAGATATTTTTTATGGAAACATAGTAAGACAGAGTGTTTTTATATTTGCCAATGCTTTGTTCTTTTGTTTATTTGTTCTTATATCCGGACAGACAAGCTTTATCGTACAGGTTTTACCATTGGTTTGTATCTCATTTTTAAGTGGTGCGTTTGGGCTATACATGGGGCATAAGGTGAAAAAACATGGACGAGTAATTCTTTTTTTAGCTACTTTTGTTTTTGTCATTCTTTTTAATGTGACAAGTATTCTTGTTCTTATAAATGACAGATTTATGGCGATATTTAACGCATATAAGCCATTTATGACAGTGGGTGCCGTGATTCTTTTTGTTATACTCGAGGTGCTTGTATACAGGGTAAATAAGAAAAGTATGGTTGTTTTATGACTGGAGGAAATATGATCAAAGATATTAAAAAGATTGTTTGTCTGAAAAAAGCGAGTGAGTTACTTATTCTGCTTCTTGTTGCTTTCGTCATAACGCTTGTGAATGTTGTTGCATTTCTTTCGGGGGTAAATGATGACGTAACGATATTTATTGCATTTATATCGGGTATCTTTTCTTATGTGGGATTTGCAGTTTTTTTTAAGCCAATGATGATACCGATTGAAGTTCCGAGAGGTTTGAGTTTTGGGATGACAAGACATAAACTGTTTGTCTGGAGCAGAATTATGGACTTTGCGGAGCTGTTTGTCTTATTTCTTCCACTGATTTTTATTCCGGACTTCGGTGTGGCAGTATATTTAAAACTTCTGATCTTGTGCTTTGGCGTGATCATGTGGGTAGAGGGATTAGCGGCAAACAGTATCCTAAGATTCGGAAAAGCTGCTTATTTTGTATATTACTTTGCGTTTATAGCTCTTGTTATGGCAATTTCGAGAGTTTATGACAAAATTCCGGGGGTCAGTGAACAGATGGGAAAAATATTTACGGCAACACTTGATACCAATCTTGCCAATTTCAACATATTGGTTGTTTTTCTTTTATTTACTGTTGCAGGACTTATCGTTAACTGGATGACTTTCAGGAATGTGTCGGTTGATTATACAGCATAAATGCCATGAACAAAATAGGAGATATTCATAGTAAATGTCCGCGTATCGCGGACATTTGTTTTTTTATACAATAAATCAACTTAAACCAATTAAGATTTGAGCAATATTTTACATTGTTTTTGAAAGTCTCTTATGTTAAGTTGTGATTATAATTTTTTGTACTTTACTATGAAAAAGTGGGAAGGATAAATAAATATGGCACAGCTTTGGGGAGGTAGATTCACCGGCAGCATAAATGAACTGGCTTGGAATTTTAATGCATCCATCAGTTTTGACAAGAGATTTTTGGAACAGGATGTCAGAGGCAGCAAGGCACATGCGACTATGCTTGCCAAGCAGAACATCATTTCCGAAGAAGAGAAGAAACTCATAACTGAGGGACTTGATTCTATTTTAGAGGACGTTAAGGCCGGAAAACTTGAGATAACAAGCAAATATGAGGATATTCACAGTTTCCTTGAGGCTAATCTTATAGACAGAGTCGGAGATGCGGGAAAGAAGGTTCATACCGGACGAAGCAGAAACGATCAGGTCGCTCTTGATATGAGACTTTATGCAAGAGGCGAAGTTGAGCACATGGCAGATCTTTTGAACAATATGCTCGTTACGCTTCTTGATATTATGAAAGCGAATACCGAGACCTATATGCCCGGTTTTACGCATCTTCAGAAAGCACAACCCGTTACACTTGCACATCATGTTGGTGCATATTTTGAGATGTTTAAAAGAGATCTTCTGAGAATGAAGGATATACGAGAGAGGATGAACTATTGTCCACTCGGAGCGGGAGCGCTTGCGGGAACGACATATCCGCTTGACAGAGATTATACTGCACAGCTCCTTGATTTTTACGGACCGACACTTAACAGTATGGATTCCGTATCAGACAGAGATTATCTTATTGAGTTCCTTGCAGCTCTTTCGACTGTAATGATGCACCTTTCAAGATTCAGCGAAGAGATCATCATTTGGAACTCAAACGAATATAGATTTGTTGACATTGATGATGCATATTCTACGGGAAGCAGCATCATGCCACAGAAGAAGAACCCCGACATCGCTGAGCTTGTAAGAGGTAAGACCGGTAGAGTATACGGAGATCTCATGTCGCTTCTTACAACAATGAAGGGAATTCCGCTTGCATACAACAAGGATATGCAGGAGGACAAGGAAGCGGCGTTTGATGCCATCGATACGGCTTCAAATTGCCTGACTCTTTTTACCGACATGTTAAGGACACTTAAGTTCAATAAAGAGAACATGGAAAAGAGTGCGATGATGGGATTTACAAATGCCACCGATGCGGCAGATTACCTCGTTGTTAAGGGTATGCCTTTCAGAGATGCACATTCCGTTATCGGAAGACTTGTTCTTCATTGCATAGATAAAAAGTGTGCGATTGACGATCTTAAGATAGATGAACTGAAGGGCTTTTCAGAGCTTTTTGACGAAGATATTTATGATGCGATCAGTCTTGAGACTTGTGTAAACAAGAGGCTTACGGTCGGAGCACCGAGCCCTGTTGTAATGAAAAAAGTAATTGATGTTAATGAAGCTTTTTTAAAAGAATTTAAGCTTTAATATATGATAACTAGGAGGACATTATGAGCGAGAAATTGAAGGTTGCGGTACTTGGCGGAACAGGAATGGTAGGACAGAGATTTATTGATATTATCAAGGATCATCCCTGGTTTGAAGTTACAACAATTGCTGCAAGCCCAAGAAGTGCAGGACAGACATACGAAGAGGCTGTAGGAAACAGATGGAAGATGGACGGACCTATTCCCGATTCCGTTAAGAACATCGTTATCAAGGACGTTACAGATGTAAAGGGCGTTTCAGAGGATGTTGACTTTGTTCTTTCTGCAGTAAATATGTCAAAGGATGAGATCAAGGCTATCGAGGAAGAGTATGCCAAGACAGAGACTCCTGTAGTTTCAAATAACAGCGCACACAGATGGACTCCCGATGTTCCTATGATCATCCCTGA
>ODAI012117967.1_pt1 | contig 26339 bp, 23 predicted proteins | sample 1539321 | NCBI WGS metagenome assembly ODAI01 (sample SAMN02144231, study PRJEB22623) | gut metagenome | biome: sheep rumen | host: Ovis aries | place: New Zealand
ACGTCCTCTTTTGGCAACTCCGGCACAAAATTATTTTCGGCATTGACGGGCATATAGACAATGTTTGACCAACAGCCGTCTGCCTGCAAATGTCCGGCGCGACCCGCCATCACGTTTGTATCCACATAGACCGGATATACGGGGTCTGTGACGGCTATTTTGTTGTTGATGCCGAGGATGTCGCCAATATTGCCGGTGTCGGATTTTGCGCCGTCGCTCACAAAAATCTCGTCTGTGGCGATGTCAACTCCATACGGCTTGTAGTCGTATTTGCTGATTTTCTGTTGAAGAAATTCGTAGCCTTGTTCGGGACCGTAGCCACGGAATGTTTCGGATGCCGCCATTTCGTCCACGGCGTTGTGCATTGCCTCGATGCAGGCTTTTGGCAGCGGCAATGTAACGTCGCCAATGCCCATGCGGATGATTTGTGCGTCGGGATTAAGACGCTGATATTCAGATACTCTGCGTCCTATTTCGGTAAACAGGTAGCCCGCAGGAAGTTTTGCAAAATTTTCGTTGATATGTACCATTTGTGATGTTTTTTGTATTGCGGCACAAAGGTAGGTCGTGCAATTTTTTCCGCCAAACGTGATGGCGTTGTTTTAGTGAAAAACTTATGGCAAATACGTAAATGCGCAAGGTGATGGAAAAAATTTTGTATGTTTCGGGCAAATGGATTATTTTTGTTTCGGACATTAAACTTAAAAATATTATGATTGTAACTACCACCAACAATATTTCTGATGCAAGGATTGTGGAATATCTTGGCATCGTTAGCGGCGAGGTAATCATCGGCGCAAATGCTTTCAAGGATTTTTTTGCCAAAATCCGTGATTTTATCGGCGGACGCTCCGGCTCTTACGAAAAGGTAGTCCGTGAAGGCAAGGAGGACGCCATCGCCGAAATGTGCAAACGTGCCGAATCTCTCGGCGCAAATGCCGTCATTGGCATCAATTTCGATTTTGGCACGATTGGCCCCAAAAATAGTATGATTATGGTTGCTTGCAACGGCACGGCAGTACGGGTGGCGGAGGAATTTAGTTGAAAAACGTTTGGGCGTGCTTCAATTCCTCGTCCGTCAAATCTTTGACGCCTTCCAATGGGTATTTGATGCCGAGATTTTCGTATTTGAAGCGACCCATTGTGTGGTAGGGCAATAGTTCAATGCGTTGTATTACAGAATATTGCGAAAGGTAATCAGCAACGGCTTTTAGTCGGCGGTCGTCGTAAGTGTAGCCTGGTACTACAACGTGCCTAATCCAAGTGGGTTTGCCAATTTGCTGCAAATATTCCAAAAATTTGTGGTTGTTGTCGCGGGTGCAGCCGGTGTATGTTTTATGTAAAGTGTCGTCGGTTGTTTTTATATCCAACAACACCAAATCAGTGAATTCCAACACTTTGCGTGCTTTGTCGTTGAAGATGACGCCCGATGTGTCGAGGGCTGTATGTATGCCGTTTTGTTGGCAAATCTTGAAAAATTCCGCCACAAACTCCGCCTGCATCAACGGTTCGCCGCCGGAGACTGTTACGCCGCCTTTTTTGATGTAGTTCTTGTATTTTTTCACCTCGTCGTAGAGTTCGTCGGGCGACATTTCGTACTGCACGGGCGCGTTGACATCCCACGTATCAGGATTATGACAAAACATACACCGCATCGGGCAGCCTTGCAAGAAGACTACAAACCGTATTCCCGGCCCGTCAACCGTGCCGAAAGATTCAAGGGAGTGGATTCTGCCTGTCATAGTAAATTTATGCAAACTCGTATTGTAAAATGGCAATATTCAATGCGTTTTCCAATTCACATATTTCGTCAAGTGAAAAGTTGATTTCGCCTTTTAATAGTTTAGAAACGTATGAAACGGGGCGTTTGATTCGTTGCGCCAAATCCTGACGCGAAATATTTTGACTTTGCATCGCTAAAGCAACTTTTATGGCAATTTTGCGTGAATATTGCAGCCAACCTTGTTTCTTGGCAGACAGACGTTTTTCTTCCTCGCCGCGCCACGCGGAAGGTGAGTCCGATTGATAACGGGACAAACGTGTTATTGCTTCTTGTCGTGTCATAGTTCTGCCTCCTGTTGATATTCGTTAAAACTATCTTCGTCAAAAACGCCTTCGTTTATCAAAAAATTTCTGACTTTTTCCATTTTTGATAACTCCAGCAAAGTATGTTCCCTTTCTTGCATTGTGCGTGTTAGTTTGATGGCTCCGCCTGTAATGATGTAAATGCCGACATTGAGTTTTATGGCATATAATCGTAGCCAACTTCTGCGGTGTGGTTTCCCTTTTTCCTTACCCAACAGCATTTCGCTTGTGCGGAAGTTGTCGAGGGGACGGAAAAAATGGTCGAGATTGGCATCTGGCGAAATATCCATAATAATACAAGCCAATTCGTCTCTGTCTTCCATCGTCTGATAAATTGCATCTTCAACATTTGTGATTTTGAAGTATGAAATCAAATCGTCAATGTTTTGCATAAAGAATTCTGCAAGCCATTGGGCATCACTCCATTGCGACAAAACTTTTTGGAGAGCATTATCTTTGTCTTTGTCGTATCTGACCGCCCACAACCGTCCGTCGTCTATGATTTTATCAAATGTCATTCTCTATCCTTTTTTTATTCATCGCAAATTTATACAAAAAACATATTCTTTGTCCTAAAAAAATGTTAAAAAATAATTATTCTTCTAATACAATAAATGATAATAACTCTTTTATTTTTAGTTAGTTATAATTTTGCCCCAACTTGGGGCAAAATTTAATATGATGCTTTCCAAAAAAAAATTTGTCGGGGGTTCACACCCCCGCCTTTTATATGACGTCCTTTCAGGACTTAGTTTCCGAGGATTTGTGGTTTGCAACTGTCGCAAACCAAGCCCCGAGGGGGCGAAATATAAAAGACGGGGCGTGTTAACCCCCGGTAAAAATGTATTGAAGATAAGGATTAAAAACAAAAACAGCCGCAATGTGTGTCGCGGCTGTTTTTGTTATGATGCTTTTGGGAAGATGCACTTGGTTGTGGTTATGCTATTTCAATAATTGACTTAACATTGCTGCCAAAAAACCCGCAACGACAGAATAAATACCTCCACTAAAAAGGAAGGTTCGAATTACAAATCCTGTCTTAGTCTCAAAGAAACTAACACGACTTGCCAACCAATCACGGTAGCCCATAAAGTAGTCCTCATAGTTGTTCGCCACAAATTTTGCTGTAAAATATGCAGGGAGCCACGTTAGCACAAGAAAAATAATACGACTCGGTATTGGAAAGTCAAAATTGCCTTTACTTTCTATAATACCCAAAGAACCTAACGTTAATGCAATAGCGAAAAATGCACCAACACATCCCAAGATGTAAAAAAGATTAGACCTGAGAATCCAACAAAAAAATGATTTCATTTTTGTGCAGTTTTTGTAAGTTATTTGCCTACTCTTTTAGGTTTTCGGCTTTCCCTTTTCTACACCCTTTTTGGCGGCTCGAAATTCTCCGTTATCTTTCGCAACAAAAATATAATACAAGTTCGGAAGAAACAAAATTTCGCTTTCAATATTATTTGATGAAATCCTACAAAAATTTTTGATGAAAATGTAAAATGTTATTTGATGTTTGAGTTTGCAGAAAGGTCTTGGAAGAAGTCGTGGTGAAGTTTTTTGGAGATGGTTTCGAGGAGTCCGGTGTCAATTGTGGGGCACTGGAATATATGGTAACAGGCGGCAGTGGTGCGGCTGATTTCTTTGGCAAACCAAACTTTTGTGCGCCCTTGCCGTTCAAGTTCTTCCTTGATTCTTTGTCCGATGTGTAGGCTCATTGACCGAGTGTTTTGGGTGGCTGACGATATTCCAATTTCAGACCGACACAAAAATAGCGTGGAATCCTTATTCGCCCATTCCCACGCACCAAGGTTCTTCGCTACCCACACCCGTAGAAACAAGCAACGAATCACCACGCCGTAAAAGGTATAATAAAGGCACACAAAACCTTGCGTACCAATATGATACACCTCAACGGTCGCTTATCGTTGCTAAGTCTCTGACAGGTGTTAATTGAATTTGCGAAGATTCGGCGCGTCAAAAACAAAGCGTAATAAACGCCTTACATATATATGTATTATGTCCCGCCCGCCGTTTTGCCACGGCGTGTGATTAGTGCAAAATTATATTGTTTTGGGGAGATAAACAAAAAAAATGTAAATTTTCCCTCGTTTTTTACATCAAAAAATGTAAAAATGCACCCAAAAATTACACTTTTTGAAAATCAGACCTATTAAAACAAAAAAAATACCGCCAATTTCTTTCTCAAAATAATTGACGGTAATTGATGAAAAAATTTTCGGTAATTGACGTTCAAAAAAATTGACGTTCCTAAAAATTTACAGCGACTTGTTGATGGTGCGGCTCAGTACGTCGAGTTGCTGTTCGCGGGTGAGTTTCACGAAATTGACGGCGTAGCCCGAAACGCGGATGGTGAGTTGCGGGTATTTTTCGGGGTGTGCCATTGCGTCTTCGAGGAGTTCGCGGTCAAAGACGTTGACATTCAGGTGATGACCACCGTCGGGCGTGAAGTAGCCGTCCATCAATGAAACGAGGTTTTCAATCTTCGTGTTGTCGTCCTTGCCGAGAGTGGCGGGCGAGATTGCGAAGGTGTACGAAATGCCATCGTGAGAATGTTGGAACGGGAGTTTTGCAACTGAACTCAAAGCGGCAACTGCGCCCTTGACGTCGCGGCCGTTCATCGGGTTTGCGCCCGGGGCAAATGGCACGCCAGCGGGACGTCCGTCGGGAGTTGCGCCGGTATTTTTGCCATAGACCACGTTGGATGTGATTGTGAGAATCGACTGCGTAGGCGTGGCGTGGCGGTAGGTCTCGTGCTGACGGAGGTATTCCATAAATTTTTCGGTAATCATCAGCGCGAGTTTGTCGGTGCGCTCGTCGTTGTTGCCAAAAGGCGTGATGGGGTCGCCCTCATTTTTGAAGCCGACAGCAATGCCCCTTTCGTCGCGGATTACACGCACTTTGCCATATTTGATGGCTGCAAGAGAGTCAGTTACGATGCTAAGGCCGGCGATTCCTGTGGCGCGGGTGCGCTGTACGTCGCCGTCGATGAGCGACATTTGGTAAGCCTCGTAGTCGTACTTGTCGTGCATGTAGTGGATGATTTTCAGGGCGTTGACGTAGGTCTTGGCGAGCCAACGCATCATATTCTCAAACTTGTACATCACCTCGTCATAATCCAAATACTCGCTTGTGATGGGTGCAAAATCGGGACCCACTTGTTCGCCGAGCATCTCGTCCTTGCCGCCGTTGATGGCGTAGAGAAGGCATTTGGCGAGGTTGGCGCGCGCACCGAAAAATTGCATCTGTTTGCCGATTTTCATCGGGGATACACAGCAAGCGATGCCGTAGTCGTCGCCGTAGTCGGGGCGCATCAGGTCGTCGTTTTCGTATTGAATTGCGCTTGTCTTTATGGACATTTTGGCGCAATAACGCTTCCAATTTTCGGGCGCATTGTTGAACCACAGGACGGTCAAATTGGGTTCGGGCGCGGGTCCGAGGTTTTCGAGGGTGTGGAGGATGCGGTAAGAGGTCTTAGTTAACATCGACCTGCCGTCAACACCTTGTCCGCCAATGCTTTCAGTTACCCAAATCGGGTCGCCGGAGAAGAGGTCGTTGTATTCGGGAGTGCGGAGAAAACGGACTATGCGCAATTTGATAATCAATTGATCTATAAGTTCTTGCGCTTCCTGTTCGGTGAGGATGCCTTCGCGGATGTCTTTTTCGATGAAGATGTCCAAGAATGTGCTCACCCTGCCAAGCGACATTGCTGCGCCGTCCTGGTCTTTTACCGCGCCGAGGTAGCCGAAATATACAAACTGAACAGCCTCTCGAGCGTTTTTGGCGGGTACTGTAACGTCAAAACCGTAGTTGGCGCACATCTTCACGAAGTCGCCAAGAGCCTTGATTTGTTCGGAGGTTTCTTCGCGGGATTGTATGCACTCCTCGGTCATCTCTTGGATGTCGAGGCGGTCGAGGAAGCGTTTTTTCTCCTCGATGAGGTTGTTGACGCCGTAGAGGGCGATGCGGCGGTAGTCGCCGATGATGCGTCCGCGTCCGTAAGCATCGGGAAGTCCCGTGATGATGTGCGCGTGGCGGGCGGCGCGGATGTCCTTGGTGTATGCCGAAAATACGCCTTCGTTGTGGGTCTTGCGGTATTTGGTGTAGATTTCTTTTGTGGCGGGGTCGAGGCTGTATCCGTATGCTTTCAATGCCGATTCCACCATGCGGATGCCGCCTTTGGGGAAGATGCCGCGTTTGAGTGGCGCGTCGGTTTGGAGACCTACGATTACTTCGTTTTCCTTGTCGATGTAGCCCGCGCCGTATGTCGTGAGGGTCTGCGGGAGTTTGGTCTCCGCGTCATAAACGCCCTTCTCGCGCTCGGTCTTGAACATTTCGGAAAGTTTGTCCCACAGAGCCTTGGTCTTGGCAGTGGGGCCTTGGAGAAAACTTTCGTCGCCATAATACGGCGTGTAGTTGTGCTGTATGAAGTCGCGGACGTTGATTTCGCGCTTCCACATATAGCCATCGAAACTTTCGATACAGTTAGTGAGTTTCATAAAGTAGTATTCTTGTTTGATAAACACTTATTTTTTTACGCGGCAAAGGTAGTGGGATATTTTGGGATTTGCAATAGCGGTAAAATTAATTTTTTGTTATTTCCCAAATGCAAATTTATAAGAATTTAATGCGCGGATTAAATTTTTATCCGTGCATTAAATATGGTATGTACAACATTAAATTCCAAATGCTGTTTCAGGTTCGCTTGCATAATATGCTAAACGTTCTTCGGTAGCCCATTGGTCAAAATCAATTTCAATATGTCGATTAAAATGTGGTTTTGCAAGATATTTGGCAATTGCTGTTGCAACGTATTTTGCAAGGTTGACAGGAACAGCGTTACCAATCATTTGTTCCATATCTGTTTTGCTGCCGAAAAATTCAAATGAGCGAGGAAATGTCTGAATGTAGCTACGTTCCAACATTGTTAGCGCTCGGATTCCTTCTTTGGATTTGACTGGGTCGTTGGAATGAATCTGATAGCCTGTGGGCATAGGACGATTGACACCGCGAATAGTGGGGCTTGGCTCGTCAATAGAGAAAATTCCACGACGGGCGTAACTGCGCGGATGCCTGTAATAGAATTCCAAACCGAGCGAATCACCAAAATAATCCCTCATTGTCATTGGTCTTTGTGCAAGCCCGCCAAGAATAAACGGTTCCATAAAACCATCCATTTCGTTAAGTTTGCCGATTAAGAAAAAACGCTTTCGCTGTTGTGGAACGCCACAAAATGAAGCATCTAATACTTGTTGTGAAAGTCCGTAACCGGCATTTTTGAAAATTTCCTTTGCTTCCACAAGTTTTTGTGTCTTAGTGATTCTTGCGACGTTTTCCATTACAAACCATTTTGGGCGAATTGTTGCGACGATTTTGGCATATTGGACGGTCAAGTCGCCACGTCCGCCATCCTCGTTACGTTTGCCCGCTGACGAAAAATCCTGACACGGAGGTCCGCCAATTATCATATCGGGTTTCGATTCTTCTATGATGGAACAACTTTTTTGAATGTCGCTCAAATCAAGTTCTTCTGCGGTGTGCGCAAAATTTTTACGGTAAACGTCCAATGCTGCTTTCCATTTGTCGTATGCCGCAACTATTTCAAAACCTGCATTTTGAAATCCCAAACTTAGACCGCCACATCCGCAAAATAAATCTACAATTCTCATAATAATTATTCGAAAATGTCTGTACTATTAACTAAAACTGCATCAAACCTACGTTCGGGACTAAGCAAATCTTGACCGCCGCCGAGTATTATGTTCTTGATTTCATACTTTGAAATTCGCGGTTTTACGATTTCGGGACAATCTAAAAATACGTGCGACTTAGTTCCGGGCAAGGCAAATGCCTTGTCGTTGGCAAGGTTATATGATTGCAGACGAATGATTCGTTTGTAATCGAATGTGTCGTATGTAACAAAATCAAGCAACATCTTGTAAATCCAAATTATTGTTCGATTGAACCGGTTGATTTTGTTAATGGTTGACACATCCTCGGTGCAACACATTTGAATTACTGCTAAATTAGACCAAACGAAAACGTCAAGGCAGTCATCTTTAAGACGCATTTTGTTACCATCAGTCTTCCAAACGGGCTGAATGATAAGAGGTTTCTGATTTTTACACATATCGGCAGATATGGCAAGGATGGCATCAAGAATCTTTCCATAGTTGGGCAAAACTTCATTGATTTCTTCCCAATGATTTATTTGAGGAACATTGCGAAGCATCTTGCGAAGTTTTTCTTTGTCTTTTGGACTTTCGTAATTGGCGCAGATGCTGCAAGCAAGGAAACAGATTGTAGGCGGACGCATTACAATTTCTGTTCCCCATTCTTTTTCAGGAAGGCTCTTGGTTGTATTGTCGGGTAATGCAGTTAGTTTTACTTCAAGACCTGAGAGTAATTCCTTTGTTTTGTTGTTCATCATCACGAGGTCTATCTTTTCTCTTTCACCTTGATAGAACATTTCGTATGTGGAAAAACCTGCCTCATAATTATAATATGCATCATCACTAAGAGGGTCTATACCAAGTAGTTCGTTGCTATCTATCGAAGTATGAATAGTTTTGTTATCCTTGTTGGTCTTGATATAAATTGGCTTTAAGTCCTTTGAGTACATATACGCGACAAGTGATGCAGGGAAAGAACTGTTGAACTGATTCTTACCCCAACACTCCGCTTTTGTATAATCGCGGCTTGAATGTTTCTGCCCGAACAATCCGGGCTTGATGGTTTTCTCTTTGTCTGACATAATTTGTTTTTTTGGGTTGGCAAATGTAAAAATTATTAATCATTTTCACAAAAAAAAAGCATTATTTTTCCTTATTGTTCATTGTTCTGTAACTTAATAATCTATACAAATGGATGTCAAAATGTTCTTTATAGCGAAAAACTGTTGTGAAAATGGATGTGGATGTATTTTTTTTTCATTTTTCCCCTCATTTTCCACCTCGCCGTGCAACTATATATGCAAAACCTTAAAACATTGACATATTATGAAATCTTTTTTCAAATTCTTGATGCTGCCGTGTCTGATGTTGATACCGGTGGTGGCTACTTACGCGCAATCCGCTGAGACTGTTACGCTTACCGAACAGACTTTCCTCACCAAGTGTTATAATTATAATACTGACGAGGTGAAATGCAAAAAGCCGTTCATCATCGAATACGGCGCGACGTGGTGCACTTGGTGCAACAAACAGAAACCTGTCTTGCATAAGATTCAGCAAGCGTATGGCTCTAAGATTCAGACATTTTACGTGGATGTTGACAAGTGCCCGCAGGCTGCGTCCATCTTCGACGAGATTCAGGAAGGCATACCGTGCCTTATCTTCGTGAATCCCGCCAAAGACGAATACGAGGCCATCAACGGCTATATGGATGAAGTCGAATTGAAACAGGCAATAAAAGAAGTGTTTGGATTATAGTAGTAATCGCTTCGCGAGAAATCTTACAAATCTTTACAAATCAGACAAATAAATAATTTGTAGAATTTGTAAAGATTTGTATTATTTCTGTCCGTAAGGACACCCCCATTAAATTCCCATCCATTGCAGCACGCTCTCCACATCGGGATTGTAACTCATTGGTGTTTTGAGCATTGCGCCGGTATTTGGGTCAACAATGACGTAATACGGTTGCGCGTTGATGTTGTAGCGCGAAATTTGGATTTCCGTATTCACTTGTCCGATGGTGTGAGTGCCGTCGGCGGATTTTGTACGGTCGTCGGTGTAAAGTGCGCATAATACAAAGTCATTCTGCATTTTTTGGCTTACACGCGGGTCTGTCCAAACATTTTCCTCCATTTTGCGGCAGTTGACGCAGCCGTGACCCGTGAAGACGAGGAGTAGCGGTTTGTTTTGACGGCGGGCGCAGTCGGCGGCTTCGTCGTATTCAAAATACGCCTGAATACCGTGCGGAAGTTTCAGAAAATCAGAATACAACGGCTTTTTGCAGAGGTTGCTCGTTGTGGGCGATTGCGGCGCGGCGGTGGTTTCGTTGTTGTCGATTACAAAATCCTGAGTGGTGATTGGTGGTATGTATCCTGCCAACGCTTTGAGCGGCGCACCCCACAATCCCGGTATCATATACACTGTGAATGAGAGAGTTATGATGGCAAGCAACAGCCTTGGCACTTTGATATGCGGCAGGTCGCTGTCGTTTGGCAACTTCAATTTGCCGAGCAAATAAGCCGTCAACAAAAATCCTATTGCAATCCAAATCGCCAAATATGTTTCCCTGTCCAAGATGTGCCAATGGTAAGTTTGGTCGGCGACGCTGAGGAATTTTAATCCCAACGCCAATTCCACAAACCCCAAAACTACCTTCACCGTATTGAGCCAACCGCCTGATTTTGGGAGTTGTTTGAGCCATTCGGGGAAGAATGCAAACAGCGTGAACGGCATTGCAAACGCTATCGAAAATCCCAAAATGGCAACAATTGGTTTTATGTAACTACTGCCGCCCGACGCCGATTCCACAAGCACCGAACCCACGATAGGTCCTGTGCAAGAGAAACTTACAAGCACCAACACGAATGCCAAGAAAAACACTCCAATCAATCCGCCCTTGTCGCCGCGTTGTTCGGCGCGGTTGATTATCGACGACGGCAATACAATCTCAAACATTCCCAAAAACGACAGCGCAAACACCATAAATATCACGAAGAAAATGATGTTGGGCAGCCAATGTGTGCTCAATGCGTTGAAAATGCCCGCCGTGAATGTTGCGCCGCCTATCATATTGCTAATTATAATAAGTATCGCAACGGGCAATGTGTATAGCAAAATGATTGATATTCCGTAAATTAGCGCATTGAATTTGCCTTTGCCCGATTTGTCTTTCAGGAAAAATGTTACCGTCATTGGTATCATCGGAAATACGCACGGCGTGAATATCGCCGCAAGTCCCGCCAAAAATGCAATTACAAACACCCACCACATAGATTCGCCGTCGGTTGTGGTGGCGGTTTCTGTGGCTGGGGTAGTGGAGACCGCATCGAAAGAAGGTGCGGCGGCTGTGTCTATGGGCGTAGTCGTCGCTGTATCAATGTGTTGCGCCTTGTCTGAGTCTTTGTCTGTTTTGTTTGTTTGTGGTTCAGACGGAGTGTTTTTTACGGGCTCAGCGGGAGTTATTTCGTTTTTTTTTTCGGTGTCTTTCGATTTTGGTTTTTGCGGCGTTACATTGATATGAAATTCGTCGCGAACCATCGCACAGAAAAATTGGTCGTTGCAAACTTGTCCATCAAACTTGCCGTCAATTGTAAATGGCTCATTGACAGTGGGTTTGATTACGATTTTGAATTTTGCGTTTTTCTTGAAAAACTTTTCGGTCGCTTCAAAAATTTCTTCGTAATGCTCCTCCGGCTTTTGAAGTTCGATGATTTTGCCGTCGGTGGTGAAATTGTCCTGATTGTCAAATTTAATCAACAACGGCTTGGACGCACCTTCTGGATTGTAGGGCGAATAAAGGCGGAATCCGTCGGGGATTGTCGCGTCAAATAGCAACTCCACATTGCCGTTTGGGAGCGTTTTGCTGCTGCAATTCCATTGAACTGTAACATTATTCTGCGCCGTCGCAGTGATTGTGGCGGCGCAGAGGATTGTCAGGATAAACAATAAATATTTTCTCATTTTTATAATGTTTGTTTAAAAAGAAATTAAACGAATGCATATTTAATGACACATTGAATATGCATTCGTTTAATTTGTCGTAGATAATTTAACCTTATTTTACGTACTCCAACTCAACGCGGCGGTTGCGGCTGCGGTTTTGGTCGGAGGTGTTGGGTACGAGGGGCTGCGATGATGCCTTGGTTGATGTCAAGAGCCTCGATGCCGGTATGCCGCGCTTGATGAACTCCTGCTTAACGGTGTTGGCGCGGGCGAGGCCGATGCGCTTGTTGGTGGCGTCAGGACCGAGGTCGCAGGTATGACCTACGATGCTCAGTTTGTAGTCGGGATGCTCCTTTAAATACTTGGCTACGTCGTCGAGAGTTTGGTCAACTACGGTGATGTCGGGGTTGCCCGATTCGCCGAGGTCAAAGTTGATTATCATCCTTATGGTGTCAACTACGACATATTTTCTGCCATTGATATATACCTCCTTGCCCTTCTCGGTGTAAACTTTGTTTTCGTTCTTCTTGGGCTCTACGGGTTTTACATTCTGATTGTCAGCCGGTTTTACGTTTTGGTTGTTGTCGGCGGGTTGATTGCTGGGATTGGTGCTTACGATGTCGGTGATATTGATTACTTGACCGTTCTCCGGTTTCTGCTCGTCGGCTTTGTTGTCGGCTATTTGCTGATTTTCAGGCTGTTGTTGCTCTTCCGTCTGCTTTACTTCAGGTTGCTGTTGGTTGTTTTGAGGTTTTGTATTATCAACTACAACCACCTGCTTAACCTCCTCCTCTGCGGGTTTCTTCTCTACAGGATTTTTGCCGAGTTTGAATCGGAATCCAGCCATAAATCCGATTGCGAGCGGACGACTGCCTTTGGTGAAGTTGGAATTGAGCGCGCCGTAGTAATGATTGTCGGCTTCGGTCTTATATTCATATAAGGTGTGGTCGTTGCTCTTGGTGGATTTTGAGAGTCCGTAGCCGCCGTATATGCCGAGGTCGAGGTCCACCCAACGTGCGAGGGCGTACATAAAGTTGATTTCGGCAAATGCACCAAACGCCGTCTTGTAGTCGTAGCTGCACTTGAAGTCGCTTTTGGGCGCGGGCAGGTTGTGGTTGGGCATATTGCTGAATTTAACGTTGTCATTGTGGTAGTAGGCGTATGCGGAGATGTCGCCGCCGTCTATCTCGAATGTGTCGTCGTTGACAAACTGCATCGAGACTCCCGCTCCAAATCCAGCCTTCCATTTCGGGGTGATGTTGCCTTGGAAGTAGATGCCGAGCGGGATGGCGATTGAGGTCTGTTTCTGCTTTTCTTTGAGGTTGTTGTATTGGATTATGAAATCATACTCCTCGTTTTCTGTGTCGATGCGGCTTTCGGGGTCTGATTCATAATTGATTTTGGCGTGAGTGAGCGATTGCTTATAGACCACGTTGATGCCTGCTCCCCAATGTTTTGAGAAGAAGTAGCGGTAGCCGATGCGCCCCATGATGCCCATGCCGGGTTCGCGTTTGCCCTTGTCGCCGAGCGAATACACGAGGTTGTGGTATCCGCCGCCAAAGTCGAGCGTTATGTAGTGTGCCGTGTTGCGGGTAGTGTCCTGCTGTTCCTGTGCGCCTGCCGTGGCGGCGAGCATCATTGCTGCTGCTATTGCGGTGATTGTTTTTTTCATGATTTTCATGTTATATGTTGACATTCTGTGTCGTATGCTCTGTTTAGCTTTTAGTGCGTTGAGTTTGTTTTTTAACGTTTTTTATGATTTTAATGCAAAAACCGCGCCGTTATTCGATGCCAGTTTCGAGTATTTGGCGGAGCAGCTGCATAAAACGTTCCGTGGATGCGATTTCTATCTTTTCGTCGGGGGTGTGCACGCCATACATTGTTGGTCCCAACGAAATCATGTCCATCTTCGGATATTTGCCGAGTATCAATCCACATTCCAGACCCGCGTGGATGGCGGTTACCACAGGCTCTGCGCCAAATTGCTCTTTATAAATGCGTTTGCTGAGGTCGAGGATTGCGCTCTGAGGGTTGGGTTTCCAGCCCGGATATTCGCCTTCAAATTCGCATCGTGCGCCGGCATATTCGGCTTGCAGGCGGATGATTTCTTTGAGATAGTCGCTCTGGCTCTGCACCGAACTGCGCAGTAGGCATTGTATCCTCAGTGTGCCGCCGTTGATGCGCATGATGGAGAGGTTGTTGGAGGTCTCCACAAGTCCCGGCACGTCGGCACTCATCGCAAATACGCCCGATACAAGGCTGTTGATGATGAGGTTGACGTCCTTCAAGTGTTGCTCTTGGAGCACGAGGGGCATCAGGGTTTCGAGTTTTTCGATTGCAATCTTGCCGTCGGGGTCCGAATTTTTGTACTCGCCGGTGATTACTTTTTGGAAGTTTTTGATGGCGGTGTTTAATTTCTTGACGTCTGATTTGTTGACGAATACAAAAGCTCGCGCCTCGCGTGGGATGGCGTTGTGCATATCGCCGCTGTCCGCGCCGGAGAGACGGAAGTCCACCTTGCCAATGATGCCGTTGATGAAGCGGAAGAGGAGTTTGGCGGTGTTAGGACGGTTTTTGTGAATGTCGCCGCCCGAATGTCCGCCGAGAAATCCTGTAAGCGTTATTTTGTAAGGTTCGTATTGATTGGGGTCGATGTTTTCAAATTGCAATTGCTTGGTGATGTGGACATTGACGCCGCCCGCACATCCTATATAAAATATGCCTTCCTCCTCGCTGTCGAGGTTGATGAGGATTTCGCTTTTGAGCGCGTCTTTCGCCAACTTGTCGGCACCGGTAAGCCCAGTCTCCTCGTCAACGGTAATCAACGCCTCTATGGGGCCGTGTTTCAGGGTGTTGTCCTCAAAAACAGACATTATGGCAGCCACTCCAATGCCATCGTCGCCGCCGAGAGTGGTGCCGTCGGCCTTTACATAGCCGTCTTCCACGATGGTGGTGATGGGGTCGGTGAGGAAGTCGTGGGTCTTGTCGCTGCGTTTTTGCGGCACCATGTCGCAGTGCGCCTGCAATACGATCGACTTGCGGTTTTCCATTCCTGGGGTCGCCTTCTTGCGCATTATGACATTGCCAGCCTTGTCCTGGAAGGCTTCGTCGGCGTGTTGTTTGCCAAATTCAAGCAGGAATTTCGACACCCTCTCCTCGTGCTTGGAGGGACGAGGGATGAGCGTCAGCTCGCGGAAGTTTTTCCACAGCAGAGAGGGGCTTAGCGCCAATATGTTTTCGTTCATTGCGGTTTCCTAAAAGTTTAGTTTATGGTGCAAAGTTATCATAATAGGAGCAACGGACAAAAAAATTTTTAATATTTTTTGCATCAATTGCTTTTTTGACAAAAATTTTTAATAAATTTGGACGCTCAACCGACACGTAGATTGTCGCGTATGAAATCAAACATTGTCAAAAACAAGAAATACTCAACGCTTATGGATACTGCATTGATATTGGACAAGATACAGGCACTCGCCGACACGCTTGCAGAGGACGGCTCCACCTTTACCCGCAGCGACCTCGCTTGGGATTTGAAGGAAGATCTCGCACAATTGGGTATCAATGGCGATTCGCCAGAGATAAGCCGGTTGGTGTGGGAGTGTTACCACAATACCAAAGATGAGGCGGTGGCAAAGAGTTTTGTCACCAACAGCCGATGTTTTACCCTCGTGGAGGAATATACAATACCTGCATTGGTGGAAGCAGGCGACACCGACAGTGTGTTTGGCACAGTCAATAAGAAGCTTTTGAAGTCTGACGACATCCTTGGGCAGTTGAAGTCGTTGTTGACTGATGGTATCAACCTGAGCCTTGTGGACGCTGCGTCAGGACTTATCAACACAGTATCGGGCGTGGAGGCTATCAAACGTGTTCAGGACGAGGCACAACAGATTTTTGCCAAATATTCCGATATGACAGGTGCATACAGTGATGCGTGCAACACCATCCGCGAGCTTGTGTCTGATTTTTCGGAAGTCAGGCAGAGCACGTGCGAATCTTATAAAAAGTACGCATTATTATTAATAGACTTGTTTGGCGACAGCATCAAGGCAACGATGCCGGAATTGTTTGATTTTGATTCGGTGCAGTTTCTCGATGTGGAGTCGATGCACCAAAATGTAAAACTCGCTTACGATGGCATCTACGGCAAGTGTGGCGCGTTGATTGGCGATGTGTCCGATAGTTTTACAAAGGCGTTGTCGAGGTCGGCATCACAATTCAGCGTTCAAAAAGACAGGGCGGTAGGGCTCGTGTTGGCGGGCATCAATATGATTTCGCATTACGTGAAGACGGGTCAGAAGGCTACGGCACTTCACCGCGACTTTGCCGAATTGCGCGGCGCGATAGCAAGCGACGTCGCTGCCATACGCACCGACGAGGTAAGGCTCGTGGAGATTTACAAAACGCTCAACGACGTGATGATACCAGAGGCGGAGGTATTTGCCCGCAATGCCGACAAGGTTTTTGACAAGGAATTCGAGACGCTCGCAGACACCATCTACTCCACCCCGGAGGCCCGCGAACTCAAAAAACAGCGCGACGAAATCCTTAAAGAGATGCACACCCTCGAACGACGTATCAACGACGCCAATATCAGCATCAATTATTATAAAGACCATATCCAGAGCAGCCAGGAGACTCTCGGCAGCCTCAAAGAAAACTACATCGAGGCGCAAGTTACCAAGCCGGAGCCGCCATCGGGAATTGGCAAATTTCTGACGCTTGGCAGCGCACAGCGCAAGTACGAGCGCGACATCTACGAATGGAACAAGACCTGCAACCCCGTCATCGACAGATACGAGGGTCTCGCAGTTGATATTAGCGTTGATACCGACGAAATAGAACGCCGTACAAAGGCAATCGCCGACGATACGCTCAAATACAACGAACTCAAACTCAAGGAAGTGGACATCACCAAGCGTCTTGCAGCCGTTGTAACATCCACTCCCGACACCAAACGCAAGGCGGCGCAGCACCTCGACGACATTGTAAAACTTTTGCACCTCGCCAAAAAAATCACCGCAGGAAAACTCGACGAGCATCTTGTGAATACTGTAAAAGTACAGAAACTCGAAGAAATCAAGCTACCCGAAAATATCTCCAACGCTGTCAAGAATTTCCGCGACAATATTACCAAGGATATGAAATTCACCGAACAGACAGCCCGCACCCTCGTTGGCGAGAAAGCTGCGCAAGAATCTGTCGTGGATATTGCAATGCAGGGCAATGCTGTTTTGCAGGAAGGCATCGACCTTTGCAACAATCTTGCGCAACTTAAAGCCATGCACCTCCAGCAAAAACTTGCGCAGGAGGTTTATGACCGCGAATACGCCAAAATCAAGGAGGCGTTTGCAGAGCGCATGAAAGCCATCGACAACCGTGCCGCTTTCGTACAGGAGACCGCCCGCAAAATCAACACCGCCGACGACCACGACATGCTCAAAAAGGCACTCATCGAACTTGCCGGCGACTACACGACGGGCATGTCAGCCCAAGATTGGGACGATTTTCTCGAAGGCAAGAAAACCATTCAGATTTAACAACTTAGAAATGGAGAGTCGAAGAAGGACTATAGCCCGTGAAAACCTTGGCTTTGAATCGGAAATCGAAAAAGCCAAGATGGAACGTGCGTTGGCTAAGGAAGAAAAACGACGCGAAAAAAAGGAACTCGCTAAACAAAAACTTGAAAACGACTGGATGTACCGCACCGTAAAAGGCATCTCGTTCCTGATGGACAAGTGCTTTGCTGATGCCGCATTGGGTCTTTTCATTCCTGGCGTGGGCGATTTCCTTACAATCGTGTTGTCGGTGCCGTTCCTGTTTGTGTCGCTATTCAAGGTTCGCTCTATTTCTCTCACTTTGGCTGTGCTTTACAACATCATGGTGGATTGTTTCATCGGCTTGACACCTGTTTTGGGCGACTTCCTCGATGTTCTGTACCGCTCGTATGCCAAAAATTACCGCCTCATCGTCGGATTTGTGGAAGACGACGCGGAAGTCATCGACGAGGTGCGCCGCAGCGCGTGGAAGTCGGCGATAATGATTGTGATACTCGGCGTGGCTTGCTATTTCCTGTTCCTGGCTTTGAAAGGCGTGTATGCATCGATTGCTGCAATGTTTGGATGCAATTAGTTTTTTTTCAAATTAACTTAGGGTTTGGCCGTGCTAATGTGTTATAATGATGAAAAAACTTAATAAAATCATTATAACATGAACAAACTAATCTTGTTTTTTCTGATGCTTGCGACGAGCGTCGGAGTCTATGCGCAGGATGGCGACAGCACCGCGATGCGCAAGAAGAAGTTTTCAGTGATTTCGGAAGCGGAGCTTGCCCCATCACCAGAGTACAAAACTCGTGGAATCTCCATCAATGTAGTCCACAACTTTTCAGACCATTTTTCGCTGGGCATCGGAGCCAAGCCTTACGGACTATTTTTCAGGAAGGACGAAATCATCAACAAGTGGTTTACCATCGGCGACGACGGCTCTATCATTCAGCACAGCAGCACAGTACACGAAAGACGTCTTGACAACGATTTCTGTATGCCGGTCTATGTAACAATCAAATGCATCTTCTGCAAAAAAACTAACGCCGCGCCATTCATCGAAATCAGGACCGGCAAGGATGTCGCCTACGACAACGACGACCTCTACCGTGCATTCATCGTCGGGTCGAGATTTGGCTTCAAGAAAAATTACAGCCATGCCGTCAATGTAGCCGCAGGTGTTCAATTGAATCAGGTAGAAGACTGCGACGGCGCAACTTTTCTATTCAAAGTGGGTTACGAATTTTAATTCAAAAAAGGAGTATCAATCATGAAAATATTTTTCTCAATTATTTTGCTGACGTTGGCAATGACAGGTTTCGGTCAGCGCGAATACACGTATGAAAACAAGGGTATCAACATATTTCTCGAAGGCGAGGGCAGCGCCAATCTCGATTTTGGTGTTGGCGGACCATCGATAACGGTTGGGTATCAATTTAATCCGAATGTGTTTTTGGGAGGCGGAATGTCTCAAAAATTTGGAGGCAGTCGCGACGTCCGACACACTGAAACCCGCCCCTTGGGTTGGTACGACGCCACAGACGGCACGTTTCACAACGATTATTACCTTGACGAAAAGGGCAACCGTCATAAAATCTACGACGATGCCAATAGCAACTATATTTCAGAATGTGGCTACAGTTATGACGAGGGCAATTGCGATGGCGGCGTATATTGGGACTTCTTCCTTGATTTCCGTTACAACTTCCTGGCACACAGCCGTTACACTCCATACATCAATTACAAATCTGGAGTGTTTTTGGGCGAATTTGGAGCATCAGACCTTGAAGAGGTGGTTTTGGGCTGTCGATTTGGCTGCGGCGAAGGCGATTTTGCAATCGTTGGCGGCGCCGGCTGGACGTACCGACGCCTGCACAGAGATTACAATTGGCTAAACCCAAATCAACATCTATTCACATTGAGTCTTGGTGTGGAATTTTGACAATTGACAATTTAATTATTACTATTCGAAACCCGAAAAAGTGATTTTAGCGGTCTTGTCATCTACAGTGATTGTGGCTTCGTTACCGAGGATTATCGGGAGGTTCACGGTGTCGTGTCCTGATTGTACGCCATATACTACAGGTATGCCAAGCGGGTCCAAATATTTGTGTATTATCTGATTTAGAGGCAAATCGCTGCCCTGCGAACCGCCGCTAAATTCGCCCACGATAACGCCTTTGAGCAACTCCAATTTGCCCGATTGTTGGAGGTTCAAGAGCATACGGTCCACCGAATAATTGGCCTCGCCGGTGTCCTCGATGAAAAGGATTGCGTCAATGGGATTGACATCGAACGCCGTGCCGCTCATCGCATATATCAACGACAAGTTGCCGCCCACGATGCGCCCCGTCGCCGTGCCTTTCACGCAATCGTCGTTGTAGGGGATTTCGATGTCTGCCTTGCCGCCAAAGAGCAACGTCTTGAGGGCGTTGACGCTTGCAGCATCCTTGTTGAATCCGCGCATCATAGGGCCGTGCATCGACGCAATGCCCATATTGTTGACTGCAATGTGCAGCGCGGTGATGTCGCTGTAGCCAATAATCCATTTAGGAGCTTGTTTCATTTTGCTCCAATCGAGGCAGGGCAAGAGTTGCGCCGCGCCATATCCGCCACGCGTCATGAAGATAGCGCGGATTTCGTCGTCGTCGAGCATATCTTGCAATGCTGTTACTCGCTCGTCCAATGTGCCGGAGTATCGGCTGTAACTCAGTGTAAGATTCTTAGCCTCAACTACTTCCAATCCCCAAGATTTCAATGTGTTGATACCGTCGCGGATGTCCTCGTCGCTTGTGGCGTTGCTTGGAGCGCATATCGCCACCTTGTCGCCCTCATGCAGAGCCACGGGCAGTACGGTAGATGTTATCGGCTCGAAGTCTTGGATGATGAAAGAGGGTTTATATTCTGTAACGTTGACGATTGTGGTGTCCACCTGTACAATCTCGTTGACAATCTCCTCCTTGTGGCAGGAAGATAGGGCGAGGGCGGATGCCATTGCCGCCGTAATTATGATTTTTTTCATTGTTTTTTGAATTATAACGCGGCAAATGTATGAAATTTTTCAATATCCTCAAAATATTTCCATCCTGAATCCGATTTGATTGTCTGGAAATCTTTTGGTTTCGATGATACATTCTATCGAATCGGTACGAGGGTTCTTCAGTTTATAAACACGGTCGATAGTGTCCTTTCTGCCATGCCATTGGTCGTGGTCTTTGATGTCAATAAATTTCTGCCAGACTTGAACATTGAATACATCGTATGGAAACGAGATTATGAAATCATTGCCAACCGTTTCCCTTGTGAAATCTGTCGTCCATCTCGGGAAACTACCATCATGTGGTTCTGCAAAAGTGGAGAACGAGGCAAAATACGTTGGGTCGCTATCGATATACGACGCTTCATAGTAATCCCTGGTTTCAAACCAAAAAATATTGGACTCCCTATTATAATCAGTTATATGCTTGTGCAGTTCCACTGTACCATCTAATACTGTTTTCTTTATTGTAGTGTCCTGAAAAAACTTTAATATCTTTTTCAGGTTGTGTTTTTCTATATCTATGGCTTTGCGGTAGCAATAGAGGTGGTAATAGCCTTGCAGAGTATCGTCTGAGCCTCCTATGTAAGTTTCCACGTATGGCACAATCTCTACTTCTCTGTGGTACATCCGAAATCCGTCAAATTTCTTACACAAAATGTTCACGATTATTATCAGCAAACAAAGTGCAACAAACGACAGAAATACCGTTTGGCAACCCCAAAGCCACGGGGAACGCTCTTTGAGTGGGGGACGAGGTGTAGATGTTGTCATAGGTTTGCTGTGTTTATGATGTCTGAATGTTTGTAAATTATCTCTGTTACGAATGGATGACAGCCGAAACAGTTCTGTAGTACGTAGAATGCAGGAAGACTTTGAAATATTTGATTGGGAACAAGTTACGTCCTAAATTTATTAGTCAGTTTCTTCCATTGGATATGTTTCGTCATATATCTCAATGAGATCCTTGCCTCCTTCTTTAAGTTTCCAAAACGGAGTAGGCTGCACTGAATATGCCTTGCCCAATAGTTGGGTCGTAACAGGTGTTAAGGATGTAACATTTCCTTGATAGAGAACATGTTTTTTGTCAACGACAGAACAAGTGATACTTTCGTCTGGTTTAAAAACGAGTATGTCGCCTTCGTGCATACCCATATCAAAAAAGTTAATTGGAGGGCGTTTGGTTTTTGATTTTTCTTGTGCAGCCTTGTCTTCTGGCGTCAAGTCATTTTCAATTTCTTGCGAAACTTCCTCGGTGATAACTTCATGTTGAAAAAGTTCAAGAATTGCAATTGCTTGGCCTGGATTGATGCGAAAAAACTCACGGTTGGCATTTACACGTTGCGGTGCAAATGCGGTATGAAGTGCTTTCTCTATCTTGCCACATTCTGACTTCTTCACTTTGCATGCAAATTTACACTCAAATGGCAAAGGAACGCCTGTGGTATATAATTCTCTAAGCCTTGTGTCCATCTCGCTGCGTTCTGTCATACCAATTTTGACAATACCCGGCATGCACGGATTTGTCAAGACATATACGATTCCTTGTTCTTGTGGTTTGTTTGTCATTGTAATGCTATTAAACCGTTTCAATTTAATTATGCAAATATATAAAAAAACATATATATACTTTTGTTGTTTTATCAAAAAAATGTTAAACTTCTTCATTGAAAGCCAATTCTGTTTGTAAATTAATTTTTATCAATTTGTATGCAACACAACTCAACGCTGCTGCTATTTTATCTTCACATATGGTACTTGGCACTGCTAAAGCCAAAAATTGTGTAGCACGTGAGCAAGCAACATATATCATACATTGTTTTTCTGTCATTATGTCTATTGGATTATTTGGAAAATCATTTAAAGAAATGTTTTGTGCTTGACTATTTTCTGATAAAAACAAGAGTACACCATCCAATGTTGCGCCCTTGACAGAATGGATTGTATTAATATTGTCAAAGTATTCGCTTTTTTCATCATTTGACAAATAAAATTGTTCCACTGTTAATTCTTTTAAATCATTGATGTTGATTCCATCTATACCCTTCTTCCGAGGATGTAAATCAGGAATATCTTGCAACTCACAAAAATCTTTTAGAAGTGTTGACATTTGTGATGTCCATTCGCGAAACGTAAGTGAGAACGAAGGTATAGTTTGAAGTAATGAATATATACGTGCATTAAAATCCGCATCATGTTCAATGGATTGCAGAAATTCTTTTCTTGCATTAATGTCAATTGGATATTTTAGTTCTCCATATACTACTCGTATTTTACGAAAGGCATCGTTCATGTCATCATTCTCAAAAGCGAATTTTGCATCAATAATTAAATACGGAAATGGTGACATCCAATATTTAAACTTTGTATCCTTTATTCCGGATAGTGTTTTACATAAAGTACGTCCCCTTGCAAGTATTTTCCTTTCGGTTAAATTATGTTCATTACATATTTTATGAAAATGTCTTATAATATCGCGTTTGTTATGTTCGTCGTATAGATATACTAATATCGGAATGTTTTTGTCCTCAACATTATGCGCAATTATTGACGGAATACTACTTGGTTTTAGTTTGCTATATAAGTTAATGATACGCTGATTTGATCTTCTACATTCTGTAAATACCAAATGATTCCATTGCTCATTTGTCATTAATTCTTGTAAATATTCGGGATGCGCATTTCTGTAACTATATATTGCTTGACAAACGTCCCCAACATACTCTAAATTTTCAAGTCCCGAATTCATCAGCAAAGAAAAAAAATAAAACTGCATTTCCGAACTATCTTGTGCTTCATCAACTATTAAGTAGGGAAATTTATATACTAAGGCACAGGCAATATCATTATGTTTGCGTAGTATTTCGCAAGCAATCCACATTGCGTCACTGCTTGTGATAAACCCTTTTTTGAGTCGATATAAAAAAGAGTCCTCACAATATTGTTTTATATTTTCATCTTGTATTGCATTATTATTCCATGTGTAAAAATGTTGCCTTCGTTCTATTTTCGCTGGTTCAAATGTATGAAACAATTTTGCATGTTTACTCAATACCCTAGTAAGATACACTTCCTCTTCTCCATTTTTATTGGTACTTCTATTATAATATATGTTATTCAAAGATTCCCCATCATTGATTACAATAGGCCTTGCACCACATTCCTTGCACAAATACCAAAATGGAAGCACGATATATTGCATTACAAAACTATCTATCGTTGATACTATGTTGGGAGACAACAAGTTTTCCTTATGCATATCATAGTATCTGTCTTTTAGTTCATCGCAGGCTTTATTTGTAAATGAGAGACATGCATAACCTGCGTATTTCCCATATTTTTCGCTACAATATTGTGAAATAGAATAAAGTTTTTTCACAATACTTGTTGTTTTGCCACTACCGGGACATGCAGTAAGTATTATATAGCCTCTGGCATCCAAATATTGTTGTCTTTGTGGTGTAATTTCGTATTCCATTTTATGCAATTAAATGATTAATAGCGTCCTGTATATACTGAGGTACAGTAAAATTAACTTCGCTTTCGCCACTTAGTTTTTCTGCGAGAAAAGCATCTAATCTCTGTGCAAAACCTGCTTTTCCTGGCAGGCATTTCCATAGCAATAAAGCAACATTTTGTTGTTGTTCTTCTGATAATTCATCACTTCCTATTTTATCAAAATATGCTTTTACTTCCTTGATTTCCTCTGGATGATCATTTCCAATTAATTCAAACAACCAAGTGGCTTGTGTTGTAGATTTGTAATTAGAGACATTTGCTTTACATATTTGATATTCTAATGTTTTTGTACCAGAAAAAACTTTCACATTGGGTTGATTATTGGACATTGAAAGCATATTATTTATGCGTCCATTTTTTTCTCCATTATTAATACCATTACGTAGAACAGATAATTGTGCATAGTCGTTTTCTACAAGGTTTGTCAATTTATACTCCTTATTCTTGGAGTCTGTAAATTGGTCTTCATCAGTTACAAACGCGGCTTTTATAGGCAATCTTTTGCTTTCGTTGGATGAATTGAATAACATCATAAACTGATAAAATGCTGTTCCATCAGTATCAACTATTTCTATTTGATGTTCAGTCAAAGATTTGCCCATAATACATGAGAATGTTTCAACCAATTGACACTCAGAAATGCCTTCAATAAAAAGACAACCTGATGAGAATAATAATTGAGAGCGTGTAACATCAAAATATCTCGCAATCATATTGCGATAATCTTGCACATCTTTATTTGTCAATGTTTTGGTGTTCTTTACATCTCGTATTATATTTTCGGGTTCTCTCTCTTTGAAACAATCACCAACCCTTAATGCCTTGTTCTCTTTCAATAGAATAAGGTTTTCCAATGGAATTTTAGAAGTCAGTGTAGGTGAGTGGGTTGTAATAAACGTTTGACTATTTATATTATCATCTGCACTTTTGAGAAAATTGTAAAGGTTCACTTGCAATTGTGGATGCAAATGAGCCTCTGGCTCTTCAATCAAGAGTGTATATATGCTAACATCATCTTCCTGGTGGCAATCTTTAATATCGCTCAGTACAGTGGCGATATAAATCAAATTATTATAGCCCAAACTATTTTGTGTTAGCATAAAACCATCACTATCGTTATCGTTTTCAACGAAAGGAAGAAAAGGCTTAATTGCATTAACTATATATTCAAGTCTGCTTTGTTCTATATGTAAATTTACGTTGTTTAAGCAATCCTTGTTTATTTTTTCCAAATTTTTATTAATTCCTATTTTTGTATCAGTAACTTCATTCCGGTTTAACAAATTATTATTAGCATCTTTGATAATTTGTTTAATCTCATTTTCTGTTTGTAATTTGTCAATTTTTCTCTTTATAACCTTACCAAGTAAATTATTCCTTGTACTCATTAAATCTTTTGTGCTATCTCTGAGTGCACCCAGATAATAATGTTTGAAATAATGAATTGTATCCCAATCTATTCGCTGCTTATTATCTTCTTTGCCTATAAACGCAGTTGGACGAATCCGACCATTTTCTATTAGTTCGTAACATAAATGCACCCTTGCCCAAAGTGTGCCATCGTCTTTTTTTTCTAAATAAAGATAGTATGCCCCTTGTTGTTTTGGGGTTAAGTCTTCAAAAATATACACAATATCTATCTTTGAAGATGTGTTTGGATGGCTTCTATCGGAAAGGTCAACATAAAAATCATCTTTCGTTATTTCCAAATCCTTGTAAGGTTCACCCCATGAATAAAATAATCTGATTGCATCAATAACTGATGATTTCATCTGTCCGTTTGCACCGATGATCACGTTCAACTTTTTATTAAAGTCTAATATTAACTTTTGAATACCTCGAAAATTTTTTATACACAGTTTGCTTAGATACATTGTTATAATTTTAGAAAAAACCTCCGCGCCATGCATTCCACATCACGCGGAGGTTTTAAGTTATTGAATCAAATTATCTTATTTCACCTCTTCATAATCCACATCGGTTACATTGTCGCCATTGCCAGTCGTCGAAGACGACGAAGAACCGCTGTTAGACGATGCGCCGCCTTGAGGACCAGCCTGCGGGCCTTGAGGACCTTGCTGAGCCTGACCTGCGCCGGCGTTGTACATCTCCTGGCTTGCGGCCTGGAATACTGTGTTGAGCTCGGCGGAAGCGGCGTCGATTGCGGAGAGGTCGCCGGATTTGTGAGCCTCTTTGAGCTTATTGAGGGCGGCCTCGATGGGAGCCTTCTTCTCGGCGGGAATCTTGTCGCCGTACTCTTTGAGAGCTTTCTCGGTCTGGAAAATCAACGAGTCGGCCTGGTTGATTTTCTCGATGCGCTCCTTCTCAGCCTTGTCGGCAGCCTCGTTGGCCTTCGCCTCGTCGCGCATGCGCTTGATCTCGTCTTCGGACAGACCGGAGGAAGCCTCGATACGGATCTTCTGCTCCTTGCCGGTGGCCTTGTCGCGGGCCGACACATTCAGGATACCGTTGGCGTCGATATCGAAGGAGACTTCGATCTGCGGG
>ODAI013221680.1_pt1 | contig 26330 bp, 22 predicted proteins | sample 1539321 | NCBI WGS metagenome assembly ODAI01 (sample SAMN02144231, study PRJEB22623) | gut metagenome | biome: sheep rumen | host: Ovis aries | place: New Zealand
CCTTTTGACATTACCTCCTGTTCGTCTGCGTTCAACTCGCACACTCCATCGTGTATGTTGGTCGTTGCTTCAACAGGGACACCACCTTTACAAGTGGCACCTCTGCTTAAACCTAACCTCACGGCTTCGGCTCCGAGGAGGATGTACCGGCGGCGACTACCCTTACCGGGCTGGGACTTTCACCCAGCTGTACTCATTGCACCGAACTGGCGCACGCAGGTATGGACTTTTTTCCCAGACGGCATAGACTTGCCAATATCCCTCGCAGACCCTTGGCCTGCAGGGGCTCCCGCGCGATCACCGCATTCCGTCCCCCTGAACGGAACGCACAAGCCCCAGCCAGAGGAGCAGCCATGCAGGACATCTCCAGCGCCATCGAATCCATCCGCCAACGTCTCGGATCCAGGCTCTGCATCATGGGCCACCACTACGAGAGCGACGACGTCGTCGAGCACTGCGACGTCACGGGCGACTCGCTCGAGCTGGCCCGGCGCATCCCCTCCATCGACGCCGAGTTCATCGTGTTCTGCGGGGTGTCCTTCATGGGCGAGTCCGCGGCCCTGCTGGCCAAGCCAGGCCAGGCGGTGATCCTGCCGGAACCGGCGGCCGACTGCCAGATGGCCCGCATGGCGGCGGCCGCAGACGCCAGGCGCGTGCTCGAGCAGATGCGCACGCTCGGCCTTGACGTGCTGCCCCTGGCCTACGTCAACACCGACGTCCCCCTCAAGGCCGTGGTCGGCGAATTCGGGGGGTCCGTCTGCACCTCCGCCAATGCCAGAACCATGATGGAATGGGCCTTCAACGCGGCAGAGCGCGTGCTCTTCATCCCGGACATGCACCTGGGCCGCAACACGGCGCGCGAGCTGGGCATTCCCGAAGAGGAGTGGCACATCCTCGAGCTCGGCCCCGCCGGCATCGCCAACCCCCAGGCCCAGCCCCTCGGGCGCAAGCTCCTGCTGTGGCCGGGCTATTGCCCTGTGCACGCAGCCTACGCGCCGGCGCACATCGAGGCTGCCCGCTCGGCCTGGCCGGGCTGCCGGATAACCGTGCACCCCGAAGCCTCGCCCGAGGTTGTCTCGCTCTGCGACGCCGCGGGTTCCACGTCCTTCCTCATCAAGGACGCCGAGGCCAACGCCAGGAGCGGCGCCGGCGCAGCCATCGTGGTTGGCACCGAAATCAACCTGGTGCACCGCCTGGCCAAGCGCAGCCCTAGCGCAACCATCGTGCCCCTGGTCGACGGCGAGGCCGCGGCCTGCCCCGACATGGCCATGGTCACGCAGGAAAAGCTGCTGCGCGCCCTTGAAAGCATTGAAGCGGGCACCTGGACGAAGGTCGTGCTCAGCGAGGCCGACCGCGAGCCGGCCAGGCTCTCCCTCACCCGCATGCTCAAGATCTGCGGCTAGCTGCATCAATTCCCTGCCCTGTTTCGGCACGGCGGCCCGTTCCGGCATTCCTCCGGTCCCAAACGGGCCGCCGTCCTGCTTTTCCCCGGCACGCCGCGGCTCCCCAAAAATCCGCCGCCCCCATTGACCCGCGGCGCCTGGCAGGCTTAGCATGGCGGCATCGCCTGCGGAAAAGGGTTTCCGCAGGCAAAACCAAACGGCGGTTTATATGCACCTTTCCGGCAACTGACTCTGGATCGGCGGAACGCACGGCGTGCGTTCCCGCAGCGGTCTGCCTGCGCCGGAAGGACGCGCTGAACGGATCAGGCCCTAGACTCCCGGGGCCCTCTCCCTTCCCCCTTGCGGCGCAGGACAGTTTCCTTGCAAAGGATCCCCGGGGCTTTGCCCCGCAACCTGCAGCCTCTCCCAAGGGGGACAGCATGAAATCCAACTTCTTTGCCACAACGCCAGGCGTCATCCTGGTCGGCGCCGTCATCGGCGTCATCGCCGTGGTGCTCCAGAAGCTCGGCAACCCGGGCAACATGGGCATCTGCATAGCCTGCTTCGAGCGCGACGTCGCAGGCGGCCTCGGCCTGCACAGAGCGGCCGTTGTCCAGTACCTGCGCCCCGAGATCATGGGCCTGGTGCTCGGCTCCCTCGCAGCGGCCCTCGCCTCCGGCGAATTCCGCCCTCGCGGGGGCTCCGCCCCTCTCGTGCGCTTCGTCCTCGGCATGATCGCGGCCATGGGCGCCCTGGTCTTCCTCGGCTGCCCCTGGCGCGCGCTCCTGCGCCTTGCCGGCGGCGACGCCAACGCCATCCTCGGCCTGCTCGGCCTCATGACTGGCATCGGCATCGGCACCGTCTTCTTCCGCCACGGCTACTCCCTCGGCAGGAGTTCCCAGCAGAGCAGCTTCACAGGCTGGGCCTTCCCCCTGCTCGTCATTGGCCTGCTGGCCCTTGCCATCTGCTTCCCGCAGGCCGAAGGCCAGCCGCAGAGCGGCCCGATCTTCTACTCGGTCAAGGGTCCCGGCTCCATGCACGCGCCCTTCCTGGCCTCCATCGGCCTCGCCTTCGTCATCGGCGCCCTCGCCCAGCGCAGCCGCTTCTGCACCATGGGCGCCTTCCGCGATCTGTTCCTCTTCCGCTACGCCCATCTCTTCCTGGGCGTGGCAGCCCTCTTCCTCGCCGCGCTCGTCTGCAATCTGGTGCTCGGGGGCTTCCACTTCGGCTTTGAACAGCAGCCCGTCGCCCACGCCGACAGCCTCTGGAACTTCTGCGGCATGGTCACGGCCGGCCTCGCCTTCGCCCTCGCCGGCGGCTGCCCCGGCAGACAGCTCTTCATGGCCGGCGAAGGCGACAGCGACGCGGCCATCTTTGCCCTCGGCATGCTCTGCGGCGCAGCCATGGCCCACAATTTCGGCACCGCCAGCTCCGGCGCCGGCATAGGCGCCTACGGCATCCACGCCACCGTGCTGGGCTTCGCAGCCTGCCTTGCCATCGGCTTCGCCCACATCAAGAAAAACGCCTAACACCACAGAGACAGAGGAGATTTCCTATGCGCACCATTGACTGCCGCGGCCTTTCCTGCCCCCAGCCCGTCGTCATGCTCCACCAGGCGCTCGCCAGCGATGCCGACTCCCCCCTGGACGTCCTCGTCGACAATGAGGCCAGCGTGGAGAACGTCTCCCGCGCAGCCCGCAAGAAGGGCTTTGCCGTTGAGGCCAAAGCCGAAGCCGACGGCGCCACCCGGCTCGAGCTGCGCAAGTGAGCGGACTGCTCGCAGCCATCAAGGGCCTTTTCCCGAGAAGATCCCGGGAAAAGGCCGCTGACAGGGCCAGCGGCGGCCACCTCCTCGGCCTGCTCCTCTTCGAGCAGACGGGCGACGTCATCCAGGCGGAACAGGCGCTGAAAGACGCCGGCTTCCGCGTCCGGGTCGTCGGGCCTCCGCCGGCCCTGCGCACGGGCTGCGACATGGCCGTGCAGTTCGACCTTATGGCCGAACCCGCGGCGAGGCGGGCGCTGGCGGAACGGGGCATCGCGCCGCTCAGGGCCGTTCCCGTGGACGGCCCTCTGCTGGAACCGGTCTCCCTCGTGAAAGCCACGGACCTCGGGGACTGGTGGATGGTCAAGGCCGCCAACATGAAGATCACCGTGGCCAAGGCGGACGGCACGATAGTCAACGTCTCGGGCGGCGGCTGCCCCGACGTGCCCCGGCTGGCTGAACTCGTCACCGGACAGCAGATTGACGCGTGCGAGGAGCCGCGGGTGCAGGGCCAGACGCTCTGCGCCTACGCGCTCCAGCTGGCATTCGAGGAGGCAAGGCGCGTATGGCGTGGCTGATATGCGGAAGCGTCCCGGACGACGCCTTCCCGCTCTGCGAGGACGTCTGGGACTTCAGGGAGGGAAGCATCGTCCGTCTTGGCGCCGGCTGCAGGGATTGCGGCGCGCCGGCCAGCCTTCCCGTGCGCCGCGGAACGCCTGCCCTGATTGCGGCCTGCGCCTGCACGCTCGCAGCGCTGGGCGCAGCGCCGCCCCATGCCCTCCTCTGCGGAGATGCCGGAAGGGGAGCTGGCAGCCGGGCGCTCTACCGGCGCCTCGAAGCGGAGCTTCCCAGCAGCCGCGATCTGGCTGGCATCACCTTCCACTACCTCTTTCCCGACGTGGACGGCCACGGCCGGGTCATGGCCGGCATCGAGGCCATGGCTGAGCGCCCCCTGCTCGTGGCGGACGCAGGCTTCATGTACGCCGCCACGATGAGCGGCTTTGCCGGCGAATACGACCTCTTCACGCCGGATCTCGGCGAACTCGCCTTCCTCGCCGACGGCTCGGCGCCCCATCCGTTCTACACCCGGGGCTTTCTGCTTTCGGGCCAGCAGAGCCCGCAGGATCTGCTCGTCCAGGCCTGCCGGCACGGGCGCGCCGCCCGCTGGACCCTCGTCAAGGGGGCCGAAGACCTCGTCTGCGAGGGATCGTCAGTCCTCGCCGCCGTCGGCGAGCCCCAGGTGCCGGCGCTGGAGGCCGTCGGCGGCACCGGCGACATCGTCACTGGCATCGTCTCGGGACTGCTCGCGCACGGGATCCCCATGCAGGAGGCCTGCACCAGAGCCTGCTGGGCGGCGCGGCGGGCAGGCGAGCTGGCATGCGCCACGCCTGCCACTCAAGTTGCCGAAATTATTCCCTCTATTATGCAGGCTCTCAAGGAAGCGACAGGACAGCTGCCGTGACGGCGTGAGCTTTGCCGAGGCAGGGCCTGCAGATCGTCCGCTTTGCGGCCGAGGGGCTGGAAGCGGCCCCTCAGCCGCAGGCCGGCCAGCAGGCAGGAGCTTCGCCGCGCTGAACCAGCCGGCAGTCAAGCCAGAGAGCGCCCCGCGCGGCGCGGACAGCGCGGGGGCCTCGAACGCGGCGCCGCCCCTGTGCAGACGGACGCAGCACCTTGCGGAAGCATCGCCAAGGCACGCTCGGCGGAGCCTCTCAGCGCCGCCGCCGGCGCCCTGCTAGAATCCGAGCGTTTCGCCGACGAGGATCACCTTCACCCGGCCCTGCTGGAACATGTGGCGCGTCACCACGGTGTGACAGCAGATGGTGTCCGGGCTGTGGCAGTCGCCGCACACGCCGGCCGAAGCGCAGGGGGTCTTGCGGGCGAGGCGCACGCAGTTGGGCGGCGCGGCCTGGAGATGCACTCTTGCGATGCCGCTCTCGACGTCGGGCACGACCTTGTTCATGCCGGCAACGACGATCACGCCGCGGGGGCCGTGGCAGAGGGGGCCGACGCGGTTGCCGGCGCCGTCGATGTTGATGAGCTCGCCCCGCTGGGTAATGGCGTTGGTGCTCATGAGGAAGAAGTCCGCGGCGACAATCCGGGCGTACATCGCCCGCTTCTCCTCCGGCGTCTTGGCAAGATCGCGGTCGATGATCTCATAGCCGCCCGTGCGGATGGCGTCCATGAGGCCAACCTGGGCGAGGGTCATGGAGCCGCCCCAGGCGATGCTCGAGCCCTTGGGCATAAGCTCGAGCGCCTTGGCAACGGCAGAGGCGCTGTCGGGGCAGTAGAAGCCCTCCATCTGGCGACGCTCCAGACCTTTGATGACGGTGGCCGCAAGACGTTCGTAATTCTGCATGAGTGGTGTCATGGCTTGCTCCTTTACGGCGGGCTCGCCGCTCCCGGCACAGGGACGGCTGCATCCGCGCATGGGGTTGTCCTGCCTCTATGGCACTGCGCGCCGAGGGGCGCAAGATGCGGACGCGGAAAAAGCAGACCCCGGATGCAGCCGGATGCGGCTGGGCTCGATTCTGCGTCCGCGTTCCTCGCGGCGGGCTCTCTGCGGCCCGGGCAGAAGGCTCACCGCCGGCTCGGCGGAAAGACCTCTTCCAGCACCAGCGTGCACTGTGCCGGATGGGCCAGCGCCCACTCCTCGGCAGTGAGTCCGTCGCTGGCCCTGACGCCGGGATCGGCGCCCAGCGAGAGCAGCTCTATGCAGGAGTCGGCGAAGTCCTCCTCCACGGCGAGGCGCAGGGCGGTCCGGCCCTCGCTGTCCTGGGCATCGAGAGGACAGCCGGCATCGGCGAGCAGACGGCAGGCGCCGGGATCGTCGCGCTGGGCCGCCGCGTGCAGGGGCGTCCTGCCGTGGACGTCCGTGGCCCCCACGTCGGCGCCATGTTCGAGCAGGAGCGCCACGTTGCGGTAGTCCGCACAGTGCAGGGCCGTGCAGCCCTCGGCATCCCGGATGCCCACGTCGGCGCCTGCATCCAGCAGCTGGCGCACGACGTCCGGCGTGTTGCGGCGGGCCGCGCCAAAGAGCGGCGTGCCGTCGAATTCAGAGCGTATGTTCACGTCGCAGCCAAGCTCGATGAGCTTTGCCACGACGGGGCCGGCACCCCTGTGCCAGGCGGCAAAATGCAGGGAGCTGCGCCCGTGGTCGCCCTGGGCATCGGGAGTCGGCAGTTTTGCCACGAGCCCGCAGGCTTTTTCCATGTCCCCGTCGTCGATGGCAACGCGCACGGCAAAGACCTCGTCCATATTCCCCTCCGGTTGTCAGGAATCCTCCCCCGCTGGCGCGCATCGCGCAGACAGGCCGCAGAAGAGGCGCAGACACCCTACACCCTTCCGCAGGGGCCTGCATAGAAGAAAATCGAGCCGGCGCCCTGCTGGCAGCATCCGCGGGCAGAAAATTAAAGCTTTGCTTGAAGATTTGTTGACAAGACCCAGTGCGAAGGAGAAGATTGGACGCATCAACCAGCCGAGGCCTTGCCATGTCCTTTCTTCCGCCGCGCTTCCGCATCCCTGCTCCCTCCGCCCTGCGCCGCGCCGTGTCCGCAGCCGCGCTGGCGCTGACGATGGCGCTGGCTTACGCCTGCACCGGACAGGCCGAGGCCGCCCCCCGGGAAGGCAGGGCGCCGGTCTTCACGGGCTGGGGAGGCGGCAAGTCTCAGGCCGCGGCCCTCGAGGCAGGCAGGCGGCGCGTGAAGACGAAGATCCGGGATCCTGAGCAGTACCACCAGCGGGACGACATCCTGACCCAGGCCGCGCGCAGGCAGGGCCTGCGCATTGTCAAGGGGCGCGAGGGACTGCAGTTCGGAGGCGTGACCAAGCGCCTCGGCGACAGGGTCATGCTGGGCGTAGGCCTGCCCGGCGCCGGCGGCAGCCGCACCAGCGCTCCGAGCAACGTCCAGATGCAGTACGAGTTCTAGCTCTCCTCCGGACACGGCAGGGACAGCCGGGCCGGCGCCGCAGGCGGCCTTTGCTAGCGGTAGTAGTCGAGCAGGAACTTGACAGCCGTGCCGGTGATCACCAGGAACAGCAGCGCCTTGATGAAGACGGGGGAGACGTGCTTCTGGCAGCGTGCGCCGCAGTACATGCCGGCAAGGCCGCCGAGGCCGAAGAGCAGGCCCAGCAGCCAGTCCGGCGAGACGCCGAGCTCCGGATAGAAGGGCTGCAGGCAGGTGTAGAAGGTGACGCCGGCGATCGAGGTGAGGAAGGTGCCGAACAGCGTTGCGCCGCTCGTCGTGTGCACGGGCAGCTTGAACCAGCCCACGAGCAGCGGGGCCATGATGGCGCCTCCGCCTATGCCGTAGCAGCCGCCGACCACGCCGATGACCAGGCTGACGGCAAAGAGCGCCATGGTGGGGCAGGAGCAGTCCTGGCCGTCGAAGCGGTACGATATGCGCGAAAGCGACCAGGCGATGTCCGTGACAGCAGCAGTGCCCGGCGCGGGCTTGCGCTTTCCCCCCTTGCCGAAGAGGGCCGGCAGGAGCCTGAAGCCTATCCAGAGCAGCACGAAGGCCGCAAAGAACTTGAAGCTGCGCGGATCAGGCAGCCAGGCCACGCGCATCCAGGCGCCGAGAAAGACGCCGGGCAGCGTTCCCGCGGCCACGCACAGGGCCAGCGGCCAGACCATGCGCCGCTCGCGCGCATAGCGCCACACGCCGCCGGGCGTGGCCACCACGTTGAAGAACTGGTTGGTGGCGCTCACATTGGGCGAAGTGCTTCCCAGCACCGAAATCTGGAAGGGCAGGAGCAGAAAGGCGCCGGAAACGCCTCCCATGGAGCAGAGGAAGGAGACGGCAAAAGCGGCCAGCGGCGGGACGTAGATCGGCGCTTCGATGCCTGAAATCGGGAACAGCATGGCTTCCTCCCTTGGTAGGGGACGCAGGAATATGCGCCCTTGCTGCCACGCTTGTAGTCATAATCGTGACCCCTTGTCAACGAGCAAAACCCCTTGTTTTTATATGCTTGTCAATCAGCACTCGCTCGTCGCCGGCTTGATTCGACACGATTTTCAGCCATGCGCTTCACGGCCCGGGCGCCTGTCTCGGAGCGCAAGGCAAGGCGCCCGTCCAGCAGGCGCCGGGACGGGCGGAACGCAAGGGTGCCGGCTGGCCCTGCCTGCCAGCAGGGCTACCAGAAGTCGCCCACTATCCTGTCGGCGATGACGGCAGCCGCCGAGCGCACGGCAAGGTGGTTCCAGTCCATGAAGCGCAGAGGCCTGAGCACGGCGTCGCAGGCTTTCACCAGCCTGGGCGAGAGGCCGTGCGCCGTGCCGAGCAGGATGAGGACGGGACGGCGCCTGGCCTGCTCCCGGATCCAGGTGCAGGAGACGCAGGCGCGCTTGGCCGGCCAGCTGGCCGAACTCGCCACGACGAGGGGCGCCTCGCCGAAGGCGCGCTCCATGCAGGCCTTGGCCTCCTCGACGCTGGCCACGGGCCTGGCCAGCTTCAGGGCCTCGGCGCGGTCGGCGTGGCCCCGCTCCCCGGCGCGCTCCCAGTGTCTGAGCATGTCCTCGACCAGCGCGCGCTGGTCCTCCAGGGGCGTGGCAATGTAGCAGGGGCCAAGACCGTAGCCGCGGGAAATGCGCGAGAGGTCGTGCACGTCCATGGTGGTGAGGGAGGAGGCGCCAAGCCTGCGCCCCTCCACGACCACCGGCGCATGCACGAGACAGAAGGAGACGGCCGGACCGCAGCTTTTGCGGGAAAGCGCGCTGAGGACGGCGCCGTCGGCGGCGTCGAGGCTTGCCTCCTCGAAGAGTTCGGGACGCCTTGCCAGGGTGGTGGCGAGCGCCTCGTTCCGGCGCCAGCGGGCGATGGCCGCATGGTTGCCGCCGAAGAGGACCTCCGGAACGCCATGGCCGCCGAGCACGGGCGGACGGGTGAAGTGGGGGTATTCCAGCAGTCCCTGGGAGAAGCTCTCCTCGTCGCCCGAAGCCGTCTTGCCCATGAAGCCCGGCACCAGTCTGGCAACGGCCTCCATGACGGCAAGGGCCGCCGTCTCCCCGCCGTTGAGCACGATGTCGCCGACGCTGACAGGCTCCAGGGGGAAGAGGCGGTAGAGCCTCGCGTCAAAGCCCTCGTAGCGCCCGCACAGCAGGGTCAGGTCCTCTTCGAGGGCCAGTTCGCGCATGAGGCTCTGGGTGGCCTTGCGGCCGTTGGGCGCCATGCCGAGCATGCGTCCGGGGCGGGGAATGGAGGCGAGCGCCTCGGCCACGGGGGCTGTCTGCATGACCATGCCAGGGCCTCCGCCGTAGGGCCTGTCGTCCACGTGCCTGTGCCTGTCCGTGGCGAAGCTGCGCGGATCGTGGAAGTCCACGCTGACAAGCCCGGCCTCCATGGCCCGGCCCATGAGGCCCGCCTGCAGGCAGGAATCGAAAAAGGAGGGAAAGAGCGTGACGATGTGGAATGCGAGCACGGACGGACACCTCCCGGCGTCGTTGGAGCAGGAACCTGGCATGCCGCGCGGCAGGAAGGGGGCAGACAGCTGGGGAGACAGCCGGGCAGAAAGCGCCTTGCGCCCCGCATCCTCCGGGCCGGCGAAGCCTAGCAGACAACGCTCCGCCTGCCAATTCGGCGCGCCGGCGCGGGATCGGCCGACTTTTTGCCCCCAAACAGGGCGCAGCCCCTTGCTATTTGCCTGCGTTTGCGTATCTTTCCGCTCAGGCGTCCCTGCGACATAGAGGGTCGCCCCTTCCCCGCAGAGAGCAAGCGCGGACGAAGGCCCCCCGGTGCGCCTGCCGCGCCGAACGCGGCCGACAGCCCATGCCGAAGCGCCTCCGCCCTGCCGGAGCCGCCCTTCGCAGGGGAAGGATACGCCAGTTTTCACGCGCCGAACCAGCCTTCCGGGCATGGCCAGCGGCGTCGCTTTTCCCCGCACGGCCGGCGTTCCGGCCCGATGCGTTCACCCTGCAACCCACACGACAAGCATGCGCTCCCCAGCGGGCGCCGGGGCGGCCAGAGAACCCATTTCCGCCCCACGCGTAGACAAGGATAGCATAGATGGCCGAAAAAAAAGGCAAAAACACTGCCGTTGCGACTGATGCCGCTCCTGCGGACACGGCCCAGGCATCAGCCCCCGTGGCAAAGGTCAGACGAATCTCAAGACTGTCGGGCAAGGACAGGACCCCTTCCAAACCCACGTCCGTGTTCTCCGGCTCCGTCAGCAGAGCCGTGACGCAGGCGGAAAAGGCCAGGAGCGACTCGGGTGCCAGGCCCTCCTCCAGAACAACGCCCTCCACCTCGTCCTCCTACGGCGTGCGCCTCCGCCCGCAGGACACGCCGCTCCACAGGCGCAGGCCTGCTTCCCCTGCCGTCCAGGCAAAGCAGGCTGATCAGGCCGCTGAGGCCGTCCAGGCAAAGCAGGCTGATCAGGCCGCTGAGGCCGTCCAGGCAAAGCAGGCCGGGCAGGCAGCGGAGGCCGTCCAGGCAAAGCAGGCCGGGCAGGCAGCGGAGGCCGTCCAGGCAAAGCAGGCTGAGCAGGCAGCGGAGGCCGTCCAGGCAAAGCAGGCTGAGCAGGCAGCGGAGGCCGTCCAGGCAAAGCAGGCTGAGCAGGCAGCCCAAAGCACCGGCAAGAGTGCGAAGGCCAAGCCCGCCAAGGCGGCCAAAAACCAGCAGCCCAAAGCCCAGCCCAAGGCCCAGGCTCCAGAAAAGCCGGCACAGAAGGCCAAGTCCGCCTTCACGCCCATTTCCCTCGACCGCGAAGAGCTCCCCGACGATGCCGGCGATGCCTTCTGGTCCGCGCAGGAGGCGGAGAGCCTCGCCGGCCAGAATGCCGCGCCGGAAAACGTGCAGGAAGACGCGCAGAAAGACGTCAAGAAAGATGTCAAGAAAGCCGGCCAGCAGGCACAGGATGCCGGCCGGAAGCCGGGACGTCCCGCATCCCGGGACGGCGGCGCCCTGCCCTGGGACGCCGACGATCCCGCCTCCGGCGAAGCGGACCAGCGCGGCGAAACCGGCCTGGCGCAAGGCAAGTCCGCCGACAGCCTCGATGCCAGAGGCCTCTTCGGCCAGAGCCAGGATGAAGCCGGCAGCGCCCTGCAGGCCAAGCCGGCGGCAGAGGCCGGATCCGGCGGCGATCTCCCCTGGGAGCAGGAGGCCCCCTCCGCCGGCGCCAGCGACGCGGACGCCAGGGACGTGGACGCCCGAGGCCTCTTCGGCCAGGACCAGCGGCAGGCCGGCGAAGGCCCCATCGACACCAAAACCTTCTTCACCCGCGCAGGCGCCGAAGATCTGCGCATCGACTACGGCACCGAGCAGGCGCAGGCCGAGTCCGGCGAGACGCAGGACGGCAAGGAAGCCGGCCTTCCCGAAGGCTTCGGCATGTTTCAGGACGACGGTCCCGCCGTCTCTCTCGAGCGGCTTGCCGGCGCCCAGGCTGAGGACGCCGATGCGCCCCACGCCAAGATCCGCCGCGCAGGCCAGGCCAAGGCGGCGCAGCCTGCCAAGCCCGAGCCCCCGCTCGACACCGAGCGTCCCAAGATACGCCGAAGCCAGGGAGCCCGCGATGTCCAGACGCCCAGGCAGGGCGTCCACGAAGGGCGCGTCTACCGCGATTCCCGCCGCGCCCGCGACGGACAGCGCAGCTGGAGCTCGGCCCCTGTCACCATGTCTGCCGCCGAGATGGCCGAAACGGCGGCCCACGGCGGGCAGGATCCCCAAAGCGGCTCCTTCCGCGGCCTGGTGGAAAACCTCCAGGGCGGCGCCGCCCGCGAGGAGACGAAGCGCGGCGAGCACAACGCGCGCATCATCTCCGTGCCCTCTTCCGCCCGCGCAGCCAAGCGCCAGCCTGAGGATCATGCCGCGCCGGCCCCGCAGGCACAGGCTTCGCCGGCTGCTTCAGGCACCCCTGCAGCGGCCAAGACGGCGCCGGGCGGCCCGCGCGTGCTCATCTGCTGGCTCGGCAAGGTGGACATCGGCGCGGCCATGCGCCGCGACCACATCAATCCCGGCCCCGTGCGCATGCTCATCGAGCACAGCGATCCCTTCGACCACGTCATTCTGCTGACCACGCAGAACCCCAACGTCCTGGAGAACTACCGCGCCTGGCTTGCGCCCTGCGTGAGCGAGCCCGTGCTCGACATCTGGCGCACCCAGGTGCACGACCTCGCCGATCACGGCCTCATCTGCACCGCCATCATCGAGGCCGTCGAGCACGCCATACGCGAGTTCAGCCTGCCTGCCACCGGCGAGGGCATCACCTTCCACCTCTCCCCCGGCACGCCGGCCACGCACGCCATGCTGCTGCTCCTGGCCGCCAGCCGCTACAAGGGCGTGCGCCTCGTGCAGACCAAGATCAACGGCACCGAACAGGCTTCCGAGGTGCTGGACATCCATGTGCCCGACGTCGTCCTCAAGGACGCCTCGGACGACGGGCTTCTGCCCTCGTTCGTGAGCCACGAGCCCCTGCCCATGCCCGCCGCGGCCCCCGAAGCGCAGGCCGAAGACGCCGAACAGGCCCCTGAAGCCGACAGCCGCGCGCACTTCGGCCACGGCGCCCGCGCCGGCCGCAAGCGTCCCATGGCCCACGCATTCCCCTCTCCCCGCATCCAGTCCGACATCACGGATCCCTACGAAGGCCTGCGTCCGCCCACGAACGCGCCGAACATGCAGACAGCCCCCAAGGAGGGCGACCCGCCGACCATCTCCGAAGCGCTGGGCGAGGTCTACGACAAGATGCAGCGCATCTCGACCATGTCCGTGCCCGTGCTTCTGCTCGGCGAGTCCGGCACGGGCAAGAGCCGTCTCGCCCGCTTCATCCACGACTGGAGCGGCCGCAGCGGCAAGTTCATCTGCGTGGACTGCGCCGGCCTTTCGGACGAGGTCTTCATCAGCGAGCTCTTCGGCCAGAAGCAGGGCGACTCCCCCTGCGCCTGGCGCTCCCGCGAAGGCGCCTTCCGCCTTGCCAACGGCGGCACGCTCTTCCTTGAGAACGTCGATGCCCTCTCGGCATCCCAGCAGTCCATGCTGCTGCGCATGCTGGCGCCGATCGGCGAAACCGTCGTCCAGCTGCCCGGCGGAGCGGGATCGCGCGCAGCCTCGTCCGCGCGCATGCGCATCATCGCCTCGGCCGGCGATGCGCTCGTTGCCAAGATGCAGTCCGGCGAGTTCCGGTCCGACCTCTTCTACCGCCTCTCCGGGGTTGCGGCCCGCCTCCCCTCGGTGCGCGAGTACGCGCCCGAGGAGAAGGAAAACATGCTGCGGAGCTTCTTCGTCAACCTGCAGCACAGGATGGGCAGATTCTGGAGCTTCAGCGGCGACGCCTGGCAGGCCCTGCTCGACGAGGACTGGCCCGGCAACCTCAGGGAGATCGGCCGCATGCTCCAGCAGATCTGCCTGCTGTCGTCCCACAGCGACACCATCTCCCGCGAGGAGGTGCTCCAGCAGCTCAAGCTGACGAGACAGATCGTCGCCTCCGCCAACAAGACGCAGCCGTCCATGGAGCCGACTCTGGCCACGCCCGGCATGGACCAGTTCGGGCTCACCGGCATTGCAGCCGACGGCACGCTCTATGCCCCCGAGGGGCTTGGCCAGATCGGCGCCGGCGCATCGCCCGGCGAGGAGGCCAAGGAGCGCGTCGAGCGCGAGTTCTTCGTCATCGGCAGCGGCGCGAACCTCGAAGACCGCCTGCAGGAGCTGCGCATGGCCAAGATCACCGAGGCCCTGAACGAGGCGCGCGGCAACCGCAGCGAAGCCGCCAGGCTGCTGGGCATGTCCTACGCGCAGCTCTCCAGCCTGCTACAGCAAAAGAAGGGCTAGCCGATCCGGCCCTCTCCGGCACAGCGCATCGGGCGCCCCCTCCCCTGACGGAGGCGGGCGCCCGCCTGCGCTGGGGAAGCTCCGTCAGGAAAGCCGCCTGCGCTGGCTGTCCTCGCCCTGTCCTAGCCGCCGCCGAGGATGCGCGCCGGCTGGTTGACGTAGGTGACCGGCGCGCAGACGCCGGCCTCGTCGTCCCATTCCAGCACGCGCTCGAACTGCAGGGCGATGCGCATGCCTTCCCGGAGCTGGACGCCGTCGCCGGGAAAGCGCGGCCCCGCCTGGAAAGTGAGGACGCGGTCGGAGTCGAGCATCAGCTCCCAGCCCGTCCCGGCATCGCCGTCGATGCCGGTCTCGCCCGTTCTGGCAAGCGTTCCGCGGGCCTCGCCGGCGCCTACGGTCATGGGCCGGCACTCCGCCTTGCCGGGCCTGGCCGCGCCCTGGGGGGCGAGCACGCGTCCGCTGACGAGCTCGAGGCGCTGGAGGCAGGCGCCCCGCTGGGCCGACCAGCGCTGCTCGATGTTGTAGACGGCCCGCACCCGCGCGCCCTGCACCTGGCCGAACGTCTGCTCCGCCTCGGCCTTGCCGGCGTAAAGGCGCCGGGAAACGCCCGAGTCGAGGCTCACCTCGGCCCAGCAGCCGTCGTCGCCGCAGCCGAAGCCCTCGTACTGGCCTTCGGCCACAAGGCCCACCTTGAGCGTCCTGCGGCCGCACCAGGCCTTGGGATAGAGGGAGGCGGCGTAGAAGGGGAGCTCGGGATCGGGCGCGCCCAGCGAAGGGCAGGAGAGAAAGCCCGTGCCGTCCGCACTGTAGGACAGGAAGTCGATGGCGCCGTCCTCGTCGAGGGCGCCCCTGACGTGTTCCGAGGCAAAGCGGGCATAGGGCTCGGCGGCAAAGCCGCGGTCCAGGCGCCGGAAGACCTCCCCGCTCTCGCCAAGGGCATAGGCGCCGAAGTTCACGGGACTGCGGCCGCAGACGGCGGCCTTGACGATCACGGCATGCTCGGGGCGGGAGCCGGCGTTTTCCAGGGTGACGGCGCAGCCGGGCCACACCAGCGTGCGCACCGTCATGGCGCGGCCACCGATAGTCTCGGTCCAGACGTCTTCAGCCCAGGGGCGGCCCAGCCGGCTGTCCCAGTCTGCCGGCGTCACGCCCACGTCGCTCTTGAGGCGCATGGCGATGCGCTCCTCCTCGGGATACTGGCTTGGCCTGTAGTCGCCGGAGGGGCCGAGGAAGGCAACGTCGCCCTCCCGCACCCAGCCGTGGACGGGATAGACCACTTCGTACCAGCGTCCCTGGACATTGCTCACGACGCCGCTGACGAGCAGCTCCCCTCCGCCGTCCAGGCGCACGGGCGCGGCCGTGCGGCTGGGCGCCTCGAAGACGGCGAGCGAGCGCTGGCCCCTGGCCTTGACGGCTCTGTCGATGGCAAGGGACGACGTGCCCTGGGCCAGAGCCGGAACGGGCCGGCAGGCCAGCGTCGGAAGGGCAAGGGCAAGGGCGAGGGCGAGAGTCGGCGCAAGGGTTCGGAGCATGGCATGGCCTCGGGCTGTGGCATTGACGCAAGGCCGGAAGCGGGCCTGCCCTGCCATTGTAGCAGAGAGCCCCGCGCTTGGCATCCCGCTTGCAGGGCGCTCTGCCGCAGGGTGCCGGCGCTCCATTGACCCCGCGCCCTGCGGGCCGTACTGTGGCGGACGCGCGGAGCAGGCGTTTCCGCGACAAGCACGAAGGAGGAAGGCATGGAACTGTTCCAGGACGTGGCAAGCGAAGAGGAGTTTGCCGGCATCGCCGGCCTGCAGCCGGGCTCTCCCCAGACAGCGAAGCTGAAGGAGCACCTCAAGGCCAATCCCGCCGACAATGCGGAGTGCCTGTGCTGGCTCTACACGCTGCGCGGCGACAGCCAGCGGGCCGAAGACGCCCTCAAGGCAGTGCCCGAGGAGCGCAGGAGCGCTCTGAAGATGCGCATGAACCTGGTTGCCGGCGACGTGGCGCGCCAGATTCACATGATGAAGACGCAGACGCAGGCCAAGGGCAAGGCGCAGTAGCCCTGCCCGTCAGCCGCAAAAGCCGGAGCGCCGGACGCCCCTTGGGGATCCGGCGCTCCGGCTTTTGCCGTCCTTGAGAAGCGTCCCGGAAAAGCGTCTCGGCGCGGCCGCTAGCGGGCGCCGGCCTCAAGGCCGAAGGCAAGCCTGGGGTTGGCCATCTGGACGGTGGCGGCCACATCGTCGAGTCCTCCGCCCTCGCCCACCAGAAGCAGTATGCCCACTTCCTGGCGGGCGGTGTCGATGGTGGCGACGAGCCTTGCCTGGTTGTCCTTGATAAGGCCGCGGTACTCGATGCGGCTGTCGTCCTGGCGCACCACGTCCATGACCGCGTCCTTGGCCTTGAGGCCGGCCGCCGTCTCGTCGGCTATCTCCTGCAGGGACTTGCCGAGGCTTGGCACCACGGAGACGGTCAGCGCCTGCCTGTGGCCGGACGTGGTCTTGGTGAAGCCGGCGATGCAGCGCCCAGCCGTGCACTCGATGCCGTCGGGAATGTTGGTCTGCCAGCCGTCGGGCAGCGAGATGGTGAAGGCGGGCAGCTTTTCGGTGCGCGCCTTGAGCTTGTCGTCGCCGGAACAGGCGGCAAGGCAGAGGGCGAGCGCAAGAACCAGAAGCGGCAGAAGGCGCATGGGCAGTATCTCCTTGATGGACGCGACAGGCGCAGAAATTGGCGGAAGGGATGCGGGGCGCGGGCATGGCCAGACTCCCCCCCATCCGCCGAAGGCCGAAATATAGCCAATCGCTCCCCGCCCTTCAACGCCATGCCGGACACCCAGCCAGGCAGGCGGAAGCCCTAGGGCTCGGCATCGGCCGCGCCATCTTCTGCCGGCGCGGAGAGGGGATAGCGGGCGAGCACGGCATAGCTGGGCCCCTGGGGACCGAGGACGCTCCTGACAAGGGCGAAGGAGGCAACGGCGAAGCTTGCCCGCACAAGGCCCGTGCGGGCCTGGGCAAAGTCCTTGAGCACCTTGCTCTCCGTCTCCCTGATGCGGCCCAGGGTCACGTGCGGGGTGTAGCGGCGCTCGGGCGCCAGCCCGCAGGCTTCCTCCAGGGCCGCGCCGACCGCGTCGTGCAGATCCAGCAGCCTGGAGCTGGCTTCGAAGCCGGCCCACAGCGTGCCCGAAGGACGCCTGTAGAAGGAGCCGAGGCGCTTGAGGCGCAGGACGAAGGGCACGGCATGGACGCAAGCCAGCGCGCGGCGGACGGCTTCGGCGGCATTGCCGTCGATCTCGCCGATGAAGCGCAGGGTGAGATGCATGCGGGAGGGATCTACCCAGCGCATGCCGGGGAAGTCCCGCTGCAGGGCGGCCAGGCTGGCGCGCGTGTCTTCCGGAAGCTCCACGGCGGTGAAGAGGCGGTGAAAAGCTGGTTGTTCTTCTGGCATGGCGTCGAGACCTCGGGCCTGAACCCGGAACGTGCCAGCCCCGCTTCAGCCGGAGCGGACAGTCCCAAGGCAGGCGCTGGCGCAGAAAGGAAAAAGATGAAAACAGGTTTCATTTCCAACTAATCCAGAGCCCAAGGCTCTGAACCGTGACCAGAAGCCTATCCAAATTCACCGCTCTGCTCAAGCAATTTGAACCTGCAATGCAACGTCAGATGCTATTTTTTTGGCCAGCCACGCCCACATTATCCCTTTTCCCCGCAGGATCCCGGGTTCATTGCCGGTAAATATGAAATGGAATTCCATTTTCCTTTGGTGTTTGCTCGCCAAAAAAGGGGCCTGCGCGCCCGCCGGACAGATCCGGCAGGCGGGCAGGCCACGGAAAAACAGGCGATCGCCGAGGAAATGCGCTAGTTCATTTCGCTCTCGGCGCGGGTCAGGAAGTCGAGGGTCTCGGTGCAGGAGGGGATGCGGTCGCTGGTCTCGAGGCCGGGACGGTTGAAGTAGGCGTCGCCGAGCATGCGCAGGGTCTTGGACTCGACCTTGCCCGTGGTGGTCATGGGAAAGCGCTCGAGCAGGCCCACGAAGCGGGGCAGCTTCTGCGAGGCGAGGTGGCGCATGCAGTGCTGGCGCACGGTCTCGTTGCGCAGAACCTGGGTGCCGTCGGGAATGAGGAAGGCGCAGATCTCCTCGCCGCAGGAGACGCTGGGCACGCCGACCACGGCTGCGTCGGCGACGCCGGGGCAGCTGGCCAGGCAGTTCTCGATCTCCTTGGGGGAAATGTTCTCGCCGCAGCGGATGATGATGTCGCGTATGCGCCCGCTGACGAAGAGGTAGCCCTGCTCGTCCACCCAGCCGGTGTCGCCGGTGTGGAGCCATCCGTCCTTGTCTATGGCCTTGGCCGTGGCTTCGGGATCGCCGTCGTAGCCGTGCATGACGTCCCAGCCGCGGGCGCAGACTTCGCCGATGGAGCCGGGCTGGAGGATGCGGCCGTCCGCGTCCTTGATGGCCAGCTGCACGCCCTGGATGACGCGCCCCGAGCTGTGCAGGCGCTTTTCCATGTCGTCCGCGGGATGCACCTGCGTGAAGACGGGCGAGGTTTCGGTCTGGCCGTAGCAGTTGGCAAGCTCCGTCATGTTCATGCGCCTGATGGCCTGCTCGATGAGGTCTGCCGGGCAGACGGCACCTGCCATGATGCCCTTGCGCAGGTGGGAGAGGTCGTAGGACTCGAGGCTCTTGGTGCGCAGAAAGAGGCGGAACATGCTGGGCACTGCGTAGAGGCCTGTGCAGCGCTCTTCGGCCAGGGAGGCCAGAACGCGCTTGGGCGTGAAGGTTTCCACGAACACGATGGTGCAGCCGTGGGTGGTGAAGGTCAGCGCGCCAAGTATGCTGCCGAAGCAGTGGAAGAGCGGAAGCGGCAGGCAGAAGCGGTCCTCGTGGCTGTAGTTGAGGTTCACGCCGGCCCACCAGGCGTTGGAGACCAGATTGCTGTGGTGGAGCAGGACGCCCTTGGGCTTGCCGGAGGTGCCGGAGGTGTACTGGACCATGGCAAGATCGTCCATGGCAACGGCATCGCGCATGGCCTGGTAGGCTTCTTCTGGCACCGCGCGGCCAAGCTCCTCGAGTTCGGCGAAGCAGTGCATGCCCTCCCTCGGCTCCATGCCGGAAAAGAGCACGTGGCGGAGATCCGGAAACTGCTCGAGGCGCACCGTCCTGCCGGCCCCCGATTCGAGCCCGGGCAGCACGCGCTTCGTGCCTTCGATGAACTCTTCCTCCCTAGGGCCGTCGACGAGGCAGATGGCCTTGCTGCGCGAGCGGACGAGGAAGTCGGCGAGCTCTTCGGGATGGCAGGCGGAGTTGATGGGCACCGCCACGAGGCCGAGACGCTCGATGGCGAAGAACCAGGTCACCCAGTGGGGCAGCGTGATGCCCCAGAGGGCGATGCGGTCGCCCTTCCTGAAGCCGAGGGCGCACAGGCCGCGGGCAAGCTTGTCCACATCCTCGGCCAGCCCGCGCCAGCTCTGGCGAAAGCCGCTCTTCACGTGGACCATGCCCTCTTCGTCAGGCCAAAGGCTGGCCGTGCGCATGAGAAGGGCATCGACGACGTACCTGTCGACGGCGTCGAACTCGGGAAAGGCAGGGAAGGCGTTCATGTCCTGCGCTGAAGTCTGCACTGTCTGGGCTCCTTGTCCGGACCGGCATCGCTGCCAGGCTGTGTCCGGGCTGAAAAGACGGGGCGCCGGGACACTCCCGCGCCGCCAAAGAGATGAAATCCTACACAAGTCCATCCTTTCCTGTCTAGCGCCGGATCGGCCGGTCCGGCCGGGCGTGCGCTCCAAGCGGAGCGCGCCCTGCAGACGGCGCAAGGCGGCCTGCAGGGCGCGCTGGAAAGGATGCGCCGCCGGCCTGCCCTAGGCCTGGCGGGAGCGCGAGAAGAAGCGGGCCATGCGCTCGCAGGCCCGGGTGAGCAGGTCCACGTCGGGCAGGTAGACGATGCGGAAGTGGTCGGGACGGATCCAGTGGAAGCCCGCGCCGTGGGTGATGAGAATCTTCTGCTGCTTGAGCAGATCCAGGGCGAAGACCTCGTCGTCCTTGATGTTGAAGCGCTTGACGTCCATCTTGGGGAAGATGTAGAAGGCCGCGCTCGGCTTGACCACGCTGATGCCGGGAATGTCGCTGAGCAGGCGGTAGATGCACTCGCGCTGCTCGTAGACGCGGCCGCCGGGCTCGCAGAGCTTCTTCGCCTCCTCGCGGGCCTTGAGGGCCGGGGCAACGATGGACTGGGCGGGCACGTTGGAGCACAGGCGCATGGCCGAAAGCAGGTTGATGCCCTCGATGTAGCCCTTGGCGCGCGACTTGTCGCCGGCAAGGCACATCCAGCCGCAACGGTAGCCGGCAGCCAGGTGGGACTTGGAGAGGCCGTTCAGGCTCACGGTCATGAGGTCGGGCGCCAGGGAGGCCAGGGCCACGTGCTCGCCGCCGTCCATGACGAGGCGGTCGTAGATTTCGTCGGCAAAGAGGATGAGGTCGTGCTCGCGGGCTATCTCGACGATGCCTTCCAGAATCTCGCGGGGATAGAGCGCGCCGGTGGGGTTGTTGGGGTTGATGACGACAATGCCCTTGGTCTTGTCGGTCACCTTCTTGCGCATGTCCTCAAGATCGGGATACCAGCTGGACTGGTCGTCGCAGATGTAGTGCACGGCCTTGCCGCCGGCCAGCGTGACGGAGGCGGTCCAGAGGGGATAGTCGGGCGTGGGGACGAGCATCTCGTCGCCGTCGTCGAGCAGTCCCTGCATGGCGAGCGTGATGAGTTCGCTCACGCCGTTGCCCGTGTAGACGTCGTGCATGTCGACGTTAGGAATGCCCTTTTCCTGGCAGTATTCGACGATGGCCTCGCGGGCGCTGACGATGCCGTGCGAGTCGGAGTAGCCCTCGGAGTTGGGCAGGCTGTGGGCCATGTGCTCCACAAGGTGGTCGGGCGTCTTGAAGCCGAAGTAGGCCGGATTGCCGATGTTGAGCTTCAGGACGTCCTCGCCGCCGCGGATCATGCGGTTGGCCTCGTCCATGATGGGGCCGCGGATGTCGTAGCAGACGTGATCCAGCTTGTGTGATTTCTCGTAGACCTTCATGTGCTTTCTGTCCCTTGTGCGAAACGGTGGTAAGGCGCGCTGCATGGGCGGGGGGATCCGTGCCGGGGCCATGGCGCATCTTTGTGCTTAATGCAAAGTGGCCCTGAAGTCCATGCGAAAGCCCTTTTTCGCGGCGTCCCGCATGCCGGCGGACAAAGGAAAAGCCCCGCTTCGCGGGCGCGGGGCGGGGCGGGGCTTGCAGGCTTGGTCTGCCTCCTTGGCAGGGACGGCCCTCGGGCACTGGCGAGAACAGCTGCCTGCCCATCGCGTCTGCCTCTTGGGCCGGAACGGCCCTCTTGGCGGCCTTCCCTGTGCAGGCTGGCTGAATCCCGGCTACTTGGCTTCGGAGAAGCCGTACTTCTTCAGAATGGCCTGGCCTTCAGGGCCGGTGACGAAGTCGACGAACTTCTGCCCGTCGGCCTGGTTTTTGCCGGTGGTGCCCACGGCAATGGGATAGAGCACGGGATCGTGGCCCTCGACGAGGCAGACGATCTTCACCTTGCCCCCAGCCTTGAGGGCGTCGGTGCGGTACACGAAGCCGGCATCGACCTCGCCGCGGGAGACGTAGTCAAGCGCCTGGCGCACGGAGGCGGCCATGATGTACTTGGGCTGGAGCTCTTCCCAGAGGCCGGCCTTGGCAAGGGATGCCTTGGCGTAGCGTCCGGCGGGCACGGAATCAGGATTGCCGACGGCGATCTTCTTGACGGCGCCCATGGTCAGGCCCTTGACGTCCTTGAGGGCGGCGCGACTGTCCGCAGGGACGATCATAACAAGATCGTTGAGGGCGAAGTTCCTGCGGGACTCGACCTTGATGAGCTTGGCGGCCTGGGCCTTGTCCATGGTCTGCTGGTCGGCGGTGGCGAACACGTCGACGGGCGCGCCCTCCTGCATCTGCTTGAGCAGCGGATTGGAGGCCGCGTAGTTGGTCAGCACCTTGACGTCGGGATGCTTCTTCTCGAAGGCCGCCTTGGTTTCGTCGAAGGCGTTGGTGAGACTGGCCGCGCCGGAGACGTAGAGCTCGGCGGCAAGGGCCTGGCCCAGGAAGGCGCAGGAAAGCAAGGCACCGGCGCAGAGCAGGCAGGACAGGTGGCGAAGAGATTTCATGGAAACGCTCCTTGATATGGGATGAGAGATGGGATTGGGAATGGGGACGGCATGGCAGAGCCCGCCTGGATGCCCGAGGCGCCGGCGGCTGTACCTTGCCGGAAAAAAGGGATACGAAAAGCCACGTGGAAAAACACGAAAACGCCCTGGCCCAAAAGGGTGTCCGGCAGACCGCAGGCCCAGGACAGGCTACTGGCAGGCGCCCCGCAGGGCCGAAGGAAACGCGATGAAGCAGCTGTCGAAAGAGCACCTGAGAAAGCTCACCGATGCCTGGCAGGCCTGGGCGAAGAAGCCCGAGTCCGACTCCCAGCGGCGCAGCCGCGACCGGCTCCACCTCGTCTTCCTGTGCATACGCTACGGCGCGCTCAGGCTCAGTGAAGCGCTGGCCATCAACGACCTCAAGGACTTCGACTGGTCCACCTGCACCATCAAGGTGAGGGGGAGCCGGGAGCGCGAAATCCAGGTGCCGGAAAAAGCCATGGAGCAGATCCGCGCAATCTGCGAGGCTCCCCGCATGATCCGCCTTCGGGGCGCCATAGCCCGGCTGGACCAGGGCTACGTGCGCAAGAAGTTCTACGAGTTTGCCGAGTCCTGCGGGCTGGAGCGGGGCCTCGTTGGCCCGCAGGTTGTCCGGCACTCGCGCGGAAGCGAGCTGCTCCAGGACAACATTCCCCTGAGCATAGTGCAGAAGTTCCTTGGCCAGCGCTCCCCCGTGCAGGCCGCCGGCTTCGTCAGCTTTTCGGACGACGACGCAAGGCGCATCGTCCACAACCACCTGCGGCAGGAAGCCCTGAAGCGCACCTCGGCCCGCAACGCCTTTTCGGGCACCGTGGCCAGGCTCGAGACGGGCGAGGTCTCGGCCAGGGTGGAGCTGTGCACCCTGCAGGGGATGAAGATCAACGTGCTCGTCACCATCGAAAGCGTCCAGCGCCTCGGCCTGGCCGAGGGCCAGCTGCTCGCGGCCACGGTCAAGGCGCCCTTCGTCATGCTGGACTGCGAGCGCGAGGCAATGGACGGCGTCAACCGCTTCAGCGGCACGATCACCAGCGTCAACCGAGGCGACGTGGAGTCCAGCGTCGTGGTGGACGTCGACGGCGGAGGGGCCACCCTCTGCTCCATTCTCAGCACCGACGAGCTCGACGGACTCGGCCTCGGCGAGGGGGATCGGGCGAGCGTCTTCTTCAGCCCCTTCGCGGCCGTGCTCTCCCTGCCGGAGGAATAGCCGGGGGCCTTCGGGACCGGCAGGCCTAGCGGCCGGCTTTTGCTTGGCTCTCCACCTCCTGGACAAGCGGCACAAGGACGTCGCTGGCGCAAACGCCGCGGTCCCGGAAGGGCTGGTAGTCGAGGCACTGCCGCGTGCGCCCCTGGGAGTAGACCACCAGCGTGTCGGCGAAGGCCTCCACGTCGTCCGGATCGTGGGTGATGATCACGACCGGAATGTCCAGCTCGTCCAGCACGGTCCGGATCTCCTTGCGCATGCGGATGCGCAGGAGCGGATCGAGGGCCGAGAAGGGTTCGTCGAGGAGGAGAATTCTGGGACTGGCCGCCAGGGCGCGGGCCAGGGCCACGCGCTGGCGCTGGCCGCCGGACATTTCGTCAGGCAGCCTGTCTGCCAGATGGGCGACCTCGAAGCGCTCGAGCAGGGCCAGAGACTGGCGCCTGGCCTCCCGCGACAGCCAGCCGAAGGGGCCGGAAAGCGCAAAGCCCACGTTGTCGAGTGCCGAGAGGTGCGGAAAGAGCGCGTAGTCCTGCAAGAGGTAGCCTATGTGCCTGGTGCGCGCCGGCCGGAAAATCTTCTTCTGGCTGTCGAAGAGCACGTCGCCGCCGATGCTGATGTGCCCCTCGTCGGGGCGGACAAGGCCGGCTATGGCCGACAGGGTCAGCGTCTTGCCCGAGCCCGAGGCGCCGAAAAGCACGAGATGCCTGGACGAAGACTCGAAGTCGGCGCCGAGCGCGAAGCTGCCGTGCCTGCCCCTCAGCTTCATCTTCGCGTGGACCTTGATCATGCCTGGCCTCCCCGGCCTGCGGCCGGAGACGGGCCCGAAGGCGGCAGGGCGGCCTTCTTCCGCTTCCTGCGCGCTCCCTTGCCTATGCGCGCGGAGAGGAAGGAGTCGGCGGCCACGAGAATGGAGAGGCAGATGGCCGAGGTGAGCAGGACGAGGGAAAGGGCCAGCGGGTCGTCGCCCGCCTGGAAGGCGTCGTAGATGGCAAGGGCCAGCGTCTGCGTCTTGCCGGGGATGTTGCCTGCCACCATGAGCGTTGCGCCGAACTCGCCCATGCCGCGGGCGAAGGCCAGCATGCTGCCTGCCGCGATGCCCCGCCAGGCCAGCGGCAGGGTGACGACGAAGAAAACCTTGGCCTCGGAGGCGCCGAGGGTGCGGGCCGCGTCCTCGTAGCGGGGATCCACGCTCTCGAGGGCGGCCCTGGCCGACTTGTAGATCAGCGGAAAGACCACCACCGTCGAGGCGATGACCGCGCCCTGCCAGGTGAAGATAAGGTCGATGCCCGACTCGTGCAGCCATTTGCCGAAGACGCCCCGCCTTCCGATGAGCAGGATGAGGTAGTAGCCGAGCACCGTGGGCGGCAGGATCATCGGCAGGGTGCAGAGCGCGTCCATCACCTTGGAGAAGAAGGACTGCCTGCGCATCTGCCAGCGGGCGGCGGCAAGGCCGGCCACAAGGGCGACGGCCGTTGCCAGGCCTGCCACCTTGAGGGACAGGACGATGGGAAACAAGGGGGGAGCGGGCAGATCCCAGAGCATGGAAAACCTCGGCTGCAGGGTGAGGATGCGGGGTTTCCATCTTAGCACGGCGCCGCTTCTCCGCAATGCAGGCACGACTTTCCTGCAAAGCGTGAACGCCGGGGCGCTTTCTGCGCTCCTCTCAGGGCAAAAAAGCCGGGAGAGCGGAAGGTCCCCTTCCCCTCTCCCGAAGGCGCCGCCAGAGCCCGTTCTCGCTAGCCCTTGACGACTTCGAAGCTGTCGCCGGGGCGCACCGTGCCCCCGCTGAGTATGCGGCAGAAAACGCCCTTCTTGGGCATGATGCAGGTGCCGACAAGCCTGCGGATCTCGCAGCCGGAATGGCATTCCTTGCCTATCTGGGTGAGCTCGAGCAGGATGTCCTGGCCTATGCGGAAGCGCTGGCCTATGGGATAGCTCGCCAGATCGACGCCCTCGGTGGTGATGTTTTCGGCGAAGTCGCCGGGATGCACGTCGGCGCCGAGGGGGCGCATGAAGTCGATGTCCTCTATGCCGAGCAGGCTCAGCTGGCGGTGGGTGCCGTCGGCATGGGAGTCGCCGTCCACGCCCCAGTTGGTCTTGAGCACGACCTCGGGCCGGCTCGTCTTGCGGGGGCCTTTCTTCTCACTGACATTCACTGCCACAACGCGCATGTCGCTCTCCTTGCCTTGATATATAATGTTGGAAGCGCCCTTCCGGGGCCTGCCCCGCGCTCCTCCGCCCCCGGCCAGGGCAGGGGGCCGGATGGCGTCTCTCCGGCGCAGGGCAGGGGATAGCACATTCGCGCATCCAGCAACAAGAAGTATCTTGAACCTAGGATTTTGGGAAAAGTAGCACTATAAAAGCTCTCCGCCCAAAACATCTTGAAAAAAATTCAGATTTTTTCTTGCCTTTCGCCAAACTCTCCTGTATCCAGTGTCACATCTAGTGTCACCGCTCAGCAGGAGAGGTTGCTCAATGCCGTTTATCCGCTTCCGCAAGCTTAAGTACGACGATTCGGGAAAAATCATCTCCGGCACTGCCGCAATCATAGATGTCAAATATATTCCTGGAAAAAAAAAGAATTCATCCAAGCAATCCGTCAGAGAAAAGCTTGGAAAGGTCATAGAAAAATATAGCAATAAGAAAGGATTGTTTGTTTCTCCAACAAGAGGTCTTATTATATACGACTCATCTACTGATTCATTTAGTACTCAGTTATCAAAGAGTGATGTTAAAGATAATGTTTCATCTCAAGATACTGTTAATGAAATTTTTCCAGACAGTCGCATCCATACAGTTTTTGGAGATGTTTTTCTTCTTTTAGAGTTTATAAAACAGGTAGGAATGTTAAAAATTTTAAACGAATCTTTTCAGGATAAAATATTTCTTCAAAGAGTTTTAGTTCATATAGTTCATGGTATTTTAAAAGATGGATCAAAAATTACTTGCGAAGATTTTATATGTAAATCATTTTTATCATATTTTATAAACGATATACCATTATCTACTTTAAGATCAGATACTTTTTACTTTTCAATTATTGGAGATGATAATACA
>ODAI010711713.1_pt1 | contig 26327 bp, 30 predicted proteins | sample 1539321 | NCBI WGS metagenome assembly ODAI01 (sample SAMN02144231, study PRJEB22623) | gut metagenome | biome: sheep rumen | host: Ovis aries | place: New Zealand
CTAGTTTCACGCGCACATATATGGGCGAAAGTACAACGAATAGAAAACAATTCAAAGAATAGATGGCAACAGCAATAGAATTTGATCACGTATCGAAACAATACCGCCTCGGTCTGGTATCCACCAAGACCTTGAGTCACGATATCCGCCGTTGGTGGCTCACCAGCGTCATGGGAAAGGAGGATCCGTATCTGAAGATTGGCGAGACCAATGACCGTTCGACCAAAGGCTCTTCGGAATACGTCTGGGCACTCCGCGATATCGACTTCAAGGTCGAGCAAGGCGACGTCGTCGGCATCATCGGCAAGAACGGTGCCGGCAAATCTACACTTCTCAAACTCCTCTCCCGCGTCACAGGACCTACTACCGGCACTATCCGTGCTCACGGTCGTATCGGCTCCCTCCTGGAGGTCGGTACCGGCTTCCACGGCGAGATGACAGGCCGTGAGAACATCTTCATGAACGGTGCCATCCTCGGCATGACGAGGAACGAGATCCAAGCCAAGCTGGACGAGATCATCGATTTCTCCGGCTGCGAACGGTATATCGACACCCCTGTCAAACGTTACTCCTCCGGTATGACTGTCCGTCTCGGTTTCGCCGTTGCTGCTTTCCTGGAGCCTGAAATATTGGTGGTAGATGAGGTATTAGCCGTCGGCGACGCCGAATTCCAGAAGAAAGCCATCGGCAAGATGAAAGACGTTTCCCAAGGTCAAGGCCGAACCGTCCTCTTCGTTAGTCATAATATGGCTTCTGTCAAAGCGTTATGCAAGACCGGTGTCTTGCTGGAGAATGGAATGATGAAATATACGGGAACGATCAAGGATACGGTGGATTACTATATCGGCGAAGGTGGTAGCTCGGAGAATCAATATTTCGAAGACTTGGCAACAGCTCCGGGTAACGACGTTATCCGCATCAAGAGCTTTGAGATCTTGCCGGGCAAGCCTCAAGCGAATATCGACATTGAGTCCGGCATCAAGTTCCGCCTTAGCTTCATGTGTTATAAGCCGGACGCTATGCTGGATGTGGATATGCAGATTAAGACGATGGATGATATTATCGTGACTCAAGTTGGACAAATGTTTGGAAAAGTAGGAGCAAAAGATTCAAAGGTGGGCATGTACGAAGTAGTATTTGAATTGCCGCCATATACTTTGAATGCCGGACGTTATAAAGCCGTGATTTGGTTTGGCGAGAATCAACGGTATTTTGTATTTGAGGATTTTGAGCAGAATTTCCAAGTCGAAAATACTCTAAGCGATATGGGATATAATCAATCTACATCACCCGGTATGTTGCGTTTGAATAATAACGACTTTAAAGTTCAATACCTTGGATAATAAATTTGTGGATAATGAACGTACCTTTTTTGAGTTTACAGGATGTCACGGCCATGCACGGAGACGAGATCCGTGAGGCAGCAAGACGAGTGATCGACAGCGGATGGTATCTGCAGGGCAAGGAGAATGAACAGTTCGAACGTCACTATGCAGACTATATCGGCACCAAGCATTGTATAGGATGTGCGAATGGTCTTGATGCGCTGATATGGATCTTCCGTGCGTACATCGAGTTGGGCGTGATGCAGCCGGGGGACGAAGTCATCGTTCCGGCAAACACGTATATCGCATCTATATTAGCTCTGACAGAGAACGGATTGACACCTGTCCTCGTAGAGCCAGATCCAAGAACCTTGGAATTAGATGATAGCAAAATTGAAGCAGTGATTACCGCTAAGACTAAAGCAATTTTGTTAGTACATTTATATGGGCGCTGTGCGATGACGGAGCGGATTGCGGAGCTGTGCCGGAAATATGGTCTGAAGCTCATCGAGGACAATGCGCAAGCGCACGGTTGCACGTGGCATGGAAAGCGTACCGGTTCGATTGGCGATGCTGCGGGACACAGTTTTTACCCGGGAAAGAACCTGGGTGCGCTGGGTGATGCAGGAGCTGTGACGACGAACGATCCGGAACTGGCTGCTGCAGTGCGTGCTTTGGCGAACTATGGGTCGCAGCGCAAGTATGTGTTCAAATATGCAGGACGAAACAGCCGTTTGGATGAGATTCAGGCTGCTATCCTCGATGTGAAATTGAAGTATTTAGACGAGGACATCAAGCGTCGTCAGGAAGTGGCTGCGTACTACTATGCTCACATCAATAATTCGGCAATCGAATTACCAAATCGTTTACCGGATGAGAACAACGTATATCATCTGTTCCCGATCATCGTGAAGGATGGAAAGCGGGATGCGCTGCACGATTATCTGGCAGAGAAAGAAATCGGCACCGTAATCCATTATCCTATTGCGCCGCATAAGCAAGAATGCTATGCAAAAGAATCTTGGAATGTGCCGCAACTCTCGTTGCCAATCACCGAGATATTGGCTGATGCGGAACTCTCCCTGCCCATCAGTCCGTGCATGACTCCGGAACAGATAGAGTGGGTTGTTAAATGTGTAAATGAGTTTAATTAATATGAGCAAACATACAACAATAGCAGATTGCAAGATTATTGACTTGCGCAAGATCAGTGACCCTCGTGGCAATTTGACTCCGATTGAAGGTGGAGCAGACGTGCCATTTGGCATCAAGCGTGTGTACTATCTGTACGATGTACCAGGGGGTGAGAGTCGTGGAGCGCATGCACACAAAGCACTCCACCAACTCATAATAGCAGCTAATGGAAGTTTTACAGTGACATTGGATGATGGTATGAACAAGAAGTCGTTTAACCTCAATCGTTCGTACTACGGACTATTAGTAGTGCCGGGTATATGGCGTGACTTGGATGATTTTTCATCAGGAGCGGTATTGCTGTGCCTTGCATCAGAGCACTATGATGCGGAGGATTATATTCGTGATTACAAAGAATTTTTACGATATAAGAAACAATGATAGAAATTCGCAGATATAATCCGATAAATGCGGATCTATGGGATGCATTTGTGGAAGGATCAAAGAATGGAACCTTTATGTTGAAGCGTGGTTATATGGATTATCACGCAGATAGGTTCGTAGACCATTCCTTGATGTTCTATGACAACGACAAATTAGTGGCTGTTCTTCCATCGTCTCAACATGGCTCAGAACTACGATCCCATGGAGGTTTGACCTATGGTGGATTAATCACATCGACTGACATTAGAGTACAGCAGGTGTTAGAGATATTCTCGATTCTTAAAGAATATATGAAAGAGCAGGGGATAGCATCAATGCTTTATAAACGTGTACCAGAGATATATTATTGTTATCCGTCTGATGAGGACTTATATGCTTTGTATCGAATAGGTGCCAATTTAGTTAGAAGGGATATTTCGTCTACTATATATTTGCCTTCCAAGATAAAATTCTCGGAGAGAAGAAGACGCGGAAGCAAACAGGCCTCAAAACAAGGGATAGTCGTAAAACAATCAGTAGATTATGTCGGATATATTGATATGTTGGGTGAGATATTGCAAAAATACCATGATACAAAACCAGTACATACTGCAGCGGAATTAGAATTACTAGCAAGTAGGTTCCCCGAGGAAATCAAACTATATGCCGCATATAAGGATGATAAGATGTTAGCGGGAGTAGTTGTTTTTGAAACCGACAAAGTGGCTCACGCTCAATATATTGCCAATTCAGATGAAGGAAGACAATGCGGAGCATTGGATGCAGTATTGGATTACTTGATAAATCAACAATACGCCAACAAAGAATATTTCGATTTTGGAGTATCAACAGAACATAATGGAATGTACCTCAACGAAGGACTCGTGACGCAAAAGCAAGAGTTCGGAGGAAGAGGAATAGCATACGACTTTTTTGAGATAAGAGCATGAAGCAGTATAAGAGACTAATAGTATTTGGAGACGGGTGGGGAACTATTGCCGTTTTGAAAGGCTTGAAGAACTTTTCACGTCCTGTATATGTGGTGTCCAACGATGAGGGTGTCTTGCAGATGGCAGAGCACATCGCTGATTCCGATTTGTCGGTGTACGATAATGAGTTAATGCTTTTTGCCGGATTTAAGCCAATTGTGCCCAATGCAGTATTAGAAAAGAACTGCTGCATCAATATCCATTACTCGCTATTACCGGCATATCGTGGATTACACTCGACTGTGTGGGCTATCCTTAATAACGAAGACTATCTTGGTGCAACAATTCATTTGATGAACGAATATATCGATGATGGAGATATCTTGTACCAATATAAGGTCGAGAACGATAGAGTATCTACATCTCGTCAGTATATGGAGATGTTTAACGCGAAGATCTCCGAAGTAGTGGCCGATGTGCTGACAAGATTCATAAATGGAAGTCTTATTCCGCAAAAGCAGGAGAAATCAAAAGCTTCGTGGGTAGGAAAACGCAATGAGAAAGACTGCATGATTGATTTTTCGAAACCGATTGCTTATCAAAAGGCATTCTTTAGAGCATTGGTAGGGCCTTATCCATTGCCTTATGTCATTCACAAGGGAAATAAGTATGAGGTGATGAAGGTAGGATATCATTCATCAACCGTTGAGACACATTTAGGTCGAATACTTAATATAGACAACGAAGGATTGTGGGTAAAATGTGCAGATGGATATTTAATATTGAAGGAATTGAGAGATATTGAGAATAAAATAGTCTCGACATCTATCTTCCGAATTGGTCAATATTTGAACCGGTAGAAAATGAGTTTATTTAGATTCAGACATAGCACATTTTTGCCGTACTACTATAAAGTGTACAGCAATATGAAAGCCTTCGTGAAGATGGTTGATAAAGCTGTGCATGCACCTACATTCGAAGAACGGATGGCATTTGCGTTGGATGCCGTTAACTTTGCGGAGTTTCATCCAACTGGGTATTATGCATCACCGGAGATAGAAGGCGTATTTTTGGAGGCTGCGGCTACGTTGCCGGAGGTGAAATGCAATCCAATCAAGAACACTGTGCTACATGTGATGACGCAAGCATATACAAGCGGCGGACATACACGAGTTGTGCAGCGATGGATGGATTTGTCGAAAACTAATGAAAAGCATGATGTCGTATTGCTGAATCAGGAAAAAGAAAAAGTTCCGGGATGGTTAGAGGTGACAGCTTTGAAGCATAAAGGTTCGGTTATACGCATTGACGAGTCAGACATATTGAAGCGAGCCGCTAAACTGCGTGAATTAGCTGCTAAATACGAACATATAATTCTACATGTTCATATGGATGATCCGACAGCCATAATCGCTTTTGGAGTAGAATCATTTACAACACCGGTTATATTCTTCAATCATGCAGACCATATGTTCTGGTTAGGCGTAAGCGTATCAGATGTAGTTGCCGATTTGCGGTTTGACAATATCTCATATACTCACCGGAATGTAAGGGAATCATACATATTAGGAATACCTTGTGCACCCAAGGGATCGACAGATAAAGTAGATAAGGCGGCTATACGTAAAGAACTAGGTATTTCGGAAAACGACTTTGTAATTATTACGACAGGAACAGCATTTAAATATACACGATTGGGGAGGAATAGTTTGTGCATGCAGTTTATTGATATAGTTAATAACGGAGAAAATATATCATGCTATGCAATCGGACCAGATAAAAATTGTGATCCATGGCAAAAGGCCATTGATGTTACCAATGGAAAGGTTCATCCCCTCGGAATAATTAAGGATAAAGCATTGTATCAGAAATATTTGTCATCCGCAGATCTGTATGTAGGCTCCTATCCATATCCGAGTTATACAGCTACATTAGAAGCTGTGCAATGCGGTATGCCTTATTTGCAGCTGTTGGTAACGCCACACCAAGATTTTGATTTGCGCATAGTCCCCACTGTTAACATATCAAGGTGTACTTGTCACTCAACAGGAGATTTGGTGCAAAGAGCATTGGAAGTTATACGAGACAAGCAAGAATACAAAGAAATGCAGAATACATCTGTTCGATGGGCGGAGGAATATGCCAATTCGGAGCAATGGCAAAAGCGACTGTATGAGATGTATGAAGAGTGTCCAAAGGTTCATACTGTTTACTCGTTTACGATAAAGCGCGGTAAGCATGTTCAAATAGATGACAACGATTGTATGATAGGACTTTTGCACGATAAAGAGAATTTTGAATTTAAGAACCGTTTCATGCGACGTCTTGCTCATTGCTGGATGCGGATGAAAGGAGTGTAATATTTGAGATATATGGAAAGGACGATTGATATACTTTTGATGACGTACAATCAAGAAGCGTATATACGGGAGGCGATGGAAGGAATCGCGATGCAGCGTGTGGATGAGGACGTGAAGGTACGTGTCATCGTGGCAGATGACTGTTCGACGGATGGTACGATGGATATCATCAAGACGTTTGCGCTGAAGCACAAAGCAGAGTGGGTGTTCCTGTCGAATGAAAAGAACCTGGGCATTGCCGGAAACTACAAGCGTGCAATCGCTGCGACGAATGCGGAGTATGTGGCAATACAGGAAGGCGATGACTACTGGACGGATGCGTATCGGTTGCAGAAGCATGTGGATTATCTTTTGACGCATAAGGACTGCGTGATGACAGCGAATGATTATATGGAGTATAGTCAGGCGAGAGGTGAATGGATGTGGAAGCCGGTAGGACGCAAGTACCTGTTGTTGCGCGAGATGATTGCTAATTATTGTTTAGCAAATCTGTCGGCACGCGTGTATCGAGGCGATGTGCTACGCGGAGTGGAAGAGAAGGTGTTTGAGTATGGGGAGAAGCAACGCGGAGAAGCTACGGATTACTACATGACGATGGATGTGCTGCGGCATGGGTACGGGTATGTGCTAAACGAAGTAATGTCGGTATATCGTATAGATACACATTCGAATATGTCGCGTAGGGAGATGACGTATGCGGAAAATATTGAGCGAGGACGGGTATGCTGCGACCAGATGTTGGATATGCTGAATGGTGAGTTTGCGCAAGAATGCAAGCAGATTCATCGAAATGCGATAGAGATGGTGGAAAAGGACAAACGTAATAGACGATTGCAAGCGTGGTCTAATTTTGCTTCGCCATTTGTAGCTAAGTTGGTATGGGTGTATATTCCTGCATGTTGGTATGGGGTAAAGCATGCTATTAGGCAGATGATACCGAATAAGTTGTATCATAGATGATAAATGATTTCAAATTTCAAGTTTCAAATTTATCATTTAGAACTATATTTAGATTTAAGAATTTAGATTTATGAAGATACGGATGCCGGAGACATATTATAGAGTGAAGAAATATCTCAAGCACTATAATGAGATAAGTGCTTTGTATGAGGAGCAGAGATTGAAGAATGCCGGGAGGAAAGTGCAGTATTGGAATTGGTGGGAAGATGAGCGGAATGTGTACTGGTTGGAGAAGTTTATGGAGAGTCGTGGATTGCTAAAGGGGACGAATAAGACGATTGCACTTTGCTCGGTATTTGGAGAAAGGGAGGTTTTGGAGCGCATCTCAGCAGATGTGAAGATCTTCTTTAGCGGGGAGAATCTGCATCACAAACGGAATGCAGCATACGCGGATTATATGTTGTCCGGAAAGAAACCGTTTGACTTCGCAATGGGATTTGATGAGTTCAAGGAAGATAATTATTTGCGGTTCCCATTATGGCTAGTGTTCTTGTTTGAACCTAATGCAACGGAAGAGGATATACGTAAACGTTGCGAGGAATTGAATCATCCGAAAGTGAGTGATAAGGCACGGTTCTGTTCACTGGTGGCTCGTGCCGATTGGTTTGGTATACGCAAACAGATCTATGATGGAATATCCATGATAGGAAAAGTGGATTGTCCGTCGGAATTTATGCATAACGATGATCGGTTGAAGGAGGAGTTCGGAGATGATAAAAGAGCGTACTTGCAGCAGTATAGGTTTAATATCTGTCCCGAGAATACGATGGCATATGGCTATGTGACGGAGAAATTGTATGAGGCGGTAGCAAGTGGTTGTGTGCCGGTTTATTGGGGCGGAAAAGAGTGGGATATAGTTAATCCGGGGGCAGTATTGAGATGGAAAAAAAATGAGCGCAATGAGGAGTTGTTGCAAAAAATACAAGAACTGAATGCGGATGAGAAGAAATATCGGGAGTTTGCGGAGCAGCCGAGATTGATGCCGAATGCAGCAGAGTACGTGATTGCGCAGTTTGATGCTCTAGAAGAGCGACTTCGCAAGGTGATAGATAATAGATGATAGATGAACTTTGATGTATGGTGGATATAACGATCATAATTCCTGTTTATAATGTCGAGGCATACTTGAGGGAGTGCTTGGATTCGGTGCTTGTGGATAATGCATTCACAGGCCAGGTGGTGTGCGTAAATGACGGAAGTACAGATGGAAGCAAGAAGATATTAGAAGAGTATGCAGCAAAGTATCCAAATGTAGAGGTATATAATCAGGAGAACCAGGGACAGTCGGTAGCGAGGAATACGGGACTGGATAAGGCGAAAGGGGATTATGTGCTATTTCTGGATAGCGATGATTACTATCGGAAGGGAGCAATTGCATATTTAGTGGAATTGATTAAAAAGAATCCGGACGCGGACTTCTTCTATATGGACGGAACGGTAACCAGTGAAGGGGAATTGCTGTATGAGTTGCCGTATAAAGAGCCGATTAAAATGCCACTAAGGGCGTATTATGATTATGAGTATGCGCAGTATCGTACGACTCCGCAGGGGTGTATATGCAGCGGAATGTATAAGCGGAAGTTTATTGAGCGCAATCATTTAAAGATGCTACCAAAATGTAGGTATGAGGATGAATTGTTTATATTTGAGGTGTTTATGAAGGAGGGGAAGTGTGTGGCACTGCATGTAGAGGAACCATTTTACTATTATCGAGTAGGAAGGGAGGGAGCAACTACGGCTAAATATACGCTGACACATTTCTTTAACAGAAGGACGATAGTGCATAAATGCTATGAGAAGGTAGCTGAAGCGGAACAGAAGACGGATGCTAGGAAACGAAAAGTGTTTGGCATGTGCGAGGAGAATTTGCTGCAGGGGTACTTGTTTGGGTTTAAAAATGATATAAAGAAGTTCTTCACGAGAGAAGATGTACGGATATTAGAGGCGTGTGCAACAACAAAACGAGATGAAAAGTTGGTGAAGCTTGCGAAGTGGTCACCTAAATTGTTAGCGGCGTATAGGACAGAGAACTTGCCTATTATCGTGCGACGTATGATAAATAGAATTATGTAAAAAATAATGAAGGATCGTAATGCATCATTAGACATATTAAGAATCGTAGCATGTTTGGCAGTGATTATGATACATACTGCCGGATCGCCATTGGGCCATCATATGGTAGAAGAAGGGACGCTATGGTATAATGAGTGTTTGGTCTTGGCAGCTATTTCTCGCTGGGCAGTCCCGGTGTTTGCTATGATAACAGGATATTTCATGTTAGATAGCAATAAGGAGTTGTCAATAAAGAAGTTGTTCGCCAAATACATTCTTCGTCTGGTAATAGCTTTAGTATTTTGGTCAATTTTTTACACGTTAACCTTATATGGACCATTGTATCCATTTGGAGTCCAAGAGGCTCATTTTTGGTATGTAGGCATGTGTATAGGATTGTATCTGTCGATGCCAATTATGCGACTCATAGCTCAACATAAGAATATATTAACATTTTTTTGTTGGACATGGTTGGGAATAATGCTATATCAGTTCTTGGGGCATTTTGTAACGTTACCGGTAACGATTGACAGATCTATCTATGCAGAGTTTGTGGGATATTGTATGTGGGCATATCACCTGAAGTCAATTGCATTAAAGAAATCCGTTCGTGAAATAATGTATGTTGTTGGCATGTTAGGACTGATAGTTAGTGGTATTATGAGTGTACTAACGCAGAATGTAGATTCGGTATGGGTAGGGTATGGCGCGCCAAATGTTATAGCAACAGCAATGGCTGTATTTATTGCAGGTTCGCATCATGAGATACATGTCAGTCAACCAATTCAACGAATTATTACGGAGATTTCTCAATGTACTTTTGGAATCTATATGGTGCACATGTGGGTGCTTGTGCAAATCTTCTTCCGCGCGCATCGATTCATTCAGGAACCGCTAATGCTGTGTTTTTTATGCGTATTAATGGTATTCGCAATAGGGGGGGGGATTTCGTTGATTATAAGGAAGATCCCAGTGGTCGGAAAGTATGTGGTGTGAAATGATAAATTAATATGTATGATGTAAGATAGAATGAATGAGAGGGAATCAAATATTGAATTGCTGAGGCTCGTATGTATGTTCATGATTATATGGATACATTTTACGGGATATAGCATTATGGATTGTTCCGAGCACTATGCATCGCAAACGGGCTTTGCTTATTTGCTTCCGCAATTGATTCACGGGTTATGCTGGTGTGCCGTTAATACGTTCATTCTTATATCCGGCTATTTCTCTATTCGTCCAAAAGCAAAGAGTTTCTTTAATCTATATTTAGTATGTGCATTTTATGCTGGAGTACTCTACGTAATAAATTTGTATGCAACGGGAAGTCATCTGAATCGATGGGTTTTGTATAATACGCTAATGCCGTTCGGGTTATGGAAGACGAGTAGCAATTGGTGGTTTATTCCTAATTATCTCATTCTGTATATATTGTCACCGATATTAAACAAGTTAATAGACAACATATCGAAACGCGAGTTCCAATATTTCTTACTACTGCAAGCGATAGTGGTGTTCTATTTCGGATGGTATCGTAATGAAGCATGGAATGGAATGGGACTAAATTTTATCAATTTTATATTCCTGTATTTTATTGGAAGATATATTGCGCTGCATTATCAGGTAGCGAATAGCTCAAGTTTTGCGGGGGGGGGGCGTATTCTCATATATATGGTAGCCGGATTGTTAATAGGGTTGATAGATTGGATTGTTAGAATGTATGAACCTTCCATTAAATGGATGTGGTATAACGGGTATAATAACCCATTAAGTATAGTGGCAGCGATAGGTTTGTTTATGAGTTTTAAATCGATACATATAGGACATAATAAGGTTATCAATTGGTTTGCTGCATCAGCGCTTTCGATTTATCTGGTTCACAATAACTTTTATATAGTAGCAGATAAATTATATAAGTTTGTAACCCATATATATGATACGAACTCAATGGTAATAGCATACGCCATATTATTTGGTATCTCCGTTGCATTAGTAATAGGAATTCCTATTATTGATAAGTTGAGGCTACTGATTACGAATCCGATGTGTAACGTGATGTGTAAAATATACTACCGATTAAAAGCAAGAATAGTAAAATGACACGATTGAGTCTTATAGTGCCTTTTTATAACGTAGAGAAGTACATTGAAGAATGTATTCGTTCGCTATATAATCAGGATATACCGCAGGAGGAATACGAGGTTATATGTGTGGATGATTGTTCGCCTGATGGTAGCCGCGCAATCGTAGAACGGATGCAAAAGGAATATCCGACACTCAAACTGCTTATTCATACGGAGAACAAACGTCAGGGAGGTGCGCGGAATACCGGTATGAAAGTTGCGCAAGGTAGATATATCTGGTTTGTGGATAGCGATGATTATATCAAGCCGAATTGTTTGAAAAGCTTGTTAGAGTTGGCAGAGAAAGAGGATTTGGATATTTTGGATTTTGATTTTGATGCTGACTATTCTAAACAACCTTTTCGCAAGAATGTAGAATCATACGAAATGGGACCATGCTTGGGCGCGGATTATGTGTTCTCACAGCGACAAGGACGTTGGTCTTGGCGCTGTGTGTGTGTGTGTGGGGGGATAATCAAGCGAACTCTAATAAGCGATCTGCTATTCCGTGAACATGTGCAATATGAGGATAATGATTATGCATTGATGATGTATGCCCGCGCAAAGCGAGTGCATCATATTCCAGAAAAGCCGTATTATTATCGAGTTGTAACGGACTCAACGGTTCATCACAAAATTACATTGACCCAGATTGAATACAACATACAGTTACTACATGCATATACAGGAATGTATGATGAATTGAAATCGATGGATTTGCGTTGGGGTGTCGGAATAGAAGAATTAATCAAATATGTAAGTCGTCAAGTGTTATGTCAATTAGAGGAAGTAACGACGGAGGAATGCAAGATATTCTATAAGAAAGGGATGGGGCATATCCCAGAACTGAGGAAATATCTGGGAAAGAAGGCATGGTTAGCATTGAATAGTAATATATTAAGGAAGATACTGATATGAAGATATTGTTTGTAACATTATTTCCGTTAGAGGACAATACGTCCGTTACAATCAGCAATTATGGTTTGCTGATGGGCTTGCGGGAGTTGGGGCATGCGGTTACGATACTAATGCCGCATTATATGCCGGACGACAGTAAAGTGTGTGAATATGATTTATCGGATTTCACGATAGAGCGTATCCCAGGAATTTCGTTTGCCGAATGTCGTCAAGCTAAACCGAAGACGGTACTTAATCGGATTCGCAGGAAATGGCATAAGGAGTTTGATTTTCTGGACTTCACGGCTCCGATCTTGAAGGCGGTAAAGGATGTGCCGGTTGATGGAAGATATTATGATTTGATACTATCGACGTCGGACACGAAGACGAGCCATGTGTTTGTGCAGAAATTAATAAAGAGGGGATTGAAGTATGGCAGATGGATACAGCATTGGGGCGATCCGCTTAATGGCGACATCACGAGAAGGAATTGTTATCCGGATAAGATTGTGCAATGGTACGAACGAAGAATGATTAAGGATGCGGATAAGGTAGTGTATGTATCTCCGTTCACAGCTGAGATGCAACGCAAAGTGTATCCGGACATGACAGATAAGATAGCTTTTGTGCCGCTACCTTGTATTGCAACCGAGACGATGGCTGAGGCTAAGCCAAAGCGCGAGAAGAAGAAATTGCGTTTGGCGTATATGGGCGATTATTCATCATCGATACGGAATATTTTGCCGCTATATGAGGCTTGTAAGGCGATGCCGGATGTGGAACTGACGATTGCCGGAATCTCGGATTTGAAATTACAGTCTACGGAGAATATTACTATTCTGCCACGTGTGCCGCATTCGCAAGCGGTGCAGATAGAGGCGGAATCGGATGTGAGTGTAACAGTTTGTAATCTGCGCGGAACGCAGATTCCGGGTAAGTTATATTACTCTGCGGCGATGCAGAAGCATTTGTTAGTGCTGGTAGATGGCGATGAGCCGCAAGCTATTACGACATTCTTGCAACGGTTCAGCCGCTATGAAGTGGCTGATAATACCATAGATGCTATTCAATCGGCACTGATGGCATTAAAAAATAAACCATGTGCATATCAATGCCCAGAGGAATTAAAACCAATTAACATCGTAAAATCTATTTTGAAATGAGAACTATATTACTTGTATTTGGAACAAGACCAGAAGCCATTAAGATGGCTCCGCTGGTAAAGAAATTACAATCGCTTCCTGAGCAATTCAAAACCGTAGTCGCCGTAACAGGACAACATCGGCAGATGCTGGATCAGGTGCTGCGGATATTTGACATCGTGCCGGATTATGATCTCAACATCATGCAAGCCAATCAGGACTTATACGACGTGACGAGTCGGGTGCTGGTAGGTATGCGGGATGTGCTGAAAGAGGTTAAACCCGATGTGGTGCTGGTGCATGGAGACACGACAACGAGTACGGCTGCGGCGTTGGCTGCATTCTATCAGCAGATACCGGTGGGGCATGTGGAAGCCGGGTTGCGGACGGGGAATATCTACAGTCCTTGGCCGGAGGAGATGAACCGACAGATGACGGGACGGATTGCGACGTATCATTTTGCACCGACTCCGTTGGCGAAGAGTAATCTGATGCGGGAGAATGTGAGCGAGGACAAGATCCTTGTGACGGGAAATACGGTGATTGATGCGCTGTATATGGTGGTGGATAAGATCAAGAATGATGCGGCGTTGCAAGAACAGTTGCGCGGGGTGCTGAAGGATGCCGGATACGACATGACGCGGTTGGATGGGAGTAGAAGATTGGTACTGATAACTGGACACCGGAGAGAGAACTTCGGGGATGGGTTTATCAGCATGTGTACGGCCATCCGCGATTTGGCGGCGAAGTATCCGGAGGTGGATTTTGTGTATCCGATGCATTTGAATCCGAATGTGCGTCGTCCGATCCATGAGGTTTTCGGCGAAGATCTGAGCGTTCATGCGAATTTATTCTTCATTGAGCCGTTGGAGTATTTGAGTTTTGTGTATCTGATGGAGCAAAGTACGATTGTGCTGACGGATTCGGGAGGAATACAGGAAGAGGCTCCGGGATTGGGCAAGCCGGTACTCGTGATGCGCGATACGACAGAACGTCCAGAGGCCTTGGAGTCCGGGACGGTGCATCTGGTGGGAACGAACTATGATAAGATTGTGAATGAGGTAAGTACGTTGCTGGATGATGCGGAGGCATATCAGAAGATGAGTCAAGCGGTGAATCCGTATGGAGATGGGGCTGCATGTAAACGTATTGCTACGTTTCTTGCAGATTTATGATTTTAGATTTTTGATTTAAAGATATGAAGAATCCGAAAGTATCGATAGTGTTGCCATGTTACAATGGAGCAAAGATGATAGGCGAGGCAATAGAGAGTGTTATTGCTCAGACCTATCAGAATTGGGAGTTGATCATCGTTAATGACTGCTCCACGGATAATACGTTGGAGGTTGCTCAGAAGTATGCGGATAAAGACGCGCGCATACGCGTTATTTCCAACGAGAAGAACTCGAAACTACCGGCAACTTTGAATCATGGTTTTCGAGAGGCGAAGGGCGAATATTGGACATGGACATCAGATGATAATCTACTGATGCCGACAATGTTGGAGGAAATGAGCGGTTATTTGGATGCGCATCCGGAGTTCGGAATGGTAGTGTCGGATCGTTTTAATATCGATGAGAACGGAACTATTATAGCAGAGGTTAGAACACCGGATAATCTGAATGATGATCTCATATCGAACAATGGGGTAGGTGCATCATTTATGTACAGAAGCGAAGTAGCAAAGCAAGCAGGAGTATATAGCGAAGAACTATTTCTTGTTGAGGATTATGAGTATTGGTTGCGATTGAGTTTCTTAACAAAAATCGATACATTGCATAAGTTATTATACAAATATCGAGTGCATGGCGGCTCGCTATCCGCGACAAGGAAGGAAGGGATAGCTGCGGCTAAAGTGAAGATGCGTATTCAGTATTTGCCGAAAGTTGAAGAGAAGTTGAAGGCAAATAGAAAAGGACTGTTGCTTTACTACTATCGAATAGCAGATAATCTGAAAGGTAAACAACGATGGCAATATATATGGACGTTTACGAAGAAATATCCGATACGATTCGGGGTGAAGTATTTTTTAGTTCACTATCCGCATTATAAGTGGCGCAGTTTGTTTGCAGATGTGAGAAATTGAGTAAATAGGGAAATAGTGAAAAGCGACGAATTATATATAAAATTACTTGGTGCTGCGATATGGGATAGTAATGGTGAGCGGCTAGATGTTAGTGGTGAGCGGTTGACTGAGATTATCCGGTTGGCAAGTTTCCAGGGGACGGGGCCATTAGTATTTGACCAGTTGCTGAAGCTAAAGGACATCGATATACCTACTGCTTTGCGCATGCAGATGAAGCAGCAATGTGTACAGAGTATACTATTGCAGCAGTCAATGATACCGCTTCTGTCGCGAGCATGGAATGCGCTGACGAAAGTAGAAATTCATCCTATATTATTAAAAGGCTTTGGTTTGGCGCAGTTCTATCCGCAACCACATTTGAGACAATGGGGAGATATAGATCTATACGTGGGACAAAAGCAATTTGATGAAGCATGCAGCGTTTTACGAGCTACGTTCCCTACTGCTATCTATCCCGAAGTACCTAAAGAAGAGTGTAAGCATTATAATTTCGACTTTCCGAATACGGCTATTGAAACGCATCGTATCAGTATGGAAATGCATCATCCCCGTGATAGGAAATATTATGAGCAATTGGAAGAACGGTATCTTACGAAAGATGGTCCATCATTCGAGATAGATGGGTTGACCATCACAACTCCGGAAGATACATTCAACGTATTCTTTACGTTTCTGCACGCTTGGCATCATTTTGAGGGTACAGGCATGAATATGAAGCAGGTATGCGATGTAGCTGTGTTACTCCATGCGAAACGGGAGACAATAGATAGAGCGCGATTGCAAGAAATGCTAACTAAATTGCATCTAATGGAAGCATGGCAATTGATAATGTATATTATCGTGCAGTATTTGGGATTGTCGCAAGAAGAGGCTCCATTATATTCTGATCAGTGCAAAGAACGCGCTGTGTTGCTGTTTAAGCGTATATTAAAAGAAGGTTCATCTCGTCATAAAGAGAAAATTAATGCAGCCGGAGCATCTTATATAAAGCGCAAGTGGTTGACGTTGCAATCGCGCATAGCAGCTAGTCGGGAGATAAAACCTTATACTCCGATGTATGCACGCCACATGATAGTCAGTTCCATCTATCATGGTTTTGAGCGAACTTTTTAATGAAAATAAAGCAATGATAAAACTTTCTATTATAGTACCGATATATGGAGTGGAGCAGTATCTACGGAAGTGTGTTGATTCGCTTTTGAATCAGGACATACCATCGTCTGAATATGAGATTATACTTGTTGACGATGGGGGACACGATATGTGTCCGCAGATATGCGATAGTTATGCTGCGGCTCATCCTAATATCCGTGTTGTGCATCGCAAAAACGGAGGACTATCAGCAGCGCGAAACTCCGGAATCGAGGTTTCGCAGGGCGAATATGTAATGTTTGTCGATAGCGATGACTACATAGAGTCGAATGTGCTGAAAGGATTGTTGGCTCAAATAGAGCGTGATAGTCTGGATGTATTACGTTACGATTTTTGTAACGTCAATGAGCAATATAAAGTGTTCCATCCAAACAAGGCCCAGAAGCGAGATGTGGATTTGAGGGAAACGGTAGAGAATGGCGAAACGTTCCTCAATGAACGTCTTGGTCCTGGGTGCTATGCGTGGCAATTTGTTGTCAAGCGAGAATTGCTTAATGACTGTATGTTTAAAGAGGGTATCTATTTCGAAGATACGGAGTGGACACCGAGGATGCTGGTAAGGGCGAATAGGGTAACGAGTACACAGAAAGTGGTGTATAATTATCTATGGCGACAAGGCTCTATCACATTGCCGGATAACCCCCAGAAACGAGAGAAGGTGTTGCATGATAAGATAGCGCTCATTCGAGGATTCAAGGAGCAGCGCAAAAAGGTGAAAGATCCGAAGTGGCTTGAGTGGATGACTAGCAATACTGCGATGTCTGTATTAGGGATGTTATCTGAGATGCCAAAAGTAGAGCGTGCTCAATATGTACGAGTGATGCGAGGATTGAAGATATTTCCTTTATCAACGGCAAAAGAAAAAATGCGATCGCATAAAATGAAGATCATATTGGCGAATATATCTCCTGAATTATATTGCAATATTATGCGATTAATCAAAGGATGTAAAGTGTAATGTGTATAAAAAAGTGACGCAGACAGATGTCTACGCCACTTCTTTTTTGAGCGCTTTGATTAGCTTCTCGGATGCTCTTGGTCGTAAGCATTACCCTCGACCATCCAGTACCATGCTTTCAAGGTCTTTTTGCCTCCCGCAAGGTCCTTCTGCGCGATGAACGCCATCTGGTCTTGGGTGATCTTGCTCAGATCCTTCGAGCGAGTCGCTACTGCAGCTGCTACTGCCGTGAAGCGAACGCGAGCGAAGAGCTCATTTGCACCCGGACTGGTGCTGCGCTCTACTTTCTTACGCATGTAGATGCGATTGCAGTTTGGGTTCTCCGTTGCTGCTACGCGGTGCGTACCAAGCAACATCTTGGCGCAGCGGTGCTGGCCATTCTTACCGGGTTTACTCAATGCACCGGATACAGAGTCGATACCGGCGCTCCATTCTACTTTTGCCATAGTTTGTTAAGATTTAGATTTGATTAATTAGTAAAACAAAAACACGGAATCAACGGTTGTCTATTATAGGTAAAGAAAAATACATAAAAAATACCATCAATACCCGTAATGTTTTCAACATCCAGAGTATCCGTTCTGTATAGCCTACTTGATAGTAAACTCTCAGATAGTCTCTACAAAACGAATCCTCACATCGTAGATGTACCTGCTATTGATGGCAAAAATACCAAAAATAGCCATTCGGATGTAACAATCATCTACCATCTTAGGCGGAGGCCGCTTCTTCCAATCCGATGGAAGAACGCTCCGGGTGTTGATTCCTTTTAAAAAAACTCAAAAAAGTCCCAAAAACTTCAGTTCTTTTTGACGCCTTGGTACTCTTCGACTGTCTTAGTCGAGATAGTAGTCGTCACTTTGGATGAGTCACCTACTTGCGTGTAGGTAGATGTGGTACTGATGGTGCGCCATGCCTTGCAAGACGTGAGTCCCATGCAAGCAACGAGGCTAATCACCATCAATGATACGAAGATACACTTTTTCTTAGCCATAAAGGCACGATTAACTACGTTTTTCATTTTGTTCTCGTACTTTGTTAATAGATTTTTTACACGTTTAAGCCGCTTGAGGTGGAGTGTTATCGCCATCGTTCTTACGTTTGTACGTGTAATCGACGCCCATTATCGCTCCGGCAAAGGTGACTACCTCGCCAAAGCCGATGAGAAGCGTCTCGTGAATCTGCCCTTGCGGGTCAATGTACACTCCGCAAAAGAGCAACACCAACCCTCCAATGGACAACACAGCGGCTGTGATTAACTGGATGTTAGCACGCATGGTTAGCCTCCAATCAGATCACCGTTCTGGTCGTAGTTCCCATTCAGCTTGTGCATCGCATAGCCGAACAGCGAGCCGTACTTGGTCTGACTCTTGTACTCAGCCACCAGTTGCGTTTTCTGCTCGCTCGATCCGGCCAGGATAGCGCGGATAGCGGTGGTTACTTTGGCGAAGCGCGCCTTAGCCGCAATCTGCGAAGCAGACGGTTCTTTCGTCGACGGGTTACACAACTTACCGGTATACACTTTGCCGGTACGTTTGTTGGTGCGGAAGTACACATCGCTGTGCTCACACACCTTCTTCTTCATGCTCTCAATGAGAGCCATCGTTTTGATTTCTGCCATAAATAGTTAAGATTTAGGTTAGTTAATATTTAATCAAAAAAGCGACAATTGACAGGCTGTTTTATCAGATAATCGGAAACAAAAACCAAGAAAACACTATGTCTTAGATTGAAAATTATAAAGATTATAACGTATATGCGCTGAATGGTATAAGCCTACGCGGCTTTGAGCGTACCTGCTTACTAATCTACTTGTGAGTAAACTCCCAGATATATTACCAATCCGGTCCTCTCACAACAGGGTTGTACATACCCATTCATCCCATCTACGGCGATTATAATAATTATATTTCCACTCCTCAGCCATAGCAAAAACATGGATGTTTCACATCCGACAAAAACAGTCTAAGGAGTCAATTGTCTTTCAAAGAATCTCAAAAAAGGTCAAAAAACTTATTTCAGATTCAGGTTCGTGTGGTTGCATATCTCGATGCGGCATTCCTCGCGATTCCGCTGCTCGCGGAGTAGCTTCTGGGTCAAAGCTTGCTCCATGTGCGGAGGGACGAGAATGCATCCTTTGGAATGCTTTGGATGCGTACCGCGATGGATGCGGATGCCTTCACGTCCAGGGACATGATCCAGAATCGGAAGTAGCCGCTTGAACTTCGGACTCATCGTTACAGAATAATGGTACGTGAGCGCAGGTATGAGGTAGTCCGCATTTTCGATTGTATCGCACACCGGTGTCAACACTTCCTCAAATCGAGACTCCCTTGCCTCGTATAATCTCCCTCTCACTGCCTTTCCATCCTTCGGCATTCGTATTAATTTGTAGTAACTCATAATTTCGTCGATTTTTCGTTTGACGGTGCAAAGATACATATAAAAAGAGCGAAATGCAAGCGTTTTAAGGTTGGAGTGTTAAGTACTGCCAGATTTAGTGTTAGATAGTCCAAATTGAGTGGAAAATGAGAGAAACGACTGCAAAATTGGAGAAAATCACATTTTTTTTATTAAAATTTTGTTTATGTCCAAAAATTTTTGTATCTTTGCACGCTAAATTGTGCAAAGTGAGATACAATGGATGAAGAATTAATACAGAGTATATGGGAAAAGGGGACGATTGTGCCTAATTATGACCCAAATTTGTTCCGTCAAGATGCTGCCGGAGCATGGATAGCTCGTGCCGAGTGGGGGAATGTTCATAGTCCATTGGGATGGGAGGTTGACCATATTTATCCGAAATCGCTAGGAGGAACGGATGAGTTATTTAACCTACGTCCGATGCAGTGGGAAAATAATCGCAGTAAAGGCGATGATTACCCTCGTTATGTAGCGAAAATTGTCTCGAAAGAAAATCGTAATGTAGAAGAATATACGCCATGTATGGTGGCGCAAGCAATACAAGAACAAATAGCATCCCATTATGGAAATCATTAAACGATTAGATGTAAAGGGTCTTTATGGCTTTTACGACTATTCAATAGATTGTGCGACCGGAGAACATGTGAAGATATTAACCGGTCCGAATGGTTATGGTAAGACAACGTTATTGCAGATGATTCACCATTTGCTTGGCGCAGATTTTTGGTTTTTCTATACGATACCATTTTTGTCGTTTGAGTTGGAGTTGGCCAATGGTCGACGATTCGTTCTTAAGAAACTAAAAGAAGCGGAAAAGTCGGAGGTGGATCAAGCATCGATGTCGAATCCTTTGCAGGTGACTTATTTTGAGGGAGAGAAACAGATTGAGCAATATCAGATAGTGCATAATTACATCGACTATCTTAAGCTTAAGGTCAACTGGGATCAATTGCAGAATCAATTGTTTGTGAGTGGAATGAGTTGGGAAGACTTCTTGAAGCAGTATTATCATGCCAATGAAGATCAGTACTTACAACAGAAAGGTCCTAACACATTAATGGCTCTACAGGTTGGGCATGCGTCTTTGAGTATTGCACGACTTACGCAAGGGCATGTTGATACGCTTATGCCTAATGGTATGCCCTTTAAACGCTATGTGGCTTCGACAGTTGAAGTAAATAATCATCTGCGTAATGAAGATTTTCGTAAGGCGCTAGCAATGTATAATGAGGTAAGTCAACGTTTGGATGCATCGTATATCAAGCGTCTAACAGAGATAAAGCCGGAACGGCCTCAAGATGTTGAAACTCAGCAGAAGCGATTGAATGAGTTGCGTGTTCGTATGGAGCAAATGTCCAAATATGGTTTGACCAAGACAGAGGAGATGATAGATACTATACCGCAGCAGTATTCGGGGACGATAGAACTCTACATACAGGATACGCAGCAGAAATTGGATGTTTTAGAGCCATTTTATAGAAAATTACGTAAATTTGATGACTTGATCAATAGTCGCGCTTTAGCTCATAAGAAAATGCTATTGTCGCCTAAGGGATTGGTATTGAAGGATGAGAATAATGTAGAGGTTCCGTTGACGGGATTATCCAGTGGTGAGCAACATTTACTGATATTATTTTATCATCTTATCTTCCAGACTCAACCCAATAGTGTTATCTTCATAGATGAGCCTGAGATGTCTATGCATCCGGCATGGTTGGAGGGAATGTTGCGTGATTTCAAGGAAATCGCTCAGATGAACAAGTTCCAGATTATCTTTGCGACCCATTCGGTGGCATTCATTGATGGCCAATGGAACTTGTCGGATGACTTATTTGAACTGCATCGTAAAGGATAAGCGTCATGGGAGGATTGAAGGAAACGGAAATTCGGAAACCCACGTTTGTGGATACTCTTCGATTAGAATGGATGTCCCCGAAATATTATGGGAGGGATGTTGTTTTGGTTGAAGGGGATGACGATAAGGATTTCTATTCAAATCTATTCTTGGATAGTTGCTATGTCAAGAAGACATCTGGTTGTGCTAAATTGATTGAGTATCATCAGCAGATGAGTGCTCAATGGATTTGGAGTTGCCATATTGCGATGAAGGATGCGGATTTTGATCGCGCAAATGGCACAATGATAAGTATGAGCGGCTTCTTCTATACGGATTGTCATGATCATGAAATGATGGCTGCCAGTTCAGATGATTTTATGGCGGACTTGTTAAGTGCATGCAATAGTCCTCATTCAGTAGCGAATGTTCGTAGCCAGATTTTTGCGGATTTGCATGTGCTATCTATGTTTAGATGGTATAATCATACAATGCATACGCATCTTAATTGTAAAAAAGGTGTTGAGTTAGTTGGAGCAAAAACAGCAGACTTGCATAATCCGAGTTGGTTGTATGCGCAGTATATGAATCGTAAAGTCAATCAAGATCCCAATAAAGGTATAACTACCTCATTGACGGATTTTGCCACATTCTGTAGTACTCACACAACAAATGATTTTGATTTAACCAATGGTCATAATTTTATAGCGCGTTTTTGCGGAATTATAGAAGGAGATCAGGGCTCATATCCTTTCCCTCTAATCAATTCAATTGTTCAAACGTACTATCAACCGAAGTACTTTCGTTCAACTCAACTATATGCCGACATTGCCGGATGGGAAGCGAGTCATGTTAAAATATTGAAATAAAGGTAATCCTGCATACTTAGTATGTGGGATTTTTAATACTATGGCACAGATACATTCATTATCTATTAAACATTATCGAGGGATAGAGGAATTCTATCAAGTATTTAACACACGGACAGTTGTGCTGATTGGGCGTGGTGATTACAAGAAAACAGGTGTTGAATTTTGATTAGTCGGAGAAGGTGAATATCAGACGCGGCATTGAGAGTGCCGCGTCTGATATGATTAACGAAGAGAATCTCCAAGCCATGCGCCAAAACTATCGACAACGGATTCTTCCAGCGTTCTCGCGCGGCAGATTTCTTCGGGAAGATTGAATCCCTCCACATAGATTTTCAGCCATCGAGAGAACTCCATTGGAGATATAGTCAGTTCCGGTTCGACTCTACGAAGTCTCATGTTGCGTTCGAGAGTCTCGCGCAAAGCGGATTTTTTATACTTCTTAGGTTTGTTCATAGACGTTAATGTTTTTTATAGCGTTGACCCCAAGTTTGGGCGAAGTGTTGTTGGTTGGCTGCTTCGGCAGCGGTTTTCTTGTGACCGGAACGGTTGGGGCAACGGCATGCATAGATGATTCCTTTACGAGAACGACGGAAATAGTATTTTCCTTTCTCATTGAGTTTGCCATAGAACGCGTCTATTGGTATGATTGGAATTACTTTCACCATTTTAAAATTTTAAAATTGTGGAACTTCGGCTGCATCGAGTTGCGTATGCGAGCATACACTCGATTTGCACGAACTTTCATGAAAATTATACAGATTATAAGTCAATAATATTAATTATAGTTAACCAAAAATGCGACAATAACAGATGTGATATTAAGAAAAAAACAAAAATAAACACAGTTAATAAAGCACAGGTACTTGCAGTACCCAAGAGTCCACAAACCATAAGTCTATTTATAAATAAATTTATCATATACTTCTCGTTTCTGCACTCACATCCGTAAGATGTACATGCTTTATTAACTGAAATAAACAAAAATTCCCCAAATGCTGTAGGTGTTGCTGCCTTACAAAAAAATCTCAAAAAATGTCAAAAAATATTATACACCCTATTGTCGCATCGCGAGGTGGTCATGAGGTGGTCGCGGTCGCTTGTGCTAAAACTCAGTACGATTCGTGGTACGGACCACTCATGTGAACTTTCGTTTTGCACTACGCTCTCCCCATAGCAAGCAAACCCTGAAGAGTTCTATGCTTTCGCTTAATCCATTACCATGGCGCTCAAGCTCGAAGTGCCATCCGAGGCACTTCTTCATGGTTTACTCTGGGGATCCAGGGAAGGATTCCGCAACACACCCGTGGCACACCGTAGTTAGTGTTATTTGCTTACTTCCGCACCGAAGAAGAAACATTTGGGGAGATCATCGAAGGACTGGACTTTGTCGTACTCTTCCTTCCACTCCGGCATATCCACATCATCGTGCATGATGTCGGTGAGGGTTTTGACGTCTTCGGCAATCATGGCGAAGTTCGCTGCCATCTGAGGATTGGCTGTGGCAGTAATTGCCAGGTTCTGAGATACGATACGATGATCGTTACAGAACATGAGACTGTTTTTACCATCGCATAGGAAGACGAAAGCGTGGTTACCATCGCGTTGTGTCCAGCGGTTGATGGGGGCAAAAAGGTCTAAAAGATGATGTTCAGCACTTGACATGGTTTGTGCTTGTTCTTGATCAATTTTTGTTTCCATAATAGTTTGATTTTAATGTCGATATTCAATATCGACGCAATTAACGAAGATAGATTATTTATTTGGATCTTTGATTTCCAAACCGAACTCTTTGGCTTCGGCAAGTGTGTAGGTGCCGTATATACCTTTGTACTTGTTTGTACTTGGCGATGACGTACTTCACACCATGCTTCAACCCACGACCATTGTAGTTCGTTGGTTCTCGTTGCTTCTGCTGTTGCTTCTCCTTAGCAAGCCGCTTCTCGTACTCTTGCATGGCATCACTCATGGCGAAACACGGGTTCGGATCAACAAACTCACCGGCTTCCAATTTCGTCTCAATCAGCTGACAGATGCCTTGTTGTTCCGCTTCATCAATGCTATTCCAGTACTTCGCGCATTTCTCGTAGCGACCACGGTTGTCGAATGCCGGAGAAGGGTGGAGCAGCTTGCAGTAGAAGTCATTAAAAAGATAGGTTTCCATAAATCAAAAGCAGCATGCAGCCGGAGCGTCATTAGACGCAATTGGTAAATGGTAATTGGTAAATGGTAAATGCGGCTATGTATGACGTTACGGCTGCATGCTTTTTTTCTTGATAATTTTCTTTTGCTACTTTTCTTTTATAATCTTCTTTTTCGCGCGAACTATCCTCATACATGTACCAAAACCACGTTTTAGTAGGGAGTACTCGGATGTTCTCGCTCTTCGATCCACAAACATTGCATTCGGTTTGTGTCTCGAGTAAGAGCCACGCTACGATCTTCCCAAGAGAAGGCATAGCGCTATCACGCGAAGCAGGGAACGAACTACAAGACAACAAGAGAAGTCTTCTTGGTAACCTTTACCTTATCGCATTCCGGGTTCTCGGAGAGATAGTTCTTGCCATCTGCTTCCATAGCTGATTTGGAGGCTTTCTGGTCATTGCGCAGGGAAGCGATCTGCCGATCAATATCCTCAATGACAGACTGTTGCAGCTGCCAATCTTCCGCGTACGGACCTTCGCATTTGGAGAGATCAATGGTGACTTCCTCGCGATACTGGTAGGTGCAGCCGTTGTACGGGAACTCCTTGGAGCCGTTACGCATCGCTTGTTTGAACTCTTTGAGCGATTTGGCTTGCTTGAGAGCCAGTTCCATTAGGGAAGGGCATTTCTTGTCCTCAGGATTCTCTTTGACTTTTTCTGCATCGGTTGCAGCTTTGCTGGTTTCGCGATAGAAACGCAGTTTGTCGAGCGGCAATAAGCCGTACAGTTTTGCAGACTCCGTGAACTGCTCAGTGATTGCTGAGCGTGTGATTGAACCGTTGGCGATAGAAGCTGGGTTCAGTATAAAATTCTCATTCATAATTTTAATTGTTTTTATAGGTCAAAAATGACCAAAAATGTTTCAAAAAAATTAATTTATTAAAGGAAAACTGCTTCGCAGTAATCGTGCTTCAGCTAAGAAAACGCGGCAGCATGGTTTAGCAACCGTATCTAATCATCCAAGTCTTTGCTTGTGAATAAATTCCCAGACAAATCCTTGTATGTTTATCTACCGTATGTTTTAACACCATACTGCTGCCTTTCAAGAAAACGAATTCGAAAACAGACCGAAAACATTTTCATAATTCCAGTGCACGATGCTACTTTTTGCTCAGGAGGAACTCCGCTTCCACCTGGATGGATCTGGTGATGAGTCGGCCGGGGAGACCTTTGTAGCGTTCGAAGCGTTCGAGGAGTTCCTCGCAGGTCATGTTGCGAGGGTTAAGTTCCGGGAGATGGTACTTTACCGAGGCATTACGGAGGCGTCGGAGGATACCGCCACAGCGGTCGTTCTCCTCCACGGAGATGACCCGGAGGTTGGAGGTGCGGAAATCGTCAATGTTACCATTGATATGATCCGGCACCATGCCATCGGGGATGCCGCCGAGCCAGGCATATGCCATCAGTTGGTGGAGACGATAAGTGTGTCCATGCCAGTGAACATAAGGGTAA
>ODAI011071824.1_pt1 | contig 26327 bp, 23 predicted proteins | sample 1539321 | NCBI WGS metagenome assembly ODAI01 (sample SAMN02144231, study PRJEB22623) | gut metagenome | biome: sheep rumen | host: Ovis aries | place: New Zealand
TCTGACGCAGAATGACGTCCTGATCAATCATAGCCTCCTTGACTGCTGTCATATAGTCAAAGTCCATCTCGCCACCGATAATCTGTATCAAATCAGGATTTGCCTGGAACTTGACGTCCTCAATCCTGACTTTGTTGACTTCGTCAATAATACCGGTATCGTGAGGGGACAATACCTGTGCACCGTCTGACCAATATGCCTTGTAGCCGTTGTATTCCTTGGGGTTGTGCGAGGCGGTTACATTAACGCCTGCAACTGCACCTAACTGACGGATGGCAAAACTGATTTCGGGTGTCGGGCGAAGGCTTTCGAACAGGTATGCCTTGATCCCGTTTGCGCTGAAGATTGCTGCGACGCTTTCTGCAAACATACGACCGTTGTTTCGACAGTCATGACCTACTACAACGCTTTTGCCACCCTCGGGGAAAGCCTTGTTGATATAGTTGGCAAAGCCCTGTGTGGCCATTCCTACGATGTATTTGTTCATTCTGTTGGTTCCGGCACCCATGATTCCGCGCAAACCACCTGTTCCAAATTCAAGATTCTGGTAAAATGCGTCAATAAGGGCGGTTTTGTCCTCGGCATCGAGCATTGCCTGTACCTGTGCCTTGGTCTCGGCATCGTACAATGGGGAGTCTATCCACTGCTGGGCAGTTGCGGTGCATTTTTGGATTAGTTCGTTGTCCATGATAGTTTTTATTTATGGTTTATGGTATTGTTTTCACTACAAAGTTAAAAAAATGGGTAGAATAATGTAGCATAATGTTATAAAAAAATCAAAGCTTACCCAATATTCTGTCCATTACCCAATTAGGAGATGTCGCTGAAATGCAGTCAGCGTTACATATACTGTGTCCCTGAAGGTGTCTGACTACTTCCTGGATAAGGGGTAGTTGAACATGTGGGGGATTGGGGACGCATATCTCCTGGCGTCCCATACTTGTTGTAAGGGCAATAGGTTCGTATGTGAATACCGAGAAGCAGATCTGGCCTTTCTCTCCAATTATCTCGATTCGATCTGTACGGGCGCTGTCGTGTCCAACGAAACACCACGAACCACTGCCAGGCAGACCGTCCTGGAAACTGAATGCAGCAGATACTGTATCTTCGCTGCTGTATAGTCCACCACGGTTAGCGTGATAGCCGGCAACATGTACTATAGGACCGAATATTTCTTGAAGTAAATCTATCTGGTGTGGTGCAAGGTCATAGAAATATCCGCCACCGGCAATATCTCGTTGTACGCGCCAGGGCAGAGAGGTACTGTTGTAATCCAAATCACGTGGTGGACAGGAAAATCTAATCTGTACATTTATAACACGTCCAATACTGCCGTTCAAGACCAATTCTTTTACTTTTTGGAAATATGGCAGGTATCTGCGATAATATGCGACAAAGCAAGGAATGCCTGTTTCACGGGAAATGCGGATAACGCGCTGACAATCCATATACGAGGCTGCCAATGGTTTCTCGACATATACTGGCTTTCCTGCCTTGAGAGCCATAATTGCGTATGTGACGTGGCTGGATGGTGGGGTGGCTATATATACAGCGTTGACATTGGAATCTGAGATTAGCGCCTGTGCATCAGTGTACCATTTAGGCACATTGTGGCGTTCGGCATACGAGCGTGCTTTTTCTGCGCGGCGAGACATTACGGCAACCACGCTGCTACCGTCAACCAAGGAGAAGGCCGGACCTGATTTCTTCTCGGTAACCTCGCCACATCCGATTATACCCCATGATATCTGTTTCATACTACCAAAATTTAATTAAAGAAATTCCATGAAAGACCGAAATTTACGTTCAATCCATTCATGGGGTAATGTGGTACCAGGAAACGATTGCCGCTACCGCAAGTCGTGTGAGCTACATTTACATATATGCGGCAATGTTTCAGGTGAAAGTTTGCATAGGCGTTGAGAATGGGATAGCATCCCAGTTTTATCTGTGCATTGTCTGGGTCCTGTACCGCAAACATTCCGGATGCAGGATGGTAGTCAGGTGCAATATAGTTAGTAAAGAAGCGAAGGTCTGTACCTATCTGGCAACGTAGAACCCTGGCTATACGGAACAGTAGATAGAAATTGGAGTAGATGTTAATTGCAGGTAGGGGAAGTGCTTGTTTATCAGTGCTGTGCTGATAGGTAATCTCGTTGTCCCAATGTATTATCTTCCATGATAAATCCTGCAGCAATGATGCGCTAAGGACTTGAACGCTGGATGGTGTCTGCATGACGCAGGCATCATGTGTAAAGTCTGAGGGTGTTGTGCTGCCGGGACTTGCGGTTGACTTGGGAGTATTGACAATCTGCAGATATGTATAGTTAGTGATATTGGCAAAGCCGAAGCGAAGGCGTGTTCTGGTGCGGGAATATCTCAGCTCGGCATTCATGCGCAGTGTTACCTGTCTGGACAAATCATCATTGTCCCACTGAGTGTAGGTGTTGCGGTAATGACGCCAAAAATAACTGGGATTCTGATTCAAGAACTTGAAACCGAGGTCCAGATTCAGGCTGTCCCTTTGCGATATGCCTAAGTTCAAATCACCGCGTGCATCGATGTTTATGTCTCCGACGTTTTCTCCGACAATACAAAACTCGCCACTGACATCGTAGTGCAGTAGTTTGCCATTGCGCTTGCTTATTTCGCCACCGATAAGTACATCGTGTTCACTAACATTATCCATGAACGATGTGCCGTTGTTAATGGCAGGCAGTCCGTATTTGCGGTACTGGTGGGTTGCAAAGAATGTAATTCCCATCCTAACCCACTTGCGGAACCCCTCGCACATTGCAAATCCCAAAGTATTACGTACCGTAAGTGCAGTGGCGTGGTCCTCGATATTTCCTAAGCCGTAAGTGTAATATCGTGTCCAATAATCCTTGTTGTATCCGTTGTCGTAAAAGGCGTGGTTAAGATGACGCACATCCAGTGTGTGTATAATGCTTGCAACGGGTATATAGTCTTTGGGCTTGACCAGCTTGGATTCCCAATCTGCAAGTAGCGAGTCAACGGCGTTCTTCCGGGCAACAGAGTCTTTCATAAGCATGTCCCTTATGCTGTCAGGCAGTTCCAGGAGCAGGTCGGCACCACTTGGCGGTTTTGGTTTCAGACTGTCGGGAACAAGCCTTTCCTGGTAATAGCCCAGATTATATCGTTGGGACAGGTAGTAGGTCTGATCGTCATTACGATTGTATGTGTCGTTCAGGTTGATTGGGACGTCGCGATCATCAAAACTACGCTGGAAGATATCAGGAGTAACGACATACCTGTCATCCGCTATGCCACCGTTCTCGGCACATTTCATGTGATTGGCGTTTATGTACGCATGCATGTTGTACTTGTCTCCGCGATAATAGCCATAGACTGTACCGCCAAACTCACTTACCTGTTGTTGCGAGTATAATCCACGACCATACAGGTAGTCAAGTTTGAAACCTATGCCGGACACTTTGTTGATATTGGTTGCAAAATATGCACGAACGCGAGCCTCACCTGTAATCTTGTTACCCATACTGTGATATGCCAGATTGGTAATGGGTGACAACGTGTTGGTGAAATAGAAATCCTGGATGCCGTCTCGGAAATAGTCGTACGGTGACAGGAACATCATATCCCTTTCCTCCCTTCGATTCATAAAGATTCGTGAAAGTCGGGCGGAACCTACATTACCCAAATTCGAGTATTCGCCGTTCATTCCGTCATTCAGTTTCCAGTTCTGGAAATTATGGACAGCAGTATCTCGATTGACAGCTGGTATGACGGTTCCAAGACGTTCGTCAATTTTCCATTGAAACTGACCTATGGGAATCTTGACTTCCGTCTTGGTTGTGTCACGTCCCCAAACCTTACTATTCTTGCTATTATTGGAATTACCACTACTTTTAGTTGACGAAGCGGAAGATTTTCTTCCCCAGTCACTAGACAGTTGTCTGGTGACATTCTGTGCATGAACGGACGTACATGCCAACAGCAATATCAGGAAGAAGGAAAGTCTTTTCACGCTCTATCCCAGGTAACGAATCATAAATTCAACTATCTTCAGGCTCATCGCAACGGCAATGATTGCGAGAGCCTTGCCATGATCTCCCTCGTTGAAGAAATACTGGACAACACCGGCTGCCGCCAGCACGAGAAACACCGTATTAAGAATACGTTGCACACGTGGTTTCCAGTCGTAGCCTCTATGCTTGATTTCCTGTTCACTCATCCGCTTTTGGATTTAAGGCAATTTGTAACTCATCCAACTGTTCCTGATCAATAGCACCTGGTGCATCGAGCATTACATCCCTGCCGCTGTTGTTCTTGGGGAATGCAATTACGTCACGGATGCTGTCCAGTTCGGCAAACAGGCTTACGAAACGGTCCAAACCGTAGGCAAGACCACCATGTGGTGGTGCACCGTACTTGAAAGCATTCATCAGGAAACCGAACTTCTGTTGTGCCTGTTCGGGAGTAAAGCCAAGGATTTCGAATATCTTCTGTTGTAGTTTGGCATCATGAATACGAATTGAGCCTCCACCGACCTCAACACCGTTCACGACCATATCGTATGCATTGGCACGGACGCTGGCAGGATCAGTATCCAGCAGGGGGATATCTTCGGGCTTGGGTGATGTGAACGGATGATGCATGGCCATCAGACGTTGTTCCTCGTCACTCCACTCATACATTGGGAAGTCAATAATCCAAAGGCAACTGAACTTATCTTTCGGACGGAGTCCCATACGAGAGCCCATCTCGAGACGCAATTCGCACAACTGCTTACGTACCTTCATAGCATCATCGCCACTGAGAATAAGAATAAGGTCACCTGCCTTTGCGCCCATTTTTTCCTTAAGTATCTGTAACGTATCCTGCTGATAGAACTTGTCAACGCTTGACTTTACATTGCCATCAGCCTCTACACGCGCATATACCATTCCCTTGGCACCTATCTGCGGACGCTTGACGAAATCAGTCAGCTGGTCAAGCTGTTTACGGGTATAGACGGCCTGACCTTCACAGCATAAAGCGCCTATGTATGCAGCGTTGTCAAAGACCTGGAAACCCTCGGGAAAAATACTGTCAACCAATTCCTGACTTGCATTATCCTTCTGGACATTCTTCAGTTCAACAATCTTCATACCAAATCGTGTATCTGGTTTATCTGAACCATAATATTTCATGGCATCTGCCCATGTCATACGAGGCAGTTCGGGGATATCTATACCCTTCAACTCCTTGAAAAGATGACGACTCATACCCTCGAACATCTGCAGTATATCTTCCTGCTCTACGAAAGACATCTCGCAGTCAATCTGTGTAAACTCGGGCTGACGGTCAGCGCGCAAATCCTCGTCACGGAAACACTTGCATATCTGGAAATAGCGATCCAATCCAGCTACCATACACAGTTGCTTCAAAGTTTGCGGTGATTGTGGCAGGGCATAGAACTGACCGGGATTCATACGACTGGGAACGACGAAATCTCGTGCACCCTCGGGAGTTGAATTAACCAAAATAGGTGTCTCTATCTCCAGAAAGCCCTTGGAATCCAGATAACGACGAACCTCGAAGGCAAATTTATGACGCAGTTCCAGATTCTTACGAACAACAGGACGACGCAAATCCAGATAGCGGTATTTCATTCGGATATCGTCACCGCCGTCGCTATTTTCTTCGATAGTAAACGGAGGAGTAAGGGACTCGTTGACTATGTTGACTGCTTCAACGATAATCTCGATATCACCAGTTGGCAGATTCTTGTTTTTTGAATATCGTTCGGCAACAATACCGGTAGCCTGCACTACATATTCACGTCCTAACTTTTGAGCTGTCTGTTTCAGCTCCTCGGTTGCATCCTCGTTGAACGCCAGTTGAGTAATACCATAACGGTCGCGCAAATCAACAAATGTAAGAGCACCCAGATTGTGTACACTCTGTACCCATCCTGCAAGAGTAACCTTTTCACCTACGTTGGCAAGCCGTAGCTCACCACATGTCTTATTCCTGTACATTATCAATATTTTTATTGTTAGTTTTCAAATAAAGAAAAAGGGAACAACTTATTTCTAAGTCATTCCCTTTTGTACGCCCTCAGGGGCTCGAACCCTGGACCCATTGATTAAGAGTCAATTGCTCTACCAACTGAGCTAAGGACGCATAATCTCGTGTTTTGCGAGTGCAAAGGTAATGGCTTTTTCTGTATCTACCAAATGTTTATATCAAAAAGTTTGTCAATATGTTTGAATTTAACATTTCTTTGCTATAGAATCTCTATAATATCACTCGGAATCTTGCGTTTTAGGACGTCAACCTTGAAATCAAGTCCTAATACCAATCCATATTCGCGCATAACACTTTCGTATGTTTTACGTGCCAGTTCGGGATGATTGTTCTCCTCGGACAAGTGGCACAGCCATATCTGTTTTAATGCAGGTGATGCATATTCGGCTACAAGTCTAGCACTGTCCTTGTTGGACAGATGTCCGTTCTCTCCTCTGATACGTCCTTTTAAGTAAGCAGGGTAGGGGCCCATCATCAGCATATCTTCGTCATAGTTAGCCTCCAGTACCAGATAATTTGCCTCACCGACTTGCTGACGGATAATCTCGGTTACATGACCGACATCGGTGATTATACAGAATATCACGTCTCCAAACTCAACACGGTATCCTACGCAATCACTGCTGTCGTGAGGAACGTCAAATGCCGTTATGCACATATCACCAACGTTGAGTGTATTCATCTTCTGTATTATACGCTGATGAGTTGCAGTCAGTTTAGAAGTCACGCAATAGTTGCGATTTATGCCTATGTGAACAGCCTCTGTCGCATATATGGGAATATCACATTCATTTGCTAGATTACCAACAGCCTTGATATGGTCAGCATGGTCATGCGTAATGAAAACCGCATCGATATCATCAATACGGATATTCTTCTCTTTCAGCATACGTTTCAAATGCTTGAAGCCTATTCCTGCATCTATTAGAATACAGGTGGTCTCAGTAGCCAAACAATAGCAGTTACCGCTACTTCCGCTACCTAAAGAAATAAACTTCATCATTATCGTGTGTTAATTACTGAAATAGAATTATGGATAAAGTATATCAATTCAGTCAACTGCCGTACGGGAATAATAGACTTGCATCTGAATAGGATTATTCTTTTCGCCAGTACCGCGTACGAGACGAGCGCTTGAAACGCTCAAGTCGTGGTTAAGACTTGTAATCTTACCTGTACTGGTGTCCGTGTTTGTCTCGACAGGAACCAGGCAAAATTTGTTCCAATTTGCATTACGCTCCAACAGATTCCACTTCTTCCACATATAGTGTATGCTCAAATCCCCGTCCTTGCAGTAGTCAGATTCAACAGTCATCTCATTCAAACTGCTTGTGCCGGCCTGATCGGCAGTCATAGGTATGGACGCTAAGGGATATAGGTCACCTCTCCAAAATCTACGCCATCTGCTGACTTCACTCAAGAACTCCTGAGTATTCTCACTATTATTCAGCCACTCGTCCACACGTGTTTCCAACTCTTTTATTGAAACATTGTCTGGAATCACGTTTCTTTTCTGCAAAACCTGCCCCATATGCCATCGGTTAATGGCACGGTCACGTTCACTGCGACATGTGCTGAACAACTGACTGATATTTGAGAAGGAGTAGCAGTTATATGTCTGATCGTATGTAGCAACATAACTCAGAACATCGTCAGGTACATGGTTTTCTTTGAAGTATTTATACATATTGTCCTTACGCACCAACAGAATTTTCTGGGTTATCGGCAAGGATACAATTGACTGTTGTTTCTGCCTGTTATAGCGCGGTATAACTAATCGTGCGTTATTAACGCTGTCGTTCTCATGCATTCCAAAATACACGGTATCGATAGGAAATTCAATCTCGGTACATATTCCCGCAGGAGTCTTTAACCATGTAGTGTCTTTCATTGCAACCAGTTCGTCAATATTCGAGTGGTTAAAACGGCAAGTCTGAATAACCTCGTTCGTACCTGCGAATACTGTATTAGTTGCAATTTCCTTTACACATTCCTTCTCCTCGTCCCATACTTTCATGTCAAAGCAGAGAAACAACTTGTCAACAAACAAAGAAACCAAACAACCGTTACCATTGGATATCCTGACAATATATCCAGGAAAGACATTATGAATAAAATGGTATGAATCATCAAAGTTTTTGTTTACATGTTGCGAGGGCTCAAGTCCATTGTTGTCATTGACATATTGCCAGTATGCGTTCATTATCGAATTGCCCTGTTCGTTAGGAATGGGAATGCGCAGACTGCTGTAAGTACCGCTCTTGTCGTCCGGATTACTGCCATGTGCCCTGTCCCATGCGGTCAGTACATGTGTTGTCAATGGATTATCCTTGTACGAGGGATCAATATACTTTGTAAGGTCTGTATCAGCAAAATACGTACTGTCCTCACTCAGCGGATTATTCTTGTCCACCGGATATACGGCTACCTTCAATGGATTGCCTGAATCACCTATATAGTCGTCAAAGTTGAGTTGAAGCAAAACACTGTCACATACGGGGTTTCCGAATTCGTCGCGAGAAGTAATTGAATCCTTATCCGGAAAATATTCAAGCCCTTCGACGATACCTAACTGTGTTGCAAAATCAGCTGTTATTAAGCTATGAGTCTCAGGATCAAAAATACTGCCCAAATACGATTTGCTGCTCTTGGCAATCACACTGTCCATAGCCATGCTTGAGGTCTTAATACCCCAAATAGTGGCTGTGCTTGTCTCAATGTTTTCGTTAGGCGGATAAAACCCAATACTGCCTGTATCCTCGGTACATGCAGAAAAAACACTCAGTAACAGGGCAGTTGTAAGGTAGAAATATTTTTTCATCAATATCTAATCATTCTTTATTCTGTTTCAGAACAGGAAGCCATCATCCTCATCTTCTTTCTTTGGACGTTTTCTGACAGCCTCGTCCCACAGGATGTCATACAAATTAACTGTGTTGCCTGCCAAATCTTCTTTATCAATAATGACAACAGGCTTGGCCATCTCCTTTGCCATACGCTGGAAATATTCATTCTCTGCAGTAAGTACGACTGCATCTGCCATGAACATACCAATACGGTTAAGATCATTCAACGTTTCCAGTTTTCCCAATGGTGCAAGAGCCTCAATACAGGCTTCGCGATAAGCTATAATGCTCTTTAGGTTACGTGGCATGGGCTGATCCAAATTCTCTCCTATGCATGGTGTAAATACAATACGGCTCTCTCGGAAACACGGTTCGTCATAATACGCCATCTTCAGCAAATATGGTGCCAGCGCACTCATCCAGCCAGTACAATGGACGACCTCGGGAACCCAGCGCAGTTTCTTCATGGTTTCAATCGTGCCACGGCAGAAAAACATACTGCGTTCCACATTATCGCGATAGAACTTGCCATCTTTGTCCTGCAGGATTAACTTGCCGCGCATGAAATCGTCATTATCTATGAAATACACCTGCATACGTGCAGCAGGAATACTTGCAACCTTAATGATGAGCTGATGGTCCGAACCGTCAATAATCAGGTTAGCACCAGACAAGCGAATCACTTCATGAAGCATGTTGCGACGTTCGTTAATAGACCCCCATTTAGGAGTAAAGGTTCTCGCCTCTCGGCCAGTTTCCTGTACTGCTGGAATTAGATTGCGGAACGTCGTCGAAAGTTCGCTTCCGGCTACATACGGCTCAAGTTCCTGAGCGATGTAGAGTATTTTTTTAGCTTTTTCCATTTAGTGTATATAGCACTTCTCAGTTACAAAATTACAAAAAAAATGCGACACTATTGCCGTTGACAGTATTTGTTTAACAGATTTTTTGCTTAAAAGTGTTATTTTTGCACCAAAATGTTTCCTCGTTTGTATATAAATGTGTTACTTTGCATGAAATTTGAGAGTTCGGACATTAACATCCGACGTAGAGTTACAATGCAAATTATTAACACAATAGTCCAACTTCAAGAAGAACTTACGCAGGCAAGAAACGCGGGCAAGAAGATTGGGCTTGTTCCCACGATGGGAGCCTTACATGAGGGTCATGCGTCACTTGTCAGGCGCAGCGTAGAGGAAAACGATTTTACCGTTGTCAGTATATTTCTAAACCCTACACAGTTTAACGACCCCAAGGACCTGGAACGCTATCCGCGCACCTTGGACAATGACTGTAAAATACTCAGGCAGTGTGGTGCACAGATTGCTTTTGCTCCAAGTGTTGCTGAAATTTATCCCGAACCCGACACACGGACTTTCAGTTATCCACCGACGGATACTGTTATGGAAGGAGCCAGGCGTCCAGGTCATTTCAATGGTGTCTGTCAGATTGTCAGTAAACTTTTCCAGATTACAAATCCAGACAGGGCATACTTCGGAGAAAAGGATTTCCAGCAGATTGCTGTTATACGACGTATGGTTCAGGACCTTGGATTCAAGCTTGAAATTATCCCATGTCCCGTTATCCGCGAAGAAAGCGGCCTGGCAATGAGCAGCCGCAATACACTGCTCACTGCAGCAGAAAAAAACATTGCAGCCAACATCTACCGCATTCTTAGGGAGAGTAAGACACAGGGTCTGTCGCTTCAGGACACTGAACGATGGGTAATTAACCAGATAAATGCGATAGACGGACTTGATGTAGAATATTACAGCATCGTTGACGGCAAGACGTTAGAGAATATCAAGAAGTGGACAGACTCTGAGGATATCGTCGGTTGCATAACTGTGTACTGTGGCAAGACTCCCATACGTTTAATTGATCATATAAGATACAAATGACAGTCGAAGTACTGAAAAGCAAGTTGCACAATGTGCAGGTTACAGAGGCCAATCTCAATTATATTGGTAGTATTACCATCGACGAGGACCTTATGGATGCCGCAAACATTATTGCAGGCGAACGTGTTTTTATTGTAAATAACAATAATGGCGAGCGCTTTGACACCTATACAATCAAGGGTGAGCGTGGTAGCCGTTGTATTTGTCTGAACGGAGCAGCAGCACGCAAGGTACAGGTGGGAGATACAGTAATAATCATGGCTTATGCACAAATGGATTTCGAGGAAGCTAAGACTTTCTGTCCATCCATAGTTTTTCCGGAAAACAACCAAATCAAAAAATAGAGATATTATGAAAATTTCACGCATCGAACATCTTGGTATTGCCGTTCAGAGCATTGCAGATGTACTTCCTTACTACACAGACGTATTAGGTTTGGAATTCTATAAGGAAGAAGTAGTAGAAGATCAGAAAGTTAAGACTGCCTTCCTAAAGGTAGGTGAAGTTAAGATTGAGTTACTTGAGCCAACGAGCCCTGACAGTACTATACAGAAATTCCTTGACAACGGCGGACGTGGTGTTCACCATGTTGCATTCAAGGTCGAGGACGGTGTAGCCAATGCGCTAACACAATGCGAGGAACAGGGCATCCGTCTTATTGACAAGGCTTCCCGTTGCGGTGCAGACAGTCTTAAGATTGCCTTCCTACATCCAAAAAGCACCTGCGGTATTCTCACAGAACTCTGTGAGGAATAGCTACAGCATTTCAATTGTTTGGCATACCCCCTGGTTCCGCTTATGGAATCAGGGGTAATATTTTATTTCATTTCTAAAAATTTTCTTACTTTCTGGGTATAATCAGCAGGGTGGTCATCATAACTCCGTGCATGCATACTGCCTGGAGACAGCCACAAGGACTTCCTGCCATTATGTGAATCGTATAATCTATATACCATTTCCGTAGGAACATATGTGTCATTGTCACCATGGATAAATAACATCGGAACCTTGGTGTGCGATACAGCATTCACCGAACTTGCCTCGGTAAAGCTCCATCCAAAGCATAGCTTATTTACCAGATTCGTAAAATACAATATAGGAAACGGAGGCAGGTTAAACTGTTTCTTCATCTCACTTACATACTCATCCCATACACTTGTATAGCCACAATCATCAACAATTGCACGCACACTGCGTGGCAGTTTCTCGTCACCACCTGCCATCATCGCTGTTGCACCACCCATACTTATGCCATGCAGAACAATTGTATCACCAAAAATTTCCTCTGCCAAGCAAGCGCACATTATCAAATTCTTGCTATCCTTCCATCCCATTTGAATCATATTTCCGGATGATGCACCATGCGCATACTGATCATAAAGCACAACATTATAATCCAATGAATCCAAATACATACGACAAATATGCATCATACTCAATCCATTGTCCTTGTAGCCATGCGCCAAGACAGCAGTCCTGGCAGTAGGGAGTTTAGCAGGTATAATGTAAACGCGTATACTATCACCCTCGCTATTGACAAGCCATTTACGAATCAACTGTGGATAACTGAGTGCAACCGAATCCCATTGTGCCTCGTGATTACGACATCTGTTGCCATTCCACAATGCATAGTTTATGAAATATGCACTGATTCCACACATTACGAATAGCAGAACTACCGCAACAGCCAAAACAGACCTTAATACATTCTTCATACTCAGTTTCAGATAAATTTTCAGCGTAAAGTTATATTAATTTTATAAAATTAACCTACCTTTGTAAAATCATGAACAATATAAAAGCTATAATTTTCGATCTTGGCGGAGTGCTGCTTAACCTAGATATTGCCAGGGCTATGACCAACATGCATGCTCTTGGTGTTGATAAAACGGAGATGGGCGACAAATTCATCGATCTGTATCAGACAGGCAATATCAGTAGCAATGACTTCGTATCACATATTATATCACTATGCCGTACCGGCATTGACAGGCAGCAGGTTATTGACGCATGGAATTCCTGTTTACTGGATATACCCGACTACAAGTTGCAGTACATACTTCAACTACGGGAACGAGGCTTCAAGACTTATTTGCTGAGCAACACGAACGATCTACATTGGCAACATATAGCCAAAACCAACTTTCCAAGTCCAGTAGCAGACTATTTTGATAAATTATACCTGTCACAGGAACTACATGTTGCAAAACCTGACAAGACAATATACTCATACGTTCTGAACGACACAGGGTTACAGGCAGACGAATGTCTTTTCTTGGATGATACAGCACTGAATATACAGGTTGCAGCCAGTATGGGTATCAGGACATACCATTCTCCCACAAGGTTTGACTGGCGAAAAGATATTTCTACCCTTGTCTGTTAAGTATAATCAGTGCTGCAATAGTGTCTGGCACCCAGCCGCAACAAGTCAGCAGTACAGTGATTACTATCGAACCGCATCCCTGATCAATTACAGCCAAGGGTGGAAATATTATACATAGTAAAACTCTCAAGCATCCCATAGTAGCAAGGTTTAACTCTTATTTTTCAACAAATAATTTTTCACATCCTCGAACGTTGCAAATCGTTGTATGTTAGGATGGTCGGTCGCTGCCTTGCCGGTAACCAGAATTATGGGTAAGATACCTGCCTGCGGGTTGGCATTAGGATCTACGGCAAGACAGTCATATCCATAGTAATACTTCACAAAACGTGTCCGTACTACATAGTCAGGGCTCAGGATATCCTTGTTAATAGGATGTTCGGTATCACAACCTATCTCCCTGACAGAACGCAGTTGGAATCCGGGTCCTAACTGCTGATTAACATTTTCCATATCCTGCTTGTCATCAGTCAGCATAACCATAATATGAGCGTTAGCCTTGCTTTCCTTGACCTTCATTATATCAAAACCTTCTCCCCAAACACCTGACACATTACCCATAGTGACAAAGGCAAACGGGTCAATACTCTTAATCATGCGGAATACAAGCAGACGCTCTCTGCGGTTGACTACACTGATAATCACACGCCGCTCACTGCGAGTGTAAAAACCTTCACCGTTCAGTATTGTCACACCCATACCGTTACGCACCAGTGTCTCGGCAATCTGATTGGGGTTACGCGAGAAAATTTTAAATTCAACAGATTGGTTGTTACGCCCCAGCCAATAGTCGATAGTACCTGTAGCCAGAACAAGCAATACATAACCGAAGACTACTCGCTGTATGTCGTGGAATACAAAATAACAACTCGAAATAATTGCAATGTCCACAATCATGATAACCTTGCCTATAGACATATTACGGTATTTATTCACAATAGCGGCAATGATATCCGTTCCGCCGGTACTACCTCCTGCCATGAAGCACAAAGCCAATCCGCTGCCGGTACCTATAGCAGAAATAATACAAGCCATAAACAGTTCGTCACCAAACAGCAAAGGCTTATCAACCATCTCGAATATACGCTGCGCTGCCCATATTGCAAACGTCAGTGAGAAGGTTGCATATATAGTCTTGATACAGAAACGCCACCCAAGTTCGATAATCGCAGCCCCAAGCAAGGCAACATTTATAATAATGTATGTATTCTGTACTTCAAATCCCGTTGCATAGAAAACCAGTGTACCAATACCGGCAACGCCGCCCGAGGTCAGTTTGTATGGAAGAACGCAAAAAGCCAGAGTCATCGCATACAGACATACTCCCATGGTAATGGTCAGGTAATCAATAAGAACAGCAGTATATTTACTCTTCATGTTGACGAATTGTTGTTAAGGTTTAGGAAGCGATTATAATTCGTAAAACTGTCTGAATGCCCGGATACAATATTCATGGTCCATTACCGACCCCGTCTCGCGTACGCTGTGCATGCCCAGGATAGGATTTCCCATATCCACACCGTTCACAGGTATCGAGGCAGCAAGTATATTACCCAACGTACTTCCGCCAGCCACGTCACTGTGGTTTACGAAACGCTGACACGGAACACCCGCCATATCGCAAATCTTCTGGAATACGGCAGCCCCCCTTGCATCAGTAGCATATTTCTGCGAGGCATTGAACTTGATAACAGGTCCGCCGCCCAGTTGCGGATGCGTAGTAGGATCATACTTCTCGGCATAGTTAGGATGATACGCATGGGCATTGTCTGCACTTATCATGAAGCTGTTCTCTATTGCACGGAAAGCATCCTCACCGGCATATCCGTTTGCAACCATTATGCGCTGTAAAACAAAAAGCAGAAAAGGACTGCCGGCACCCTGCTTTGTCATGGAGCCCGTCTCCTCGTTATCGAATATAGCCAGGACACGAGTGTGCGACGGTACTGTTTCAACAGTATCTACAAGAGCTGACAAGCCGGCATGTACCATGCTCAGGTCATCCAGACGTCCAGCCGAAACAAACTCCCCGTTCAAGCCAAACGTACAAGCCGGCGTAGTGTCATACAGATAAAGATCAAAGTCCAGTATATCACCGATATTAATCTTCAACTCCTCAGCCACCAGTTTCAACAGGACATTATCCTTTTGCATCTCACCGGTAATAATACCCAGAATGGGGAGCATATCCTTCTGTTTGGATAGTTTTACACCATCATTTGCCTCACGGTTGAAATGAATTGCAAGGTTGGGTATCTGCAGCAAGGGACGCTTGATGTGCAATAGACGCGTTTGCGGATGCATAGGATCGATACCCGCTATAATAACACGTCCTGCTAAGCTCAACGGACGGTCAAACCACGTCTGCATCAGTGCCCCACCGTACAACTCGGTATTTAACTTGACAATACCACATTCACAACGGATTTCGGCATTAGGCTTTATACGAAAGGTAGGAGAGTCACAGTGAGCACATATCATGTGAACACCCTCCTGCAAAGGCAGTTGTCCTATATGCATCGCATATATACTGGAGTCATTCTTGGTGAAATAAACCTTGTCATCGCTGTTCAGTGCTGGCATCTCGCCATGCACATCCACATGACGGAATCCCGCATCCTCCAGTATCTCGGCAACAGTCCTTACCGCCAAAAAGTTTACCGGCGAAGCGTTCAGGAAATCAATCAAGTTCATCATACCCAACTATTTTCAACTATTCAAGAAATTATTCCTCAACAAACTTGCGTTTCTTGACAGGTTCAGTTTTTTTTGCCTCTTCCTGGTCCTTTTTCTCCTGAACCTTCTGCTCGAACATATCCATGGCATTCTCGAAAATAGCCTTTACACGATCAACCGTTTTACGACGGAAGCGTGCAGACCCCCACGCAAGCTTGCCTTTCTTGTTCAGGCAATGGGCATCATCTATCCATTCCTCGGCACGCAGAATCTCTCCACCCTCAGCAGTAGGCTTCATCTCGTCCCAATTTTCACGGTAGTAATATGAAACCTGCGTAATCCACATGCATATGTTATGATGATCTACCGTCACGTTTATCTGATAACGAAAGCGAGTCTTGTCAAGATACAGAAATTTTTTCTCAAAGACCATCCACTCCTCAACACGTGCACAAATGGTATCCTCATTATTAACACCAATCAGCATACGTGTAACAGGACCCTCCAAGCCGTTTGCAACCAATACATCCCTGACATAATACAGCATATTTTCGCGAATCTGATTATCATTCAAGTCAGAAACGCGGAAATTCTTCCTGAACACAACAGCACCGTTCTCCATAGGAACTGCTCCCTTCAGATACGGTGTATCGTCACGCTTAGTCTTTGCACAGACACACAACGGAATTGTAAGCAACAGAATCAGAATAAGGTTTTTCATTTTCATAATATATTTATATTTTTACCATTCATTTTGTCACACTCAACATCTACTCATACCGTATCGCCTCGATAGGATCCATCAACGCAGCCTTGCGTGCAGGAACATAGCCAAACAGCAGACCTATGCAAGCACACACACAGAAACTGAGAATGACAGCCCATAGCGGAACACTGCAAGGCAACCCCACTGCGGATGCGATCCAGCTTACCAGATAGCCCAAGCCCACGCCAATGATACCGCCCGTCAGGCTAATCATTATACTCTCAATCAGAAACTGACGGCTTATGTCACGTCCACGAGCTCCTACACTCATACGCAGACCTATCTCCCGAGTGCGTTCAGTCACACTCACCAGCATAATATTCATGATACCGATGCCAGCTACCAACAGCGAGAATGCAGCAGCAACAACCAGGATTAGGGTAATGGTATCCATCGTCGAAGACATTGTCTCCATAATCTCCTGCTGCGAACGCACGCTGAAATCATCCTCCTGACCCTCTTTGATTTTATGGTTCTCACGCAGTATTGCAGTAACCTCCTCGATAGCATCATTGCTACGTTCCTCGCTGATAGCACTCATCTGTATGCTCGAGAAGAAGGTCTGGGCAGCCAGACGCTTCATAACCGTCGTGTATGGAGCAATCATCACGTTGTCCTGATCCATACCCCACGAGTTATAACCCTTAGACTTCAGCACACCAACAATGCGGAAGGGAATACTCTTGAAACGTATCGTCTTACCAACACAGTCAAAGTTCTTGTCACCAAACAATTCCTCGACTACAGTCTTTCCCACAATGCAGACCTTGGCACTCTTCTTGACGTCATCGTCATTAAAACACTCACCATCCTCGATCTGCCAAAGCTTGATTTCCATGTACTCGGGACTCTCGCCATACATGCTCGACGTTGTATTCTTAGAACCATAGATAACCTGTCCCGACGAAGTAACCTCGGGGCTGACGTGAGTAATCAGATGGGCCTTTTCCTGGATACTCAGGTAATCATCCATTTTCAACGTCTGCATCGCACTCGGATCCTGACGTACACCGCCACGCATGTCACTACCCGGACGTATAGTCAGCAGGTTCGAGCCCATTTTGCTCAATTCACTGCGTACACTCTCCTTGGACCCCTGACCGATAGCCATCATTATTATCACCGCAGCAACACCTATTATAATACCCAGCGTGCTCAGCAACGTACGGCTCTTATTGCTCATGATTGCCGTAATGGCAACCCTCAGTAGATTTGTAAAACTCATTATTCGTCCTGTGGTTTGGGTAAGGCAGCCAACGCCTCGGCTGCACTCAGAATATTGTCATTCAGTACATCCTCACGAATTTTGCCGTCACGCAACATGATATTACGGCTACTGTACTGCGCAATCTCGGGATTATGCGTAACAAAGATTATCGTACGCCCCTCGGCATGCAGTTTCTGAAACAGAACCAACATCTCGAAACTGGTTCGGGTGTCCAGATTACCTGTTGCCTCGTCAGCCAGCAATACAGCAGGATTGTTAACCAAAGCACGCGCTATGGCAACACGTTGCATCTGTCCGCCAGACATCTGATTGCTCTTGTGCATCAATCTGTCACCCAGACCTACCGCTTCGAGCGCCTCTATGGCAGCATGCCTGCGCTCCTTGGCATTATAGTTGTTGTTATACATCAACGGCAGTTCGACATTCTCCACAGCCGTTGTTTTTGCCAACAGGTTATAATTCTGGAACACAAAGCCAATCTTGCGGTTACGCAGCCTTGCACGCTGAGAACGCTTCATATTCCTGACCGGTATGCCATCTAGAAAATATTCCCCGCTGGTCGGGGTATCCAGACAACCCAACTGGTTCAGCAAGGTGGATTTGCCCGAACCCGATGTACCCATTATCGTCACGAATTCACCCTCGTATATCTTGAACGAAACACCTCTCAAGGCATGTACTGTCTCACTGCCGACGATAAAGTCACGCTTCACGTTCTGCAACTCAATAACACATTTGCGACCCTGGGCGTCAACATTAGTATTTTGCTTGAATTCCGACATTACTTACTTTCCTTTTTATCCTTGTTCCTATCCCTGCGCTTCGGCATGAAGGGGTTGTTGTTCTGTGCATCCATCTCAGGTTCTTCGGATGACGAGCACGAAACGACAACCTTTGTGCCCGACGTCAGACCGTTCTTTATCTCCGTCAGCATACCGTTGCTCGTACCTGGCGTGACGGCAACCGAACGGTAAATATTACCCTCCTTTATCCATACCTTGACCTTCGAATCCACATTGTCCTTTATCTCTTCACCCTCGTTCAGCATTTCGGGGTTGGGAGAGAAACGCAAAGCCTTGGTCGGAATTGCGATGGCATCCTTCAACTCCATCGTATAAATCGTAGCGTTGGCAGTCAGACCCGGTTTCAGTTTCAGATCATCGTTAGGTGCTGTAATCACAACCTGATATGTAACGACGTTGCTCGTTGTTGTAGCCTGTTGGCGAACCTGTGAAACAGTACCGTTGAATACATCATCAGGGAAAGCATCCACCGTAAAGGTAACACGCTGCCCCTCACGGACCTCGCCTATATCAGCCTCGTCCACGTCAGCAATTACACGCATCTGCGTCAAGTCCTGTGCAATCTTGAACAGGGTAGGGGTGTTGAAACTTGCAGCAACGGTCTGCCCCTCCTCAACCTCCTTGCTCAGCACAACACCGTTAATTGGACTCGTAATGGTAGCATAACCCAGATTAGTCTGAGCCTTTTTCACATTCTCGCGACGCTGATTCACCGTCTGCACCGCCTGATCGTACGACAACTTAGCCTTATCATAGTCATTGGTACTGATCAACCCCTGCTGATGCAACGAACTGAAACGTTGATAGTTTAGCTTCTGGTAAGCCAGGTCACTCTCGGCACTGCGCAGATTAGCCTGTGCCGATTCCAGCTCGCTCATCAGGTTCGTGCGGTCAAGCTCGGCAATAACCTGACCCGCTTTTACCTCGCTGTTGTAATCGACATACAACTTGCTTACAATACCACTTACCTGCGTACCAACGTCAACGCTTGTTACTGGTTCTATGGTACCCGTTGCAGTGATACTCGTCACAATGTCCTGTTTAACCACAACCTCCTCCTCACAGATGAACTGCGACTCCTTCTTACAACCACTCAGCACTATTGCAGCAACAGCAGTTAAAAACAAGGTTTTTCTCATATTTCGTTAATTTTATATTTCTATTACAAATCCAATTTCTCACCCATGTAGAACTTAAGCAACTGCATATTCATCAGCGTCATATACTTGCTCTGTAACTTATCCTGGGCAGCCTGCAGTACCAAACTGCGGCTCTGCAACACATCAACGACATTCTTCAATCCATGCTGGAACTGCTGATTGGTCAGTATATAGCTCTCTTTCTGGCTCTTTCCCTTCGTCTCTGCAGCAATAAATTTCTGCTGTCCATTGTTGGCATTCAGCCAGTGAGCCTCGATGCTGCTCGACAACGCATTCTTCCTGTTCTCCAGTTCCAGCTCAGCTGTCTGCTTGCTCAGCAAAGCCTTCTCCTTGGCAGTACGGGTCTTGCGAGAATCCCATATCGGAACACTCACACTCACACCGGCACCCAACCCCAGGTTGCCCTTGAACTGATCGCCGTACGAAAACGAACTGTTAGAGTTATGGCCATCGCTGACACTGGCATTCACACTGATAGTAGGATAGTAGCCACGTTTTGCGATATCATATTGCAACTCGGCATTGGCAATACCCTTATGAGCACTCTCAATCTCAGGCCTTGTCGTCAGGGCGCGGGCATACACTTCACCAGCAGCCGGAATCATCTCCAGTGGCTTGTCGTCACTCGGAATCTCGCCTGTAACATCAAAATCAGTATTTATATCCAACTGCAACAGGCTCTTTAGCTGACGCTTGTAGTTATCCACCTGCGTCTTGCTGTTGACAATATCATATCTGGCATCCTGCAATTGGGCCTCCAGTTTAACAACATCGGCATGCGCCATCTGACCCTGCTTCTGCATCTGCACCCCACGGTTGTACTGAGCCTCGGCAACCTTTGCCAGTTCCTCGTTGACCTTCACAGCCTCCCTCGTGTACATAATCTGAACATACAGCTGCACTATTTGCTCCTGTATCGTCAACTCACTCGTCTCCGTAGTCAGCCTGCTGATTTCATTCTGCAATTTCTGCTGCTCCACAGTCTTGTAGTTCACGCCACCATTCCACACCGTCCAATTCATGTTGATACCATACGAGCCATTGTACGAAACCTTGTTGTTGGACAATACGACCTCGCCGCCTTCACTGCGAGCTGTACCAACGTCCATCGGGCGGTAAGTCATACTGTGCGAAGTAGAAAAACTGACCGACGGCCACAATGCCGACTGATTCTGCTTCAACGTAGCAACACCCGTTTCCTCGGCAACACGGTTTTTCTTGATTGTGATATTATTCTGCATGGCGTACTTGATACACTCGTCCAAAGTCCACCTCTGGGCATCCAGCATCATACACAAAACCAATGCGATACCACATAGAAACAATCTTTTCATTTACGTATCCCTAATGTAATTTATTTAGACATTTTCGCACGCAAAAATACAAAAAATACTCGATTTTCCATACAACACATTATCAAAATCCATATATTTAACGTATATTTGCCCTCGTAAACAAAACAAATCAAAAAAATGTTCAGCGGAATTGTCGAAGAAACAGCACGAGTCGTGCAAATAGAGAAAGAACAGGACAACATACACCTGACAATGTCATGCACATTTACTGACCAACTCAGTATTGACCAGAGCATTGCTCACAACGGGGTATGTCTCACTGTAGTCAGGAAGGACAATGACACATATACCGTAACTGCTATGCGCGAGACGCTGGAACGCAGCAACATAGGACTGCTAAAAGTCGGTGACGAGATCAATGTCGAACGCTCCATGATGATGAATGGACGACTGGATGGCCATATCGTACAGGGACATGTTGACCAGACAGCCCAGTGCATAGCCATTGAAGACCAGGAAGGCAGCTACCGTTACACCTTCCGCTACCATACCACACCACAGATGGTACAACGCGGATACTTCTGTGTTGACAAGGGCTCCGTCACCGTCAACGGTGTCAGCCTGACCGTATGCAACCCAACGGAAGACACCTTTCAGGTATGCATAATACCATACACTTACGACAACACTAATTTCCACGCAATCCAGGTTGGCAGTACAGTCAATCTGGAATTCGACATCATTGGCAAGTACATTGCCCGCATGACTGAACTTGCTAAATACTACCATCGTGAGAATAGTTAGAAAAGCCGTAGCATGATATTTTATTCCCTGTGTTAAACTAAAAAAGCCTGCTGAGTCAATCAACAGGCTTTTTTCTTGAATATTATGCGATAATATTTTACGAATTCATTGACTGCAGGAATTCCTCGTTTGTCTTGGTGTTCTGTATGCGCTGTTTCATCTCGGTCATAGCCTCGATGGGGTTCATGTCGGTGAGGAACTTGCGCAGTATCCACATGCGATCGAGAGTCATGCGGTCTTGCAGCAAGTCGTCGCGGCGTGTGCTGCTCTGTACAATATTGACTGCCGGGAAGATACGCTTGTTGGCAAGCATACGATCAAGTTGCAGTTCCATATTACCGGTTCCCTTGAATTCCTCGAAGATTACCTCGTCCATCTTGCTGCCTGTATCGGTAAGTGCCGTAGCAATGATTGTAAGTGATCCGCCGCCTTCAATATTGCCCGCTGCACCGAAGAATCGCTTGGGCTTGTGCATAGCAGTCGCTTCGACACCTCCGGACAGAACCTTGCCGCTGGAAGGAGCAACTGTGTTGTAAGCGCGTGCAAGGCGCGTGATTGAGTCCAAGAAGATGACTACGTCATGTCCGCACTCGACCATACGCTTTGCCTTCTCCAAGACGATGCCTGCTATACGTACGTGGCGTTCTGCTGGTTCGTCAAAGGTTGATGCAATAACCTCGGCCTTTACCGTCCGAGCCATATCTGTCACCTCCTCGGGACGTTCGTCAACCAAAAGCATCATAAGGTATGCCTCGGGATGGTTCTTGGCGATGGCGTTGGCAATCTCCTTCATCAGGATGGTCTTACCTGTCTTTGGCTGTGCGACTATCAGGGCGCGCTGACCCTTGCCGATGGGGGCAAACAAATCCACAATGCGTACCGACAGCGGATCGTTCTGCCCGGAACACAGTTTGAACTTTTCGTCGGGGAAGAGTGGGGTAAGGCTCTCGAAGGGAGAGCGGTCACGTACGACACGCGGGTCACAGCCGTTGATACTGTGTATGCGACCCATATTGTAGTATGCCTCGCCGGGATTAGGCATATTTACGCTGCAACGGATTACATCACCTGTTTTCAGCCCCATGTTCTTTATCTGCTGTGCGGTAACGAGAATGTCGTCTGGAGAAGGCATGTAGTTGTAATCACTACTACGCAGGAAACCGCGACCATGACTTTGGTCAAGCTCCAGTACACCCTCGGCTATGATCTTGTCACCAAAATTGTATGTAGGACGCTGCAGACGACGATTGTCCTGTTGTGCGGAAGTCGTGTTGACGGCAGCAACCGCCTGATTGTTTTGCATATCTGCAAGCACCTGAGCCGTGGTACGGATGTCACGTATGATGTGGAATGGCTCAATCTTCTCGACACGTACTGGCTGGGCAGGAACGGTCTCATTCTCTTCCTTTGGCTTTCTTCCACGTTTCTTGGGTGCCGGTTCAGCAGGCTCCACAGTTTCCTTCTTGGTCGATACCGCTTCCTCCTGCAATGTCTGTGCAGGTACATCCTCCTTGGCTACCTTTGGCTTTCGTCCGCGCTTCTTGGGCGCAGGCTCGACAACATCCACGTTCTCAGTCTTGAGGTTCTCAGTAACTTCCTGTGCTGCCTGGACAGTTGTTACGTCATTGGCAGTCTTGGGCTTGCGACCGCGCTTCTTAGGTGCCGGTTCTGCCGTAGCTTCAACCTCTGTAGGGGAGGAAACTTTATTTTCCTTTGGTGCAGTAGTGGGACCTACAATGCTTTCAGCATCTATGATATTGTAAATAAGTGTTGTCTTGTCGTTGCTCTTCTCAGCTCCGATTTTCTGTGCCAGAGTAAGCAACTGGTCCATTGTCATGGACTCTAACTGAGTCTTTGTGTGCATAAAAATATAAGTGAATTTGAATAGCAATCAGATGTCATGCTGATTGTTTCGTTGATGCAAAGATACGACTTTTTCTGTTATTAACTGCTTTTCCATTTATTTTTTTTTGTTCAGATGTCGTATTTTATGTACTTTTGCATATATGAAGGTTCTATTACAGGCACAAAATCTGACACGCAGCGTTGGGGACAGGACGCTGTTCCGTAACATTTGCATGAGTGTGGGCGAGGGCCAACGCATAGGTCTGATTGCACGTAACGGTACAGGAAAATCCACTTTGCTCAATATACTGGCAGCAGTTGACAGTGCGGACAGCGGTGAGGTGGTTACCACGACAGGCTTGCGCGTTGGTTATCTGCCTCAGTCACCCCAGTATCCCCAGGATATGACTGTACTGGAAGCCTGTTTCTGGCATGCGCAGCAGGATATGGATGATACCGATGAGGCTTTGGCTCTGGAGGTACGCAGCAAGCAGATACTGGGCAAACTGAAAATAGGCGATACGTCACGCAAACTGAGTGTGCTGAGCGGCGGTCAGCTCAAGCGCGTTGCTTTGGCAAATGTGCTGATTAAGGGACCTGACCTGCTGATATTGGATGAACCTACCAACCATCTGGACCTGGAGATGATAGAGTGGCTGGAGTCATACCTGGGACGACAGTGTGTGTCGCTGATTATGGTTACACATGACCGTTATTTCCTGGACAGGGTCTGCAACGTGATTGTGGAGATGGATGACGAGAAGCTCTATACGTATCGTGGCAATTATGCCTATTATCTCGAGAAACGTCAGGAGCGGCTGGACAATGCAAGGGCCGAGATTGCACGCGCCAACAACCTTTACCGTACCGAATTGGAATGGATGCGCTCTACACCACAGGCACGCAGCCACAAGGCCCGTTACAGAGAGGAGGCATTTTACGAACTGGAGAATAAGGCCAGGCGACGTATCGAAGAGGAAAACGTCCGGCTTACTATTAACAGCGGATATATAGGTTCCAAGATTTTCGAAGCGGAGTATGTCTCAAAAGCCTTCGAATTGGAAGGCGAGAGAAAGCTGATAATACTGAAGGATTTCTACTATAACTTCTCACGCTACGAGAAGATGGGAATCATCGGCAACAACGGTACCGGAAAGAGTACGTTTCTGAAATTGCTGTTGGGTATTATACCTCCGGACAGTGGCAGGGTTGTAATTGGCGAAACAGTCAGGTTTGGCTACTTCAGCCAGGAGGGGATGAAGGTTGACGATGACATGAAGGTAATCGATGCCGTACGTCGCATTGCCGAATATGTTGATTTGGGTGGCGGCAGACGTCTGAGTGCCATGCAATTTCTGCAGCATTTTATGTTTATGCCGGAGCAGCAGCAGAATTACATTTACAAGCTGAGTGGCGGAGAGCGTCGCAGGTTGCAGTTGTGTCTCGTGTTGATGCAGAATCCTAATTTCCTGATTCTGGATGAGCCTACCAACGATATGGACATAGTCACCCTGCAGGTATTGGAGGAGTATCTGCAGGATTTCAAGGGATGTGTCATTGTGGTAAGCCACGACCGATATTTTATGGACAAGGTGGTAGATCATGTCCTGGTATTCAAAGGCTCGGGTGTTGTTGACGATTTCCCTGGTAATTATACACAGTATCGGATTGCAGAAAAGCAGAAGTTACAGGAAAATACTCAAACTTCTTCCGCAGACAAAGGCACAGCACAGAATACTGGCGGTAGCGTCAAACCACGCTTGGGCGAACAGAAAAACAAGATGACCTTCAAGGAAAAGCGTGAATTCCAGCAGTTGGAACAAGATATCGAAATCCTGACCGAAGAGAAAAGACAGATTGAATCAGCCTTAAGCAGCGGACGGATTTCGGTCGAGGAAATCACCACAATGTCCAAGCGCCTGCCTGTACTGAACGAAGAACTGGACGCAAAGGAAATGCGTTGGCTGGAACTCAGCGAAAAAGCTTAGGAATCAATCCACCCTCTTCAGTTTCCAGACATATTCCCTGTTCCGACTGTAGCCAGCCTTCGGAACCCCACTGCCGTCAGAACAGTAAACAGACCAATACAGTCCGCATCCATACGTCTCTATCGGAATATTGGTGCCACGGATTGCATAATTACCGTTCTTTCCCAAAAACAGGATTTTATCCTGCCAGTTGTTCAGACTTGCCGGATCAACGCGCAAATGCCCCATTTGCCGTATTTCACCGTTACCCTCAACATTAGGAACACCAAATCCCAGACTTTGTATCTCTTCGCCTCCCTTAGCGACAGCCGGCTTGTAAAGTATTCGCCATGCCGGCAGACGATAAGCCGGTATATCCCCACGCTCCTTGACCATCTCAACAGAGAATATGCAGGAATCGGTCCTTGTCTTCGTCAGACAACCGTCGGCACGCAAGTAATAACATTTTGTCACTGAAGACTTGGATGCTTTTGATGTCTTATGTCCTGTCGTATCGTTATATTCGGTATAGATGACATAGTGCCCAGGCGTGACAGCTTTCAGCGCCCCAGTATATTCGGTGTTGGGCTCCTCCATCA
>ODAI013898587.1_pt1 | contig 26323 bp, 14 predicted proteins | sample 1539321 | NCBI WGS metagenome assembly ODAI01 (sample SAMN02144231, study PRJEB22623) | gut metagenome | biome: sheep rumen | host: Ovis aries | place: New Zealand
CGAGAAACATCAAATCCAACTTTACGGTCATCGCTAATCCAATCAAGTCCTCTCCATACTTCGCAACCATAGAAGAGTTTTGGTTGGTCTTCTTTAGGTAGACTTCTAATTGCTTTAATGACTTTTAGAACTACTCCAACATGGGTTGGGTGTTTATCAAGAACTGAATGAGTGTAAATAACTTCTGGTTTTAATTCTTTAATAACCTTGATGATGTCATTAGTCAATCTATCATCGCTTTTATCTTTCACTTCTTTAGAAGAATAGTTAAGCATATATAAGGAATTGTATTTGCCAATTTCTGCAGCTTCTTCTTGTTCCTTGATTCTTACTTCTTTCATCATTTCATCAGTGTAGTCTTTATATTCACCGGTTCTAGCAGATCCACCACCATCAGTGCATTCCACTAATGCGAAAGAATATTTCTTGGAATAGTAGCCTTTTAAAATTCCATCAATCGCCATGATTTCGCAATCATCTTGATGCGCGCAAATACATAGGTATTTAACTTTATTATCTTTTCTATTTGTTGGGTAATAGACAAATCCTTTTTCGAGTTTCATGTGTTTATCCACCTTCGATAAAGATTATAACTATGTTTTTTCATATGTGCAATTTTTTCACTAAACAAAATAATATATTGATGATTTGTGATTTTTATATTTTAAAAAATGAAAATAATTTATTATAATAGTTGTGAAGATTATTTTTTAGGAATGTGAAAAAAGAAATGATTAATGAAATTTTAAAACTCATCAAAGAAATAAAATCTGCGAAGTCTTCTAAAAATGAAAGCTCTTCAATCAACGATCAAATATTCTTTTTAAAAAACGATAATATCCTTGCTTTAAGAAATCCAATCGGAGATTCTCGTTTTCCTTATACCGTTGATGGCTTAACTTTATGGGCCTATGCATCTGGTAACATTTCTATTAATCAATCTAATTTCTTTATCATCCCTCCAACTGTAGAAGGAAAAGAACCATATATCAACTTCTATGGCGGTATTAAAAATAAAAATAACAAATACGATGTATTCTCTTTAACCGGTAATAGTGACACCGAACTTGGAATGAATGAAGAAACATACACTATCTTCAATCCTTCATATTGCTATTACATTAGAGTGATTAAAGGAATCATCTTTGCAACTAAATTAACTGTTACCAAAGAAAAGAAGATTATATGCTCCGTGTACGCTATTAATAAGAGCAGAAAAGAAGTTGATGTTTTTTCTTCACTTTACTTTAATCCACTACTCATTCATTCATCCGTAGAAGATGAAGAAACCAAGTGGTTTAGAACAGTTAAAATCGATAAAGAAACTGCATATTTTTCTTCAATTGAAGATCTTTCTAGAGAAATCCATTTAAATAACTTTGCGATTTTAAAAACTGCCTCTAATGGTGATTCAAAAGATGTCACTACTAGAAGAATGGATTATGTTGGGGATAAGAATCGTTCTATATCTCAATCAATTAATCTTAGAAATGGATGTTTTGTTAATCACTTACCATCCGCTAGCTTTACCGATATGGCGATTTATGGTGATATCGTTTCTAAACACCTATTACCAGGAGAATATTTAGAATCTAACTATCAAGTATCTATCTCCTTTAACAAGATGGAAGATAATGAAGAAGAATATAACTTAACCACTAATGAGAAGTTATTTAATGAATCATTTAAGAAAAGACAAAACAATCTCAAGATTCACTTCTCTAAATTAAACGACTATAACCTTGATAATGAATTATTCAATAACTTCCTTAAAAGTGTTATTGAACAAGTTGATTATGGTTCAAAAACTAAAAACTCATCTTTGATGCTACTTGGAATTAGAGATGTCTATCAAATGATGGAAGCATCTTTAATCTGGGATAAAGAAAACGCGAGAAATAAGATTCTTGAATCTTTATCATATCTAGATCCAAGTGGAAGAGCACCTCGCCAATACGCCAAAGAATCCAAAGGAGATTCTCCTTTACTTGATAACCGTGAATTTATTGACCAAGGTCAATGGATTATTTCCACTATCTACAAGTATTTAGCGTTCACAAACGATTATTCCATCCTCAAAGAAGAATGTGGTTACTGTAAATTAATCGGTAGAAAAGCAGGAGAAAAGCTTGAAGAAAAAGATACAGTCTATGACCATCTCATTAAGATTATTAATTTCTTAACAAGTAACATTGATAAATCCACTAATTGCTTAGAAGCAAATTATGGAGATTGGAACGACGCAGTTGATGGACTTGGATTAAGCGATAAAGAAGCTTTTGGTAATGGAGTGTCCGTTATGGCAACTTGCCACTTATATCAAAACCTCCATGAAATGGAAGAAATAAGGAAAATCCATAAAGACAAAAAAGATCCACATTACTTAAAAGTCGCAGAAGAAGTTGAACAAGGAATTCTTAATAACGCGATTGTCTCTAAAGGAAACGAAAGAAAGATAGTTCACGGCTGGGGTGATAATAAATCATTCTATGTTGGAAGCTATGATGATGTAGACCATAAATCTAGATATAGTTCTACTTCCCACTCCTTCTTTGTTTTAAGTGGTTTATATAATAACCACAAAGATTTCCACAAAGATATTCTTAAAGCTAGAGATGCATTGGATAGTAAATATGGTCTATTAACTTTTGATCAATATTTCGATAAGAAAGACGCTTATAAAGTTGGAAGAATTGTCAATCTTCCTAAAGGAACTGCTGAAAATGGAGCCACATATATCCACGCGGGTATGTTCTACGTAAGAGCGTTATTCCAAATGAATGAAGGCAAATTAGCGTTCGACCAAATCTATAAGCTCATCCCAATCACTCATAAAAACATCACCACTTCCCCATTTGTAATGCCAAATTCATATGGAGATAATAAAGAACTCGGAATCGATGGAGAAAGTATGTCTGATTGGTATACAGGCAGTAGTAATACATTACTTAAGGCTATTATCTTTGATATGCTTGGTATCAAACCTCAAATTGGAGATACATTAGAAATTAATCCAACAAATTATTTCCCAAGTGATGAAGTTGATATTACTCTTCCAATTAAAGGAAAGACTGTCACTGTTAAATATCAAAACAAACATTCTGGAGAAAGAAAAATTTACGTTAATGATGTCTTACTTGAAGGCCATAACGTAAATCTTAAGAAATATAGAAATAAAGTAACAATCAATGTTATTGATTGAGTTTCTTCTTATAAATGAATAACGCTGCTACTAAGGTAGAGGCAAAAACAACAATAATAGAAATGATGAGCGCAGTCCCATCATTTTTTATTGATGAATTAATAAAGCTAGGCGCATTATTGCCGCCATTACCCCAATAAGATAATAAGTAAGCATATCCAGTAGCGTAGCTTTGAGTGAAATGCTTCATTTGTTCACTTGCTAGTAAATTAAGTTCTTCACTAGTAAGCTCGGAGTATTGATGCGCTAAATAGGTTCTAGTGTCCATATCTGCGTTACATAAAGCGGTGTCTAACTTGTCTTTGAAACTTTGATAGTTATTGATAATGACACTATCAAGGAGATATGGATCTGAATTGCTTCCTTTATTGCCAATAATGGCAAATCTTACTGTCTCACCAGTTAAAGCGCCACTACTAACTCTAAAATAGTATCTAAAAGGCGAAGAACCACTAGTTAAGGCTGAACAACTAATAGAAGTGAAAATGCCCCAAGAAGCCCCTTCATTTAATGAATAAAGCAAGGTTATAGTTCTTCCACCTGTTCCGGAATAAGAATATAAATCAACTTCGATATCTTTGAAGCTATCAATATCAAATTCCATCATCGCACAGGCTAAGTCATCAGTCTCACTATAAGTAGAAGCAAGAGCCTGTTTAAGTGGATAATACGGACTACCACTTGTTGAAGTCATAACTGCATTAGTTGGCTTCATCGCAATCGTATTAACATCGCTCTTCACATAATATTTGCAAGAAGAGAATCTCCAATTTTGATTAACGTTATTATTTGGCGCAATAACTCTTTCGGTGTTCACATTATCTGAAGTTTGTCCGTTGTTCTTAGTGAAGAAAGAATAACCAGTCGCGTTAGGAACTACTTCTTCCTCTTCTTCACTATATTTCAAAGAAATATTATCAACAAAGAATCCAAAATCATTCGATTCAGAATCACAATAAATTTTAATTGTCTTTTTACCAGCAGGAATACTTAACTCTTGAGAGAATGTCGTCCATTCATTTCTACTCGCTAAAGTGCCAGTTGCTAAGATTTCTACTCCATCGGCATACGCTCTAGCAGAACCATATCCACGATAATTAAATGAATACACTAGTTTTTTAATTCCACGAATGTTTGGATTGATATATCTAAGATATGAATTGCCTGTGTGATTCTCTCCAGAAATCTTGATTCCATATGACCCATTAGATTCATTAATGTCATAGCTATGAGAAACATTGACATCTCCACTAGTCTCAAAATGATCTTCTAAGCCGTATTTAAAATCACCATGAGGAACAAATTCTGTTTTTGGAGAAGTCGTTACTGTACGGTAATACTCTTCATATGTTCCTAACCCTTCAGGAACATTGATGTTAGTTTGATTCTTAAATGGAGTGTACTTGAAATAATCAAGTTCCATAAAGGACTTATCAAAATTAGGAATACCACAGAAAGAACTTCTTCCAGGAATCCAAACACCTAAAGTCACTCTTCCAACGTTATTGGAAATGTGATTTGGATTAGACCAGCTACCGATAAGGACTTCATCGACAAACCATTTCACCATCTTCGTGTTATTTGAGTAATACCACTCTAAACAATAAGTATGAAATTTGTTGTCATTTAAATAGACAGGAGCTGCCACTCTTTGACTCTTATAAGTATCTTCATTTTTATATGTTGTACAGATAATTTGATTGAAATATAAATCGTCTTGATCTTCACCCTCAACATACGTTGGAAGTTCAAAATCCATTTCGTTATAGTTAGTGCCACCACTTTCTCCGTAATTAAATGTCCAGAAAGCAGTACAAACACCTTCCATAGGCGCTACTTTAAATCTTGCTTCAAATCGACCAGGACCATAGACGTCTCTACTTTTAATACACCCACCGGTTCTAGTGCCATCTCGAGAATACACTCTTCCGCCACCAGTAACGTCATCATGCGCATATCCGTACCAATCATCTAGATCATAATTAAAATCATTATCTTTATAATAATCACCTAATGCGCGGAATAAGACTGTCTTATCAGTGGAATTGTAATAAACGTTTTCAGGGACTACTCCACTATTACGTGAAACACCACTATTTCCCCAAGCTTTTTTAGAAATAACCCAATTATCCATTGAGATACCATTAGAAAAATCATCATAGAAAACATTATTTGTGTCTAATTCTTCTCCTGGTTCCACTCCAACATTATCCATTTCAGTTGAAGTTGCATTTGCCTCAAAATATGGGGTTTCTTGACGCGTAATTAATGAAGTAATCGCTCCAATAGCAAGTCCAAGAGCAAGGATAATTAATAGTGTTTTCTTTTTCATTTTTTATTTCTCACTAACGATGTTTTGTACCTTGTCGATATATTGTTTTAATTCTTCAATTAACTTTTTGGCGATATCTGCATCTTTGAATTCAGCGAATAATCTGAACGCTGGTTCGGTGCCGCTTAATCTAAGTAGTAACCATTGTCTATCATCAAATAGAATCTTTAAGTTTCTACCAAAGATTTTTACATCATTATGTTGAATAGAGAGTTCTGGCAAGTTGTTAGCCATATATTGGAGAACTTTTTCTGCATCAACATCTAAAGTGATAAAGTCTTCAAAGAAGGAATAGTTATAATCCACGCTTTGTTTAAGTTCTTTAATAATCTTACTGACTGGTTTATTCATCTTAATAACCATCTCTAAGAATAAGGCTCCTGAGAACGTTGCGTCTTTTCCATAGATATAGCCTCTCATAGTAAGTCCACCAGAAGATTCTCCACCGAGTAAAGCATTATGTTCATCCATGCCATGGGTGATGTTTTTAAATCCAACATCAACTTCATGACATTTATAACCTAATGACTCCGCTACTAAGTCGACTAAAACTGAAGTAGCACAGTTTTTAACGATATCTCCTTTATAGCCTCTTTGAGTAATTAAATACCAATAGATAGCTGCTAGGATTTCGTTAGCGGAAACATAGTTTCCTTTTTCGTCGATAATACCAAGTCTATCTCCATCACTATCAGTGGCCATACCTAAGTCATATTCTTGGTTAACTACTGTTTCAGAGAATTCTCCAATTAAAGCTTCTTTAGTAGGATTTGGTAAGTTAAATCCAAAGAAGGCATCATGTTCTTCATTCATAATTGTGAATTGATGGATGTGGAGTTTTTCTGCTAAAGGTTTAAGACCAATAACACCAACACCATTCATATTGTTATAAAGAACTCTTAATTTATTTTTAGTCACACCTGGATCAATAAATGATTTGATGTGAGATAAATAGCTTCCTAAATTATCAAAGTCTTCAAGTAAGTCAGCTTTTCTAGCCACTCTTTCATTCATTACTTTGATATCTTTAACTTCGCCTATTTTCTTTTCCACTAATGAGGTAAAGTTAACATCTGCATCATATCCACCAAAGGTGAATACTTTAATGCCATTAAAATAGTATGGGTTATGACTTGCTGTCATCATTACACCATAGTAGTTTCTCATATCTCTAGTAGTCGACATAACTGTTGGTGTTGGGACACTATGAGTGATTAAAAAACATTTAATCTTGTTGCCATTTAAAACTTCGACAAACCACTTCGCTGCAAAATCACTCATAAAGCGATTATCATATCCGACAATGATTGGTCGATCTTGTTGATTATTCTCAATAATAATGTTGGCTATTGCTTGAGCGATATATTGGATATTCTCCTTGTTGAAGTCATCTCCAATCACTCCTCTAAAGCCACCTGTGCCAAATTGAATCTTACTCTTCATATTCATTTTTTCACTTTCCTAAAAAACTACATTTATATATTACCATTCAATTAAATAATTGAAAATACAAAACGAGAATATTTACAAAATAATCAACTAATATGACAAAAAATGACAAAAAGAAAAGGGGCCGAAGTCCCTAATCATATAAATGATTTAAGATTAACGCACTTCAATACCATCAAGGATGAATGTGTAATCTGCTGCTAATTGAGCACATGTGGAGAATCTAATAAAATTAACTCCATTAGTAACATTTGCTGCATAGTAATCATATTCATACATTGTCCAACCATTACCAGCTGGAGTGGCGGTAAAGTGATAGGTTGAACTTTGATCGGTTTCAACAGATGTTTTGGTAGCGCCTTCAGCGACTAACGCTCTTTGGAGAGCAGGGTCTCTATCACTTAAATTATCAACATCCATTAGTTGAACATAGATATGAGTTTCTGGTAAGTTCTTCGCAAAGAATTTAACGTGAACTGTATCTTTCACTAATGGCGCTGGAAGTTGAATGTTGATATATGTATCACCATCAATGCTTAAGTTATAGACATCTAATGCATTTGTGGAATTACCATAGGTGTCTGTGGTGTTATCTCTAGTTTTACCACAGTCATATTCACGGCCACTCTTATGTTGACATGTAGTCTTGGCTAAGTCGTGTTCTTCATCAATGATAGTTAATGTTTCTTCTGCTTCAGGATCAGTGCCAGTAACATTAATTGTGTATTTTGCTTTCTTAGTAACATCATCTTCTGTATAAGAAATAGTAACTTGTTTATTTTCTCCAGAGGTTGTCATATCAGGAGCAACAATAGAAATACCACTATCATCATTAGGAATTACTTTATTTGAACCATCTGTGTAATAAGCAGTAAGTTCTCCATCAAAGACAAATTCATCACCACGCTCAAATTCAGTGGTCATATTAGCAATAGTAATTGATTCGAGAGCGTTAGCTCTTGGGTAGTTATCTCTTTGGATTAAACGGAAATCATCAAAGACAACACATCCTTCGGTACATTTTGCGCTTAACCAAACATTAAGACCATCGATATCAACAGGATCCATTTCAGCAGCTTCAAAGAAATCAATTAAATTCATTTCTACTGTCACCCATTCTGTTTGATGTTTAGCGTATTCACTCCATTTAAGGTGTTTACCAGTTGTAGTTGTTCCAAAGACTGGTTTCATATAAACACCATTATCTTCTCTACCGTTATAGACAACACCTTCTAAAGGAATGAATTTATATGTTACTTTGTAAAATTTAACTTCTCTAGCAGGGATAACTGTACCAAAGTCGACACGAACCGAACATTCTCCTAATCTAATACCAATTGATCTAGATGAATATTTTGCATCAAATACTTCGTTTGTTCTTCTATGGAAGTAAGCGTTATCTTCCGCACTACTAACATGATTAAATCTATCAGAGTATTCTGCTCTTGCTAAAACAGTTTCTGGGGCACCATCATCTTCATATGAGAAGTTAATGTATTTAATTGTTACATCGTTATTTCCTTCTCCAATTGGATTAGCAACTAAACGGAAATAGAAATAATCATTTGCTCTATTTGTTTCTTGTTTAGCGCGTGTAAGTGTATCAACTAAATAATAATGTTCATTATCATATGAGCCATAGACACAGACATATTTGTCATAGCCTTCAAAGCCAACGCTTAATTTGTCTTTAATTAATGTTGGGGTAGCAATTTCGATATAACCGCCTTTTTCTAAAGTCGCAAGCGCGTTTTCTGCTAGTTTAGCTTTATCAAACTTAACTGCAATACCTCTATAATCGATTTCAGAAGAACCAAATTCACTAGTTAATCCAGTAGTGACATCATCGTTTAAATCGTAAACAAAGTTAACAGTTGGTTGAATGTGATAGTTATATTCAACAGTGACTGGTTTATAGTTTTCATCACCTTCAGCGAGGATAACTGCGTAAATATAAGAACCAACTTCTTCAGGTTTTTCACTACCTAAATCTTCTCTACCAGAGTCGGTTACTATGTAATATTTATAAATTGTGGAGTCCATTGCTCCTTCTGGATTAGTGCCATAATAGAAGTGATATGATTTACCAACATAGATGTTAAGCCCATCGACCATATCTTTAACTTCGCCACCGTTATAGTCATAAGAAACTCCAATAGTAACTTCTTCTCTAGTATCAACAGCGATAACGTTAATGATATAAGATGTTCTAGCCCCTTCATAAAGAACATTTACTTCGTAATTCTCATGAGGAACAGTCATATCTGGAACGTTTTCAATCATGTCTAATGTCATTGGAACGTTTTCTCTTGTGTCATCACTCTTTAAGACAATTAGAGTTCCTCCAGCGACTGTAAATTCATCACCAACCATATAACTTTGTTTTGGCATGCTGCCTTCTTTAATTGTGATTGATCTAACAGTAACTGTAGCTTCATTAATCGCAATGTTATAAGAGGTTCTAGCCCCTTCATAAAGAACATTAACTGTATAGCTAGAAGCCGCAACAGTCATATCTGGAGCATTTACAATCATTGATAATGTCATATTGACATCTTTAGTGGTTTGATCACTGTAACTAACGACTAGGACTCCACCAGCAACTGTAAAAACATCACCAACAGTAAATTCTTTTTGAGGTTCTGCTCCTTCTTTAATTGTGATTGAGGAAACAGTAGGAGTAGGAGGAGTAACTTCTCCACCACCTGTGTTGTTGCATGCACCTAATAGCAACAAGAAACATGCTAAAGGAACATAAAAAAGATGTTTCTTAGAATTCATAAAGAAATCTTCCTTTCATTCATTTTTTAACTTTCCTAAAAATCTACTTTTATTATAATAAACTGTTTCGCTAATTAAAAGAAAAACCGCCAAATAATTGGCGATTTCTCTAATAACTATTTAGATAATGATTTTTTAAGGATGTAATCCACTCCGATAAAGGCGCCTCCAACAATTTGTCCTTTATCTCCAAGTGGTGAATAAACGATGTTAATCTTTTGAGCAATCTTACTCGCTACTCTTCTAACTTCATTAATGTAATCATCACCGAATTTTGCTACTCTACCCGCTAAAACAATATTAGAGATATCCGTAACAGCGATTAATGATCTAAGAGCTTTTCCAACTTTATTCGCACTTTCAATTACCATTTGATGGATATCGTTATTGGTCTTATAAAGTTCAAACAAGTCTTCCATCTTAAGTTTTCTATTAACAACATTACCTGCTTTGTCTAATAAGATTCTTAATGACGCTACATCTTCAAGGTATTCAAGCTTTCCATTATTCTCACAAAGTAAGAATCCCATTTCACCAGAATATCCATTGTCGCCTCTAAATAATTCTTTATTAGCAACAAATGATCCACCAATACCATAATCAAGTAAGACAACCGCACCATTATTGCAATTTGCTAATGCACCTTTTGACAATTCACCATAGGTGATGAGGTTACCATCGTTAGTGAGATAAGTAGGAACATTATGGAATTGTTTTTCAAATGCAGCTTGGACAAAGTGTTTCTCACTACCCTCGGTTTTATCTTTAACTAAACCAGAGATAGAGATAACAATATTTTTAAGTTGAGCGTCTGAATGTGAATTGAATAATAATTCATTAGCTTTAAGGATAACTTTTTGAGTAGAGTCTTCATCGATTTCATCAATTGTCATTGAATCAGAAATAATACTTTCTTCTTTAATGTTAGTAATCGATATATCAGCGCGATGATGAACCATGTTAATGATTAAGATAAGTCCAAATTTTTCATTTAATGTATAGAAAACTTGTTTTCTACCACTACCCTTAACTGACATAGATTTAGCAACATCAATCATTCCTAAATCTAATAAATCTTTAATGATTGAAGACATAGTCGCGTTAGATAATTTCAAAGTATCCGCAAGTTGAGTGGCGGATCTTGGTTCTTTTCTAAGCAAGTCAATAACTAACTCAAAGTTAATTTCTCTACAGTAAGATTGATTTTTTCCAAGTACTCTTTCCATATCAAATCTCCTTAAAACATTTTTATTATAAAATAATAAATCTATTTTTTCAATAGACTAAAAAAATGAAAAAGACCGAGGTTGTTACCTACGGTCTTATTTACTTTTAATCTTTGAGATTAGGCGCGTTTCTTTCTAAGAATGAAGTATGCACCAAATCCAATTACGACTACTGTTAATGTACTAACAAGTACGACAGCAGATGCACCACTTCTGAAGATACCATTAGCAAGTAATCTTGATGATGGAGCTGTTGGGAGTGAGGTACCAAATGCATGACTATAGAAGTAATTGAATTGATCGTAATATGTTGCTTCACGGCCATTTGTTAATGTACACGCAACGTTTAATGCATCAGCTTGTTCAGTGAGCATTTTGCGTGATCCCATTTCTAGGAATGTTCTATAGTTATTGCCTTCTTCAGACATTGCAGAACATACCCAACCAAATCTATCAAGGAAGTCGATATATGATTTGATTGATTGTGATCTATTAATCATAATCGCTGTAATGTAGTAATAGAAATTATAAGCAGAGTTATTAGTTCCAATAACGATACCAATACGAGCATTTTTGCCTTTTAAGTTAGTGGCGAAGTCGCCGTCAGCTTTTGGAGCGTTACCTTGAACGTTTCCAGCAAATGCTACATGGTTGTTATAGCCTGCAACACCAGTTCCACCGTGTGTAGAAGCATAATTATAGTTGTTGTATGCTTCCCAAGGATTACCTTCACCATCATCTCTGAGTAAAACTTTCCATGTATCAGAATCATCAGTTAAATAAACAATTCTTAAGTATGATTTAGCGGCTGCTGAATTTTCTGGTAACTCATTCCAGAAGATAGCGATATCTTGAATGTTTTCAATGTATTGATCAGAAACCATTGCAACATTGTATTTATTAGTAGCGATAGTCTTAATATCGTCATAGATTTCTTTAAAGACACCACTTTCAGCGTTATTAATACTTTTTGAAGTAGTTTCTGGCAATTCGCTTGCAGAACCATAACTACCTAATCTAAACGCAGAGTGGTTTGCTTCATATTTACCATAATTACCAGTAAAGGTAAGAGTTGAAGTTGGATCAAAAGATGGAATTGTGAAGTTTGCGCCCGAAGATGAAACAGGAATGTCATCTTGATTAACGTATCTTGCTAAATAGTGATCAACATATGTTTTGGATGGATCAAGTTCCGCTCTTGCTCTAACAGCTTGCTTAGGTGCCATTCCACCAGCGACGACTGCGGCTAACCCTAAAGTCAATGTTGAAAGAAATAAAATTTTAGATTTCATAAAAACCTCCAATTATTTTTTAACTTTCCTAAAAATCAATTTTATTTTAACCCATTATTTTTAATTGTGCAAATCAAATATTTATTATAAATATTAGAGTTCCCTAGGAGTGACAATCAAATCCCACTTCCAGGCGAATAGGTCTTCATCTTTGATATCCACTGAGAATGGGAGGATTTCTTCTTCAAGTTCGTCGATCTTCTCAATCTTTTTATTTAGATAATCATCTAATCTTTCAATCGTGGTTTCTAATCTTCCCTTAAGGAATGAGAGTCTTCCATCCATTACTTCGTAACCGAATCCTCTATTCTCTTTATCCCACCTTGCTTTGAAAGATTTCTTAAATGTATCTAATAACTTTATGATTAATGGAATATCTTTATTCTTTAAGGTTTTAAGAGTGTTCATGTCTTTTAAGTGATACGCTTTTCTTAGTCTTACACCTAGATCAACCTTCTCTTTGAGAAGATTAATTAAGTCATACATATTCTCATAGATATATGAATAATATTTACTTTCTTCTTTTGCTTTCTTTAGTTTTGGAAGATAAGAAGCATATCGATCTCGATAATCATCTTTTACAGTTTTATCAAATAAGCCAAGCATTGGATCTTGATATAAATAGAAACGACCACAATTGGTTTCTTTTGGATAATCAACATCAAATAATTCATTCGAAGAGTCTAATAGATACATGTTCTCTAACTTCTCTTCGCATACTGCAAGTAAGAGTGATTTAACTGCCTCTAAATCATTCTTACCTTCATAATCAAATACCGAATATAACGCTAAAGTTGGAAGCGCGGTGTAGTTAGAGCATTCTGCCCCACTATCACCCCAGGTCGTCACCATCACATCTTTGACTTTATATTCAATCATTGACTCTAAAGCAAATGCGCTTCTCGCTAAAGCTAATTTAATGAATGGAGAGAAGGTTGCCCAGTTCCATGCTCCACCTGCAAAATAAGTAGGGTTATCTAAAGATAAATACTTCTTTACCATATCATCATAGATTTTTTTATTATCGTGATAATAATCCCAATAGATTAAAGTGACATCTTTAGGAATCATCGCTTTAATTTCTGGAGTTAAGTCTTTATCAGAATAATAATTACCATCAACATTGACTAATCGATAATACATGTCTCCCCAAATGATTGGGTGGAAATCATATTTCTTACAAATCTCAATAACTCTTTTTAAGTGGTTATTAAATAATTCAGTTCTATCTTTTGGGAGTCCATGGATATTTTTATATTTTCCGAGTCCAAGTCCCCAACATTCATCCATTCCTAAGTGGATTAATTTACTATCATAGTCTTCTCTACATGTTTTAATCATTTCTTCGATAAAAACATAAGTCTTTTCTTCTTCCACCATGACGTTGGTTGGCCCATCTGTAACACTAGAGAAAGCATCCCATCTTAAAGTTCTTCCTAAGTGATCTAATGTTTCAATACATGGAACTAGTTCCACTCCTAATGAGTTACCATATTCCACTAGTTCTCGAATATCTTCTTTTGTGTATCTACCTCTAAGATAACCAAAATATGGATATTTTTTCATTTCATATGTGTCTTCGGTGTATAGCATTAATCTATTCATTCCAAACAAGGCCATTATCATAATGACTTTTTTCACTTGGCTAATCTTAAATGTTGCATTTCTAGAAACATCAATCATCCAGCAATTAGATTCAAAATGACGATGATAAGTGACATCATATCTATTTTCGTTTGCTCTTTCTTTAATGATTGTGAGTCCTCTAAATAAAGAAGATAGTTGTCCATATTTAATGACGACTTCTTTATCATTTCTACTTACTTGGAGCAAAGATTTATCATTATCTTCCAGATAAGTAATGTTAAGAGAGGAAAAATATTTTTCACCAAGAAACTCTTTTGCGGTTTTAATCATCTCATTCATTTTTGTAATCCTCCCATAATCTCATCCACTATTCGAGTGAGCTCATTCATATTGAGAAGTATGCGTTCTGCTAAAGTGATTTGAGTGCGACTTCTAATAAGATTATGTTCATCGTAATCAACCTTAAAATAGACATTGCCTCTAAAGTAGTCTTCTAAAAATCTCATTCCACATTCAATTGTGAGTAAATAAATAGAATATGGAATAAGTTCTATTTCTCTTTTAGTTAAGTCATCTTTCATCTCTGAAAGGTAACCCTTCATATATTCTTTAAAGATAACAAAATCAACCTTTAACTTTGTTAAATCTCTGCTATCTTCGTTTTCTCCAGTAAATAAACTTCTAAAGGCGTCACCAATATCAAACAAGAAAGAGCCAGACATTACAGTATCTAAATCAATAACTGCACTTACTTCATGAGTAATCTTATCAAATAAGACATTATTAATCTTTGGATCGTTATGAGTAACGTGAGATTTAATTGTCCCTTCTTTTAAGCCATCCATCACCTTAGAATAAGTGTCTTTATGGTTAATGATATAAGAGGCTTCTTGCTCCGCTCTTACGCGTTTAGAAAAGCTTGCGCTCTTATAAGCATCTAAGAAGTTTTGAAATCTTTTTGGAGTGTTATGAAAATCTTTAATCGTATCGGTTAAAGTTGAAGTATCAACGTCCGCTAATAAATGATGGAAATTACCAAATGCACTACCAAGTTTAAAAGCTAAAGAAGGGCTTTCTTTAATGCTTTCATAGCAAACCGTGTCCTTGATAAAGCGAAGCATACGGTAAAAGTGACCATTTACTTCAATGTATAGTTTTCCTTCCGCTGTTGGGATGATATCAAGTGAGTTCTCACCTTTCTCTTTGATGTGCTTAGTAACGATTTCAATATTGTTCATTAATCCCGCGACATCTTTAAACGCGTTTACATTAATTTCTTGAAGAATATATTCGTCTTCACTAGTGACGATGCGATAAGTAGAGTTGATATGGCCATTACCAAAAGGCTCGACAGAAATAACATTTCCTGCAAGCTTAAAGTTTTTTAATAGAGAGGTGATTCTATTATTCGCCATAAATATTATTCTTCTCCAAGGATAGAGTCTTCTTTATCGTTATCGTTTCTAAAAAGGTGAATCTTTTTCTTATCAAAGTTAACTTTGACAATGGAGTTACGTTCCATACTTACTCTTCCAGGAACCTTGATAACGATTGAGGATGTAGATTCACGGATATTAAGTTCCTTTTCTAAATCAAAATCAGAGTAGAGAAGTGTCTCACTTCCAAGTGATTCAGTGATTGAAACCTTAACTTCAAATTCACCTTTATCATCGATATGAATGTCTTCACTTCTAATACCTAAAATCGCGGAATGTTCGTTTCCATCAAGGTATTCTTCTTCGATCTTTCTCATCTCTTTGAGATTAAGATCTAATTTATTTCCCATTGGTAATTCAACATGGAGTTTCTCACCAACTTTTTTAATCATAACTTCATAGAAGTTCATTTGAGGAGTTCCTAAGAATCCGGCAACGAATCTATTCTTTGGGAAATCATATAATCTACTAGGAGTGTCAATTTGTTGAACGTATCCAGCGCTTAAAACAACAATTCTAGTTCCCATAGTTAAGGCTTCAACTTGGTCATGAGTAACATAAATAAATGTTGTATCAAGTTTGTCATAGAGTTTAGTGATTTCCACTCTCATTTGAGCTCTTAATTTCGCATCTAAGTTAGATAATGGTTCATCTAATAAGAAGAGTTTAGGAGTTCTAACAATTGCTCTTCCTAAGGCCACTCTTTGACGTTGTCCACCAGACATATTTGCAGGTAAACGTTTAAGCAATGGTTCAATATCTAAAATTTGAGCAGCTTCTTTAATACGACGATCAATTTCTTCTTTAGAGAAGTGTTTATCAACATATAAAGTTACTGGGTTAGTTTCAAAATATTGAATATCGTCATTAATCTTTTCTAGTTGAGCTTCATAAGTAGAAAGGTTTTCACTCTTTCTATTTTCAAGCACTAATTCGTAAGAGATTTTGTCATATTGCTTTTTAATAGCTTTATATTCTTTGGAGTTTTCTTCTAAACCAGTCATTGAGTTTTTAATCTCTTCAACTTTAGTTTCTAACTCTTTTCCTTTTTCGAAAGCTTTTCTTGCTTTAGCAATATCGCCTTCCATCTTTTTGGCGTCTCTTTTTAAACTTGCGATAAGTTTAGTGTCGATACCTTTAATTGGATTACCACTTTCGTCTAGTTTTGGGAAAGGAACTTTCATGTTTCTTAAGCCGAACGCCATATTGTCATAAGCAGTCATGTGTGGATATAACGCATAGTTTTGGAACACCATCGCCACGTTTCTATATCTTGGTTCGACTCGATTCATGAGTTCATCATCAATGAAAAGTTTTCCAGAAGTAATATCTTCGAGTCCCGCAATCATTCTTAAAGTTGTGGATTTACCACATCCAGAAGGACCAACAAAGACGATAAATTCTTTTTTGTTGCTCTCTAAGTTAAAGTCATTAACTGCAGCGACTTCTTGTCCTTTTTTCTTTCCTTGATAGACTTTGTAAATATGTTCTAAGCGTAAACTAGTCATGTAGTTAGCCTCCAATTATTTTGCTTTCTTTTTCTTCATGTAGAAGAAGATTGCTACTGCAATACCGCCGATAACAACAATTCCTCCAGGGATAGATAATCCAAGGATTAATCCTGTATTAGCTTTTTTAGTATTTACTAAGGTTGCACGATGATTAACATTAGCACCCTTTTCATCAACGATAGTAATAAGTAGTTCGTTATTCTCCATATGCCAACTACCTTCAGTGGCAAATGTGACTTTTTCGTTTTCAAAGACGAGTTCAGTGTTCATCACTACTTTACCAGTTCTATAAAGTTGACAAATGCTTGTGCCAACTCCTCCATCACAAGTAAATGTTCCAATAAACTTACCTGCTAAATCAGCTTCAGCGTTGATAAGTTTTTGACTCTTCATCACGACATTAGAGGTGTGGTTATATCTAGAGAATAAGTAATTAAATGAATAACTTCCTTCAATCTCAAAATCAGTGTCATATTCAGATTGTTCTTGAGCAGGTGTACCTTCTGTGTCTTTAGCGATTGCATAGATGTTATATAACTCTGTTTTAGTAGAGGTGCATGTATATGTCTTAAGGATAATAACTTCATCTAAGACTTCCACCATTGTGAACATCTTTTGATTTGGGTTAGAAGTATCAAAGATATAATCTTCTAACGCTCCTCCAATAATAGGTGCGTAATATTTTTGTCCACTAGCGGTACCAGTGTTGAAATAGAATGTTCCTTTTAAGTTAGAGAAGGTATAAACATTTTGATAATCTTCTTCAGTGCCATAATTCCTATAGGAATATTTATAACCTCTATCAACGCGATAATAGTTTTCTTGTCCAACATATTCATCTGCGACCATTGGGTAAGAAAGCGAATATAAGTGGTCATGTCCTTCTAAAACTAAATCAACCCCATATTGAGTAAATAATGGACATAACTGTCTTCTCATTTGTTCAATATCGTAATCACTTCTATCATCGTTACAAGAGTGACCACCAGAATCGAACAAACCTTTATGCATCATCACGATAAGAAACTTATCATTTTCGTGTGCAGCTAAATCATTTTTAATCCAATTAAGTTGAGTCTCACTAATACCGGTGGTATTTGGATCTTTTGGATTAAGAGTGTCATTGCTATTAATACAGGTGAAGTGAACTCCTTGATAATCAAATGAATAATAATCACCAGTAGAAGTATCACTTCCACTAGGAATGTCATAGTTGAAACGAGAATGGAAAGCGTGAAGCGCTCCATCATGGTTACCACTAACTGCAGCAACTGGATAATCTTTAAATACTGACCACTGCTCAGTTAAGGCTAATTCCCATTCGTGTAAATCAATGGTTCCACCAAAATGGGAATCATCAGTGATATCGCCAGTTAAAGCAATCCATTCTGGTTCACATTTTAATTGCATATCAGTTAATAACTGATGATAAGATTCGTAATGTAATTCGTTATCTCCTTGAGGATCAGAAATATGTAAGAAGGAGAAGTTACGGTTATTGTTCGCACTTGTTTTAAAAGAACCAACTTCACACCATCTATTAAGTTGTTCATCACCAAAGCGATAAACATATTCGGTATCAGGAGTTAATCTTTTTGCGGCAGCGCGATGAATAAAGCCATCTCCAGCGATTGGGCTTCCTTCAATTGTACCAGTGAAATATTTAATGCTATTTTCCACTACTGGATCATCAAATCCAGTTGAATTATCATAAATAGATTTTTCTAATACTTGTAAGTCGGTACTAGTCGCGTTAGTGGTTGTCCAGCAGAAACCCATTTGCGTTTTTGTGTCACCATAAAAAGTCATGCTTTGGAGTCTAGTTGCATCACCATAATCACCTATTTCACCCGCAAGAACTCGCTTATATTGGAATTTTACGGTGGATAAAGATAATCCAGTAGCCACTAGAGAAATGATTGATAAAGGTAAAACTAATTTAAATATCTTTTTCATATTTTATTTACCTACCAATCCAACAGCAGTGCCGTTATATGTAACTCCAACAAAGGTGCCAGCACTAACAGCGGCAACTCTTCCTTGGACAACATCATCAATTGTGTAATCCACTTCGTTAGCGGAATAAGTCTTACAGTTAACAAAAACAACGTTCTCTAAATATCCGCCAGATCTAATTTCACCAGCGAAGCATCCTCCATAGTTATATGAAGCTGCGGTGATATTTTCAAAAACGACATCATAAATCTTTCCAGAGAAGTAACCGAAGAAACCAACTCTATAAGTATTAGGATCTGCTCTCTTAGTTGGGTCACTAGCTCCAGCGAAGAAATATCTTTCAGACCACTTAAATGAAGCGTTTTTTATCGTATGACCAAAGCCATAAATTGTTCCTTCAAAAGCGTGAAGCGCATCAGTGTAGCTTGTGGAATGATATCCAATCGCAACGAGCTCGCTGTCACCTTCAAAGTCGATATCATTTGTTAAAACAAATGTCTTCTTATAGTTTTCATATTTAGATGTATCAGTGTCATCTAATTTCATTCTGAAGTGAGAGTAGAAATCTTCTTTAGAACCTAAGGCAATATATTGTCCACTGACATCACTAAGAGTGTATCTATTATGGTCGATATAACACGCATATCCACGATAGATAACTTGTGAATCACCAGTGCCACATCTAAATGTGAATGTTAATTGCCTATTTGGAATATCTTTAACATATTTCACTGGAATCTTAATTGTGTGACCACTTCTAGAGTAGTCATAGATCTTATTACTGAAACGAGAAACAGTCATATTCGCCATTTCAGCGTTACCAGGTAAAGTAAATTGGATATGTGTATCTTCTGAATCCTTATAGACATTAATGACTCTTTGTGTAATATGGTCACCTTCTTGAGTGACACTATAAGTGTCAGAAAGATAATGAATCTTTTTAAGTGTAAGTGTTTTAGTAACACTCATTCCGTTTTTAGCGGTTCCTTTAACCTCAAAGGTTCTAACTGGATCTTTAGAACGGAAATTCATCATTTCTTCTTTGATAGTAAGTACATTACCAGTAAAGAAAGCAAATCTACCTGGCTTAGTGGTTCTATGAGAATCATCTTCGCCATCTAAAATAGTCCAAGTCATATCTTGAGGTGCGGTAGCAGGAACAATATTCACATTAAATGCATATTGCTTACCTGGTTCAACATAGTTAGGTAAATCATCCACTAAAGTGAGTGATTCAATCTGTTGATAAATATGGAATGTCTTGCTTACGGAATGGTGATAAACGCCAACATCAAGAGTGGCAGTCACATAGAATTCATCAACAGTCGCATTAGATGTCATAAATCTATTGCCATCTTGAACGATACCACCATCATTGCCACTTGAAGTGGAGAATGAATATTGGACTAAATTAATATAATCGTCATGTAATGCATTTGGATGAATTGTGACATCAATATCCACAACTTCTCCCTTATATATATCAGTGACTTTGTTATTGATTTGTAAGCCATTAACAAAGTTAATATCAATGTTATGTTTAAGAGTAGGAACTTCTCCAATATTAAAAGTCCAGGCTCCATTATCAAAATGAGCGGAATAATCAAAGTTCTTCATATCACCTAAAGATTCAAAGACTAAGCAACCTTCGTGACTACCAGTAATTTGAGTACCGCAGAAATCTTTAACGGTGTTGTGATAAGAATAGCAATTTGTGATATCGCCATAATTCTTACCAACGAATGCTCCAACAAGGTTATCACCTTCTGCTAATCCGATTGTGTAGCAAGAATCGATGATACCAGTATTAGCACCAGCGAAGGCTCCGACAGAGTGGAAGATCTTATCTTCATGCTTGTTAGAGATATTAACATCACTCCAACAATTCTTAATTGTGCCTTCGTTAAATCCAACAAAGCCACCGATAAAGTTTCTACCAATTGTCTTTCTAGTTTTAGAACCAACAAAACCAGTGTTCTTAATGACACCTTGATTAGTGACATAGCCAAATAAACCTTCGTTATGGGCGAGGTCATCTGCTCTTTCTTCAAAGTAACCACTAATAATGTGTCCGTTACCGTCAAATGTTCCAGTAAAGGAATCACGAGTTGGATCTTCTTCTAAATCATGGTAAATACCGATTTGGTTCCAACCACGATTATCGTTATATCCTTCTCCACCTTTTGACAAATAATCAGTAAGGTCAATATCGTTTTCTAAGATGTAATACCCACCAAGAGATGCCCTATTTTTGTTAATGGCTTGTAAATCTTCCGCGGTTCTAATGAACTTTGTAACCAAGATAAGCTCAACAGAAATAATGTTTCTAGAAGTAATAATCTTTAATGTATTTTCTCCAGTGGCGAACGATTGAACAAAGCTTGGATTAATAACTAAGGTATGAGTAGATTTATCATAAGAATATTCATTTGGTTCTGCGTATTTCTTATCGTTCATCAATCCGATAATACTTTCTTCAGTGCCTGAAGGAACATCATCAAAATCTAAAATATATGTTGCTGGGTTTTCGCTACCTACTTCAATACTTTGAAGCTTGGTTTTAGATTTCGCTAAATTACTAACTGCAACATAATATGTTTCTTTTGCGCTTACTCCGGCAGAAGAGGCAACAACTGTAAATTCACTTCCTTCAATAGCGGCGCTATTATAGGAAATTCTTCCAGACATCGAATCAATAGAAACTCCAGTGACTGGATTTTCTAAGCTATAAGTAATCGCTGTGTTATTTAAAGATGTAACTAAGATATAGTCACCATCAATAATGTTCTTAATTGGGGTGTGGAACACGAGTTCAGTAGTTACTGAATTTTGTAATAAAGTGACAATTGCTTGATCGCTTTGTAATTCGTTATAAGAAGCGGTTAATATCACTTGTGAATAATTAGGAGTGTTTGTGGTAAACGTAATTTCTCCAGTAGTCTTATTTAAAGTTGTTTCATAAGGGACTGTACCTGCAAAAGAATAAATAACTCCACTATAGTTTTGTTCAACAGTAACTCTTTCTCCACTATGGATAAGATATTGGTCTTTAGCAAAACTTAAAACTTGTTTAGGAGCACTATTAGAGTTACAACTAGAAACTGCTAAAGCGAGTAGAGTAAACGTAAAGAATAGATGTTTTCTCATCCCTTAAGTCCTCCCGCGTTAGTGGATTCAATAATTCTCTTTTGGAAGCAAACATAGAGAATAAGAATTGGAACGATGGAAATAAGCATAGACGCAAAGACCATCGGATAACTTGCTTGGTTTTCGGATTGGAATTTTTGAAGTCCAACCGCTAAAGTTTGATAATCATCTGGCAAATATAAGAATGGGGTTTGATAGTCATTCCAATATCCAATCGCTGTAAGAATAGAAGCGGCGATGATTGGTCCTTTTGCCATTGGTAGAACAACTTTAAAGAAAGTCTTAAATCTACCTGCACAGTCAACTGAAGCAGCTTCTAAATAAGAATCAGAGATTGAACTGAATGCACTATAAAGGAGAATAAAGTTAAATCCAAAACATCCTGAATAGAGGAATAAAACACCTAATAAAGAATTACCTAAGTGGAATGTTTGCATCATGCTCACTTGAGAAGGAAGTGTACCAACAATTGGGACTACCATTGAGAAGATAGCGATGCCATATAATAAGCCTCTAAATGGGAATTTAAATTTCGCGATAACATAAGCAACACAAGCGGATAAGCCAACATTTAATAATGTTCCAAGCACTGTAGTAACAACACTCATAAGGAACATTGTGGCAATGGTTTCATTACCAACTTTCATCGACATAACTTCTATGAAGTTCTTGCCTGCAAATTCTTTTGGGAAACCGAAATAGTTACCACCAGAGAAATCACCAGTAGTCTTAAAAGCGTTAATAGTCATCCATAAGAATGGGAAGAGTAAAGTTAATGCGTATAAAAGGAAGGCAATAAAAACCACCCACTTAGTGACGTGGTAGCCAACATTAACTTTTTTACGGATATGGTTAGCAGGATGATATGATTCGTTTAAATTTTTCATATTAATAACCAATCCCTTCGTATTTTTTACTCATGATATGTCTCACCAATAAAATGATTGGAGCCCAAATAACAGAGAAGAATAAGCCATACGCTGTTACTTGATGTAACTCGGTTGGCATAGCACCATCGTTTCCTGCTGTTTGGAAGATAGATAAAGCAATCGTATATGTTGATGAACGATCATAATTCGTTAATAGATATGGATGCATATATAGAGTCAAAACATTAGTCATACCAACGACGACTAAAGTGACAATTGTTGGCCAAATACATGGAATAACAACATGGAAGAACTCTTTGAAATATCCAGCGTGATCAAGTTCAGCGGATTCAAATAATTCTTTTGGAATTCTTCCAATCGCTCCTGAGAAGAGGATGATGTTATAACCTAAACCAGCCCAAATACAATAAACATAAACAAGTAATTGGCTAGTTGGATATTTTGCGGTGTTAATGCCCATTGCTTCAAACATTCCAGAAAGATAACCAAATGGAGTGGTATAACTCATTCTGAAAGCGAATGTAAGAGCAACAATAGGAATAATATTAGGTAAGAAGAAAATCGCTCTAAATACGTTAGCAAGAGGCATATTCTTTCTTAAGAAATATGAGAATAATAAAGATAAAGGTAACGAAATAAAGATTGTGACTAAGCAATAGCCCACTGAGTTAAGTAACACAATTGTGGCAGGATTTAAACCTAAGAAGTTTGCTTGATCAGGAACAGTAGAGAATAAGTCATCAAAAATCTTTTTGAAGTTATATAGAGTGAATTCGAATTCATCGTAATATTCACTACCATTGAAGGCCATTGAGATAGCCCCAAAGTTAACAAAAATCCAAGTCACTAAGAACTGAAGAACTGGATACGCTAACATGACAACGATGAATATCGTATCTAATGTCTTTTTAGAGAATCGACGAGAATGTGCTCTAGGAATATCTCTAGAGAAAGCTTCGTTATTAAGAGCAGCAGGAGAAATATTATTCATTATTAGTTACTCCTACTCATTTGAACGTTATCAATCGACATAGTCGATGTTGATTTATTGCTGTTGTTATAAAATTCAACAGTCATACAGCTACAACCTGCTGGGCAAGTGATAGTTGTAGAATAGTTTTTCCAATCACTACTATCAAGATAGATGAAATCACTCTTAATAGGATTTGTATCTGGAGTGTAGCTAGAATAATAGACAACTTCCATACAAGAATCGGTTCCATCGGAAACGCCATCAAAGGAGATATCATATTGATATCCTTCATACGCTGCATCTACTGTGGTGTGTAAATATCCACCTTTAGAAACAGTCGCTCCAGCAGTGCCATCTTTTCCATTATTAGTGCCTGCATAGCAGACTTCACTTAATGGAGATTTTTCAGAAATAAATTTTTCATATTCCCAACCATAACCATCTTGTTTGTTCTTGCGGATGAAATATTCAAAATCACCGTTAGCGATTTTATTAACTTGTGGTCTAGAAGATGGTTTGTTTGGATAGTTTTCTCTTGGAGTAGAAATACTAACTATATCAACATCACACACTGTATATGGTTGAGTGTTATCAAATGGAATGTATTTCACCCAATCAACTTCCATAAAGTCAGTATCGTAGTTAGGAGCACCCATAAAGGCATCACTAATACTAATCCATACGCCTAACCACATACGGGTTAATAAATAAGGAACAAAGATTTCGCTTACGCATGTGACGATTCCATCAACGTTATAAACGATAACTTCAGGATTGGTGTACCAATCAAAACCAAAGGTATGGAATTCACCATCATTTAAGTTAATGACCTTGTTATTAGTAACATCAGAAATCTTAAAGTCGGTATTATCCATATATGTTTCGGTAACATAATTCGTGTTCATCATATATTTGAATGAGTGAACACCATGTCTCATGCCACCTGGAAGTTCAATATCAATTTCGTGGTTGTCGTTTTCTGCACCCATTACAGGTCTATTTGAATATGTCCAGAAAGCAGTACACGCTCCTAGACGTGGGAATGGTTTCATTCTCACTTGATATCTACCAGGACCAGTTAAGAATTTAGAGACTAAAGAAGCACCGGTGCATCTTCCATCTTTAACAGATCCATATCCACGAATCTCATCACCTGAATAATAATTACCAGTTGCTCTAAATAATAAAGTTCCTTCATCTGTATAGAAGAGGTTCTTAACAGTTAATCCACCTTTGTTTGATCCCCAACAGTCTTCTGAAATTAGCCAATCTTCATAATTGACTCCGTTAGTGAAATCATCAAAGAATGTCTTATCATAATCGAACTTCACACCATCAAGGATTTTCAATTCATCACTAACTACAGGAATAACGGCGTCCACCTTTTGTTCTTCTTGAGGAGCGTTATTTTGACATCCAACCACAGAAAAAGCAAAAGCTGGAATTAACACATAGCAAAGTATTGTTTTATTCAGTTTCATAATTATTTCTCAACTGCATTATATAATATTTCACAAACTTAAAAAATACAAATGTTTCATTATTTTTCTAAAATGACATTTTAATCTTTTAAAACTATGTTATAAAAAGGACGAAAAAACATTTTTTTACAAAATTAAATAACTATTTTTTTATTTTCTTGCTAATATAATAAGTGTTTGAGGAGATTTTTCTATGAACAAACATGTTGGAAAAACTTTTTTATTTCTAAGTGTGGCTGCTTTAGGAATGGGTGGACTTACCGGATGTGGCAATAAACTTGTTAATGACGCGCACACTTTAAATATTATTTGTTTAAATTTAGGTTACGGACGTGAATGGATTGATGATTTAGTTGCAGTCTGGGAAGCTGAAAACCCAGAATATAAAGTTCACCTTGAAGCTGAAGCAACCGCTAACCAAATCATTCAAAAGCATTTATATTCCAAAGAGAACATCGATGACTTATATATCGGTAACTCCAAATCTTGGAAGACATATGCATTAAGAGATAAATTGCTTGAATTAGATGATTTCTTGAATGATACAGTTGATGGAATGAAAGTTGTTGATAAAATCAACGATGAATATGATAAATCCATCTACTATAACGGACATACATATCGACTCCCATGGACTAGTGGTGTTCCTGGCATCTACTATAACGCGAAGATGTTTGAAGAAAACCACTGGAACGTTCCAGAAACATATGAAGACTTAGTAAATCTTTGTACCACAATTAAAGAAGCTGAAATTGGTGTTGGTTCTGGAGGAAAAATAACCACTACTGTTAGACCATTCTGCTTTACCGGTGAAAACATGGACTACTTCGATTATGCAGTCTTTACCTGGTGGGCTCAACTTGCAGGAAAAGAAAATATTGATAATTATTTCAAATATGAAAGTGCATCAACATTCTCTAATTCTAATCCTGCATTCCAAGCATTAGGTCAAGCTCTTAGAATGTGGTGGGGAATCTTTGGAGATGAATCAAACTACGTTAAAGGCTCCGATGGTTGGAATAACCACACCGCTCAACAAAGCTTCTATAACGGTTATGCC
>ODAI012006473.1_pt1 | contig 26320 bp, 45 predicted proteins | sample 1539321 | NCBI WGS metagenome assembly ODAI01 (sample SAMN02144231, study PRJEB22623) | gut metagenome | biome: sheep rumen | host: Ovis aries | place: New Zealand
CGAACAATAACATCAAAGCAATATGAAGACAGCAGTAAACAACTATCAGCACTTGTACGGAGCGATTATAGGAGACATCGTCGGAAGCGCGTATGAGTTCAGCAGGCAGAAGGACTACGACTTCTATCTGTTTCCTTTTGGATGCGACATCACGGATGACACGATCTTGACTGTCGCGACAGCTTTTGCAATCCTTGATACTGGATCACGCTGCACAGAGAACGATTTCGCTGATGCGTACTACCACTTCGCGAGGAAATATCCGACTCCGAAAGGCGGCTACGGAGCGTCCTTCTCGCAGTGGGTCGCGTCCAAATCCTTCCGTCCTTACTTCTCTATGGGAAACGGCTGTGCTATGCGCGTGTCTCCCTGCGCGTATGCAAGCGGAGATCTCGACATCTGTATGGAACTCGCTACGCAGTCAGCGACAGCGACTCACAATCACTGGCAGTCCGTCCGCGCTGTTCAGGCTCTCACGTTCGCGATCTACTATCTGAATCGCGAAAAGTCTGTAGTGACGATTATCAAAGAACTGGACTCGAACTACGGATTCAGCAGAGTCAAGTTCTACGTCGATCATCCAGATCTGTTCGATGCGTATCGGAACGACTATGAGTACACGGAACTTGTCTTTCCGACAGTCGAAGGAGCGTTGATCTGCGCTCTGACAGCGACATCTTTCGAAGACGCGATCCGTCGTGCTGTCTCTCTCGGTGGAGACGCTGACACGCTTGCAGCGATTGCAGGATCAGTCGCAGAAGCACGCTTCCAGATTCCTGCTGACATGATCCAGACAGCAAACAGACACATTCCGATGCAGATGAAGAAAGTTATTGAGAACTTCAATTTCAAGATAATATGATCACGATTCAAGAAAAGCAGAAACTTGCACTCGAAGATGCACGCAAGACTGGATTCGACAACGTCACGTATGTCGGAGAAGACAATCACTTGTCCGTCTATCTTGCAGGAACGGACAACGCGCGATCCACTGGACTTCCGTACTTCGTCACGATCGACGTTGACGGAAACGTCTCTGGCGACTTCACTTTCAAGTACATGTACTTAGTCAAGAATGAGATATGAGGAAAGAAGATGCAATCAAGCAGTGCAAGCACTGGAAGGACGCTGAATCAAGCGATCCAGAATCGAAGATGTTCGCTTCCTGCGAACGCTTCTGGGTAGAGCGTATGACAGACGATGACTTCTCGTTCGAAGATCTGTTGCAGGACTATGTCGATGCAGGACTGCAAGACTTTGAGAAGACGGATGACACTCCGATCACGCTGAAAGCGATGCTTTTCAATCGCTTCTGCAAGTATCTGGACTGCGTTGACGTGAGTGAGTTCAAGAAGTTCTATCTGCGTTACATGAAGTAGAAAAAGAAGCGGAAGACATTCGGATCTTCCGCTTCTTTTTTGCTTACTCGAAGACTGCGTACCAGCCTCCGTCGTTCTTGTATTCCTTGATTTTGCGAGCGTCTTGCGCGATGATCTCCATGTCGATGTACCACTTCTGATCCGCTGCGTTCCATTCCGCTTTCGTTATTCGGAATTTCGTTCCGCGTTGCAGCAGTACTTCGTTCTCATTCAGATAAGACGGCTTCGTCACTCCGTCCCACTTCTTCTTGAACTCTCCGTATTCGCTGAACGGCTCACAGTACATCATCCGCGTCCCCTTCGGAGCGTAGATATTCAGACAGACTGACTTATATCCGAAGTTCGTGTTCCTGCAAGATCCGCAAGACATGAAGGATTCGTCAGTTCCGATCTTTCCTACAAGCTTACTGGGATCAGACTTGAACGAGTCGAGATTGATGCCGAAGCGATAGTCCATGAATGCTGCGATTTCGTCTCGTTTGACCCAGACATCTTGATCGACACTGCTTCGAGCGAGTGCGTTTGTGATTTCCTCAACATCGCGTTCGACAACAGTGAGTGCCTTTCTGGACGGATAGTAGCGATAGCCTTGAATGCCGCGAAGCGTCTCTGTACAGTACGCGCTGCCCTCTGTGTAGTTCCAGACTCCGTGCTTCTCTGCTGCCGACATCGTCTTCCATTGTTCGACTGTGAAGTCGAAGAAGTAGTCCAGAGCGTCACGTTCGTTGATATGCCAGAGTGCGAGATCCTTGCGTGCTGCACTGTAAACGTCATCAAGATCTTCTCCAAGCTTCGCCCAGAGTGATCTTGCTTTCGCTGCGTCGTTGTCGCTGATCGCGTCTTTCAGTTCCAAGTACAACTGCTGCTGCTGTGCTGTAAGCGTCCGCTTTCCTGCAAGTGCTTCCGACATTCTCATGCTTTGCAGACGCTTCGACATGTCGAGATATTCGCTGTCTTCGATCTTTCTGTTCAAGACTTTCTGATCGACGGACGCGAGAGAGTTCGCTTTCGCCTTCTTCGATGCCGACGTTGCAGCACGTTTCTCGATCGTCTGCTTGATTTTCTGTGCTTCCGTGAGTGCGTTCTGTGCTGCAAGCTTGTTCCCGTGAGCGACAGCGATGTCAAAGTCAAGCAGAGCGTCAGCAAGTTTCTGTGACTTCGTCTTTGACGCGATCTTGAACGCTTCGATGACTTTCTTCTGATCGTCGAGATCCTTCCAGAAGATCTTGTCCTTGACTTCTTGCAGCTTGACAACGTAAGCGTCCTGCGAGACTTTCCATGTCGGATAGATCTTATGCGGCTTCAAGTACGTCGGATCTGCGACATACTTGATTTCCTTCTCCAACGCTTTGACCTGCGCGTCGAGAGACATGAGACCGATGCTGTCGATCTTCGACTTGATCGCTGCGTGCGCTGCTTTCAGATCAGCGACGGAGAACTGCTTAGTCCACGTCTTCACGTCTGGAATGAGATCCTTCATCTGTGCGAGTTCCTTGTTCGCTGCTGCGATCTCCTTCGCGAGATCACGCGCAAGCACGTTCGCTTTCGCGTAGTTCTGTGCTGCGACAAGCTTTTGAAGTTCCGCTGTCTTCACAGACAACTCCGAATAGTCCTGCGAGACGCTGATCACGTTCTTCGACATCTTGTCGATCAGAGCATTGCGTTTCGCGCGTTCTGCGAGACGCTGACGGATCGCTGCTTCGTCTCTGTTCGCGTGACGGATCTGACGCGCTCTCTCGATCGGATCGACGTATTCCTCCGCTTCCTTCACAAGCGGCTTCACTCTCTTGATGTTCACAAGCTTGTTGTCGATGCGGAAGTACTTGTATCCGTACTTCGGAGACACATCGTCGCTGTACTTCTTGAACTCCGCGAGATCCTTGAACACTTCGTTCGTCTGCGGATCGTAGAAGAACATCTTTCCGTTCTCCTTGACAAGATTGAAAGTGTGACCAGACCTGCCGCCCTTCCAAGTACACTGGATCTGGAAGACTCCGTCCTTCTCGTTGCCGATGTCCGTCCAGATCTCCGTTGCTTTCTTCGCAGTGCGGACGTTTCCAAGCAGAGATCCGTCCTGACGCTTCCACGCTTCCTTGAAGTTCTGTGCGAGATACTTGAAGTCCGCGCCCTTGTAACCTTTCGCTTCGATGTTGAATCCCATGCGTCGAAGTTCGTACACTGGCGCACACGTCTGGCAGTTGATCGAATACTGTTCGTCGTACTTCGGATTCTTCTTGCCCTGCTTGTACTTCGGCTGATAGTGCGGATTCACTCGTTTCGTGTCCGCTTGCTCATGCGTCATCCTGCGCCCCTTCTGGACTCCGATCTGCTTTCCGAACTCGCGGAGATTCGCTTTCTGCTCTGCTGTGAAGCCTTCCCAGACGATCGCGTCCCAACGCGTCTGCGTGTCAACACCCTGCATTGCTCTCTGGAATGCTTTCTGTATCTCTGGAACGTCGTTCTTCTGGATCGCTGACTGCAACTTGTCGATGCGTCCTTGCAGTGCTGCGTTGACTTCAAGATCGTTCGTCTGGATCGCTGTCTGGACTTGCTGCATCTTGCGAGCGTTCCAACGCGCTTGTATGGATGCTGCGTCACGATCCGCGCGACGTTCCTTTGCAATCTGCCAAACGTCCTTCGGCTTGTTGTGTATCACAAGTCCTTTGCTGATGTCTCCGTCAACGTAGTTCTGTGCGATGAAGTATGGCTTCACGTCCGCTGCATTGATGCGATCCGCGTTCTTCTCGATCCACTTCTTGAACGCGTCTGGAACGTCTTTGATCTCTTGCGCTTGTATGTCAACGACACGCGGATCTTGTCCGTTCAGAATCGCTTTCTGCATAGCGACGAAGTCGTTCTGTCCTGCGAGAATCGGAACGACATAGCAGAGACAGTGCGGATGCCATGCTGTGAACTTGAAGCCTTTCGGGTATTTTCCTGCGAGAACGTCACAGATGTCTCCGTCTGGCATTCTCACGAAATGCTGCTTCGAGGTCTTGACTTCATATCCGATGACAAAGTCCATGCGCTCCCAACGATCTTCGTCCGCTGCTCTGTACGCTGCGTTCGTCTCAGTGCGAGTCAGACGCATAGCATTCTTGTACGATGAACGATAGACTCCGCGACCTGGGTGGAATGCTTTCGCGTTCTCCGACAGATGCAGTTTTCCGTCTGACCCCTTGACGCGACGGAACAGCTTGTCTGGATATTGCAGATACTTGCGAACGTCTCTCGACATTTCCGCTGCTGACTTTCCTTCTCCGACAGCGACAGTGATCGCGGACTCCATTTCGGAGCGAAGCTGACCAGTGTACTTCCAGACGCGCTGTGAGAGATTCAGTCCCCCGACTTCCTGCGTGCGCTCAAAGAACTGATCGATCGCGTCGGAGTTGCGGTCGAACCAACGAGTGTAGAGCGACTTGTCTTTCAGCTTCCAGCCGAAGATCGACTGGATCATCTTGTCGCATGAGAGATTCGCGTACTCCCATTCTGCGATGCAGTCCTGCTTGATCTCCGCATAGACGTTCGAATACAGCTGACGGATGATCCGCGAAGTCTCGTCTCCGACTCGCATGTTGTCGGAGAACGAGAACTTCTTGTCGCTTGTCAGATCTGGATGCTGCGACGCGAGAGCAAGAAGACGCTCGACAGCATCGTCATAGAACTTCTTGACGCGTAAAGCGTAGAGATCCTGCCGTGCGAACATGCTCGCTGCGTAGCGATCCAGAATAATGTCTTTCTTGCTTGCCATGTGGATTGAGCGTTACGTGTTAGACTGCGCCAGTCTGATCGTCATCTTCTTCTCCGTGTCCGAACGCTTGACGCTGTGCTTGCAGGAAGATGTCTCGCTGTTCCTGCGTGCGCTTCTCTCCGTCTTCTTCCAGACGCTTGATCTCATTGCGCTTGTCCTTGATAAGCGGATTCTGCTCGACACCAGTCTCAACGGACATTGTCCCAGAGTCGATCGACTTGCTGATATTGTCGATTGCTTCCGCGATGTCTTCTCCGAACGGTTCTTGAAACTCATGCGTCGTTTGCAGCGCGTCGCATTCCGCTTTCAGAGACACGTCCAGAACGTTTCCGATGATCGACGAACAGAGTCCTGCGACGCGATCAAGAAGTTCGTCGTGAGTTTCCTTGTGCTTTTGTGCCTTGATATTCGCGAGAATCATCATCTGCTTCAAAGCCTTGCCAGTGACGTTCGAGAGAGACTTCATGTTCTCGAAGTCGATGTTCGGAGTGAACGTCTTCGAGAGAATGTGATTCTGGAGCCATTCGATCTCGTTCTTCTTCGACTCTGGTGCTGCGTCCCATGTGAGATAGTGTGCTGCGTCCTCTGCCTTTGCGCCAGTCTTCTTGATCAGCGTCTTGTTTTCGTCATCCTTGTCTGGCATGTTCTTGATAATGTCAGCGTCCAGAACAAGCATTGGATCGCTGAAATAGTCGTTCGTGTCCGCTGTGCGCGATCCGATGTATTCCTCACGATGAATCATCTGCTCGACTCCTTCCCACTCCTTGTCCTGCGAGAAGTAGATGATCGGGATCTTGCCGATCAGATTTTCCTCTGGAACGACTTCCCAGCCAGTGAGCGTGCGCTTGCAGTGATAAGTCACGCTGTCCGTGAACAAGTCAACGTGATAGACGGAGTTCCCTGCTTCGCTTAGATAGTAGCCCCAAGCGACGGAGATCAGATTTTCGTACTGATCCCACTTAGTGTAGATTTCGTCTCCTTTGGACGCTGCGAGAACGCGGATCTGACAGTCAGCCTTTCCTTCGCTGTTGCGGAAGACGCGCCAGAGCATAGCAGACTGCGTCTCTGATCCTGCGATTCGCTTGCACTGACGGATCTTGCTGTTGAAGTGAGTCTCTTTGAGAAGCTTCAAGAATCTGTCAAACGCTTTGTCAGTGTTCTGACTGGACTGTCCCCACTTGACTGGCTGTCCGTATATGAACACAAGCGAGATCTCGTTGATGAATACTGGGTAGCTGATCGGAAGCTTCCAACGCTTGATGCGTCTCTTGAAGTTTCCGTCCTTGTCGAGAATGATCTTGTCTTCGCGCTTGTTTATCGCGTGAAGCTTCGGGTTGTACTCTCTCCTTGCGATCATTGTCTCTTGTTTCTTGTCTTCCATTGATGACAAGACGCGGCTGATGTCTCTTGACTCGATCAGCTGCTCAAAATCCTGCTTACGTCCGATCGCTGCGTTCAGCAGATTGAAGAATGAATTTACGAGTTCCATGTTCTTTGTTTTATTGTTTTTAGAATAAGTTGTTCAAGTTCTTCGGCATCACGAAGTCATCGTTCTTGAAGTAGTTGATCGCATATCCGAGTATATCGACGAATTCGTCATGTGTCATCTGCGGGAATCCGCTGACTTGACTCACGAATTCGTCGTTCCAGTCTCCTTCGACGATCCAGACGCGCCCGCATTCGATCGTAGGACTGACAGCGTGAAGACGCTCTGCTTTTGAGTCCGTAGGAGAAGGAGTCCTTGTCACGTTCAAGCTGCTGATCGCTTCGAGAGTCTGAACGACGCTGATTCCGTTCGCCTTCGGCTCGATCCTTAGACTGCTGTGCGCACTCGCGAGATTCGCGGACATGTACTCTGGAAGGAATCTGATCAAGTCTGGGAACGTCTTCCAGATCTGCATTGCGTTGTAGATGTAGATGTTCGCCCCGATCATGCACGCTGCGAGAATGCCAGTCGGGTCGTTGTCCGTCTTCTTTTTCTTCTCGTCGTATGCCGTATCGACGAAGAAGTGCATCGTCTCGTTGTATCGCAGTGCTGTGAAGTCTGCAAGCGAGATCTTGCGAAACCATGACTCCTTGACGATGTTGCCGCCCTCTGCCGAAGGCTTCTGCATGAACTGTCCTGCATATCCGCGCGATCCGAGATCCGTCAGTGCTTCTTGCAGGACTTCGCGATTCAAGCGTACTGGATCAAGCAGTCCGTCAACGTACTTCTCCCTCAATTCCTTCGGCTCAACGTACTCGCAGTCTTCCGCAGGAAGATTGATGTGCTTGATCTTGTCCTGCTTCTTCGAGAGAAGATAGCCAGTGACATCGTCTTGATGAAGTCTCTGCATGATAGTGATCATCGGAGTGACAGCCTTGTCAACCTTACGCGAAGACAGCGTCTTGACGTGATCGTTCGCGACTTTACGCATCGGATCTGACTCTGCCTGCTTCGGATTCACTGGATCGTCGTTGATGATGATGTGAGCGTGAAAGCCAGTGATCGTCGATCCAGTCGAAGACGCGTAACGGAAGCCGCCTGCCGTGTTCTCGTAGTTCTGCTTTCCAGACTTGTCGTGACGGATCTCGACTTCTGGAAACAGCATTCTGTACTTGTCCGACTGGATGATGTCCTTCGACTTCGTCGCGTGATCCAGAGACAGCGCACTGGAATATGAGTTACTGATGACTCGCAGCGTCGCGTCGCGAGTCCAGAGCCATGCAGGGAACATCACAGTCACGATCGTTGACTTCGTCGTTCCAGGCGGTATGTTCACGATCAAGTCATACGGCTTCGCCTTTCTCTCGAATACATACTGTGCAAGCTTCTGCAATTCCTCGCACAAGTAAGGAATGTGCCAGTTATAGACTGGTTCCTCGTGAATGATCGTGTCCCAGAACGTCTTCACGAAGTAGAACAAGCTGCGTCTGCATTCGTCAGCGACAGCACGCACGAACAAGTCTTTCGTCAGTCTCATGTCTCCTTCTCCTATACGTCTTCTCGCTTAGTCCATAGTATGATCGCGATGACGCAAGCAAGTCCGACAACGACTGCTTTCGCGATCTGACATATCGTTGTTATATCCGTCATACTCACTTCGCTGTCTGGATTATCCGTAAGTGACTCCGTCCGCAAGACTTTTGTAGTCCGCGCATATAGTGTTCAGCCGATGATTCCTTCTGCGCCTTGAAGACATCGACCAAGCCGCCACCGAAAGCTGCTTCTCTTTGTACTGTAAACATATCGCTGCTATTTCGATTCCTTGTCGTTGATTATCTTTTCGCCTATTGCGAGAACTGCTGCACGCTGTTCCGCTGTGAGAGAGTCCAGATCAATCGTCTGCTTCGGCATCAGGTCGCGTCCGTTCGCGCCAGTCGCTTCGATGTTCTGTCTGTTCTTCCATTCCTCTGGCGCGAGATTCGTCAGAGCGAAGATCAACGCAGCCGTGTCTGGAGGGTAGTGCTTTGTCGTGACCGTCTGATTCTTCACGATCGCTTGTCCGTTCTTGTCTCGCGTGTACTCCATTTTCGTTTCGTCGTAGTCGAATCCGAGAGCCTTGTCCCAGAGAGACTTCTTCAAGCGATCGACGATCGTCTTCTTGAACTCTGCCTTCGCGTTTTTAACAGCGTCCAGAAAGTCCGACTTGTCTGGATCGGACAGCCACTCATAGTACGTCGATTTCGCGATTCCTGCCTTCTTGACAGCGACTTCCGCTGTGTCTCCGTCCTTTAGTGACTCGATGATCTTCGAGACCGTTTCTTGATCGTACTTCATAAGTGATACTAAGTATTTAGTTATTATATTATTTACTCACACTGTTACCTATGTACTCAAAGCTTGCAGTGATACGCGCGTGCGATGTCACGTTGACTTGACGCTGCTTGCTCTTTGAGACTCCTGCCGCGCGTCCTATCCGCGTCGTGATCCAGTTCGGGTTGCTTTTCCTCGACATGATCAGCACAGTGTGCGAAGTCGTACAGATGTATCTGTTTCCTGCGTCCTTGTATCGCTGTGCGATGAAGTCTGTCAGATGTCTGCTGATGCCGATTCCTTGATAGTCTGGAAGAACGACGATTCTGTGCTCTCGCCAGATGTTCTTCGTCTTCGGATGCGGAAAAGCCAGAACAGCGACCATTGCTGCGAGACTGCCGTTCACTGTAGCGATATAGACGTGCGCTGCTTCGTTGAAGCTGTAGTTCAGATAGTGATACTTCCTAAATATTCGCCAGTAATGCTGCTTCTCCTTTGTCTCGAAGATGTCGATCTGTATGACTGGTCGATTTTTTTTTTGAGTTTCGAGATCCATGATCTGAAACTGCATCGTGTCCGTGTTGAATATCCAGTCTGGCATGAGCCATTCCTGCACGTCGAAATGACAAGTCACTGCGACGAACTTCTTCTTCGCGCGTCTGACAGCTTTCTGTAGAGCGAATGATCCTATCTTCGCCACGTCTCGATCCACGACGCTTGTGAACTCGTCGAAGACGAACATGTCTCTGTTCTCCAACATTGCGCGTGCGATGTCGCAGCGCATCTTCTCTCCGTTCGACAGTACGGAGTACGGCTTCAGCCAACTGGGGGGGGGCAGAAAATCCGACACTGTTGAGAGCCTTGCAGATCTCCGTCACTGACGCTTCCTTCGGCATGTCATCCAGTATCGACTCCGCTTTGTATTCCAGATGATCGATGATCGCGTCTGCGAACAGTTCGCGTGCGATCGTAGTCTTTCCAGTTCCAGAGTGTCCGACGATCAGTCCGACGTTCCATTCAGAAGGAAGACTGATGTCGCCCTCGAAATGTTCCGTGACATGCTCCGTCTGCAAGTCGTATGTTCCCATGACGCTTGCGACGCGGAACGTCTTCTTCGGATGCTGCTCTCTTATAATGTCAAAATGCGGCATTCGTACCCCCTTTCCTGCATTTCGTCATAGATCGCCTGCAACGCTCCTTCTGTCTTGCAGTCGATCTCGATCTTGTACTGCTTCTGGATCTCGCCAGACATGTCGCGTGCGGACTGCTGTGCCTGCGCGAACTTCAAGCCCCATTCCTCTGCGTCGATGTTGAAGCGTTCCTTCGCTCGTTGGATCGCTTCCGTGTCCCATGCGAGATCGACGTGTGCGATCTGATTGTCCGTCAGCGCGAGTTCGCGTCCCTGCTGCGAGTCCAGATCAACGTCCATGCGCTTGACTACAACAAGTTCGTCTCCGTAAGTCTCGACGAACCTGCACTTTGTCTCTCCGATGTTCGACGCTGTCTCGACAACTCCGTTTCCTGCGATGATTCTGTTGTTCTTGTCAACGAGTACGCTGCGTCCGAACTTGTTCTTTCTGATCGACTTCTCCAACAGAGACATTCCGAACTCCGTATGCTTGTTGAAGTTCTGATCGTCTGGAATCAAGACGCTGATGTCCGTGTCGAAGACTTTCGTCTGTGTGATACTTTCCTTCTTTGCCATATTGCTGTTGATGTTGTTCTCGTCTGCTGCTTTGTTGCAGCAACGCTGCAAATATACAAAATAGTGACTAATAAACACCGCTTTCGAGCGAAAAAAATTCGTCTCATGAACGAAAATCCGCGCTCGAAAACAGTGTATTATACTATCAGAGATAGATTATTATATATATAATATATAAAGCTATACACAACACGTTAGTATTCGAAAAAAATCCGTCAGAACGGAAGATCGTCGTTTTCTTGCTCTCCCTGCGACGTTTGCGTCTGACTGGAAGAATTGTCCGCTGACGATACGGAACGCTGCTGTGAAGCTTCTGGTGAAGCGACGGACGCATTCTGCTGCTGTCCGTCCTGCTTCTTGTCAAGCAGCTGCATTTCGTCAGCGTAGATCTCCGTGATCATGCGCTCGATGTTCTGCTGATCCGTGTACTTGCGAGTGCGGATCTTTCCTTCGACGTAGATGCTTGCTCCCTTGCGGACATACTGCGAGACAACGTCCGCGATTGAGCCGTAGCAGACGATGTTGTGCCACTCCGTTCGCTCTGGAACGTCGCGTCCGTCGCGTGTCTTGTAGCCGCGTTCAGTAGTAGCGAGCGAGAACTGCGCTGTCTTGCCGCCATTCTGGAATGTCGTGATACGCGGATCTTGTCCTACGCGTCCGACGATGATTGCTTTGTTTACTCCGTTCATATAATTCGTATTTTATTGTTTATCAGATATTTATGTTTCTTTTTGAATAGAGTCCGTTGTCTTCGTGTCTGTTCGTCAGCACGGAGAAGTCTTCGTAGCGGACTTTGAAACACCCTCCTTCTGGCATCGTCAGCAGGAACTCCAACAGTTGCTTGAACTTCGTCTGATCCAAGCCGCCGCAGCGATCCTCGATCAGCTTGATCAAGTAGTAGTAATCGTCAGCGTCAGACGTTGCTTCATCGACAAGCGATTCCTCGTAGATGTTCTGTTTCAGACATGCAGCGAACATGCGAGCCTGCGAACAAGCCTTCTTTAGTCCGTTGAAGTTGTGCTTGTCTTCCGCTGTGAAGCATCCGTCAAGCTTGCTGAACACAGCGTCAGCGTCCATGTAGAACGTGTGAACGACATCAGACAGCACGAATGCGATGTTCGTCAGCACTGTCAGACGATTGAAAAGATCGTTCAGTTCGTCAAGCGTGTACTTCGCACGCGTCTTTGCAGGGAAGTTCTTCTCGAAGTATTCTTCCGACATCGTGATCTTATCCATTGTCCTGCTCCTTTCTCCTATCGAAGTCGCTGCACGCAGGAAACGCGCACTGCGTCACTCTGTCCTTGAACTCACAGATTCCTTCTCCGTACACGTCTTCGTAGTTGAAGAAGAAACAGTCACCGCAGCAGTTCTTTGTCTTCTTCTTCATATCGTAACGTCCTCCGATCCGTTCTTGTGGATGAATAGCTTCGCGTTCCTGCACGACTTGATCCAGACGTGCTTCGATCGCTCTTTCAGCAGATCCAGACCTTCCGTGAAACGTCTGCACTGCATTCTGTTTGGACATTTCTCGCCCTGACAATACGTGAACTTGTCTTCTTTTTCCTTCATGATTCCTTGTTTTTGATTGTTTATTACTCGATAAATTCTGGAAGCGGATCGTCTCCGTGCTGTCTCTGGATCTTGTCGAGAGACCAGAGTTCCTCGATGTCCTGCCAGAGATACGGAAGATAGCGTGCGGACTGATGCCAGTAGTAGTTCGCGAGATTCTGACATGACATGTCGTTAGTCTCGCGTCCGCGTCGATCGTAGAGTCTTGCTTGACGCTTGTAGTGACTGCGCGTCCTGCTGATCAGCGTACTCTCACATTTGCGCTCGTTGCGAACGACGTAGTTCGGATCTTCATAGAGACGCTTGATCTGTTTAGCTGCTTTTCTTGCCTTCATGATTGAGAGTCTTTTTCAGTGCTTCCAGAATACTGTTGAAGTGCCTGCGCTCTGGAAGCTTCGCACAGGTGATCATTTCCTTCATTGCTCCGAGATCTTCTATTGAGAGATCTTCGAGCGCGAATGTTCCGTCTTGACGTTCCTTGACTGTCATCGTAGTGTTCCGTTGTAGATCATTGCAGCTTCCTGCATCATCGGAGTCAGTGCTTCCTTGTACGACGCAGGAAGGATCAGCGCACGCTTTATCGCGTCCGTATCTTTGTCCTTGCGAGAGTAGATCCAGACGCGTGAAGTGTCGAAACCCTTGCGCTTCAAGCGACGCATTGCGTTGACACAGCGTTTTGTGTCAAGATCTGGAACAGCTATCATCGATTCTTCTGTCTGCATTTCACTGCACATTTTTGTCGTTTTTATCGTTTTTAGCGTCTCTGGCGCGTTTTGTCCGTCCTTCCTTGTAGTTTATCGTCCGAGACGTCAAAACTCGCACAGAGACGCGGCAAACGTGCTTATTTACAATTTTACTGTCACGTTCACATGTTTCGTTTCGCTCTCCGTCAGTCCGTGTCCGATCTTGAAGTACTGGATCTCACAGATCGACAGTTTCGTTTCTTCCTCATACTTCGCGCACAGATCCGCGATCTGTCCTTCAAGTTCAGTCTTCCTGCGAAGCGCGTCCTCGATCGTCGTTGCGATGAATTCTCCGTCTTCCTTCATAGTGCTTTCTGTGCTTTGCGTTGTTCGAGTGCTTCATTCTTGACGCTGATCTTGATCTTGTGATTGTCGATGCGTTCTGCGAGACGTTCAAGCTTCCTGCACTTCTCGACAAGCGTCTGTCTCTCTCCGAAAGCGATCGACATCTGCTCGCACATGATCTGAACGTCCGCGATCTCCGTCTGAACGTCTTCCAGAGAAGCGCGTCCGCGTCTGTACTTCATGAGCGCGTTCTGTAACTCCGCGCATTCCTCGATCGTCATGTCGATCTGCTTGTCAAGACCGAATTCGTCGAGTGCTTCCTTGCAAATTGATTTCAGTTTCATTTCTTGCTTCTTATTTTACGTTTTACTACTTCGATCTGGACTTTGTCGATGCAGTCAGCGACGAATCCTGCAAGATACGCTTGCGCTTCGTCGTTGTCCGTGTCGATCTTGATTCCGAGATCGCTGAATATTATGTTCGCTGCATGAACGGACTCATGCGTGATGTTCCGAGAGGTCATCTTGTCAGTGTCGTGAAACCAGACAAGCGATCCACCGATCTTGCCAGACTTGTCGTTGACTCCGTATGTAAGTGCTTCGCTGTCTCTGATGTCATCTGGATTGATAAGGAACGGATCTCCGTCCGAGTCCTTGAAGTTCGACGCGATGTCTTCGCGAGTGCCGCCTGCTGCGATCCATATCTGACGCGGATAGATAATCGTGTCAAACTGCTTGATTATTATCTTGTTCATACTGATTCTTTACTGTTGTTCAATCACTGCGTCGCGTAAGTCTTCAAGATAGCACCAGCGTCGCATGTCTGGATATTTTGAGAGTACGCGCTGCCAGTCCTTGTAAGGAACGAGAACGCTGTGCATCTGGACTTGATCCTTGCGATCCATGAGAATGCGGACAAGCCAGTCTCCATTCGGAAAGTTCGCGTTCCGCTGCTCTGGGACTTCGTCTGGATCGTGCCAGACAGAGACGTATTTCTTTCGCGCTGCCATTCTGATTCAAGTCATTTCTGGAAACAGATCCGCTTGCGTCGGCTGTTTCGGCTTCATCAGTTCCTGCACTCTCTGGATCTCTTCGTCGATCTGCTTTTCCAGTTGCTTAGAGCGTTGGAGTTCAGTTGACGTGTGCATTCGGAAGAACTTCTTCTGTGCTTCTCGCATTTCTACGACCTTGTCGAAAAATTCCTTCGGACTCATTCTCTTTCTTCTGTTTGTTCTATGTATTTGAATTCAAGTTCGCTTCCAGTCAGGAAGCGCATAATATCTACTTTAGCAATAATGAAAGTGCGAATTTAGCGTTGTTCTGATCGCCAACACGAAACACTTCATCATAGACTCGTTCAAGACTTCGCGGCTTGACATTCTTGATCTTGTTCAATTCTACGATAGTCAGCTTATGACAAGCGACAGTCGCGATCTTGAAAATCATTGCAGTACGACTCAATCCGTTTCCTGCAAACTGATTTTTCTTTTTCTTCATAGTTGTATTTATTTTATTGTTTTGGATTATTCTGTAACAGATCTGGATTGTCGAAGATGTTTCCGATGACTTCTACTTCGAAAAGAAGAATGTGTTCGGAACACATGTGCCAGTCTGCGTGTATAGAATCGCGATACATGAAAGATCCTGCTCTGAACACGACAAGACAGATCACGTCCTTTTCAAGATTCTCGTTAGTGAGACGGACGATGTCTCCTTCATAGATTTCGCGTCCGTTCTTGTCGTAGAGTCCAGTGAACTGCGTCACGGTCTCTGGAAGGACGTAGATCTGGATTCCGAGATCGACGCGTCCGTCTGGATATTTTGGAAACAGAACAGCAGAGACGTTTCCTGCCGCGACGAATCCAGTGTGCCAGTTGTGAGTGAAGTCCTGCGCTCTGAATTTCAGCGGACGGATGAACTTACTTGCGTCGTTTTCCTCTTTTGTCTTCATTGCACGATCCTGCTGTTTCTTCTGATCGCGCTTTGCCTTTGTTCCTGCTGCAACACACTGCTTGCAACGATTCACGTATGATTTCGAGCGATTCGCGTCAGTGAGAGCGCAACCGCAGATTTCACAATTCTCTTTCATAGTTCTTCTGTTTCTATTTGCTTCTTTAGACTTTCTGCATAATTGACTGCTGACGCAGCGACGAACTCTGGTATCGTACAATTCATCTTTTCAGCCGCGTTCTTCATCGAAAGAAGGACTTCTGGATTCTTCATTATCTGGATATACGATGACATTGCAGCGATCGAAGCGCGTTCGATGAATTCTTTACTTACTTTCATAGTTCCTGCTTTTCAGAGTCGTTCAAGATAGTGATTCCGAGTCCGACAGATACGCAAAGCATTACGATCTGGATATTCAGAGAGATTCTTACGCTTTCCTCATGCTCGTTGGAGTAGTCCAGACAGAGCGTCGGAATGAGATACAGCTTCGATTGTCCTGCACGCTTGATGAAAGCGCGAAGGATGACTTTGTTCTTGATAATTGAAGTGACTGCTGCCATGTGATGTTACTGATTCTGTTTGAATGTTACATACATTCCGTTGTAGTACGGAAGAAGGATCTCGCGTGTCTCTGGAAGGATTCTGACCAGACGTGATGCTTTGCGCTGATGTTTCGTCTTGCGAAGGAAGTTGAACGTCACAGACATCTGTCCGTCTTCACGCTGAATGAGCCAACACTGTTTGATCGCTTTCTTTAGCTTTCGCGGATATTTTCTCTTCCTCTGACTGAACAGCTTCTTCACGTTGCGAGACTGTTTCGCGCCCAGAGACATTTCAAAGTTCATTTCGTATGCCATATTATTGTTTGATAGTTTCCTTCAAGCACCCGATCGCGTTGCGGACGTTCTTTCCTGCTGCTGCGACGTAGATCTTGTCAGCGAAGCTTTCCAGAGAGACCTCGTCTATCTCCGCTTCAACGCTTTCGAGTTGCTTGATGATATATTTTATGTTTTCGTTCATTGATGCTATTCTTCGAGTTTTCGGATTGCTTCGCTGATCTTGATCTGCGCTTGATTCGCGCATATCTGATCGTCGAAACTGCTTGTCCTTATCTTCGAGACAGCTTCGCTTGCTTCACGCAGAATGCTGATGACTGCTTTCTTCCTGCTCATGTCGCTGCCGTTCCGTAGATAACTTGAAGTCCTTGTCCGATCGCGAAGGCGCGTTCACACTGTGCGCCCATGCTTTCAGTCCAGTTGCTTATGAGATAGATTGCGTCACACTGCTTCAAGATCTGCAGGTCGTAGATGATGAAATCACCCCAGTCTTTGCACTGCTGCTTTTTCAAGTCTTCCGTCTCCCACGGATTGACAGTGTCGAATCCTTTACGTTCCAGACGCTTCTGCGCCTCCTTGAAGATCCTGCGAGACTCCTTTTCGTCGAGTCCGCGCATCTTGCCGCTGATATATACTTTTGGACGTGCCATATTGCTGCTTCGTGATTACTTGATGATCAGACTGTCTTTCAGTTCAAGATACTTTCTGTGCCAGATTGCAGACATTTCCGCTGCTGACAGATACATTCTACGATACTTCTCAACGTCGCGCTTCAATCGCATGTTCTCTGCGAGAGCCTTGCTTGCACGCGCTTCTCTCTCCGTCGCATAGCGTCCTTGCGAGTCGCGGAGACAGTGCTTCTTGTTTTTCCTTGCCTGCTGCTGATAAGCAGGATCGTTGTCGAAAAGACAGTTCATATTGCTTTGAGTTTTTTAAGCGTGCGCTCCGCTGTCCGCGTGAGAAGCGGAGCGCACTTGCTGATTGTTACACTTCGATGATAGGGATCTCTGGCGCGATCTTCTCGATCTTCTCCAGTTCCGCATTGATCAGCTTATCGCGGACTTCCTCGACGATAGCTGCTGCGTCAGCGGAGATCAGTGACAGACGTGCTTGACGCTCAACGACGCGAGCAACGATGTCGATCTGGATCGTCTCTGGATCTGTGCCCTTGAAGATAGGAATCTTCACGTTGAACGAGTCTGGAAGATTCGAGTCAACGACCTTCTTGTAAACGTCAGTGACAGATCCGTTGTCCTTGATCTCGCGCTCAACGTCGGACGTGATCTTCGCCTTGAAGGACTTCAACAGATTGACAAGATCCATATTCTCCGCTGTACTCTCGAAGTACGTGCGATTGATACGGAAGAACTGTCCGAGATCGTAAGGATCAAACTCCGTGTCAGTGTTGATGCCAAAGGACTTGTACTGACGCGAGAGTTCAGCCTTGCCAGTGATGACTTTCGCGTTGCGAGCGTCCGTCTCGTTCACGATCAGCGTCATCTTCACGTTGTCGCGATCGACAAGCAAGTGAGTCCTGCTGTGATCTATCTGATCGTCTGTTGCGTTCCAACGCTTTTCGAGAAACGAGAAGACAGCAGTGATCTGTCCGCTGATCGTAACCTGCTTCGGCTCCTGCACTGGAAGTTCCTTCTTCACTTCGTCGTTGACTTCACGTAGCACGACTTCTACTTTGTTCTGACCCTCTGGGATCGATACATTGAAATTCTCTGCTTTCATAATTTTGATATTAAACTGTTGATGAATATTGTTGTTTGTTAGCTGTGCATCTTTGCGTAGTGCTTACGCTTGCGCTTGTTCTGCTTATCCTTGCCAGTCATGCGAAGCCAGATTCCGTATTCTTTTGGAGAAATACCCCCCCCCCCACCGAACAAGCGAAGACCGCCGTCAGTTGGAAGATACGGATTCATAATCACGTTTGCTCTTGTGACTTGACGTGACTGTTGCGCTTGCTGCTGCGTGTTGTTGTTGTAACGCTGCTGCTGTTGCTCGATCTTAGTTGAGTTGTCAACTGCTGTCTGGACAAGCTGCTGTCCAGTTGGACTTGATGCGATACCGCCTGCTACAGCCAAAGTAGCTGCTGCGATCGTTCCTAAGATTCCAGATTTCTTCTTCATAATGATTCTTTTAATTGTTAATACTGTGCGGATCACATTGCCTGCTTTCCGCGAATGTCTGCCTGAATAGTGACTTGAAGATCCTTTCCGCGTGCTGGCTCTGACGATATGAGATCGCCTTCCTCGTTGTAGAATCCGATCATCTTTTCTTCGAAGTCGATGATCTTGAAGACTTTCTCTCGAACGTCTTGTCCTTTGGACTTGATGTCTGCGAGAAGCTTGCGCTTTTCCTCTTTCAGCGGCTTGATCTCCAGTCCGATCTTCGAGACGTAGTCCTTCTTCTGTTCCTCCAGATCGTTGATCTTGATTGAAGTCTCCGCAAGCTGCGTCTTCTTCTCTGCGAGTGTTTCCGCGTCAAACGGCTTGTGATAGTCCATTTCAACGACTTCGTCTGCGTTGTCAAGAAGGAACTGTCTTCTCTTTTCCAGATCCTTGATGTCTTGTCCTAATTGCTTTTGCATAATTCTGATTTTTTGTTTGTTAATGAAGTGAATTAAAAAGTTTCCATTGCTATTCTCTGGATCTCCGCAAGATCTTCTTCCTTGCAGAATCCGAGACGAAAGAGATTCGAGTTACGAATATCGTCAAGCTTCGCTCCGTTCCTAAGTCTGTCAGCGAACATCTCAACGAGTGCTTCTCTGCCAGTGAGTCCAGTCTGGACTTCGATCTGCATGTGATCGGACGGAGATTCAAGCTGCGACTGCCACCACGGAAGGAACTTCCTGCCGAACTGCTGCAAGATGTCCTGCATGTCGAACTGTGCGAAACTGGACTTGTACTCCGTGATGTAGTTGCCGAAGTAGAGCATCATTGCGTACATACTGCACTGTCTTCCGTACTTCGCGATAAAAAGATCCGCTGCGAGATCCAGAGAATTCTGGTTGTAAGCGTCCTTCGCAGTACACATCGAATAGACTCCGACGAACTGATTGCGGACGATCTGCTTTGCGAGTCCTTGCGTGTGATAGATCTCGTCGATGTTCGAGAGCGACACGGAAGGAGCGTGAAGACACTGTTCCTTCTTCGAGAGCATTGCGCCCCACATTGAAGGAGCGAAGACGCGCGTCAGCTTCTCCGCGCTGTCGAAGTGACTTCTGAACGCTTCCAGATCAGATTTTTGTCTGGCTGATAATTGCAGCTGTCCGTTCGAGTTCTGCACGCTGTGCTGCTTCGATATTGTCGGAAGGACTTGTCCGCTGATAACTTGACTTACTTGCTGTTCCATTCTGATGTTGCTGTTTATAGATTCGTAACCAGTTGTTGAAGTGACTCTGCGAGTCTTTGAGATTCTGATGACGTTTCAGTCCGTTGCATCTGCACTCTGCTGCGAAAGCTTCGAAGATCGCGTCAAGTTCTTCTGGAATGATTCTGTGCTTCATGCAGATCTGTTCGATCCAGATATGACTTGCTTTGAGTTGCTGAATGTCGTTGTCGATGTCATCGTCTTCTTGATCCTGACTCTCGCGCGTGTGCGCGTTATCGTCGTAGATAATATTATTCTTTCTTCTTTCTTCTTTAGTTGTTGTTGCTCTGTTTGTTGCTATGTTTGTTGTTTTGTTGTTGCTTTGTTTGTTGCTGTTTTCTTCAAAGTCTTGATAACTATCGTAATTACAAATAGTTATAAGCGTAAAACGTTTGTTGCTCTGTTTGTTGATTTCGTGCGTCTTTGTTAGTTTCTCTAACGCAGTCCTAATTTCCTGCGTTGAGAGTCCAGTTTCCAGACGCAGTTTCTCGACGCTTGTGACAAGCTGTCCGCGCTCAACGTCACAGATACCCTTCCAGTTTTTTTGCTCCGTGTTCGCTTCGAGTAGCAGATGAATGAAAAGACATTTGACGTTCGTGTCTCTGTACCACTCCCACTGCTTGAACTTGCGATGAAGCTTGATCCAACCGTTCATGATCAGTAAGGAGTTTTAGAGAGTTCGACTTCGATTCCTTTGTCCGCTGCGATGACGTTCTTTCCAGTGAGTTCTCTCACTTCGCGCACGAAACGCTGTTCATTGCTGTTTCCGTTCGACAAGTGGATCAGAACGATGTCGTTCACGTCCGACAGATCGTTGCGCTTCAAGATCTCCTTCGCTGTGTCGATAGACATGTGAGACTCGATGACGCGATTCCTCTGTGCGAGAGTGATCGACTCACGTTCCAGACGCGCGTCAAGAATATCGTCGGCATAGTTCGCTTCGATCATTATCTCCGTCAGTCCGCTGAACGTGTAGTCCAGAGAGACAGTGTCAGTGACGAACAGAAGCTTTCCGAATTCCTCGTGACGGATAAGATAGCCGACACACGGAACGTCATGCTTCACTGGAAACGCTTGTATGTAGAAGCGTCCGACTTTATATCCGCGCCCAGTCTGGATCGTCTTCGCGAACGGATGATTGAAGATGTCGTGACTGCTGAACACGTCTTCCAGTGCGAGCGTTGCGACTCCGTTGCTTACGAACGATGCGACGAACTTCGCGTGATCTCCGTGCTGATGCGTGATGACAGCACCAGAGACTTTGCGGAGATTGAATCCGAGACACTTCTTCACGTTGCGGAAGTCTATTCCTGCTTCGATGATCAGTGCTTCTTCGTCGTTCTGCAAGACGTAGCAGTTGCCTGCGCTGTTTGATCCGAGAATATTCAGTTTCATGACATCTTCAAGTTTTCCGTTCAACATTTAGTACTCTGGCGCGTCCGTCTCGCTCGTTTTGGCTGCTTCTGGCGCATTTTCCTGCGTCGTGCTTGCAGTTGTTCCGCTCTGCTCCTGCGAAGCGTTTGGTGCGCTCGAATTCACTTCCTCATACTCTGATGACTCCAAGAACTGCTGCTGTCCGCTCTGGACTTCAACGCTGCGACGCTCGACGGAAGGATCTTGCGCGTCGAATTCATCCTGCTTTCCTTCATAGAGCCAAGCATCGTCGCTGCTGTTGATGATCATCTTGCAAGCGCGTCCGATGACTGTCTTCTTGCACATTTCATCGGAGAAATTCTGATGTGCAGGACTTGACCCTTTAGTCGCGCCTTGCGCCCAAGCCTTGCGGATCTGATCGATAGTCATGATTTCCAGAACGGACGATCCGTCGGACTTCTTCAAGATGCAGTATGCTGCCTTGATCTTCTGACTGTTGATGTTCTCGATCTTCTGCTCATGCTTGACGATTGATTTCAGTCCAGTTGCAGGATCGATCGTGTAAATGAATTCGTCTCCTTCGTAGATGACGTTTGCGACTGGCTCCTTCGCGATCTCGCCAGTGCGCTTTGCGAGTGCTACAGTTCCGAAGTAGGAACGCTGGAAGGAAAGCTTGTTGCCATAGACTAAGAAGTAGCCTTGCTTCTTGTGGACGGAGAGTCCTTGAAGCACCATGTCGAGAAGCGAGTTCGCGATTGACTCCTTCGTGCAGACTTCGAGTGCCTTCTTGTGATTCTTGTCTTCCGTTTCCTGCAAGACAAGCCAAGCTGCCTTCATTGCGTTATCGACTGCGTAGTTTGCAGGAAGCTGCAAGCCTACTTGCTGAAAAGACTTGATCTTTGCGAGAACTTGATCACTGACGTTCTCATACTTGACGATCTGATTGTTTGCTGCCATAATTGTATGAATTTAAATTTTTGTTAGGAATGTATAGTTGCTGTCCTTGAAAAGATTGACGATCTGACTCTCCGTCGGAATCAGCTTCGTGACTGACTCTCTGTTGTCAACGAAGATCGGAGCGTACACGTCGTAAGACTTGCAGATCGCGTTGATCACGTCCAGTCCTGCATTGACGCGTGACGCAGTGTTGACGTTCGTAGAGTACGGAACTCCGTCTATGAGTGCTTCGCACGTCTCGCGCTCGCCGCCGTTGATCTGCTGTTCGTACATCTTGAAGCGGACATAGGAGAACATTCCGTTGATGCGTCCTTCGACTTCATCGATCAGTGTCTTCTTGAACTGTGCGATCTGGAACTGGATCCCTTCAAGCTGTGCGATTTCGTCGTTCTGCTTCTTGAACTGGTCTTCGAGTTCCTTGATGCGCTTCTCGTTGTTCTCGATGATCTGCTTGTTGTTCAAGCGGATTTGCAGAGCGTTGATCTCATTCTGGATCTGCTGACGCTTGTTCTTCTGCTCCGTCTGATCCGCAGGCTGAATGATCGTTCCTTCGATCTCCTTCTTCAACGCGTCGATCTTGTTCTGGATCATCAACAGTTCTGCGTCGTTTCCGACATCTGTCGTGTCAGGCTCAGTCAGTACAGCGTTGAACAGCGGATCTGCTTCCAGAGTCTTGATCTCCGCTTCGAGACGTTGACAGTCTGCGTCGATCTTCTTGTTGTAGTCCTCGATGCGCTCACGCTCCTTCTTCACTGATAGTCCGCGTTGCTTGTTGTCTTCCAGAAGACGCGCTGTCTCCGCGTTGAACGCTGATGTCAGCTGCTCTTTCTTCGCTTCGATGTCTGACGCTTCGAGCGGACGCTTGCATGTAGGACAGATGAATCGAGAGTCGCTGTCATCAAACGTAATCTCGCGAGACTTGATCTGTCTCCACTCTGCGATCAGAGACTCACGCTTTGCAGAGAGTTCTTCAAGCTGTCTGTCATTGTCTGCTTTTCTGTCAGAGAGAGACGCAATCTGACGCTGTGCAAACTGCTTGTCGCTGTGAAGTTTCTGCTGACGCTGCTTGCTGTCATAGTACGACTTCGTTCGCTCGCTGACAATCTGCTGCTTCTTGTGCGTGTACTGGACTTCGAGATCCGCTTTCTTCTGGATCTTCTCCTTCTGCACTGCGACAGCACTGTTGTATGCTTCGATCTCGCTGTTTATCTGCTTCTCGATGTTGTCGATCTCCGACTTCTTGCTCTGGATCTCACTCTCGATCGCAGTCCAGTCTTCGACAGCAGGAACGTCACGCTTGCGTTCGTCGATGCGCTCTGGAATTCCTTCGCATTCCGCTCTGATGCGCTTGATCTTCGCTCCGATCTCGCGTCCGTATTCTTCCGTAGTCTTTCCAGACATGTCGCTGACAAGCTTCTGGAACTCTGGATGACGCGAAGCAAGATCTTCGTGAGTTATCTCGCCTGCGAGACTGATAAGGAAGTTGCGCTGATTCTCCTTCTTCATCGAAAAGAAGTAAGCAGGATTCGTGATCAGACGGAACGTCTCTTCGTCGCAGATCTCCGAGATCTTCTGCTTGAACTCCGACTGCTTGACTGGAACGTCATTCCAGTAGCAAAGAGTCTCATGACCAGAGAATTCTTCGTCTGCCTTTCCACGCGGCTTCTTCCATATCTCGTTGAATGACTTCCGAAGACTGATCTCCGTTCCGTCAACGTCCAGAACGGCACTGACTTCGTGAGGAATGCGCTCGATCACGCTGTTGTCTGGATTCAGAGTCTTGATCTGGAAGTCGCTGCGTCCGTAGGAATCCTTTCCGTAGAGAAGCCAGTCGAACGCGTCGTTGAGCGTTGTCTTTCCAGTTCCGTTCTCTCCGCGAAACTCCGTCATGTCTGCGTTGAAGTCCGCTTTGAAGTCTCGAACTCCCTTGAAGTTCAGAAGACTGATTGATTTGATTGTAACTCTCATAAAAATTAAAATGTTGGATGATTGAATACTGTGTGAAGTGATGCTTGCGCGTCGATCTCCGCGTCCGTGCGCTGTCTGTTCTGCAAGAGCCAGTCGTTGATCTCCGACTTGCGGAAGCGGACTGTGTGACCCTCTGGCTTGTAGCATGGGATCTTCCGCTTGTGGATCAAGTTGTAGATCGTCTGCTTCTTATAGCCAGTCAGCAGTACTACATCGTCGATGTCGAGTGCTTCCTTCGCTGCGAGAAGCGTGAGTTCGCGGATCTGATCCAGACGCTTGATGATTTCTTCGTTCATATTTCTTCAAGCGGATTTTCTGGATTGACATCGTCTGCGTATGCAAGAACACGTCCTGCGATCAAGAACATTGCTCCGAAAAACACGTTGTGCGCTGTTTTAGTGCAAAGTCCTACGATGATCGAAACGACTCCTAAAAAGACTGCTACTGTGAATAATACTGGATGACTCATTGTCTTCATGTTTTAATTGCTTTGAGACGCGTTTAGACTGTGAATAGCGAGTTGATGTCTTCCAGAGTGACATCTTCTCTGTTGAGAAGGACTTGTGCGATTGGCTTCTTCGCAAGTGGTTCGATCGGCTGCGCTTGTGCGAGCCACATCCTTACTGTGTGTTCGGAACGCTGTGCTGCTGCTGCCACCTTGCGGACGAATTCCTTCGCTTCCGTAGGAGGTGGAGGACAAGCTTTAGCGTCTGCGTACATTTGCCAGAAATTAGGCTTCTTTTCTGCACTTTTTTTCATTTTTGCTTGTTTTTAATCCGAAATTATTGTAATTTTGTGACGTAATTTTTTTGTTTTCACGGTGCAAAGTTAGAAGATATTCGGTAAACGGCAAAACATTTCACAGAAAATCTTCTGCACATTAACAATTTTTAATAATTTAAGTAGTCAAAGCAATATGGAAGAAACAGTAAAACAGCGAATCGTCGCATTCATCAGACACGAAGGGCTTTCGCAGGGAAAGTTCGAGTCTCTATGTGGCATCAGCAACGGCTACATCAACAACTTGAAGTCTTCTCCGACTGTTCCAGTATTACAGAAGATAGTCTGTGCTTTTCCAGACGTGAATCTGGACTGGCTCGTATCTGGAATCGGGGAAATGAAGAAGACGGAAACGGCTTCACGCGAAGATGTCTCTCTCGATGTGAATCGTCTCGTATCTCTGCTTGAATCCAACAGCGCACAACTGGCAAGCAGGGACAGACAGATCGAAAAGTTCCAAGATCAGCTTGATCGCATTCTCGGCATTATGGAACACGATCGCGGCATTGATCCAGACAGCAGGGAAAAACAGCATGTCGGATAATTCAACTCAAAATAAGGAATCAACATGAATGAAGCATTGAACTTGTATCGCAGAGTCGTTGACTGTCTCACAAGCGGACAGCAGATCGACAAGAATGAACTCGCAGGAACGAATCTCGCGCTTTCCAGAGCGTTCGATCATGCGAAAGTGAATAATCTTCCGACAGAAGATCTGGAAGCCGCCAGAGACGCTGTCTTGCATCTGTATGAAGTGCTATGAGCAGGACTCGCAAGTATCATCAGCAGACGATCGACACAATCTCGCGCTTCTATGAGATCTTCGACGAACTCGTTGAATCGAAGCGTATCAAGTCGATCAACTCCTTCTGCGAGACATATCAGATCGACAAGCGTAATCTGTACGCACAGCGTGAAGATCTGAATCGCGGATATTTCGAAGTGTTCTGGATCAGCGTACTGATCAGCGACTTCAAAGCGTCAGCACGTTATCTTCTGTTTGGAAAAGGAAAAAAATATCTGACTTAAAGTTATGAATGAAGTAAAATGCCCGAAATGCGGATCTACGCAGATCAGCGCGAACAAGAAAGGCTTCAACACTGGACGCGCGATAGCAGGAGGTCTTATCACTGGAAACATCTGGGTCGCTGCTGCTTCTGGCGGCATCGGCATGAACGAACTCCGTCTGACTTGTCTTTCTTGCGGACACGTCTGGAAGATAGGACGGAATCAGCAGACGGAAAAAGAACGTACGGAATATGAGAGAAGGAATCCGAGAACTGACATTCCTCAAACTGCGATGTATAAGTGTTCCTGCGGCTGGCAGGGAACACAGCAGTACGGACACGCTTTCTGCGAGCGATGCAACAAGCAGTTGAGTGACGATGACATCGTGTATGATTTTCACGCGTTCGAGAAGAAGCAGAAGAACTCTGGATGCGCTGCTGTCTTCCTTCTTTTTCCGTTGTTGTCAGCGATCACTTATCTGATAATTTATCATTTTGTTTGCGTCTGAATCAATTTTATGATTCTTACGCAAAAAAGAAATGCAGCGACGTTTCTCAACGTCGCTGCATCAGTGTTCAATTGTTCAACATTTCAATTTCGAGTTCTTTGAAGTAGTACTATTACAGAGAACGCTTTCTGCTGTCGTAAAAACTAACCTACTAAAACAAACTACTAACTAATCTACTAAAACAAATCTTATAACTTAACTTACTTTATTAACTCGATGCAAAGATATGAAAAGTTTTCGAAAAATCAGTGCTTGTTAGACACTAAATTTGTCGCAAACTGAAAATTTTCTGCTTTCAGTCGCGAAAACTGAATGAAAAACTGAACGGAAATAGATCAATTAGACGGAAAATTGATTCAGAAATTGATTCAGATAGACAAAAATTGATCAAAAG
>ODAI012041912.1_pt1 | contig 26311 bp, 25 predicted proteins | sample 1539321 | NCBI WGS metagenome assembly ODAI01 (sample SAMN02144231, study PRJEB22623) | gut metagenome | biome: sheep rumen | host: Ovis aries | place: New Zealand
AAGGCTGTATTTGTTCATAACACGCAGTATGGTCTTGGGATCGTGATGAACACCTTTGCGTTCCAGCCATATCGCAACACGACGATAGCCGTATGTCTGCTTAGTTTCAGCCTGACATTCACGAATGAGCTCGGAAAGCTCCAGATCCTTTGCAGGCTTGTCCATACGGCGAACAAAGCCGTAATAACCGCTGCGAGATACATCGAAGAATCTGCACATCTCGCTGATGCTGTATTTATCCTTGTGTCGATATATGACACGATACTTGATCTCCGGTCTCACTTCCTTTCTGTAAGCGAGAGAAAATCCCGCATAAGCTCATTTTCCATTTCCAGAGCTTTGATCTTTGCGTCTTTACGAGCAATTATGTATTTGAGCTCGTTGACCTTATCGGTCTTGGAATGCTTGCTGTCCTTAGGTGGGCGTCCTTTCTTCCTCAAAACTATTCCTGATGCTATCTTGCGTTCTTTCTTATGTTGCCGCTTGATAAATCCTTTCACTTGTTCTTTCGTGAAGCCTAAACGCTGAGCTATATCATTTTGCGTTAACCCTTTTTCTTTCAGTTCGTTTATTTCTTTCTCATACTGCTGTATGTGTCTGTAACTTCTTGCCATAACAAAACCTCCTATGGTTTCTATTATACCATAGGAGGTGCTTTTTGTCACTGTCCGTTTTTACTGGTTCGGTTCAGACCGGTGATCGGAGCCTTTATTTATGTTGTTTTCCTGTTTTCCGCAAGATATGACCTGAACCAAGCCAAAGCATCATCGAAGTTTTTCTGCATTTTTTCCTCGCTCATGCCAAACAGCTTCTGCGGTTTTCTGAAAGAGAAGTAGAGATCGCTGTCGTCCAGCGTCTCGTCACCCAGCATTTCCTTGAACCGGGTACCGGAGACCCTGTAGCCTATCTCCTCCGCATTTTCGTCCCCGGGGAAAAGCTCCCTCGCATCCGCAAAAACGCCCTCCTCAACTCCAAGTTCTTCATAGGCTCTCATATTGCCTATGATGATTATGGTATCCCCGGACTGGAACTCGCCTATTATCTTTGTCCTGTCTGCCTGATAGAGGTAATCCGCAGCGGCGCTGCTGTCCGAATAATAGGCAGGGGCGTAGTAGAGCTTCACAAGCTGCCGCTTGTCCCGGTTAAGATCCGGCGTGTACTCGCTCCACTTGTCGGTGATGTTTCCCGCTGTGTAGTTCAGGTCGAAGTGTTCCGCTATGTACATAACGGAAATGTCGGGTCTTTCCGTGGTCATGTAATCCTGACCCAAAAAGATGAACACAGCGGCGACCAGTGCTCCCGCTATGACATAGTATTTGTTGTGGTAGAAAAAGTTTGCGATCTTCTCCTTTACAGTGTAGACCTTTTCCTCCTTCTCCTCCTCAAATACTCCTTCATCAGCCATTCCCTGCTTCAGTTTTATGAGCTCCGTCTTTTCACGGCGCAGCTGCTCCTCGTACTCACGGCGCTTCACCTCATCAAGGTGAGCCCGTTCCCTGGTCTCCTCGGACTGACGCTGCAGCTCTATGTGCTTCTGAGCTTTTTTGGCATCTCCCAGCCTGTCCAGAATGGAATTGCCCATGTTCTCACGCTTCTGACTTCATGGTAGGGAACAGCAGCACATCCCTTATGGCGGGGGAATTGGTAAGCAGCATCACAAGCCTGTCTATGCCGTATCCTATGCCGCCTGTGGGGGGCATACCTATCTCCAGGGCACGCAGGAAGTCCTCGTCTATGCGGTTTGCTTCCTCGTCTCCCTTTTTCAGCAGTTCTTCCTGTGCAATGAAGCGCTCACGCTGATCTATGGGGTCGTTGAGCTCGGAATAGGCATTGCACATCTCCCAGCCGTTCATGAAAAGCTCGAAACGCTCCACATGGGCAGGGTCTCCGGGCTTCTTCTTTGTAAGAGGAGATATCTCTATCGGGTGATCCAGAATGAATGTAGGCTGTATCAGGTGGCTCTCCGCATACTCCTCAAAGAACAGGTTCAGGATATCGCCCTTTTCGTGCCTGTCCTCGAACTCGATATGGTGCTCCTTGGCAAGAGCCTTTGCAGCAGCGGTATCGGCAACGGTGTCAAAATCCACGCCAGCATACTTCCTGACTGCCTCTGTCATGGTCAGCTTCTCAAAGGGCTTGGAAAGATCCAGCTCATGCTCCCCGTAGGGGATGACAAGAGAACCGCAGACTTCCTGCGCCAGATATCTGAAAAGGCTTTCTGTAAGCTCCATCATACCATTGTAATCGGTGTATGCCTGATAAAGCTCCATGAGTGTGAACTCCGGATTATGCCTTGCATCCACGCCCTCGTTCCTGAACACCCTGCCTATCTCGTAAACTCTGTCAAGGCCGCCAACTATGAGCCTTTTCAGGTAAAGCTCCAGAGATATCCTCAGCTTTACATCCTCATCAAGGGCGTTGTAATGGGTCTCAAAGGGTCTTGCTGCCGCACCTCCCGCATTGGGGACAAGAACGGGGGTCTCCACCTCTATAAAGCCTCTGCCGTCAAGGAAGCGGCGTATGCCGGAAATAATGGCGGAGCGCTTTCTGAATGTCTCTGCCACCTCACGGTTGACGATAAGATCCACATAGCGCTGTCTGTAACGCATATCCTGATCCTTCAGACCGTGCCACTTTTCGGGCAGGGGCAGCAGGGACTTGCTCAAAAGGGTGATAGACACTGCGTGAACAGTTATCTCTCCCGTGCGTGTCCTGAAAGCATAGCCCTCAACACCCACTATATCACCCAGATCCCAGGTCTTGAAGGACTTGAAAAGCTCTGCGCCGATGTCGTTTGTGCGCACATAGACCTGAATTGTGCCGTCACGGTCGAGAACATTTATGAAATTTGCCTTGCCCATGTCACGGCGGCTCATGAGCCTGCCTGCGATGCGGACATCCATCCTGTTTTCTTCAAGAGCAGCCTTGTATGCCTCTTCCTCGGGAAATTCAGCCTTCAGCCTTTCTTCGAGGGCGGCAAGGTCTGCCTTTATCTGTGCCGAATGGGCGGTAACATCATAGGATGTGACCGCAAAGGGGTCCTTTCCCTCTGCCTTCAGGGCTGCCAGCTTCTCCATACGGATGCGCTTTAGCTCATGGACATCCTGTACCGCTTCGGTAGTCTGTATTTCTTCGCTCATATAAAAACCTCTTTACGGATCACTTGCTGATCTCAAGTATCTTCATCTCTATGATACCCTTGGGTGCCTCTACCTCTATGGTATCGCCCACCTTCTTTTTAAGGGCAGCAACACCCAGGGGGGAATCCTCGGATATCTTGTTGTTTTCGGGGTCTGCCTCGGTGGAGCCCACTATCTGCACATCAAGCACCTCATCAAGGGCAATGTCAAGTATCTTGACTCTGGAGCCCACGCCTATCTCATCGGTGGAAAGGTCCTCATCGCTTACCACCTCTGCCAGCTCTATCTTCTTTTCGATGTCAGCGATCTCCGCTTCCAGGAGACCCTGTTCATCCTTGGCGGCATCGTACTCGGCGTTCTCGGAAAGGTCTCCCTGAGAACGTGCTTCCTTCAGTTTCTCCGCAACTTCCTTTCTGCGGACATTTTTGAGATATTCAAGCTGGTTCTGGAGGTCTTCAAGACCCTGAGCAGACATTCTTATTTTCTTCTCTGCCATTTTATATCACCTGCAAGCCTTTCATAATAGTAATTAACTAAATAATTCTACCACATTTCCGGGGCATTGTCAAGCCGTTTATTTCCTGCTTTTGAGTTATGGCCGCCGTACGTCGGATATCCCCGGTCTGTGACCGGAGGGCTTGAAAATGACTGTACAGCAGGTGACCCCGGCGGTTTATTAGAATAAGGTTAAAAATCCCTCTTTCATGTTGAAAAAGGGGCGGTATTGTGATATACTTTAAGCCAACACATCAAATTATCAGGAGAAAAAACATGAAAAGACCTTATCTGTTTCTTTGGATATCCTTCGGGATACTATTTCTGTGCAAGCTGTTCTTTAAGGATGACATCTCTACTCTGGCGGTTTTTCTGTGGTCGGCTCTTCTGTCCGTCTTTCTGCTCGTCAAAAACCGTATGCCCTCCAAAAAGGGGATCCTGATATCACTTGCCTTGACCGTACTTGTGGTCATCTCCGGATCATGTGGCAGGAACAACGCCTTCGGCACCGTGCTTTTCAGTGTCGGCACGCTCCTCTCCTCTATGGCAGTGACCTCCGAAGCAGAAAAAAGCGAGAGTGTAAAGCTGCTGCGCTCCCATGACAAAAAAGGACTATTCCTGTCCCTTGCCATAGGTGCTGCTGCGGCGGTACCGCTCATAGTGATAAACACCCTTGCCATGAGCTCCTCAAATGCCATTTCCCCTGTTTTTGAGCCAGTAAGGGTATTGTGGGCAGTGCAGCCCGGAATTGGCGAGGAAATGGTCATGAGAGCGGTCTTCATGGCATTCTGCCTCCACCATACCGAAAAACCCTCAAAGGCGCAAAGCATTGCCATGTACATAATGATGTCCATGCCCCATGCCCTGGGGCACAGTATGGATATTTTCGGCTGCCTTATGGCGGGAGTGGTTTTCGGACTGCCCTTTTCTTTCCTCCAGAGAAAGCGGGATATATCCGCTGCCATATTTTCCCATTTCCTGGTCGATACGGCAAGGTTTATCATATTCGGCTGCTAAAGGCGCTTTGACAATGTTCTCCTGCGAGGGTGCAGACCGAAATACACCGATCCTATGCAGAGCTGTGCGGCTCTGCATTTTTATACTGATCTCTGACCGATGTATAGACGAGAAACAAGCCGCAAACGCTTGAATATAAGGGATCTGAGGCTTGGAGACCGTCTATACATCGAGAAAGGATCAGTATTGTCCGGCAGAGGGTCATCTGCTGTCATCTGCATTTCATTTGGCAGTATATATTGACACCCCTCCTTTTTTGTGATAAAATCATATTTGTGAGGCCGAATGCCTCATCATCCTATGGAAAACACACCTATCATCAAACAGGAGATCACACCAAGCGCATATAAGGTCTTGAGGAAATGAACAGAAACAGTATAATCAGAATTGCGGGAATAGTTAATGATTCTATAGTAGACGGACCGGGGCTCAGGATGACCATTTTCGTCCAGGGCTGCCCTCACGCCTGCGAAGGCTGCCACAACCCCCATACATGGGATTTTGACGGGGGAAAGGATATGACTCTGGGAGAGATCTACGACAAGGTGATGGCAAACCCTCTCCTTGACGGGGTCACCTTCAGCGGCGGAGAGCCCTTCTGCAAAGCCCCCCTGCTTTACGAGCTGGGGACCGAGATAAAAAAGTCCGGACTGAGCATCATCACCTACACCGGCTACCTTTACGAATACCTTCTTTCCCACGCTGATGCGGAGAATATGTACAGGGAGCTGCTGCAAATAACGGACATACTCATAGACGGCCCCTTTGTGCTGTCAAAAAGAGATCTGGAGCTGCGTTTCAGGGGCAGCTCCAATCAGCGTGTGATCTATTCCGCCAGATCCCTTGCGGAGGGTAAGCTGTGCCTGTACGAAGATACCTGATCCCCCTGCTGCTGTGCGGACTGCTTTTTTCCTCCTGCGGAGAAGGAGCTGCAGAGCCGGGCGGAGACTATGTAATGACCATTGCACGGAACCCCGCCAACTTAGACCCACAGCTTGCGGAGGACAGCGCATCCTTTACGGTCATACGAAACATTTATTCCACCCTTGTCACCCTGGATGACAACGGCGCAGTTATCCCCTGCGGGGCAAAAAGCTATGAGGTCAGCGAGGACGGTCTGAGCTACACCTTTTACATCCGTGAAGGGCTCAAATGGCGAAATTCCGAGAATAAGGACGCTGCCGACCTTACCGCAGACGACTACATTTTCGCCGTAAAGAGGGTCTTTGACGAAAGCACCTGCTCACCCTACAAATACCTTTTTGAGAATATAGAGAATATCGGCTCCATAGGAAAGGGCAGTGCGGGCATATACGCCAAAGACAGCCATACTCTCTGCATACGGCTGTCCGTTCCCGACTGCGAGTTTCTGAAAAAAATGGCACATCCTGCCGCCGCCCCCTGCAATGAGGAACTTTTCCGCTCCACCGAAGGGCGCTACGGTCTGTCCGCAGAGGACACCTATGCCTGCGGCGCATTCTATGTCTCCGACTGGAACTTTGACCCCTACTGGACAAACAACCACATCCGCCTTACAAAGATAAAGGCTAATTCCGATGAGGGCTATGTGACCTACCCCGACAGTGTGGATATTCTCATAGATAATTACGAAAACTCTTCTCTTTATACACTTCCGTACGGCGAAACACCGCCCGGAGGCTATGAGACCGCAGAGTATGAGAGCATTTCCTCCGTAATGGTCTTTAACAAAAGGGATGCCCTGAAAGACGAGAAGATCAGGGGGGCGGTGTTCACCATTGCCGATACTGCGATAAACAACAGCGAGGAGCCCCGCCCAGGCGGATTCCTGCCCTCCGCCCTGACCGTAGGCGGCAAAAGCGTGCGGGAAAGGGGCGACATGAGCCTTTCCTTTGAACACACAGAGGACCCCGCCGCTGTTATAGGAAGCTACGGCGACAAAAGCCATATGAATTTCAGGAAGATCATTGTAAGAGAGGATATGTCACGCATAAAGCTCTGCTACGAGATCTCCGAAGCTCTTGCGGATGCAGGCTTTTTCACCACTGTGGACATACTCCCGCCCCGGGAATTTGAGGAACGCATGGAAAGCGGTGACTATGATATTTCCGTTTTACCGCTCTCAGCCCGTGAAAACTCTGCGGAGGAGTTTTTCAGAGGTCTTTTTGAGATCACGGGAGCCGGCGGCACGGACAGGCTGCTCCTCCTTTCGGGAATGAGGGACATAGGCGACAAAGCCGACTACATACTTAACACGGAATCCGGCATTTACAGGGAAAAGGCTGCCATCCCCCTTTCCTATGAAAACAGGACGGTGGTCTGCAGGGATGTCTGCGATTATTATTATGACCCTTTCGGGGATTCCTTTTACCTTAAATATCTGAAAGCAAAATAGATGACCGGAAGGCGGGCATATGCTCACCTTCCGGTTTTTTCAGAATTTCTTGTTGTTGGTGGCAAGCCCGAAGCCGAAGCCGCAGACACCGCCTATGATGTGAGTAAGCTGAGAGATGTTGTCGGCTGCGAATATGCCCGCCATTATCTCCTGACCTATGTACAGCACTGCCACAAAAATAAGGGTCAGGGGCAGCTCTCCGCTTTTGCTGCTTGCAAATCCGGACAGAAGGATAAGCATAAAGGCTATGCCCGATGCACCCAGCAGAGCGGAACCGGGGAAAAACACCACATTTATGAGACCTGTCACAAAGGCGGTGAGAAGTATCATTATTATCATCCTGCTTTTGCCGTACTTTTCCTCCAGCATAGGACCGATGAGGAGTATTATCATAAAGTTCCCGACAAAGTGCTCAAGCCCCGAATGACCCAGTATATGAGTAAAAAGCCTGATATAGAAAAGGGGATCCAGCAGTGAGGATCTGTACACCGAAAAAAGCAGCAGATCCGACTTTCCTCCCGTTATCCATGACAGCACCAGCACCGCAAACGAGACCAGCATAAAGGTGAGTATCACCGGAGAGTTGTAGGTTATCCTGAATTTTGGTTTATTCATTCTTCTTCCTCCTGTTCCCTTTTCATTGTATCTATGGCATAGCTTATCTGAGAATAAGTGTAGCCCCTGCGCAGAAGATTTCCCTGTATTCGCCGCAGATCGTCTTTATCAAATATATCCACTCTTTTATCGTTGACAATATTTTTTATCCTTTTTACCGCCTCATCTTCGTCCTCTTCCATGGTCTCCATGACCTCGGATATTATATCAGCAGGGATGCCCTTCCGATAAAGCTCATCCTTTACCCGGTATCTGCCGAATTTCCTTATAAGCTCCTCATACAGCCTTTCGGCGTAGCGGCGGTCATCCACGATGCCCTCTGCTCCAAGGGCATCAACGACTGCCTCAGCCACCTTTTCGCCATAGCTTTTGTACAGCTTCTCCTTCAGGCTGCGGGCAGAATAGTCTCTTTCATCAAGGAGGTACAGCGCCCTTTCCCTCGCCCGCCTGCATTCATTTTCAAAGCGCAGCCCCCTCACATCGTCAGGGCTGAGCTCCATATCCTCCGCAAGACTGTGACGGACAACAACGCTTTTGTTCAGGTACAGCGGAGCGCTGCGCCTGCCGTTGCTCAGGGTGATGCAAAATGTATCCCCCTTGTAACGCTCTATCTTTTCTATAAACATAATACATCCTTCAAAAGTTCTTTAATGTATATACTAACATATCCGGAGAATAAAATCAAGGCTTAGCTGAAATTTGACAAAACAACACTTTTTCGGCTTGTATACCTTGATTATACATACATTCATATTATATCTTATCTTATATTATATATATCTACATTATGAATGTCTACACATATCCCAAAACTATAATCATGAATTAACACACTCTCGACGAAAACAGCTTAATTTTTATGTTAAATTCTGATTCTTGCTTTAGCCTTTTGTTAGCTTTTATTTTATGTGTTATTTCTTAATTTTGCAAATTCATTATCCCGTTTCTGCTTATCCCTGCCGACGGCATCTGCTGCGATTAAATTAACATAAATATCCTCGCTTAATTTAAGCGGGCGTTGAGATCTTATTTTGCCTTTTTCGATCCGGCTGTCATAATACTAATTCTTCCTCGATGTATAACAATCTCCAAGCCTCAAATCCCTTATATTCAAGCATTTGCGGCTTGTTTCTTGTCTATACATCGGTCAGAAATCAGTATAAAAAAGCACAGAGGGAGACCTTTAAAAGAAATTCCCTCTGCGCTTCCGTTTTTCCTTATCTCTTGATCTCTTACTGTGCCTGCTTTTCCATCAGCTTTACAAGCACTGCCTTCTGGGCATGGAGCCTGTTTTCCGCCTCGTCAAAGATCTCAGCCGCATGAGCCTCGAACACCTTCTCGGTGATCTCCTCTCCCCTGTGGGCCGGCAGACAGTGCTGCACCATCACCTCGGGATTGGCTGCCTCAATTATGCTGTCGTCTATGCAGTAGCCCTCAAAAGCCTTTTTGCGTATCTCGGCTTCGCCTTCCTGACCCATGGAAGCCCACACATCAGTAAAGAGCACGTCCGCTCCCGCTGCTGCTTCCACAGGCTTGTTTGTGATGCTGAAGCTGTCGCCGTATCCCTTTGCAAATGCAAGTACATCCGGATGGGGACGGTAATCGTCGGGGCAGGCTATGCTGACCTTCATTCCTACGGTGAGGCCTCCCACTATAAGGGAATTTGCCATGTTGTTGCCGTCGCCGATATATGCCATTTTAAGGCCATCGAACTGTCCCTTGTACTCCCTTACGGTCATAAGATCGGCAAGCACCTGACAGGGGTGGCAGTAATCCGTAAGGCCGTTTATTATGGGGATGCTGCCGTAGGACGCCAGATCCTCCACTTCCTTCTGCTCAAAGGTGCGGATCATGATGCCGTCAAGGTAGCGGGACAGCACCCTTGCAGTGTCCTGCACCGGCTCTCCCCTGCCTATCTGAAGGTCACGGGAGGAAAGGAAGAGAGCATTTCCTCCAAGCTGGTACATACCTGTCTCAAAGGAGACCCTTGTGCGGGTAGAGGATTTCTGGAAGATCATTCCGAGAGTCTGCCCCGCAAGGCGGTGGTGGGTTATGCCGTGAGCCCTTTCGTATTTCAGCTGATCGGCAAGGTTGAGTATATTTGTGATGTCTTCCCGTGAAAGGTCGGACATTTTAAGAAGATGCTTTTTCATTTACTTTTCCTCCAGAATATCTATGAGAATGCCGATCCCCTTTTCTATCTCCTCATCGCTTATGGTAAGGGGCGGCAGAAGGCGTACCTTGTTTTTGGCGGTGAGCAGGAGGAGCCCCCTCTTTGCGGCTTCCTCCAGAACGGCATGGGCATCCTTCGTCTTCAGCCTTATACCCAGCATAAGGCCTATGCCGTCCACGCCTTCCACCTCGGAGCATCCGAGGAGCTTTGAGACTATGCTGTAGCCCTTCTGCTGAACAGACGCAAGAAAGCCCTTGGCTGTAACGGTATCGAGAACAGCAGCTGCCGCAGCGCAGCATATGGGGTTGCCGCCGAAGGTGGAACCGTGAGTGCCGGGAGTGAGCACCTCAAAGCACTTTTCCCCCGCAAGGCACGCTCCCATGGGAAGACCGCCCGCTATACCCTTTGCAAGGGTGGTAACGTCCGGCTTTACGCCGTACTGCTCCGAGCAGAGGAAAGTTCCCGTGCGCCCCACACCGGTCTGCACCTCATCCGCAACAAGGAGGATGTCCTTTTCGGCGCAAAGCTCCGAGAGCCTTTTTGCATAAGCCTTGTCAAGGACATTGACTCCGCCCTCGCCCTGTATGAATTCCACCATAACAGCACAGATGCTCCTGTCCTCCTCCAGCAGCTTTTCAAGAGCGGCGATATCCCCCGAGGGAGTGTGCACAAAGCCGGGAGTAAAGGGGAAGAAATAGTTGTGGAAGCAGTCCTGTCCCGTAGCCGAAAGGGTGGTAATGGTACGGCCGTGGAAAGAGTTTTCCAGAGTGACTATGGTCCCCCTGCCCTCGCCGTACTTGTCAAAGGAATATTTCCTCGCTATCTTTATGGCACATTCATTTGCCTCGGCTCCCGAATTGCAGAAAAAGACACTTTTGTAGCCCGTCAGGGATGTGAGCCTTGCGGCATAGTCTGCCTGTACGGATGTGTAGAAATAGTTTGACGTGTGCTGTATCTTCCTTGCCTGGGCACATACAGCATCAGCCCAGTTCTCGTTGCAGTAGCCGAGTGAATTGGTGCCTATGCCGCTGCCGAAGTCGATGTAGGTCTTGCCGTCCTCGTCGGAGGCGGTGCGCCCGCTGCCGCTGTCAAGGACTATGGGCAGACGCCCGTAGGTGTGCATGACCGCACTGTTGAATTTATCTATGGTATTTGACATTTTGAAAAGACCCCTTTTTGAGAAGCAGCATATAATATATATGGTGCCTCAGCCTTGCTTATATTATTACAGTTGTATGAGCCCGTTCCCTGTCGCTGCAGGCCGTGCCTGCCCCCTACCAGAGGCTCTTGTCTTCGGTGCCGATGAGCCTTTTCTCGCTGTTGTATTCGTCGGCAAAATAAGTCCTGCCGTAGGGCGTAAGATCAAGGGTGCCCGTTATAAGGGCAGATCTGCAAAGATCCTCCGCCTGCGGACGGCTGAGAAAATTGTTCATAAGCTCCGTGGAACCGCATCTTATCAGGAATACTCCGAAACGCTCGTCAAATCCCGCACTTTCTGCTTCACACACAAAAAGAGTGCTGCGGCTCGTGTTTATAAGTACCCTCATACTGTCCCCTCCGAATGATAACAGTTCATTTGAAAAAAGTAATTTTTATTCTATCACAAAGATGTGGTGTTGTCAAGGGTTTTAGAAAATTTTTGTATAATTATTCAGAAAATATCCTATATTTGGGATATTTATGTATAATACCACATTTTCTTGACAACAGGGAAAAAATATGGTAAAATCAGACTGAGTATGTTTGTACTTTCCGTATGAAGGGAATGATACTCATTGGCAAAGTTTGAAGCCGGCATGGAATCCATGGTGGATACCTATATATTTGAAACCACCTCTCTTCTTGAACAGCTCGACCAGATACTCATAAAGACCGAAAGCGAAAGCACCTTCGGAGAAGAGGAGATAAACGAGATATTCCGCATAATGCACACCATCAAGGGCTCCTCTGCCATGATGGGTCTTGAAAATATGTCTCACCTTGCCCATGCGGTGGAGGATATGTTCTATATCATAAGAGAGGACAAGCCCGTTATCCACGATACGGGAAGGCTCTACGACCTTGTTTTCACTGCATCCGACCTTCTCAAAGCGGAAATAGACATAGTTCAGGACGACGACACTCCTCCTACGGATTTTTCCGCCCATATGCGTGCCATAAGAGAATATGCGGCTGTGCTGAAGGGCGTGAACTCCGCCCCTGCTGCTTCGGAGGAGAAGTCCGCCGACAGGAAGACTGACCCCAACGAGCTTGTGGAGGTAAGCATCTGCGGCGGCAACTCCTACACCACCCATGTGGTGTTTGAGGAAGGCACCGCAATGGTGAACCTGCGTGCCCTCGTGGTGGTGAACAGCATAAGAGAAAAGTGTGATAAGCTGGGCTTTGAGCCTGAGGATATAGAAAACGACCCCAAAAGTGCGGATATCATCGCACGGGACGGCTTTACCATCTGCTTTACGCCTATTGCGGGCGTGTCGGCGGATGAGGTGACGGATATCATCAGGAACGCCACCTTTGTAAAGGAAGCAAAGACAAGCTACACCGGAGCACTCAAAAAGGTGCGTTCCGGAGACCTTACCCATGTAAGGGTGATGTTTGAACCGGACTGCAAGATGGAAAACCTTCGTGCAATGATGGTCATCAACAACATAAAAGAGGACTGCGAGCTCCTCACCTATTTCCCGAAGGATATAGAAAACGACCAGGAAACGGCGCAGCTGATAAAAACAGACGGCTTTTTCATAGCATTCAAGGCATCTATCCCGGATGAGGAGATATTCCGCATAATCGGAGAGACACCCAGTGTCCGCAGCATCGATGAGGTGACACCTGAGCACAAGGACAGCGAAAAGCCCTCCAAGGTCTCCGAAGGCGAAAAGGACCGGCAGGTGCAGGACTCCACCGGGGGCGGTGACATAAAGGCGGTCTCCGATCAGGTGAAGGCTGCAAAGAAAACGAGCCACACGGAAAAGAAGCAGTCCCTCATCAGCGTGAACCTTTCAAAGCTGGATCAGCTGCTGAACATGGTGGGAGAGATAGTCATAGCCGAAGCTATGGTGACCTCCAACCCCGACCTGAAGGGGCTGAAGCTGGATAATTTCCAGAAGGCTGCAAGACAGCTGAGAAAGCTCAATTCGGAAATGCAGGATATAGTAATGAGCATCAGGATGGTGCCTATATCGGGTGCGTTCAACAAAATGACGAGAATAGTCCGTGATATGAAGGTCAAGCTGAGCAAGGATGTGGAGCTGGTCTTTGAGGGTGCGGATACGGAAGTGGACAAATCCATCATAGACAGTCTCAACGACCCGCTCATGCACATGGTGAGGAACTCCATGGATCACGGCATAGAGGACACGCCCGCAGAACGGACGGCTGCCGGAAAGCCGCCCAAGGGAAAGATAACCCTTTCCGCCTACTCCTCCTCCGGAGAAGTGGTGATAATAGTGGCGGACGATGGCAGGGGCATGGATCCCAGAAGGCTTCTCGACAAGGCGGAGAAAAACGGTCTGCTCACAAAGCCCAGAGCGGAATATACCGACAAGGAAGCCTTCAGCCTCATAATGCTCCCGGGCTTTTCCACCAACGAAACCGTTACGGAGTATTCCGGCAGGGGCGTGGGCATGGATGTGGTAAAGCAGAACATAGAAAAGCTGGGCGGCACCGTCTCGGTGGATTCAAAGCCCGGCACAGGCACATCCTTTATAATAAAGATACCCCTTTCCCTGTCCATCGTGGACGGTATGGAGGTCTCTGTGGGGAAGTCCATCTTCACCATACCCATAAACTATATAAAGGAATCCTTCAAGCTCAAGCCCAATCAGCTCCTGACCGATACGGACGGTCACGATATGATAATGATAAGGGGAGAGTGCTACCCGCTTATCAGGCTGTATGAGCTTTACGACCTGGAGGGGGCGCAGGAGGATCTCTACGAGGGCATAATCATACTTGCGGAAGCCGACGGGAAAAGTGCCTGCCTTCTGGCAGACGGGCTCATAGGCGAGCAGCAGGTAGTTATAAAGCCCTTTTCTCCACTGCTCAACAATTTCGGTGTCAAGCAGAACGGTATGTCGGGCTGCTCCATACTGGGTGACGGCTCCATTACCATCATCCTTGATATATCGAATATCATAACAGGTATGTAGGAGGGGCAATATGGCAGTTGAAACTGATATGCAGAGCTTTGCCGCCTCCGGCGGAGAGGTGCTGACCTTTACCATAGACGGTGCGGTATACGGCATAGAGATAAAGTATATAAACGAGATAATAAGCTACGAGAATATAACCGTAGTTCCCAAGGTGCCCCAGTATATAAAGGGCGTCATCAACATAAGAGGGCAGATAGTGCCCATAATCAGCGTAAGGAAGCGTTTCGGCAAGGAGGAGATCCCCCCGGACGAACGCACTTGCATCATAGTCCTTGAATTTGACGGGGCAAATCAGGTGGGTATCATAGTGGACAGAGTGCGTGAGGTGGTAACGGCAAAGCCCGAAAACATCTGCGCCACTCCTCAGCACAAAAATGTGAATGCTACCCATTATATAAAATATATCATAGAGGATGAAAGCGGGATAAAGCTGCTCCTGAACTGCGAAAAGCTGGTACTGGAGCTCGATACTCCCGTTCACGGGTGAGGATGGCTATGCAGTTAGAGGATCTACTCAAACAGGTAACGGACAGATTCAATTTTGACGACACTCCAAAGCAGCCGCCATTCAAGTGCCCCCGCTGCTCCGAGAGCACCGACACCAAGACCCTGTCGGACAATATGTGGGTCTGCCCAAAATGCGGCTATCATTCCCGCATAAGTGCTTTTGACAGGATAAAAATGACCGCCGATGAGGGGAGCTTTACGGAAACGGACAAGGGTCTTTCCTCCCTCAACCCCATAGACTTCCCCGGATACGAGGAAAAAATAAGCGAGATGCAGGAAAAGACAGGCCTTACAGAGGCTGTCATCACCGGCATATGCACCATACACAACGAAAAATGTGTGATAGGTGTCATGGATTCGCATTTTATGATGGCATCCATGGGAAGCGTGGTCGGCGAAAAGATCACAAGAGCCTTTGAGCTGGCACAGCGGGAAAAGCTGCCCCTTGTGCTGTTCACAGCATCAGGCGGCGCCCGGATGCAGGAGGGGCTCGTTTCCCTTATGCAGATGGCAAAGACCTCCGGTGCGGCAGCAAGGCTCTCACAAAGCGGAGGGCTTTACATCACCGTTCTCACCGACCCCACCACAGGCGGTGTCACCGCATCCTTTGCTTCCCTGGGCGATGTGATAATCGCAGAGCCCAAAGCGCTTATAGGCTTTGCGGGGCGCAGGGTCATAGAAGGCACCATCAAGCAGCGCCTCCCGGAGGATTTCCAGTCTGCGGAATTCATGCTGGAAAACGGCTTTGTGGATATGATAGTTGACAGAAAGAATATGCGCCGCACTATCTCACATCTCATAAGGCTCCACAGACCAAACGGCGAAAGAACGGTACCGGAAGCGCCCGCAAAATGATATTTTTCCTTAAAGGTGATCGGAACAGATATGGATGATCTTATATTAACCCCCTTTGACAGACTGAGTATAGTCCGCCACAAGAACCGCCCCACCATCAAAGACTACCTCCCCCTTATCTTCACGGATTTCTTTGAGATGCACGGAGACCGCTACCACGGGGACGACAGAGCCATTCTCGGCGGCATATGCCGCTTTGACGGCAAGCCCGTTACAGTCATCGCAGAGGTAAAGGGCAGAGATGTGTTTGAAAACAAGGAAGTAAACTTTGCCATGCCGCACCCGGACGGCTACAGAAAGGCACTGAGACTGGCAAAGCAGGCGGAGAAATTCTCAAGACCCGTTATCTGCTTTATAGACACTCCCGGCGCTTACTGCGGAGTGGGAGCGGAGAAGAGAGGTCAGGGCGAAGCCATTGCCCGGAACCTTTACGAGTTTATGACCCTGCGCACTCCCGTAGTTTCGGTGGTGCTGGGAGAGGGCGGCAGCGGCGGCGCACTTGCGCTGGGCGTCTGCGATGAGCTTGCGATGCTCGAAAACGCAGTTTACTCCGTGATATCGCCGAGAGGCTTCGCCTCCCTTCTCTGGAAGGATGCCTCCCGTGAGGAGGAAGCCTGCAACATAATGCGCATCACCGCAGAGGATGCAGTCTCTCTGGGAGTGGCAGACCATATCATAGCGGAGCCGGCAGGCGGCGCTCATAATGATATGGAAACAACTGCGGAAAATATCTCAAAAACTTTGTGTAAAATGCTGAAATCTAATTCACAAAAAAATATTGACGATTTGCTGAACTCACGATATAATAAATTCAGGCGTATCGGCGAGTTTTCGGAAATAACGCCGTCATGATAGTTTTTGGAGGAAATTAAAATGGTTTTTGATAAGATCAAAGAACTGGTTGTTGATGTGCTCAGCGCAGATCCCGAGGATGTTACCCTCACCACTGACATAGCACAGGATCTGGGTGCGGATTCTCTGGACGTTGTAGACCTTATCCAGGCTATAGAGGAAGAGTTCGGCATAGACATTCCCGATGAGGATGCTCAGAACATCAAGACCGTAGGCGATATCGTTACCTACGTTGAGGAGCATCAGGACTGATACCGTCCGGTAAGCATATTTGAGCGAAAAGAGGCAGGATCTTTCCTGCCTTTCTTTTTTTGCTCCCGCCATGATAAAGGCTCTTTCAGAAAAAGTCTTATACTAATTCTGACCGATGTATAGACAAGAAACAAGCCGCAAATGCTTGGATATAAGGGATTTGAGTCTTGGAGATCGTCTGTATATCGAGGAAGGATTTGTATTAGTTTTTGTTTGGTGCAGGTCATACCTGCTGTTTGCGGCGGGTCATACCCGCCGAATGTGAAAATAATGTGATATTTCACAAAATTTCAAAAAAGGTCTTGACAAGTTGTTTAAAAGGTGTATAATGATATTAGCACTCAAGGAGTGAGAGTGCTAAAAGCAAAATGGACCTTGCAACAGGGTGGTGCAAATGACCGAGGACAGAAAGCTGCGCATACTTGCGGCAGTAGTCGATGAATATATCAGAACGGGAGAGCCTGTAGGCTCAAAGGCTATAGCCTCCATGCCCGGGATGAAGGTCTCCTCCGCCACTGTAAGGAATGACATGGCAGTGCTCGAAAGTTTGGGGTATCTCGAACAGCCCCACACCTCCGCAGGAAGAGTCCCCACCTATCAGGGGCTGAGGCTCTATGTGGAAAAGCTCATGCCGCAGACCCTCCTTTCGGAGGACGACAAGAAAATGCTGGATGAGGTCATCGAAAAGACTGACCCTTCCGAGGATGCTCTTATAGACAGCGCCTCGAGAGTGCTTTCCGAGCTCACCAACTGCACGGCTGTCGCAAATATCTCACCGAAATACACCGTTATCACCAAGATAGACGCCATCCCCACAGGCAGGAGGATGTATGTTCTGCTGATGATAACCTCTTCCGGGAATATACGCAACAAGGTGTGCCGTCTGGAATTTGACCTCAGTCATGAACAGCTTGAATTTTTCACCGAATTCATGACAAGGAACCTGTCGGGCATTTCCGTTGACAGCCTTTCCGATGACATGATAAAGGAGCTGGCGGCTGCCATGGGCGCCTATACCATGAGCCTTTCTCCCCTGCTGGGCGCAGTAAAGGATCTGGCAAGAGCCTTCTCCGGAAACGACGTGAGGATGACAGGCGAAAAGAACCTTCTTTCCCGCAAGGATGTGGATCCGCAGGAAATAATCCGTTTTCTGGAGCAGCGCAACGAGCTTTCTTCTCTTCTGGACGAGAGCTTCGGCGGGCTGAGGGTCATATTCGGCGGAGACAGCATGGTCATAAGCAATTCAAGTATGCTGGTAGCCCCCATAATGAAAGGCGAAAGAGCCGCAGGCTCCCTTTCTCTTATAGGCCCGGTGCGGCTCGACTACAAAAAGGTGATACCTTATCTTGAGTACCTTACGGAAAAGATAAGCAAGGTACTTACAGAGAATAACGAGGAGTACAGACTGATAACCGTTGATAACAATGATGAACAGGTTCCGGCTCTTACAGAACAGGAGGATCAAAGTTGACCGAAAATACTGAAAATACGGCAAAAAAAGCCGATACGGAAGAAGAAAACGCAGTACAGACAGAAGCCCCGGAGACTGAGGAGCAGGCTGAAAAGGATACATCGGCAGAGACCCCGGAAGAAGGCACGGCTGAAGCCGTGAACACCCCGGAGGCGGCAGAGGAAAAGCCCGATGAGGTGGCAGTGCTCACCGAAAAGGCAGCAGCTCTCGAAAAGCAGCTTGCGGACGAAAAGGAGCGCTATCTCAGGCTTGATGCGGAATACTACAATTTCAGGCAGAGAAGTGTGAAGGAAAAGTCCGAAGCCTATGAGAGCGCTTCCGCAGATGCCGCAAAGGAGATCCTTTCCGTCATAGACAATTTCGAGAGGGCTTCTCAGGCGGAATGTTCCGACGAAAACTTCAAAAAGGGCATCGACATGATATTCAAACAGTATCTGGGAGTGCTTGACAAGCTGGGCATAAAGGAGATAGAGGCTGAGGGAAAGACCTTCGACCCCAATTTCCACAATGCGGTACAGAGCACGGAAAATGAGGAGCTGGGTGAAAACACCGTGGCACAGGTCCTGCAAAAGGGATATGTGACGGGCTCCGGAAAGGTGCTCCGCCCGGCAATGGTGATAGTGGCAAACCCGTAAATAAACCGAAAGGATGATATATATGAGCAAGATAATAGGAATAGACCTTGGTACGACCAATTCATGCGTAGCAGTTATGGAAGGCGGCAGCGCCGTAGTTATCGCAAATTCCGAGGGTGCAAGAACGACTCCCTCCGTTGTGGGCTTCACAAAGACAGGTGAAAGACTGGTAGGTCAGGTTGCAAAGCGTCAGGCAGTTACCAACGCAGACCGCACCATTTCCTCCATAAAGAGGCATATGGGCAGCGACTACAAGGTAGAGATCGACGGCAAGAAGTACACTCCTCAGGAGATCTCCGCCATGATCCTCCAGAAGCTGAAGGCAGATGCCGAGAGCTATCTGGGCGAGCCCGTTACGGAGGCTGTCATCACAGTTCCCGCATACTTCACTGATGCACAGAGACAGGCTACAAAGGATGCAGGTCAGATAGCAGGCCTCAATGTAAAGAGAATAATCAATGAGCCTACTGCCGCAGCTCTTTCCTACGGCATCGACAAGGAACAGGATCAGACCGTTATGGTATACGACCTGGGCGGCGGTACCTTCGATGTATCCATCATCGAAATGGGTGACGGCGTGCAGGAGGTAAAGGCTACCGCCGGCAACAACCACCTGGGCGGCGATGACTTCGACCAGAGGATAATCAACTGGATGATCTCCGAGTTCAAGGCATCCGACGGTGTGGATCTCTCCGGCGACAAGATGGCTATGCAGAGACTCAAGGAGGCAGCAGAAAAGGCTACGATCTATCTTGCCTCCACTCCCACATCCTCCATCAACCTGCCCTACATCACTGCTGATGCAACAGGCCCCAAGCACATGGAGCTCACCCTCACAAAGGCTAAGTTCGATGAGCTGACAGCCGATCTGGTAGAGTCCACGATGGGTCCCGTAAGGCAGGCACTTTCCGATGCGGATCTTTCTCCCGCCGACATCAACAAGGTGCTCATGGTGGGCGGTTCCTCCAGAATACCTGCCGTGCAGGAAGCTGTAAAGAAGTACATGGGCAAGGATCCCTTCAAGGGCATCAACCCCGATGAGTGCGTTGCTCTCGGCGCTGCGCTCCAGGGCGGTGTGTTCACGGGCGATGTTACCGGAATGGTCCTCCGTGACGTAACTCCTCTGTCCCTCGGCATAGAAACAGCAGGCGGCGTATGCACCAAGATGATCGAGAGAAACAAGGCTATACCCATAAAGCATTCTCAGGTGTTCTCCACCTATGCGGACAACCAGACCGCCGTTGATATCAACGTTTTACAGGGTGAAAGAGAATTTGCAAAGGACAACAAGCAACTCGGAATGTTCCGTCTTGACGGCATTGCTCCCGCTCCCAGAGGTGTTCCTCAGATAGAAGTCACCTTCGATATCGACTCCAACGGTATAGTTCATGTATCCGCAAAGGATCTGGGCACTGGCAAGGAGCAGAACATCACTATCCAGTCCTCCACCAATATGTCCAAGGAGGATATAGACAAGGCAGTCAAGGAAGCAGAAAGGTTTGCGGAAGAGGACAAGAAGCGCAAGGAAGAGGTAGATATCAAGAATCAGGCTGAATCCCTGGTATTCCAGTCCGAAAAGGCTATAAAGGACTTCGGCGACAAGGTATCCGAGTCTGACAAGGCTCCTATCCAGGCTAAGATAGACGAGCTGAAGAAGGCTATAGAGAGCGGCGTTACTGCTGATATGAAGGCTAAGACCGACGAGCTCCAGCAGGCAGTTTACGAGCTGTCCTCCAAGGTATACCAGCAGTCGGCTCCTCAGGGCGATCCCAGCGGGGCAGCGGGCGCCGGCTTTGATCCCAACGCAGGCACCGGCGGGAACAGCAGTGATAACGGCGGCAATGACGGCTTTGTAGACGCCGATTACACCGAGGTCAAGTAATTTAATTTCATCATGATACGATAAGCGAACAGTTATGCTGTCCGCTTATCGTACAGAGGTTTAAAATGGCAGAAAAAAGAGATTTTTACGAGGTACTGGGTATCTCAAAGGGCGCATCCGAGGATGAGATCAAAAAAGCCTACCGTGCCTGCGTAAAGAAATACCACCCCGACCTGCATCCCGACGACAAGGAATGTGAGGAAAAGATGAAGGAGGTCAACGAGGCCTACGAGATCCTTTCCGATCCCGACAAAAAGAGTAAGTATGACCAGTTCGGTCACGCAGGGGTGGATCCGTCCTACGGCGGTGCGGGCGGATTTTCCGGCGGCATAAACCCGGACGATCTGGGAGACATATTCAATTCCTTCTTCGGCGGCTCCGGCTTTGGAGGAGGCTTCTCCTCCAGAAGCAATCCGAATGCCCCCAGAAGAGGGCAGGATATACAGACGGAGGTCACCATCACCTTCATGGAAGCCTGCAAGGGCAAGAGCATGGATCTTAAGATAAACCGTGCGGAGCAGTGTCCCGACTGCGGCGGCAGCGGAGCGGCTCCCGGCACATCTCCCTCTGCTTGTCCCGAGTGCGGCGGAAGCGGATATACCACCACCATGTCACGATCCCTTTTCGGTATGGTAAGCTCTCAGAGACCCTGCCCACGCTGCGGCGGAAGGGGCAAGGTAGTATCCTCTCCCTGTTCCAAATGCCGGGGCAGCGGGCGTATCACCACCCCCAGAACTGTCACCGTCAATATACCTGCGGGCATAGACAACGGTCAGACTCTCCAGATCAGAGGTCAGGGCAATTCCGGCATGAACGGCGGCGCAAACGGCGATCTTCATGTATACATAAACGTGAAGGAGGATCCCATCTTCGAGCGTGACGGCTACGATATCAACACGGAGATACCCATCACCTATATGCAGGCTGTTCTGGGCGATGAGATAGTAGTTCCCTGCATAGACGGCAAGGTGCGCTACAACATCCCCGAGGGAACACAGTCCGGAACACGTTTCAGGCTCAAAGGCAAGGGCGTGCAGAAGATACACCGCAGCGACAGGGGCGATCAGTATGTGACCGTCATCGTAGAGGTGCCAAAGGGGCTCAACAAGAAGCAGAAGGATCTGCTGAAGCAGTTTGAGAGCAGTCTGGGTGAAAGCAACTACAAGAGCCGCAAGAGCTTTTTTGATAAGATGAAGGATCTCCTCAACAAGGATATCAGTCAGTAAAGCAATAACACCGCAGGGTCTTAAAGGCTCTGCGGTGTTCTGTTCATTGAGCTGTCACCGTCTCCATCCGCACCGTTCAGGTACATCCATATAGTGTCATCCTATCCTGTTTCATCGTGAGGATCTGCCGTGTACTGCATTAGTGTCGTACCGATTGAAATTTTGCTTGAAATCTCTTGCAAAATCCTTTGTGATGTGTTATAATCATATGGAATGTGTTTTTGAAAAATACCTAAAAAGGAGCGGATAATATGGAGCTTGATATGGTCAGGTACTTATCCAAGCTTGCAAAACTCGATTTCACCGACGAAGAGCTTGCCCGCAAAGCAGAGGATATGACAAGTATCATCGAGATCATGGATACCATCAAGGATATCGACATCACCTACGATCCTTACAAGGATAACCACAATATCTATCTGGAGGATCTGCGTGCGGATGAGGCTATGCCCTCTCTTCCCACAGACAAGCTGCTGCAGAATGCGGTAAATCAGGACGGGTGCTTTGTTGTGCCCAAGGTAGTAGAATAAGGGGGAAGGGCAATGGTCTCAATGACGATAAAGGAAATGCGCCGCAGCCTTGACAGCGGCGAGATAGGTGCAGCGGAGCTTACAAAGAGCTACCTTGACAGGATAGAGAAGGTGGACCCTCAGCTTGAAAGCTATATCACCGTCACAGCCGAAAAGGCTCTTGCGGAGGCAGCGGCTGCGCAAAAGCGCATAGACAGCGGCGACACTACTCCCCTCACGGGCATACCCCTTGCAATAAAGGACAACATATGCACAGAAGGCGTCCGCACCACGGCAGCATCAAGGATGCTCGAAAACTTCGTGCCCCCCTACAATGCCACCGTTATGGAGCGCCTCGACAGCGCAGGTGCGGTAATGCTGGGAAAGGTCTCCATGGATGAATTTGCCATGGGCGGCTCCACCCAGACCTCCGCTTTCAAGAAAACCAAGAACCCCTATGACCTTTCAAGAGTTCCCGGCGGTTCCTCCGGCGGTTCTGCCGCAGCAGTGGGTGCGGATCTCTGTGCCGCTGCTCTGGGCTCGGACACGGGCGGCTCCATAAGACAGCCTGCCTCCTTCTGCGGAGTTACGGGTCTAAAGCCCACCTACGGCAGAGTTTCAAGATACGGTCTCATCGCCTTTGCAAGCTCCCTCGACCAGATAGGTCCCATAGCCAGAAGTGCGGAAGACTGCGGTCTCATACTCAATGCCATTGCAGGCTACGATTATCATGACGGCACTGTTTCAAGGCGTGACGTGCCCGATTTCTGCGAAAAGATCGGTATGGATATGAAGGGCGTAAAGATAGGCCTCGTATCCGAATTCTTTGCAGAGGGCGTGGATGATGAGGTAAGAAAAAGCGTTCTTTCCGCAATAGACACCTATAAGTCCATGGGGGCTGAGGTCGTTGAGTGCTCCATGCCTTCCCTCAAATACGCCATCGCATCCTACTACCTCATCGCCTGTGCGGAGGCATCCTCCAACCTTGCCCGCTATGACGGCATAAAGTACGGTCACAGGGCAGATGTGGGCGGCAGCTACAATGACCTTGTGGTCGCATCAAGGAGCGAGGGCTTCGGTGACGAGGTCAAGAGGCGCATACTTCTCGGCAACTATGCCCTTTCCTCCGGCTACTATGATGCCTACTACGGAAAGGCAATGGGTCTCAAACAGAAGATAAGAGAGGAATATGCCGACATATTCGGCAAGTGCGACCTTATCATCACACCTACGGCGCCCACAGTGGCTTACGGCACCAACGAGAATATAGCCGACCCCAAGAAGATGTATCAGGCAGATTTCTGCACCGTTACGGTAAACATCGCATCACTCCCTGCGATCTCCACCACCTGCGGCTACGATGCCCAGGGAATGCCCATCGGTATGTCCATAGTGGGCAGGATGTGGGACGAGGCAAGCGTGATAGCTGCCGCAGATGCCTTTGAGCATAACTTCGACCGCATAAAGGCAAAAATATAAGGAGGCAGTATCATGTCAGTTTCTGATTATATCCCTGTTATCGGTCTTGAAATACATTCCGAACTGCTTACAAATTCCAAGGTGTTCTGCACCTGTTCCGCTGAATTCGGCGGCGAAAAGAATACCCGCTGCTGCCCCGTGTGCTCCGGTCTCCCCGGCACACTTCCCATAATCAACCGCACAGCCGTTGAATATGCCATAAAGGCGGGCTATGCTCTCGGCTGCGAGATAAGCAAATTCTCCGTGTGGGACAGAAAGAACTACTTCTACCCCGACCTTCCCAAGGCATACCAGATATCCGAGCTTTATCACCCTATCTGCCTTGAGGGCGCAGTGCCCATAGAATACGAGGAGAACGGGGAGAAGAAGCAGAAGACTATCCGTATAAACCACATCCACCTTGAAGAGGATGCGGGCAAGCTGGTACATGACGACCTGAACGGCGTTTCCCTCTGCGACTACAACCGCTGCGGCGTGCCCCTGGTGGAGATAGTGACAGAGCCCGATATGCGCTCCCCCGAGGAGGCAAGGACACTGGTGGAGACCATTGCCCTGCTGCTCCAGTATGCGGGCGTTTCAGACTGCAAAATGGAAGAGGGCTCTATCAGAGCGGATGTAAACATCTCCCTCATGCCCAAGGGCGCCACCGAATTTGGTACCAGAGCGGAGATCAAGAATGTAAACTCCCTCAAATCCATCTACCGCACCATAGAGTATGAGATAAAGCGTCAGGCTCAGATACTTGACAGGGGCGGCAAGGTGATACAGGAAACAAGGCGCTTTGATGCCAACAAGGGCGAGACCAAGTCCATGCGTACCAAAGAGGATGCACACGACTACAAGTACTTCCCCGACCCCGATATCCTGCAGGTGAACCTGCGTGACGAGGATCTGGAAAGAATAAAGTCCTCTCTCCCGGAAATGCCCCGTGAAAGAACAGCAAAGTACATCGCAATGGGCATACCCGAAAAAGAGGCTAAGGTGATAGTTTCCACAAAGCTCATCTCCGATTTCTTTGAAGAGGCTCTCACAGTTTACGATTCTCCCAAGTCCCTTGTTAATTTCATCAACGGTGAGATAATGAGGCGTATCAACTTAGGTGAGATAGACATAGAAAAGCCCGCCTTCACCGCAAAGGAAGTGGCAAGGCTGGTGGAGATGTCCGACACCGAAAAGGTATCAAAGAACGATGCCAAGACTATCTTCCGTGAAATGGCTGAAAAGGGCGGCGATCCCGAGGAGATCGCAAAGCGTGAGGGAATGCTCATCGTAAGCGATGTTTCCAAGGTGACCGGAGTCATAGATGAGGTCATAGCCGCCAACGAAAAGGCCGTGAACCAGTACAAGAGCGGCGACAAGAAGGTATTCGGTTTCCTGATGGGTCAGTGCTCCAAGCAGCTCAGAGGCGCAGCCACACCCAAGGTGATAAAGGAAGAGCTGGAAAAGAAACTGGAATCTCTTTGCTGATTTTCACAGAAGGTGATCTTTTATGGATGATAGCACGCAGAATATTGCGGTGCTCCTTGAGAGCAGGATGGGCGAGATGTCCAAGGGGCACCGCAAGATAGCAAGGTATATCATTGACCATTACGACAAAGCCGCATTTATGACTGCCTCAAAGCTGGGCACCGAGGTGGGCATCAGCGAATCCACCGTGGTGCGCTTTGCCACGGAGCTGGGTTTTGAGGGCTACCCGGAGATGCAGAAGGCTCTCAAAGGCTACACCAGCAGCAGGATGACATCTATCCAGCGCATGGATGTTATGAACACCCAGCTGACAGGCGAGGATGTGCTCTCCAAGACCCTGAATTTTGATATAGACCAGATCAGAAAGACCCTTGAAGAGATCGACAGGGAGGAGTTTGAAAGGACGGTAGAGGAGCTGTCAAATGCACGCAGCATCTATGTTATAGGTGCACGCAGCGCTGCCGTACTTGCCAGGTATATCGTCTTTTATTTCAACATAATGGTGGATAACTGCAAGATAGTCCATACCACCAGCACCTCCGAAATGTTCGAGCAGATACTTACCATCGGCCCGGGAGATATAATGATAGGCGTTTCCTTCCCCCGCTATTCAAAGCACACCGTGAAGGCGTTCAACTATGCCCACGAAAGGGGCGCCAAGGTAATAGCCATCACCGACAGCAAAGCCTCTCCTCTTGCAAAGTATGCCGACTTCCTTCTCACTGCACACAGCGATATGGCGAGCTTTGCGGATTCCCTTGTGGCTCCCATGAGCCTTATAAATGCACTTATAAGTGCGGTGGGTATGCGCAAGAAGGACTATGTGGAAAATAATTTCAAGACCCTTGAAAAGATATGGGACAAATATGAGGTCTTTGAAAAGACAGACAGCAGGAACGACGACGAGTCGGATATCATACCATAACATTCATAAAAAAACAAGTCCGGGGCTTTCGTACTGCGCTGATACAGCAGTTTTTCGCCATAGTATTTCTGATATGCAGTCAGAAGTACTATGGCGTTTTAATTGACAATGCAGCGATATCGTGCTATAATTACTGACATAAATCAGAATTTATCCCATTGAAAGGAACATAATCATATGAAAAAAGCACTTAAAATAACAGGAAAGATACTGCTCGGAATACTGATAACACTTACGGCGGCAATAATTATACTGCTTGTTGTAAGACTGATCGGCAGGTCTGCCA
>ODAI012007973.1_pt1 | contig 26306 bp, 18 predicted proteins | sample 1539321 | NCBI WGS metagenome assembly ODAI01 (sample SAMN02144231, study PRJEB22623) | gut metagenome | biome: sheep rumen | host: Ovis aries | place: New Zealand
CATCATGCTCATCTCAGCCAAAACCGGCGAGGGCGTGGAGGATCTGCTGAAGACCTGTGAAGACTACGCCGCGGAGTCTCCCTGGTTCTTCCCGGAGGGCATGACCTCCGACCAGCCGGAGCGGCAGGTCATCGCGGAGATCATCCGGGAGAAGATGCTCTGGAACCTGGAGAAGGAGATCCCCCACGGCACCGCCGTGGAGATCACCAAATTCTCCGAGCGGGACAACGGCGTCATCGACGTGGACGCCACCATCTACTGTGAGAAGGCCAGCCATAAGGGGATCATCATCGGCAAGGGCGGCCAGATGCTGAAGAAGATCAGCACCCAGGCCCGGGCCGACTGTGAGCGCTTTATGGGGGCCAAGGTCTATCTCCAAACCTGGATCAAGGTCAAGGAGAACTGGCGGGACAGCGATTTCATGATCCGAAATTTCGGCTATTCGGAGCAATAATCCCCGCATAAGGGGGCCGAAGGGTGCAAAAGCTAAACAAGGCAATCAAATGCGAGGAGGCTTTTGACATGGAGGACCCTGTTATGCTTTGGAAAGCGTTTGAACGCTCCGGCGCGCCGGAGCTGTATCTGCAATACCGGCAGGCTGTGGAGCGCGGTCCTGCCGGGCCGCAAGGGAGTAAGCATGTTTATCAACACCGAAGCCATCGTGCTCCGGGAGCTGGAGCTGGGGGAGGCGGACAAGCTCCTGGACCTGCTCTCTAAGGACAGGGGCCTTCTGACGGTGCGGGCCAGAAATGTGCGCCGGGGCAACTCTCCCATCAAGAGCGCCTGCCAGCTGCTGACCCTCTCGGAGTTTACCCTCAAGGACTACCGGGGCAAGCTCTCGGTCCAGGAGGCCCAGCCCATCGAGCAGTTCCGCCAGCTGCGGGACAACATCGAGCTGCTGGCCCTGGGCTCCTATTTCGCCCAGGCCACCGGGGCCGTGGCCCAGGAGGACGCTCCCAATCCGGAGCTGATATCCCTGCTGTGCAACGCCCTCTACGCCCTGGGGAAGCTGGGCAAGCCCCAGCTGCTGGTGAAGGCCGCCTTCGAGCTGCGGCTGGCCTGCCTGGCGGGCTTCACTCCGGAGCTCTCCGCCTGCGCGGTCTGCGGGGCGGAGGCGCCGGACCGCTTTGATCTCTCCCACGGCAGCCTGTCCTGCGCCGGCTGCCGGGAGGGGGAGAGCGGCATCCGCATGCCTCTGAGCCCCGGAATGCTGCTGGCGATGCGCTATATCGTCTGGTGCGAGCCCAAGCGGCTCTTCTCCTTCCAGCTGGAGCAGGAGAGTCTGCAGGCCCTCAGCTCCGTCACCGAGGGCTACCTCATGACCCAGCTGGAGCACAGCTTCTATACCCTGGACTTCTATAAGTCCCTGTTACATTACGGAGAAACAATATGACAGAACTGTATGAAAAATCCCTGCAAAAGCTGGAGCTGGACCGGGTCCTGGCCATGCTGGCGGAATCCGCCGTCAGCGCCGAGGCCAAGGAGCGCTGTCTGAAGCTTTTGCCCAATTCCGACCGGGAGGACGTGATCGCCCTCCAGAACCAGACCGCCGACGCCTGCCGTCTGATCGACCTGCGCTCCGCTCCGGCCTTCCAGGACGTGCGGGACGTGCGGGCCAGCCTGGACCGGGCGGACCGGGGCGGCAGTCTGAACCCAAGGGAGCTGCTGCAAATCGCCGGCGTGCTGCGCTGCGCCAGAAGCGCCAAGGAATACTACGACGGGGCCTGCGCCAATACCTCTCTGGACTGGATGTTCGCGGCCCTGACCCCCAACCGCTACCTGGAGGAGCGCATCTCCGGGGCCATCCTCTCCGAGGATGAGATCGCCGACGCCGCCAGCCCGGAGCTGGCGGACATTCGCCGCCACATGCGGATCCAGAGCGCGAAAATCAAGGAGAGCCTGCAAAAGCTGATCTCTTCACCCTCCTACTCCAAGTTCCTGCGGGATCCCATCATCACCCTGCGGCAGGACCGCTACGTGGTGCCCGTCAAGGCGGAGTTCAAAAACGAGATCCCGGGTCTGATCCACGACGTCAGCTCCTCCGGCTCCACCTTCTTTGTGGAGCCCATGTCCTCCGTCAACGCCAACAACGCCCTGCGGGAGCTGCTGCTGCGGGAGCAGAAGGAGATCGAGCGCATCCTGGCGGAGCTCTCCGCCGAGGCAGCCGCCCACAGGGAGACCATTTCCCAGGATTATAGCCTGCTGGTGGAGCTGGACGCCATCTTTGCCCGGGCCAAGTTGGCCTTCCGCATGGACGCCGTCGCGCCGGAGATCCGGGACGACGGCCGGCTGGAGCTGATCCGTGCCCGGCACCCGCTGATCGACAAAAAGCTGGTGGTGCCGGTCTCCGTCCACCTGGGCCGGGACTTCGACACGCTGATCATCACCGGGCCCAACACCGGCGGCAAGACCGTCACCCTGAAAACCATCGGCCTGCTGACCCTCATGGCGGAGTGCGGCCTGCACATCCCCGCCGCCGACGGCAGCTGCGTCTCCGTCTTTGAAAACGTCCTGGCGGACATCGGCGACGAGCAGAGCATCGAGCAGAGCCTTTCCACCTTCTCTGCCCACATGCGGAACATCGTCCAGGTGGTGGACCAGTGCAGCGAGCGCTCTCTGGTGCTCTTCGACGAGCTTGGAGCCGGTACGGATCCCGCCGAGGGCGCGGCCCTGGCCATCTCTCTCATCGAGTTCTGCCGGAGCCGGGGCAGCCGGGTGGCCGCCACCACCCACTACGCCGAGCTGAAGGTCTACGCTATGCGCAGCCCCGGGGTCACCAACGCCGCCTGCGAGTTCGACGTGGAGACCCTGAAGCCCACCTATAAGCTCCTCATCGGCGTGCCCGGCAAGTCCAACGCCTTCGCTATCTCCCGCCGCCTCGGTCTGCCCGAGGAGATCATCAACTCCGCCCGGAGCACCGTGAGCCAGAACGACCTGGACTTTGAAGAGGTGCTGGACCAGCTGGAGCAGCAGCGGCAGCAGATGGAAAACGCCCGCATCGAGGCGGAGCGCCTGCGGCAGGAGACTCTGCGGACCCAGCAGAAGTCCGAGGAGTATTACGCCCAGATCAAGAAGGAGAAGGAAAAGGCCGAGGCCCAGGCCCGGAAGGAGGCCCAGATGATTCTGGACGAGGCCCGCCGCACCGCCAATTCCGTCTATGAGGAGCTCAAGCAGCTTCGCAAGCAGATGAAGGACAGCGCCGACGCCCAGGGGGTCAACGCCCGGCAGGCGGAGCTCCGCCGCCAGCTCAACGAGGCCGAGCGCAAGCTGGCGCCCCAGCAGCCCCAGGTGGAGCGTCCCAAGCCCAGCCGGGCCGTCCGGCCCGGAGACACCGTGGAGCTGCTGAAGCTGGGCACCAAGGCCACGGTGCTGGCCGTCAACAAGGACGGCAGCTGCCAGCTCCAGGCGGGGATCATGAAGATCACCGTGAAGCCCGATGAGATCTATCTGCTGGAAAACGAGCCCACCGAGGTGAAAAAGTACATCGACAAAACCCGCCGGGAGTTCAAGAACAGCGCCCAGTCCCCGGAGCTGGACCTGCGGGGCATGGACGCCCTGGAGGCCTCCGCGGTGCTGACCAACTTCCTGGACAACGCCTTTATGGCGAATCTGACCCAGGTGCGGATCATCCACGGCAAGGGCACCGGCGTGCTGCGCAAGACCGTCCACGAGGAGCTCAAGCACAACAAACACGTGAAGAAGTTCCGCCTGGGGGTCTACGGCGAGGGCGAGGACGGCGTCACCATTGCCGAGCTGGCATAATCAAAAATAATACCCCGGGTCAATTGCCGCGGCAATTGACCCGGGGATCTCTTTCGTTCTTGCTTTGTCTGCTTCGCGCGGGACGCGGAGCGGCTTATCGCTGGGGAGCAGCCTCGGTGCTCTCGGTGGAGAGCTCCTGCAGCTGCTGCAGCTCCTGCTGCAGCGCCTCCATGCTGGCCTGGTCCTGGGGCATGTTCAGAATGATGCCGATGGCCCCCAGGTAGGGACTTTCCGCGTACTTGGCAAAGATGGAGTCGGGCTTCAGCTCCTTGGCCTTATCCCGCAGCCCGGCCATGCCGGCGATGGTGGTAAAGGTCAGGATCACGGCGATGATGACGCACAGCACGCCCACAACAATGGCGCCCATGCCCTTGCCGCCCTTCTTCCGGGTCTTGATGCCCAGAATCAGGCCGATCACGCCCAGCAGCACGGCGATGCCGCCGCCGATGACGCCAGTGGCAAAGGTGAGGAGAATGGCCGCGGCAATGCCCAGGAAGCCCAGGACAACACCCAGCACAGGATGACCGATTTTCGCGTTGTTTTCCATGTTTGTACCTCCAATTGTTTCTGTATTATTTAACGTCCTTCCGGTCGAATACCCGCACAGACAGCCAGAGGAAGAGGAGAATCGTCACGGCGGAGACAATCAGCGCCGCCAGGGTATCGGGCTTCGTCTCGGCGTAGAGCTGATCCGGCATATAATCCGACACGAGGAAGTCCTTCTTGGGGAAGAGCCGGTCCAGACCGGCGTCGATGCCCAGATAGATCAGCCCCAGAAGACCCAGGCCGAAGAGCACCGAGAACACCGTGCCCAGGGCCTTGCTCTGCAGGGCGGCGGTGAAGAGCAGCAGAATGGCGCAGAGCCCCTCCAGCAGCAGGAACTTCAGCACGAAAACCCGAAGCCCGTCCCAGAGGGCGGCGTCAAAGACGATCCGCCGGAAGAACACGGTGCCCAGCAGCTCTCCCACGATGCTCACCAGCATGAAGATCAGATTGTGGGGCAGGGAGACCAGAAACTTGGAGAGGACCGTGAGGCCCTTCCGGGGTACCTGCCCGGCGATGTTTTTGATGTAGCCGTGCTCCACGTCGGCGTAGAAGAAGCCGCAGACGGAGATCAGCGCCAGCATGGTGTTCAGGGCGGAGAGGGGCGTGGCCAGCAGCTCCGAAACCCGGAGGCTTCCGGCGGAGTCCGGAACCTCCGTGGCAATCAGCTTCACCAGCAGAGTCATCAGCTCGGCCAGGGGCGTGGAGATCAGGGAGAAGACGAAGGCCAGGATCAGACAGATCCGGAAGCTGGACGCCTTCTGCATCCGATAGAGATCCATACGATAAAGATTAGCCACGGTGCTTGCCTCCTGTCACGCTGAGATAGTAGTCCTCCAGAGAGACGGCGTTCACACTGAGCTCCCGCAGACCGACGCCGGCGTTGACAATGGCGGCGGCCATAACGGGGGTCTCGTCCAGGCGCTCCCGGACGTAGATGCCGTTCTGTTCCCGGCTGACGGCTTCCAGACCGGCGCGGCGAAGGGCCGCCTCCGCGGCGGAATCGTCGTCGGTGCGAATCAGCACGTACTGCTCGCTGCGCCGCAGCAGCTCATCCTCGGTAAACTCGTCCAGCAGCCGCCCCTCGTGGATGATGCCGTAGGCGTCCGCCACCTTGGAGAGCTCGTCGAGAATGTGGCTGGAGATCATGATGGTGATGCCCTTTTCCTTCCGCAGCCGCACCAGGGTTTCCCGGACCTCCACGATGCCCTGGGGATCCAGACCGTTGATGGGCTCGTCCAGGATGATCAGCCTGGGCTCGCCCACCAGAGCCAGGCCGATGCCCAGGCGCTGCCGCATACCCAGGGAATAGGCGCCGGAGGGCTTTTTCCGGTCGGTGGAATCCAGGCCGATGAGCTTCAGAAGCTCCTCCACATAGCCCTGGGGCTTGACGCCCATGGCGATGCACTTGATTTTTAAGTTTTCGTATGCGGAAAGCCTGGGATAGAGGCCGGGGCGCTCGATGAGCACGCCCACGTTCCGCAGCAGCTTGCCCAGCTCCAGCCCGGTTTTCCCGAAGAGGGAGTAGCTGCCCCGGGTGGGGGTGGAAAGGCCGCTGATCATCCGCATGATGGTGGTCTTGCCCGCGCCGTTGCGCCCGATGAGGCCGTAGATCTGACCCTCCCGGATGTGGAGATCCACGTCCACGGCGGCTTCCTTCTGGCCGTAGATCTTGGTGAGCTTGTTGGTTTCCAGGATGTATTCCATACGCTTCCTCCATAAAAAGCGGGTCAGGTCTTTCGACCTGACCCGCTGGCATCAATCATCAGTGGTTTTTCACCAGCTTGCGGGTGGCGAACACAACACCGCAGAGGCCGAAGAGAATCAGCGCGGCATACAGGGGCACGTTGACGCCGGTGCTGGGGGAGACGGGCTTGTCGTCAGAGGGAGGCGGATTGACGCCCTTGTACTTGACGTGGATGGTCAGACTGGACTTGGGCAGAATGGTCCAGCTGTTGCCGTCCTTGGAGACGATCTCGTAGTCACCGGTGATGTCGTAATGATCGAAAATGTAGCCGTCCTTATCCTTCGGGGTGATGACGACGGTGTTGCCGGGCTTGACTACCACAGTGCCGCCATCTTCGGGAATCTCAAAGTCATAGATGATGTGCACCTGGTACTCAGGATCAACAGACTGGCTGTTGCCGGAGAACTCGCCGGCGAAGCAAACCGTTGCCATAGAGCCCAGCAGAAGAACCGTCAGTAAAAGCGCAAGGACCTTTCTCATGATACATTCCTCCTAACAGAATCCATACAGGCCATTCCTGTATATATCAACAGCTGTATTATACCATAAAATTTCGATTTGTAAATAGGAAAGTTCAAAAAAAATACGGGAAAAAAACCGGAGCGGATACAAAATGTTGTGGTCAGATCACCATTTCGTAGGGTCCGACGTCCGCCTGCCGCAGATAGCGGGGCAGATCGTAGGGGGAGTAAATGCCCAGATCCGTCACCACCCCGGAGATCAGGGCGGGAGGCGTAAGGTCAAAGGAGGGATAATAGCCCTTCACCCCCTCCGCCGTGGTGCGGACCCCCATGGCCTGGAGGACAAAATCCGGGTTCCGGGATTCAATGTGAACGGCGCTCTTGTCCGGGTGGCTCTCGTCGGGAATGCCGGAGACGAAGAAGGGAATCCCCATATAGCGCGCGGCAATGGCGATCTGGAGGGTACCGATTTTATTGACCACGTGGCCGTCCAGGCAGATGGCGTCGGCGGCGCAGGTGAATACGTCGATGCCCTCGGTCTGCATGACCCAGGCCGGCATATTGTCAGTGATGACGGTGGTATCGAAGCCCATCTCCCGGCAGACCGTGGCGGTGAGCCTGGCCCCCTGAAAATAGGGCCGGGTCTCGGGGCAGAAGAGCCGCAGCCGCTTGCCCCGGCTGCGGGCCTCCCGGAGCATCATCCCCACAATGGTCTCCCCGAAGCACTGGGTCATGATCTTCCCGTCGTCGGGGAAGAGATCCACCAGATAGGAGGCCATCTGCGCCACCTTGCCGTAGCGCTTGTTGTTGGAGGCCAGCAGATGCTCCATAATGGCCCGGTCCACGGCCCGGCCGCTTTTCAGAGCCTCCTCCGCCGCGGCCAGGCAGCCCCCGGTGATCCGTTCCATCCGGGCCGCGGTGGTGGGTCGGGCGTGGGAGATGGTGTAGGCTGCCTGCCGCAGATAGGCCCGCTGGGCCGCCTCGGGCTGGGTCCGGCATTCCCAGGCGGCCAGGGCCATGCCCGCCGCCGCCGCGGTGAAGGGGCCGCAGCTCTGGGTCACCATGTCGGTGATGGCCTGGGCCACCTCCCGGTGGCTGTGACAGACCACGAAGCGAATCTCCGCTGGATAGATCCGCCGGTCCAGGATGCGGACGGCCCCGTTCTCATACCAGGCCACGTTTTCGTAGCGCAGCAGAAAGGCCAGATCGTGATCCGCCCGCTGCCCGTCCCCGGGCCTCATTCGTAGAGCTCCCGCAGGGCAACCCGGGCCTCCGCCAGGATCCGCTCCGCGTCCAGGGTCTTGTATTCGCCGTTCTCATAGAGAATCTGTCCGTCCACCATGGTCATGCAGACGTCGCTGCCCTGGGCGGAGTAGCAGATCGCCGCGGGGTAGTCCGGGGCCGGGATGAGATGGGGCTTGTCAAAGTCAATGGCGGCCAGATCCGCCTTCATGCCGACCTTCAGCTCCCCGGTGTCGGGACGGCCCTGGAGCCTTGCTCCGTTGACGGTGGCCATTTTCAGCACGTCGGCGGGCTTCACCACGGTGGGATCCCCGGTGTAGCCATTGTGGATCACGGAGGCCAGGTGCATCTCCTCCAGCATGTTCAGATTGTTGTTGGAGGCGGCCCCGTCGGTGCCGATGGTGACGTTGATGCCTCGGTCCAGCATCTGCTGCACCGGGGCGAAGCCGCTGCCGATCTTCATGTTGCTGGAGGGGCAGTGGACGGGGCTGACCCCGTTGGCCCGGAGGATCTCCATGTCCTCCGGGGTGAGCCAGACGCAGTGGGCGGCGGTGGTGCGGTTTCGGAAGGTCCCCAGCTTCTCAAAGAGGGCCGCCGGGGTCATGCCGTATTTCGCCACGCACTCCTCCTGCTCCCGCCGGGTCTCGGAGAGGTGAATGTGCATACCCGCCCCCAGCTCCAGGCAGGCGGCGCTGTAGGCCTCGATGGTCTCGGGGGTGTTGGTGTACTCCGCGTGGATGCACAGATCAATCCTGATCTTCCCGCCGTTGCAGTTGTGGAACTCCTTGAAAAGCGCGATGCCCTCCTGACAGTCCGTGTTTTGCGAGTAGGGAAGATCGGGGCGGCCCTGGGTAGAGCGGCAGAGATTGGCCTTCATGCCGGCCTGGGTCAGCGCCTCGATGGTGACGGCGTTGCGATAATACATATCAGAGAAGGAAGTGACGCCGGAGGCCAGCAGCTCCAGAATCGCCAGCTCGCTGGCGGCCCGGATGCCCCGGTCGGTCCACTTGGCCTCGGTTGGGAAGATATAGTGGAAGAGCCAGTCCTGGAGGCTCAGATCGGAGCCGATGCCCCGCAGAAAGACCATGGGGGCGTGGCAGTGGCAGTTGATGAGACCGGGGATCAGCAGCTTGCCCCGCAGGTTCTTTTCCGCGTCGAAGGCCTCCCGGGGCGCGGTCTCGGAGAGATAACAGATGCGCTCGCCGTCCACTCCCAGGTAGGCGTCCCGCAGCGTGCGCCACAGGCCGTTTTCCAGGGTCAGAACGTCGGCGTGAGAAAGAAGCAGCTTCATAATGGAAATCTCCTTTCCGAAAAGAGCGATGGTTTATTATGGTATTTTATCTATTATAATAGAAGGCGCCCCGTCTGTCAATCCGTCAGATGGGAACTTTCCGCCGCGTCCAGGACGGAGAGCAGCCCGTCCCGCACCCGGAAATGGATTTCATAGCCCCCGAAGCGCATCCCGTAGACCCGCTCCGGGTCGTCGTGATAGGAGGGCCGGGGATCCAGGGCCAGCACCCCGGTCAGCGCCTCCAGCTTTTGCGGCGGAAGCAGAGCCCGCACCGGGTCCGGCAGCTCCACCCGCAGCAGCTTCTCCGGGGCAGCGGGGGCGAAGCCACCCACAGCCTCCGGCACGCAGTCGGCGTAGGGCAGATAGGGCTTGACGTCGTAAACCGGCGTGCCGTCCAGCAGATCCGCCCCGGCGATTTGCAGCACGGTGCCCAGCTCCGGATCCTCCCGCAGCCCCAGCAGCTTCACGCAGGAAAGCCCAATGGCGTTGGGCCGAAAGGGGGAGCGGGTGGCAAAGACCCCCAGACGTGCGTTTCCCCCCAGCCTGGGCGGCCGCACAGTTGGGGACCAGTCCTCCCGCACGGCCTTGGAGAACTGCCAGATCAGCCATAGATGAGAGAAGCCCTCAATGCCCCGCAGGGCGTCGGGATTCCGGTATTCCGGGGCGAAGACCAGCTCCGCCCGCAGGGCCTGTACCAGCCCGCTCTGCCGGGGAATGCCGAACTTCTCCTGGAAATCCGAACGAATCCGGCCGATGACCTTCATTTCATGCAGCTCCGCCATAAGAAGCGCCTCCTTAGCCCCCGCCCCGCGGCAGGACAGTGTTTGATCCTATTTTAGTAGCCGGGAACGAAAAATGCAAGATAAAAAATGAGAGTCAAAGCGCAATCAGACATTTACGAATCACAGGTCAGAAAGAAAAGCCATCCCGATTTCAGAATCGAATCGGAATGGCTTTTTATGTTTTCTGATTCATCAGATAAAAAATAAAAGATAATAGATAATGGAAATCTGATCCATTATCTATTATCTTAACCGCCGCAAGGCGGCGCTATTGGTGCGGGAGATGGGACTTGAACCCACACGTCTATGGTTGGACACAGGCACCTCAAGCCTGCCTGTCTACCTATTCCAGCACTCCCGCAGCTATGCTTTCTGGACGCTGGATTATTATAGCCCCTGAACAGGAAAAAGTCAAGTGTTATTTTTCGATTCCGAAAAATAACACTTGACCCCATTGCGATTGAATAAAGCTTACATAGCCCGGCACCCGGATCTGGCTTCAAAAAAGAGCGCCAGGGTGCCGGGGCCGACGTGGGAGCCGGTGACAGGCTCGTAGCCTACGGTCAGAATATCCTTGGGCGGGTTGTTTCGCCGCAGCAGGGAGCTGAGGTATTCCGCGTCCTCGGGGCAGTCGGCGTGGGCGATGCCCACGGTCTGCTCCTCGGGGTGCACCACATACTCATCATAGCGCTTGGCCAGCTCCTCCAGGGCCTTTTTCCGGCCCCGCAGCTTGGCGAAGGCCACGATGCGCCCCTCCTCGTTGCCCTTGAGCAGGGGCTTGATCTGGAGCAGAGTGCCCACGATGAAGCCCAGGTTGGACAAGCGGCCCCCCTTGCGGAGGTATTTCAGATCGTCCACCGTGAAGATGTTGCACAGCCGATGCCGCAGCTCCATGAGCTTGTCGTAGATGTCGTCCAGGGATAGACCCAGCAGCTTGTCCTTCACGGCCCGCAGCACCAGCAGACCCTCCCCCAGAGAGGCCCCCAGGGTGTCCACCAGGCGGATCTTCCGCTCGGGGAAGTCCTCGTGCAGCTCGTCCGCCGCCAGCTCCGCGCAGTGGAAGGAGCCGCTGATGCCAGAGGACATCCCCACAAAGAGAATGTCCAGGCCCTTTTGCAGGATGGGCCGCATGACCTCGATATAGTGCTGGGGATTGATCTGAGAGGTGGTGATCTCCGCGCCTTCTCGCATGGCCCCGTAGAAGGTCTCCCCGTCAAAGCCGCCTGTATCCAGGCAGGTATGGCGGGCGCCGTTGACAAAGTAGGGGAAGGGGATGACGGTAATATCGTTCTGCTCCGTCAGCTCTGTGGGCAGATTGGCGGAGGTGTCCGTTACAACCTGAAACAAGGCAAATGCCTCCTTGCATCTAATATCGCATATTAGTTTACACCATTCCCCGCATAATGTCAATGAAGAAATCGTAAATTGTGCGAAATGATGGATCAGAGGGCAAAGGCTTTTTTGTACTCCTCGAAATAGCCGCGGAATTCCGGGGACTGCTCGCTCTTGAGCTGGTGTACGTATTTGTGAGTCTCGAAGGCGTCGCTCTCCAGCTCGATCATGGCCACGCCCACGTTGGAGCAGTGGTCGCCCACCCGCTCCATATAGGTCAGCAGATCGTTGAGCACGAAGCCCTGCCGGATGGTGCACTGGCCCTTCTGCAGGCGCTCCACGTGATTCATCTTGACCTCGGCGCTGAGCTGCTCGATGAGGGCCTTCAGAGGCTCGATGCGCAGGGCCAGATCCAGATTGTTCTCCGTGAAGGCCCGGGTGGTGATGTCCGTGATCTCCCGGACCGCCCGGATCACCACCGAGAGCTCGTGCTTGGCGCTGTCGGAGAAGACGATGCCCTTGTCGTGGATCTCCGCGGCGCTCTCGGCGATATTCAGAGCGTGATCGGACAGCCGCTCAAATTCGGAGATGGAGTGCAGGTACTTGGAGACGTCGGCGTTCTGCTGCCGGGTCATCTCCTGGCCGGTGATGCGCACCAGATAGGAGCCCAGGCTGTCCTCGTAGCGGTCGCCGTCGTTTTCCAGCTTCCGCACGTGCTCCAGCCCCGAAGCGCTGTACTTGTCCAGCAGGCCCACAGACTCCTCCAGGGCCTCCCGGGCGCTCTGGGCCATCTCGTTGATGGTCAGACGGCTCTGCTCCACCGCCAGGGCGGGGTGGGCGATGAAGCGCTCCTCCAGCCGAACAAAGAGGGCGTCGGCGGGCTCGGGCTTGCGGGGGATCAGCATGCTGACCAGGGCCTCCAGCATGTCGGTGAAGGGGGCCAGCAGCAGCACCATGGCAAAGCGGAGCACGGTGTTGACCAGGGCGATGGAGAAGGGATTCATCACCTGGTCCAGGAAGCTGAAGCTGAAGATGATGTTGGCCAGATAGAACAGCGCCGCGCAGACCGTGACGCTGACCACCTCCGCCACCAGATAGACCAGGGCGGTGCGCTTGCCGTCCACGCTGGCACCCAGGGCGGAGAGCAGCACCGGGAGGGAGGCGCCGATGGCAATGCCCATCAGCAGGGGCAGGGCGGCGTCAAAGCGCATGGCGCCGGTGACGGACAGGGCCTGCACGATGCCCACGGCCGCGGAGGCGGACTGCAGCACCGCGGTAAAGGCTGCGCCGGCCAGAATGCCCAGCAGGGGGTTGGAGAGGGAGGTCAGCAGGCCGGTGAACCAGGACTGCTTGCCCAGGCCGGAGACGGCTCCGCTCATGGTGCTCATGCCGAACATCAGCACCGCGAAGCCCATGAGGATGTCCCCGATGTGGTGGTTCAGCTGCTTCTTGGTGAATATCCGCAGGATGATGCCCACCACCGCCACGATGCCCGTGAGGGTGGAGGTGGACAGCAGGCTCAGAACGCCGGAGCTGCCCTCGATATAGCTCAGGCTGATGACCCAGCCGGTGATGGAGGTGCCCAGAATGGCGCCCAGGATCACGCTGATGGCCTGCCGGACCTTCATCATGCCGGAGTTGACGAAGCCAACCACCATAACGGAGGTGGCGCAGGAGGACTGGATCACGGCGGTGACGCCGGTACCCAGCAGAACGCCCCGGAGGGGGGTGCTGGAGAGCCGGTAGAGCACCAGCTCCAGCTTGCTGCCCGCCACGCGCTTGAGGCCGTCGCCCATCAGGGTCATACCGAAGAGAAACAGCGCCACGCCGCTGAGCAGAGAAATGATTTCGGAAATGGACATAATTTCACCTCTTTCAGTGAAATAGGGTATCACGCAGAGGTTAAATCTGCCACCCGACTTTTGTTAAATTTTGGTTAAATACAGGATAATTCTCTGTTATTTCCCAATATCTTGTGTTATAATGTAGACCATCACCGAAAAAAGGAGTCAGAATCATGATCTATTTGCTGGAGGATGACGACAGCATCCGCAAGCTTGTGGTATACGCGCTGGAGAGCCAGGGCTACCGGGCGGCGGGCTTCTCGCTTCCCTCCGAATTCTGGGCCGCCATGCAGGAGCGCCTGCCCAAGCTGGTGCTGCTGGACATCATGCTGCCCCAGGAGGACGGGCTTTCCGTGCTGCAAAAGCTCCGGGAGAACGAGGCCACGGCGCGGCTGCCCGTCATCATGCTCACCGCCCGCAACACGGAGTACGACAAGGCCTACGGCCTGGACCGGGGGGCGGACGACTACATCGCCAAGCCCTTCGGGATGATGGAGCTGGTGGCCCGGGTCCGGGCCCTGCTGCGCCGCACGACGGAGCCTTCTCCCCTCCGGGAATACCGGGTGGGGATTCTGAGCCTGGATCCCGGCCGCCACGAGGTTCGGGTGGACGGGGCCCCGGTGCAGCTGACCTATAAGGAATTCATGCTGCTGAAGCTGCTCATGGAGGGGAAGGGCAGCGTCCTGACCCGCTCCGTGCTGATGGACAAGGTCTGGGATCTCAGCGCAGAGCGGGAAAACCGCACCCTGGACGTACACATCCGCACCCTGCGGGCCAAGCTGGGGGCCGCCGGACGCTTTGTCGAGACCGTCCGGGGGGTGGGCTATCGGATCAACGGAGACGCCACATGACGGGAAAAATTTTTCGTTACGCCTTTCTGGTGGGGGTGCTGGCCCTGCTGCTGTGCGCCATGCTGTATTTCGGCCTCCAATACCGCCAGACCCTGGACGAGACCTACGACGCCCTGCGCCAGGAGGCGGTCTACGCCGCCCGGGGCATCTCCCTGGAGGGCAGGCGCTATCTGGAGGGCCTCCCCGTGGAAAAGCGCATCACCTGGATCGACGCCGAGGGAAACGTGCTCTATGACAGCCTCGGCCGGGAGCTGCCCAACCAGGCGGGGCTTCCCGAGGTGGAGGAGGCCAGAGCCCATGGCGCCGGCCAGGCCACCCGCCCCTCCGAGAGCGAGGGCTCGGCAAATCTCTACTACGCCTGTCTGCTGGAGGACGGCACGGTGCTGCGGCTTTCCAGCCCGGTGAGCGCCCTGCGGGAGGCCCTGGTCACCGTGAGCCCGGTGCTCTGGGTCTTTGTCCTGGTGCTGACGGCCTCCGGCGTGCTGGCCTTCCGGGCGGCCAAGCAGATTCTCAAGCCCGTGAACGAGCTGGATCTGGATCACCTGGGGGAGGCCAGGAGCTATCCGGAGCTGACGCCTCTGATCACCCGGCTCCAGGAGCAGCGGCTGACCATCCAGGAGCAGATCGAGGAGCTGCATCAGCGGCAGAAGGAATTCTCCGCTCTGACGGAGAATATGACCGAGGGCTTCCTGCTGCTGGACCGGGAGGGCAGGGTGCTGAGCATCAACGCCGCGGCCCGGCTGCTGCTGCCCCAGGCCGTCATCGGGGAGCGGCTTTCCGAGGACGTGGACCTCACCGCCCGGGAGAGCTCCATCCTGGCCCTGGGGGGAAGCAGGGGAGAGGCGGTCTTTTCCCGGGACGAGCACAGCTGGCAGCTGGTGGCAAGCCCAGTGCGCTCCCGCAGCCGCATCGTGGGCGCGGTTCTGCTGTGGCTGGACGTCACCGAGCGGGAGCAGCGGGAGCGTCTGCGCCAGGAGTTCTCCGCCAACGTGTCCCATGAGCTGAAAACCCCGCTGACCTCCATCTCCGGCTTTGCCGAGCTGATGGCCCAGGGCACCGTGCCCCCGGACAAGGTGGTGGAGTTCTCCGCCGAGATCCAGCGCCAGAGCCAGCGGCTGATCACCCTGGTCCAGGACATCATCCGCCTCTCCAGGCTGGACGAGGGGGGCAGGCTCCCCGAGCCGGAGTCCGTGGACCTGCTGGAGCTGGGAGAGGACGTGCTGGACAGCCTCCGCTCCCTGGCCGAGCAGCAGGGCCTGCGCTTGGAGGCGCAGGGCGAGCGGGTGCGGATCCGGGGCGTGTGGCAGCTGCTCAATGAGATGGTCTATAATCTCTGCGACAACGCCATCAAGTACAACCGCCCCGGGGGCAGCGTGTGTCTGAGCACGGGCCGCCTTGAGGGCAGTCCCTTCCTCCGGGTCAGCGACACCGGCATCGGCATCCCCGAGCAGGAGCAGAGCCGGGTCTTTGAGCGCTTTTACCGGGTGGACAAGAGCCACAGCAAGCAGATCGGCGGCACCGGCCTGGGCCTGTCCATCGTCAAGCACGGGGCCCAGTATCACGGGGCCCGGGTGAGTCTGGAGAGCAAGCCCGGCGTCGGCACCGCCGTCACGCTGATTTTTCCGAATACCGACCCGCAGCCCGCCGAGGCGGACTGATCCGGGTCCCTGGGAGCTCTGGGGCCGTCCCTATTCGGGGCGGCCGCAGAGCTCTGTCAGATAGTCGTGGAACTGCTGGATCTCCCGCAGCTTCAGACTGGACTGGAGGCAGATGAAGTGGAGGCTGATCCAGAGCTCCGGCTCCAGGGGCACCGCCTTCACGTGGAAATACGGCGCGAAGGAGGCCGGGCCCATGGCGATGCCCATGCCGTCGCGCACCAGCTGCATGCTGGTGTCGATGCCGTCTGTGCGGAAGACCCGCTTGACGCTGATGTGGTTCTTCCGCAGCGCGGATTTCATGGAGCGATCCTCCGCCGAGTCCTCCAGGCCGGAGATCATGGTGCAGCCCTGCAGATCCCGGAAGGCCAGGGAAGCGTAGCCCGCCCGGGGATCCGTCTGGCACAGCAGCACGCACTGCCGCTCCCGGATCAGAGGGGCGGCGTAGATCTCCCCGGCGTCGGACTGGGGCTCGCCCCAGGGCAGCCGGTCCAGGGCCAGATCCAGCTCCCCCTTCCGCAGGGCCTCGGCCATATCCCGGCCCGCCTCGGTGACGAAGGTGACCTCGATCTCCGGCTTGGCCCGGAAGTACTCCGCGATCCGGGGGAAGAGATTGTTGGAATAGACCCGGGAGCCCAGTCCCAGCCGCAGCCGCAGGGGCTGGGGCTTTTCTTTTTGCTGCACGGCCTTGCAGAATTCCGTCCAGCGCTCCGCCACGGGGCCGGCCTGCTCGCAGAAGAGCTGCCCCTCGGGGGTGAGCTGCAAGCCGTTGGCCGTCCGGGAGAAGAGGGGATAGCCCAGCTCCTCCTCCAGCCGCCGCAGCTGCTGGGACAGCGCGGACTGGGACAGGTACAGCTTCTGGGCGGCCTGGGAGACGCTGCTGCGGGCCGCAATCTCCAAAACGTATAAAACCTGCTGCATAGTCATAAGCAAAACCTCTTATCTTTGAAATATTGCCCTGAAAATAAGTAAATCTAATACAGCTATTATAAGTTTAATCTTTACAGTTTGCAAGTATTATTTTATAATATTTTTGTTCGTATTAGACAAATACCCGCTTGAATTTCAGAAAGGTGGTCATTTACATTGGATCGACAACTGCTTTCCGGCAATGAAGCCATTGCCAGAGGAGCCTATGAGGCCGGCGTCAAGGTTTGCTCCGCGTACCCCGGGACTCCCAGCACCGAGATCTTCGAGAACCTGCCCAAGTACAAGGACTCCCTGTACTGCGAGTGGGCGCCCAACGAGAAGGTCGCCACGGAGGTCGCCTACGGCGCCAGCATTGCCGGCGTGCGCAGCCTCTGCGCCATGAAGCACGTGGGCGTCAACGTGGCTGCGGACCCCATCTTCACTGCGGCCTACAACGGCGTCAGCGGCGGCTTTGTCATCGTCTCCGCCGACGACCCCAGTATGCACTCCTCTCAGAACGAGCAGGACAACCGCTACTACGCCAAGTCCGCCAAGATCGCCATGGTGGAGCCCTCCGATTCCCAGGAATGCCTGGATTTCATGAAGGCCGCCTATGAGATCTCCGAGCAGTTTGACATGCCCGTGCTCTTCCGCACCACCACCCGCGTGGCCCATTCCAAGAGCATCGTCACCTTCGGTCAGCGGACGGAGCGGGATGTCCCGCCCTACGTCCGCAACACCCGGAAGTACATCTCCGCCCCAGCCAACGCCTACCGCAACCATCCCAAGCTGGAGGAGAATCTGAAGAAGCTGGCGGCCTACGGCTGCACCAGCCCCCTGAACAGGGTGGAGATGGGCGACGGCAAGATCGGCGTCGTCACCGCCTCCATCGCCTACTACTACGCCAAGGACGCCTTCCCCGAGGGCACCTCCTTCCTGAAGCTGGGTCTGACCAACCCCATGCCCATGGATCTGATCCGCGACTTCGCCTCCAAGGTGGAGAAGCTCTACGTCATCGAGGAGCTGGACGGCTTCATGGAGGAGCAGATCAAGGCTGCCGGCATCCCCTGCGTGGGCAAGGAGCTCATCGGCAACATGTATGAGCTCAACCCCCAGATCGTCAAGGAGCGGATCTTCGGTGAGGCGGCCCCCGTCACCGACGTGGGGGTCCAGGCCGTGTCCCGTCCTCCCGCCCTCTGCCCCGGCTGCCCCCACAGAGGCTTCTTCTACACCATGTCCAAGCACAAGGACTTCGTCATCGCCGGCGACATCGGCTGCTACACCCTGGGCGGCTCCGCCCCCCTCAACGCCCTGGACAGCGTGGTCTGCATGGGCGGCGGCTTCTCCGTGGCCATGGGCATGGCCAAGGCCTTCGAGGCCGCGGGGGTCACCGACAAGAAGGTCTTCGGCGTGCTGGGCGACTCCACCTTCTTCCACAGCGGCATGACCGGCGCCGCCGAGATCATCTACAACGCCGGCAATCTGATCCCCGTGGTGCTGGACAACTCCATCACCGGCATGACCGGCCACCAGGACAACCCGGGCACCGGCTTCAATCTTCAGGGCGAGATCGCCGAAAAGCTGAAGATCGAGGACATTCTGACCGCCTACGGCTACAAGAAGGTCATCATCGTGGATCCCCAGGATCTGAAGGCCATGGAGCAGGCCGTCCAGGACGCCCTGGCCTCCGAGGTCCCCGCCGCCATCATTGCCCGCCGTCCCTGCCTGCTGATCAAGCGCATCAAGCACGACATCGGCAAGTGCAAGGTCGATACCGACAAGTGCATCGGCTGCAAGCGCTGCATCGGTGTTGGCTGCCCGGCGATCCTGGTTGAAAACAAAAAGGCAAAGATCGACACGACCCAGTGCGTCGGCTGCACCGTCTGCGCGCAGGTCTGCCCGATGGGCGCGATCAGCAGAGAGGAGAAATAACCATGACGAACACGAAGAGCGCGCTGCTTGTCGGCGTTGGCGGTCAGGGCGCCATCCTCACCGCGAAGGTACTGGTCAACGGCCTGATGGAGGCCGGTTATGACGTGAAAATGTCCGAGGTCCACGGCATGAGCCAAAGAGGCGGCTCCGTCTCCACCCAGGTCCACTGGGGCGAGAAGGTCAACTCTCCCGTCATCGGCAAGGGCGCGGCTGATATCATCGTTGCGTTCGAGAAGATGGAAGCGGTCCGCTATGCCGACTACCTCAAGCCCGACGGCATCGCCGTCATCAACGACTACGAAATGGCTTCCTCCAGCATTGCCGCGGGTCTGGCCCAGTATCCCGAAGGCTGCCTGGAGGCCATGCAGGCCCACTTCAAGTGCCACGTGCTCAAGGCCGGCGAGATCGCCCAGAGCCTGGGCTCCAGCAAGTGCATGAACATCGTCCTGTTCGGCTCCATGGTCAAGGCCCTGGGGATGGACGGCGTGGTGGACTGGGAAGCCGTCATCGCCCGCACCGTTCCCGAAAAGTTCCGCGAGCTGAACCTGAAGGCCTACCGCGCCGGTCACGAGGCCGTGCAGGCGTAAGGAGCGGCCCATGTTAAAAGACTTCAACGCCCTGCGTGAGCGCGTCGGCTCCGGCGCGCCCAAGACCGTTGCCGTGGCCTGCGCCCACGACGCCCACACGCTCGAGGCCGTGTTCCACGCGGCCTCCGAGGGCATCCTTCGCTATATCCTGGTCGGTCACCGCGACGAGATCGTCCGCATCGGCAAGGAGCTCGGTCACGACGTGCCCGCCGACTGCATCATCGACGCCGACACCGACGAGGACGCCGCCTTCAAGGCCGTCCAGCTCATCCGCGAGGACAAGGCCGACTTCCTGCAGAAGGGCTATATGCAGACCTCCACGATCCTGCGCGCCGTGGTCAATAAGCAGACCGGCATCGGCATGGGCGGGATCATCTCCCACACCGCCATCATCGAGATCCCCGGCTACCACAAGCTGCTTGGCGTGGCCGACGGCGGCATGGTGCCCCATCCCGATCTGGAGCAGAAGAAGGGCATCCTCCGCAATGCGGTCGAGGCCTTCCGCGGCCTGGGCTACGAGCGTCCGCTGGTCGCCGCCGTCTGCGCGGCGGAGACCGTCAGCCCCAAGATCATCGAGACCGTAGACGCCGCCGCCCTCAAGGAGGCTGCTCTGGCCGGTGAATTCGGCGACTGCTGCGTCGAAGGCCCCATCTCCCTCGACCTTGCGATGGATCTCGAATCCTGCAAGATCAAGAAGTACGAAAGCCCGGTCTCCGGCAACACCGATATTCTGCTCGTGCCCTATATGGCCGTCGGCAATATCATGGTCAAGGCCCTGCTGCTCTACGGCGGCGCGCGGATGGTCGGCGTCGTCACCGGCGCAAAGTGCCCCATCGCCCTGAATTCCCGCAGCGCCAGCTTCGAGGAGAAGTATTACTCCCTGATGGCCTGCGCGGGCATCTGCGGCAACAAATAAGGAGGCTCCCATGTCCTGCTTGCAGCTCATCATCAATCCCGGCTCCACCAGCACCAAGCTGGCGATCTATGACGGGACGGAAAAGAAGCTCCAGTACAGTCTGGATCACAACAAGGAAGACCTCCTGCAGTTCGAGCAAATCGCGGACCAGGTCCCGTACCGTCTGGCTCTGATCCGCGACTTCATGGCGCAGAACGGGATCAAGCCCAGCGACCTTTCCGCGGTCGTCGGGCGCGGCGGTCTGGTCTTCGGTCTGACCACCGGCGGCTACGTCGTGGACGATAACCTCTGCACGGCCCTGGTCGATCACCGCTGGAGCCAGCCCCACGCCTCCAACCTCGGCGGCCTGCTTGCCAAGAAGATCGCCGACGAGGCAGGCATCCCCGCCTTCATCTACGACGCCGTGACCTCCGGCGACCTCAGCCCCGTGGCAAAGATCACCGGCATGCCGGATATTCAGCGCCGCAGCTTCTGCCACGTGCTCAACAGCCGCGCGATGGCATTCCGTTACGCCAGGGAGCAGGGCAAGCGCATCGAGGACATGAACCTCATCGTCATGCACCTGGGCGGCGGCTGCTCTGCCTGTGTCCTGGAGCACGGCCGCATCATTGATTCGGTCGGCGACGACGACGGCCACTTCTCCCCGGAGCGCGCCGGCAGCTTCCCGTCGCTTGCCCTCGTTCCGCTCTGCTTCTCCGGCAAGTATACCGAGAAGGAGCTGCTGAAAAAGATCCGCGGCAAGGGCGGCATGTACGCCTATCTCGGCACCAGCGACGCCCGTGAGATCGAAAAGCGCATCCAGGCGGGCGACGAGCAGGCGGAGACGATCTACCGCGCCGAGGCCTATCAGATCTCCAAGACCATCGGCATGCTCTCCGTCGTCCTCGGCGGGCGATACGACGCGATCATCCTGACCGGCGGCATGGCCTATTCCAAGCTGCTGACCGACTGGATCCGGGAGCGCGTCGGCTTCATTGCCCCCGTGGTCGTCATGGCAGGGGAGAACGAGATGGACGCGCTGGCCCAGGGCGGTCTGCGCATCCTGAGCGGCCAGGAGCAGGCAAACGTATATCATTTTCCCGAAAGGATGTAAGAATATGGTAGTAGAAAAGTTCCATCAGATGGGCGTCGCCAAGAGCCGCATCCGCGTGCTTTTTGAGTACGGCATGGCCCAGGCCAAGATCGTCGGCAAGGAAAACGTCTTTGACTTCTCCATCGGCAACCCCTCGGTTCCGGCTCCCGCCAAGGTTGCCGATACCGTCCGCGAGCTGCTTGAGACGGTCGATCCCATCACCCTGCACGGCTATACCCCCGCCGGCGGCTGCGCCGAGGCCCGCGAATCCATCGCAGCTGACCTCTGCAAGCGCACCGGCACGAAGATCCGCCCCGAGAACATCTTCTTCACCTGCGGCGCTGCTCCCGCGATGACCGCCGTGATGAACGCCCTCGCCGTGGACGGCGCGGAGTTCGTCCTTCTGGCCCCGTACTTCTCCGAGTACCCCGCCTACGCGAAGTCCACCGGCGCGACCTGCGTCGTCGTCCCGCCCGATACCGAGAACTTCCAGATCCGCTTTGACGAGCTGGAAAAGCGCATCACGAAGAACACCCAGATGGTGATCGTGAACTCCCCGAACAACCCCTCCGGCGTCATCTACAGCGTCGAGACCCTGCAGAAGCTCGGCGAGATCCTGACCCGCAAGGGCGAGGAATTCGGCCATCCGATCTATATCGTCTCGGACGAGCCCTACCGCGAGCTGGTCTATGACGGACTGGATTCCGCCTACATCCCGGCGATCTACCCGAACACCATCATTTGCTATTCCTACTCCAAGATCCTGTCCATGCCCGGCGAGCGTATCGGTTACGTCTGCGTGCCCGATTGCTGCGCGGACAGCGAAGCGGTCTACGCCGCCATTGCCGGCGCGGCCCGTGCCGTCGGTCACGTCTGCGCCCCGTCCATGTGGCAGCTCGTCGTCGCCCGCAACACCGAGCTGCGGCCCGACCTCAAGACCTATGACGCCAACCGCATTACCCTCTACACCGAGCTGACCAAGATGGGCTTCCGCTGCGTCAAGCCGCAGGGCGCGTTCTACATGATGGTCGAAGCGCCGGACGGCGACTCCATGGCCTTCTCCGACCGCGCCAAGGCGCTGAATATCCTGACCGTTCCCTGCGACGGCTTCGGCTGCCCGGGCTTCACCCGGTTCAGCACCTGCGTTTCCCCGGCGATGATCCAGCGCAGCCTTCCCGCCTTCCGCAAGCTCGCGGAATCCTACGGTCTCAAGGCACAGGCTTGATCCGAAAACAGCATACTTCTCTGAAAGGGGCTGCCCGGCGCAGCCCCTTTTTCTTGTCCCTGTATGGCTCAATATGCAGGGTTACAGGAGAAATATACGGAATAGTCTGGAACTGCCCTGCATCTTTTACAAAATCGTGCCATGCTGTTTCGTGCAATTTTGACGAAAATTATAGTGAGTATTGATAATCCTTTGGACATCATTTATAATATAACCGTGCTGCAATCGCGGTGCAAATTTTATGTGATGGGGAGAGTTTTTATGAAACACTCGCTGAAAAGAATCCTCGCGCTCGCACTTACCCTCCTTCTGGTGATCACGATGTTCCCGACCGTCGCCCTCGCCGGAAGCCCCCAGTACGAATTCCGGATCGACAGACGCGTCAACGACTACATCCCCTTTGAGCGGCATGGCAGCAGCGCCGTCAGCGACGCCTATGCGCGCGGCGACATGGCGACCTACAGAAGCCTCTCCGGCCGCACCAGTACCCGCGCTACCATCCCCTCCAGCTACGACAGCCGCAATTACGGCTACATCACCTCCGTCAAGAATCAGAACCCCTACGGCACCTGCTGGACCTTCGGCACCATGGCTCCGGTGGAGGCCTACATGATCAAGCACGGGATCATCAATAAAGATACCGGCGCCGCTGCAACCACCAGCATGGACCTCTCCGAGCTGCATCTGGCCTGGTTCACCTACACCAGCGCCTATGACGCCGAGGGAATGCTCACCGGCGACAAGACCACCCCCGCCACCGACAGCAGCGCTTCCACATATCTGGACCGGGGCGGCAACTACGCTCTGGCTACCTACACCCTGATGCGCTGGGCGGGCGCGGCCTCCGAGTCCACCTCCGCTCTGGCCTACAGCAAGGCCAGCTCCTCGACCTCCGGTCTGAACTCCCAGTACGCTTACAACTATAACGTGGCCCATATCACCGACGCTACCTGGATCAACGTCTCGGATCAGCAGGCGGTGAAGGAAGCCATTATGGAGTACGGCGCAGGCACCATCAGCTACTACCACAGCGATTCCTACCTGAACACCTCCACCTACGCCTACTACTATAACGCCGGCACCTCCTCCAACCACGCCGTTACCGTGGTCGGCTGGGACGACAACTACGCCGTTTCCAACTTCAAGTCCGGCAAGCGCCCCTCCAACCCCGGCGCATGGATCATCAAGAACTCCTGGGGCAGCTCCTGGGGCAATAACGGCTACTTCTACCTCTCCTATGAGGACACCTCCGTCGCCAACGGCGCCTGCTGCTTCTACAAGGTCGCCGCGGAGGACAACTATCAGCACTGCTATCAGTACGACGGCACCGGCAACGTGGTGAACTATCAGAGCATGGGCAACAACTGCCAGATCGCCAATATCTTCACCGCCAACGGCACCCAGAGCCTCCAGGCCGTTGCCCTCTCCCCCTGGGATGAGGCCACCACCTACACCCTGTACGTTTACACGGGTCTGACCTCCGATACCAACCCCACCTCCGGTACCCTGGCTGCCACGCAGACCGGCTACCTGCCCTACTCCGGCTACTTCACCATCCCCCTGGATCAGAGCGTGTCTCTGACGAACGGCGAGAAGTTCTCCATCGTCTTCAAGCTCAGCACCCCGGAGCCCGATCCCGATGAGAACAACACCTACGTCCACATCCCCTACGACGCCACCAGCAGCGACGTGAGCTGGGTCACCTTCACCCACACCAACCACGGCAACACCTCCTATTATAAGGAAGCCAACGGCTCCTGGACCAACGTGCCCAACAACGGCGACTTCCGCATCAAGGCCTACACCAACGACGCCAGCTACACCGTGACCGCCGTCTCCAACAACACCTCCTACGGCACGGTCTCCGTCAACGGCAACAAGATCACCGCCTCGCCCAAGAGCGGCTACTACGTTTCCGATGCCCAGGTGACCTCCGGTACCGCCACCTGCACGATCAACGGCAACGTCATCACGGTCAACGCCTCCTCCGACTGCACCGTCAAGGTCATCTTCGCGGTCAAGCCCCAGTACACCGTGACCTACAAGGCGCTGGGCTCTACGCTGAGCACCGCCACCGCCTACGTCCAGGATACCGTCACCCTGCCCGCCACTGCCACCGCGGTGGACGGCTACAGCTTCGTCGGCTGGACCGAGGCTCAGGTCGCTGAGACCACCGCGAAGCCCGCCTACTACGCGCCCGGCGCGACCTACACCGTCACCGGCAACGCCACCCTGTACGCCCTCTACACCCGCACCGAGGGCAGCAGCGAGGTCATCTATGAGGTCGTGGCCGAGCCCATCACCGACTGGACCGGCAATTACGTCATCACCTGCGGCAAGGACACCGGCATGTACGTGCTGAAGGGCCTGTCCGGCAATACCTCCTATGAGAGCGCCTCCGCCGGCGGCACCGTGACCTTCGCCAGCTCCGGCATGACCCTGGATAACGGCGTGCTGAAGAACGTCGGCAGCGCCTACGTCTTCCAGGCGGAAGCGGCCGGCACCGGCTACAGCCTGAAGAACGCCTCCACCGGAACCTATCTGGGCAGCTACAACAGCTACCTCTACAGCCGCTCCTCCTACTCCTCCAGCTACTGCGTCTGGGGCCTGGAGTACGACACCTACAACATCTGCATGAAGGTGAGCAACTCCGCCAGCTCCAACTATCCCTACATGGTGAAGGGCTCCAACGCCTACTTCGTCATCAACAGCGGCTACACCACCAACAAGACCCAGCTCTGGAAGCAGACCACCGCCTCCACCACCTACTACAACACCAACCCCTCCGCCACCCACACCCATACCGCCGCCTCCGCCGTGCAGGAGAACTATACGGCTCCCACCTGCACCGCTGCCGGCAGCTATGACGAGGTCGTCTACTGCGCCACCTGCGGCGAGGAGATGAGCCGCACCCATAAGACCGTCGCGGCCCTGGGTCACAATGCCGGTTCTCCCGTCCAGGAGAACTACGTCGCTCCCACTGAGACCGCCGACGGCGGCTACGACACCGTGACCTACTGCACCCGCTGCGATGCGGAGCTCAGCCGCGTCCATACCACCCTGCCTGCCACCGGCCCCACCGTCTACTACACCGTGACCTTCTCCGTGCCCGACGGCGTGACCGCCCCCGCTGCTCTGTCCACTGCAGCAGGCAGCTCCGTCACCCTGCCCACCGCCGGCGCTCCCGACGGCTACACCTTCGTCGGCTGGGTCACCGCATCCGTTGAAAACGCAACCGCCAAGCCCACCGTCCTGACCGGCTCCTACACCCCCGCCTCCAATCTGACCCTTTACGCCCTGTATTCCTACACCGAGGGCAGCGGCGGCGCCGTGACCTACGAGCTTGTCTCCTCCGCGCCCTCCGACTGGAGCGGTAACTACGTCATCACCTACGGCACCGCCTCCAGCTCCATGTATCTGCTGAAGGGCGTCACCGTCAGCTCCAACGGCGCACAGATCGAAAGCACCGCCAACGCCGCCTCCTACGCCAACTCCGGCGCCAGCCTGTCCGGCTCCGTCCTGTCCAACGTCGCGGAGGATTACGTCTTCACCCTGGCTCCCAAGGGCAGCTACTACACCCTCCAGAGCGTCAAGACCGGCGTCTACATGGGCCTGGCCTCCAACTCTTATATGGGCGGCTACAGCACCTACACGGCTTCCTACTGCGACTGGACGCCCGGCACGGGCACCAACGCCAGCAGCCTGAAGTGTGCCTACAGCGGCAGCTACCCCTACTTCGGCTTCAACACCAGCAGCAAGTACTTCTGGACCAACAGCTCCGTCAACACCGGCGTCCGTCTGTGGAAGGGCGTGAGCAGCGGCACCACCTATTACACCACCGTGATTGGCGAGATCACCCACACCCATACCGCCGGCTCCGCCGTCCGGGAGAATGAGACGGCTGCCACCTGCACCACCGCCGGTCACTATGACGAGGTCGTCTACTGCACCACCTGCGGCGAAGAACTGAGCCGTACCACAAAGACCGTCGCGGCCCTGGGCCACAGCGCCGGCTCCGCCGTCCAGGAAAACTACGTTGAGCCCACCGCCACCACCGACGGCGGCTATGACACCGTGGTCTACTGCACGCGCTGCAATGCCGAGCTGAGCCGCGAGCATACCACCCTGCCCGCCACCGGCAGCACCACCTACTAC
>ODAI013772094.1_pt1 | contig 26298 bp, 15 predicted proteins | sample 1539321 | NCBI WGS metagenome assembly ODAI01 (sample SAMN02144231, study PRJEB22623) | gut metagenome | biome: sheep rumen | host: Ovis aries | place: New Zealand
AAACGCATCACATAGACACCGGGTGCCATTCCCTTTGTAGAGACGTTGCGCGCAACGTCTGTACTAAGAACCACGCGACCCATCATGTCAATCACCTGCACGGTGGCGTCGGCGGAGGCGTTGACGACCCATGCGCTGCCGTTGTGGAAGGCGAAGTTGTTAGCGTTGTCGCCCTCGAAGGCCGACTTGGCCGCAAACACCACCTTGAAGCGGCTGCGGTAGTCCGTCGTCTTGGCCTCGAAGGTGTAGGTGGCGGGGGTTGAATCCCCCTGGCCTCCTTTGCAAAGGGGGATGAGGTCCACGTCGGCGCCGGTGAGGTTGTCGATGAGGTGGCAATACACGAGCTCGGTGTCGTTGAGGCTGATGCCGAGGGTGTAGGTGCCGTTTTCGGCGGCCTCGAAGTTGAGCGGCATTTCGCCGGCGGGCTCGCTGCACACCACGGCCATGTCTTTGCCGCCCTGCGGGATGTAGAGGCGGTTGGCGTCGGCCATGAGGTCGAGGTGGCCCATGCCACTGCCTTGGCTGAAGCTGATGCGGGCGCGGTCGATGGGCGTTGCGCTTGCCGAAGCGCCGTCGCGCGTGCTGCTTTGCTTGCTCACGGTGAAGTCCATGGCTCCACGGCCCCTTTGGGGCTGGGTGGTGGTGAACCAAACGGGATCAATATCGTTGCTGCCGTTATCGGTCACTTGCACAAACACGCCTTCGCAAGGCTTGATGGGCGTTCCGGCCTCGGCCAACACGATGCGGTCGCCGGTGGCGTTCATCCTGTAGTAGGCCATGGCGTTGCCTTCAGCGTCTTTCACATAGGCATTGGCCGTGTAGGGGTTGCCGATGAGGTTCCAGCCGGCAAAGGCGGCTTCGGCATCGTAAACCAATTCATCATATTTCACGTCTTGTGTGGTGGCGCGGAAAATATTATCACCTGCAATGGCCTTAAATTCGAGCGTTCCGTCGTCTTGGCGGGCGTAGAGATAACCTTCTTTAGAATATACAATCAAATAACGAACATCATTACCATGGTTGTAATAATCTTTCTTTTTATTGATCCATTCCAAATCTGCACTTTGGTTGAACCCATACAAGTCCATTTGCTCGACGACATATTCTTCGCCGTTCATAGGCACCAAGCCCATATGAGCGGCTCCACCTGCCTCAAGCGGTGCGATGAGGTTCCAGCCTGTGCTTTGGTTCACGTTTTCAGCGCCGTAGCCGGTGATGTTTTTGTAGTAAGTACCGAAGAACGGGTTGGAGCAGTACACCTGTCCGCCGTCGTTGATGACAAGGTTCGGCGTGGCTGTATAGTCGTCTCCGGCAATCACAACAGCATGGATGACACCGCCGTCATTGACCTTGACAGAACCTTCAGCCTGCGGAACAAGTTCGCCCGCCATGACAGTGCCAGACACTTGCAGCGCATTAGCCTTGTTGGCGGTAATCTTACTAAGCGCACTGTTGAGTGACAAGGTTTTATTTGCCCGTACCATAAGACTTCCATTGGTGCCAAACTCAATGTTGTTCGCCTTGCCTAGGTCTACATTCATCTGAACACTTGAGCAAACCAAGACATTGTCGCTGTAATCGGGCAGGCCTTGGGGATAGAATTTGTTAGCTTGCCATAAACACAACTTATCACCGATAACCTTATCGTAGGCATTTGCCACAATTTCGATGTTGTCTATGCTGTATTCAGTAAGCAAGCCTGGATCGAAAGCGATTTTCACGCTGCCCGACGACATGAATCGGCACAATGAAAAGACACATTCCTTCCAAGTGTCAGCCGACAAACTGGTTACAGATAAAGTACCAATATTGACAGGTGAAGTAAAATCATCGTCGGAAGAATAGACGAAACAAATGGGGCTGTAACTACTATTAGGAATAACACCCTTCGCACGGAAGCGGATGATAACATTGTCGCAGCTCTCGTGGAAGCTGATTTCAGGCGAAAGCAAATATTCTCTATTGTTGCTTATATGTGCTGCGCAGTGGCCGCTTTCGTGTCCGCCATCGTAATAGGTATCCCAGCCTTCGGGGACGGTCCAGCCACTGGCATACGTCTCGAAGCCGAACTCGTATGGATGGCCTGGGCTGACGATGAAGAGGGCTTTGTCGGTCCATTGGGAGTAAATGTTGCTGCTTTCCGACCAAATAATGGTGTTACCCGCCGCGTTTGGCATCACGGAGAAGACACGGAACTCGTAATAGGTGTTAGGCTCGAGACCGTCCACCGTGAGTTGCACAACCTGCTCGTAGGGTTCCTCGTTATCGAAGGCCTTGGGTGTCCAGCTGTCGGTGCCGCTGATGCGGTAGCCCACCTGGAATCGTTGCGAGCCACTGCCGTTTTCGTAGGCATTGTCGATGACGCTGAGGGTGACGCTGTTTGCCGTGGAGGTGGCGTCGGTGATGTAAGGCTTGTAGTTAGATAAGGGCTGCACGGAAATGTCGTCCAGGCAGAGGATTTGCTCGGTGTAGGTTTCAGAGCAGACGAAGCGCAAGCGCACATAAACATGGGGTGTGTCGGGAGCCTCGCCAGAGAGTTCGATTTTTCCCACAAAACGGTTCCAGGCATTCTCGCAGATGTTGCAATACAAGCTGTTTGCTAAAAACCAGTTTTCGCCGTTGTACGAATAGGCAAGCTGAACGCCTTGCAAGGGTGCTGTATTGGTGTAGAGCCAGAAGCTGACTGCCAATTCGGTTGGCGAAGAATTGTAGAACACGGGCAGCACCACGCTGGCGTAATCGGAGTTGTTGCCGTTGCGGTGGAAGTAGAGATACTTGCTGCCGCCGTGGGGGGCGATGCCTGTGGTAGCCTCCTTGCCGATCTCAAAGCGGTTCACGTTCTCGATGGTGCCGCTCAGGTTGAGGCCATCCAGCGGGTCATATACGCCTCCTTCGAAATTGAAAGTAAACGGATAGTTATTGACTGGATTAGCCGCGACGATGGAGAACTCTTCGGTTTCATACCATTCGCCGGTGGCTATGGTAGTGTTGCCCTCCATGATACGCATCCTTACTCGGAACTTGTGGTTGCCCACGGGCAGGTAGGAATAGGAATTCTGATTCGTAACCGATCCCATGTCGTGCCATGTAACCTCTTCGCCGCTGATGGCTCCCATCGAGCAGTCGTACAGTATGCTTTGGCCTTCGTCGAGCGTGATGTTAGCATGATCCCAATCAAATTCTGCATACACTGTTGAAGCCCAACTACCATCGTTCAGCCAAACAGTGATATTTGGGAGCGACATGCCAGAAACCGTAATTTCATCCACGCGCAGGTTGGAGTTGTTGGCATCGGGCACAAAGGCGACTTTCACCATGTCCGTGATGTATTGGTTGAGCGAGATCTCGAATTCCTTCCATGACGACGAGATGCCATCCAGGGGGATGATTTCCGAGTTGGCGTAGTCGGTGCCGTAATAGACCTTCAGCGCGGCACCGGCCGAGCCTTTGGCATAGAAGCTGATGCTGGCCATGCGGCAGCCGCTGAAGCTAAACCCAGGCGAAAGCAGTTCGCTGGCCTGATCGTCGTTGTAGGCGCATCTGCCGCTGTAGCCGTTACTCTGGTTAAGGGCCCAGCCCTCGCCTTGCCAGCAAGCCGAGTGGACGACATCCTCGAAGCCTTCGGTGTAAGGTTCCGAAACGGTGATTATGTAGTCGCCGCAGTCGGTGTTAACCGACAGGTTGTCCATTCTAGTCACGCCTGTGCCCGTGAAGCGAAGGCGCACCCAAATCTCCTCATCCGTTTTCGGAAGGATGCGGCTGTAGTCTTTCCATCCCGAACTGGCGGCTCTGACATAGATCGGCGAGCCGATTTGTTGCCATGCAGTGCCGTCTGTGGAGTAATCCACGACGACATTGGTGAGTGCGTCTTCCCATTGGTCATGATACAATTCGAATTTCAGCCATGTGTCGCTGCCAGTGCCGGGAATGACCTTAGGCAGCATCACGCAAGTTTCTTCGTCGCCGGAAGCTTCGTAACCTTTATACTCCAGACAATAGTTTCCTGCAAAGTAATCCCTCCCGTATATGCTCAGAGTTTGGGTAGCACCCGAAACGGTGAGGTTGTCGTGGAAGTAGTATTCGTTATCATAGATGGTGTAGTCATCAAAATCCACGGTGTAGGGGAAATCGGCGGAGGTGATGGCGTTTTGGGGGCCGGTGATGGTGAATTCGAACAGCTGCATTCCACCATAGTCGGAGTATGCCACCGTGCTCGAGCTGTGGTCCGCAAGATGCGCCCACAAGCGAATCTTGCAGTTGCCCACGGGAATCATCGGCAGCGTCACATTTTTGTTTGCCAAGCCGCTGACTTGCTCACCCCAGTCTATGGTTGTCATCCCGGGGATAGTCGGACTGGGCACCACGTTGCCCAATTGATAGGCATAGGCTATTTGCTTGCCTTCGGGCAGTTGGATGTTGTTGGTGTTTAACTCCCAGGCAATCTTGGCCCACGAGGTGCCTTGATCCGTCACGCTAACGTTGGTGGGTTTGGGCAACAACGTGGTGGCCACCAGCGGATCGCTCCAATCGCTGTACCAGAACGAATTGCTTGCCGCGCCGGTTCTGGTGTATTTTCCACGCACCTTGACACTATAGGTTGTGTAAGGTGACAAGCCATCAATCCGTTCAGCATTGGCAAACGTTTCAGTGTATTCTATCGTTTGGGAATCGTTGGTGGCGGTGTTGGTATATCTGATTTCTTGGCAGACGAGGGAATAGTCAGCGGGGACAATGCCATTATCAACTTTCCAATTGAAAGAGAGATGGTTGTCGCTAATGCTATACAAACTCAAGTTGTAGGGCTGGGGCAGGGTAAGAGCGAGAGTGGTGGCCACCAGCGGATTGCTCCATTCGCTGTACCAGAACGACGTGCTTGCCGCGCCGTCTCTGGTGTATTTTCCGCGCACCTGAATACTATAGGTTGTGGCAGGGGCCAAGTCATCAATCAGTTGAGAATAGTCAGAGATGTTAGTGTGTACAATCGTTTGGGAACTGTTGGTGGTGGTGTTGGTGTATTTGATTTCTTGGTTGACGAGGTTGTAGCCCATGGGTACGTATTGGCCGTAAGTCGTCCAATAGAAAGAGATGGAATGGTCGCTGATGCTTGTCTGAGTCAAGCCATTGGGCTTGGGCAGGGTGGGCGGATCGATGGTGAATTGACAAATTGGCGAATAAGCGGTTTCGGCATAATAAATGTTGTTCCCGATTGTGTAGCGATATTTGGCCATCACACGGGCTTGATGTCTTCCGGCAACCAAGTTACTGAGGTTCCAGCTTGTGGTTGTTAATTCGACTGATGAGTAATTGGAAGGGCTGCTGTCCAAGTTGCAGTATTCCAATCTATAACAGAAAGGCGATCCGGGCATTGCATTCCATTGCAGTTGTGCGCTATTGGTCGTGATGTTCGTGGCGGTGAGGCCTTGCGGCGTATCAACAAAATAAGATACAGCCCTCAACACGACGTTGTCGATGGCACAGGCCATGCCGGTGCGAACCATACTGTTTTGGTAGTATGTAGAATTGTACCAGGCAAAAACCAATTTGTAGTTTCCTGATTCATTAACGTTAAATGCCCACTCGTCGTTCTGCCATGTCGCCCAATCATTCAGTTTTGCCCAAGGCCCAGAAATGCTTTCCCAGCCCGTAGGAGCACCACTACCCAAAATAAGGTCTAAGTTATCGGGCAAACTCGAAGCATCAGGCACCAGATAGACACGCAAAGCAGCATGTTTGGCACCACCACTTCCAAAACTGAATCCGTGGCCGCCGGCGGCGTAGTCAAAGTTGAGGCTATATTGGCCCTTGGGCAGGTAGAACTTTTTGTAGGCATACACCACGCGGGGAGTATAATTGTCTGAGGCATTGCCCTCCACTCCGTCACAGTATTCCATCTTGTAGTCCGAGGGATTCCCCACAACCAAGCAACTGCCGTGGGCGCTCCAATCGGTTCCGTAAGCTGATGGGGGTGTACAATTCTTCCAGATTTCTTTGCATCCGTTACGCTCTGGGGCAGTTTGTAAAGTCCAATTGGATGAAGAAGGGAAGTTGTCGGAGAAATAGTGGTTTTGCCCCGGTCCGAATTGGTAGGTGCTTTGCGCTTTTGCCGCCAAGGGCAAGAAGAGCGCCATCAGCAGCGTCAGAAGTAGATTTTTTCTGATCATAGTTTTGTTGATTTTAAGATTTATGATTTCAAGATTTCAAGATTGGGGACGATGACCATTGACCATGACCATGACCATTTCGGGCTGGGGCGCGGTGGTTGGCGCTTTGGGTGAAGCGGTCAGGGTCAGCGGTCTGGGTCGGGGACCATGACCATTGACCATGACCATGACCATTTCGGGCTGGGGCGCTGTGGTTTGCGCCTTGGGTGCTGGGGTCGGGGTCAGGGTCACCGGTCTGGGTCAGTCGTTTTTCGTTTGCCATATTATATTAATTAAGGTGTGGTGGTCACGGTCGATGGCACAGTCCACACATTCACGCTGCAAAATTATAACGATTTTTTCGGACAATTACAGGAGAAAACTCCTCGATTTGGGGTTTGGAGGTGAAAAAAAATGGAGTTTTTTCGGGGAAATTTGTAATTTTGCGGGTGGAAAAACGACAACGCCATGAGCAAGAACACGCAAAAGATGATAGAACTCATCGCCAAGTATTTCGAGACGCAGCCTGTGCTGAAGGCATGGCTGTTCGGCTCGTTTGCCCGAGGCGAGGAAAAGCCTTGGAGCGACGTGGACATCCTTTTCGTCCCCGATTATTTGGGCAAACCCTTCACCCTGCTCACCATGGGTGGCATGATTGTCGATTTGAGGGAATTGCTCGGCAGGGACGTGGATTTGGTGGCCGACGGTTCCCTGCGTCCCTACGCCGTCGAGAATGTTGAACGCGACAAACAATTGATCTATGAGAGAGCGAGCTAAAATCACAGGCCTTTCCGACATAGAAATCATGGAGCTTTGACAGACAAAACGCCTTCCAAAACTACAGCATCATCGGCGTGCTGGGACGGAAAAACATCACGAAATAAACGGGAACATACTCCTTGATGCCCTCCGTGCGGAACTCCCGCTCGTTCGACAGCACCACGGCCCGCTTGACGTGGTAGTCGGGGTTGGCGATGAACTTGTCCAAAGCCTTGTGGCGCGCATAGTCCTTGCCCGACTTCACCTCCACGGGCACCGCCGTAAGCCGGTCGTAGTCGTCAATCAAAAAGTCCACCTCGCCCTTGCCCTTGTTGTCATAATAATAAAGGTGATAGCCGTGCGCCAGCAACTCCGACGCCACCACCGACTCATACACCGATCCGAGATTGATGCTCCGCTCGTCGTCGAGCACGGCGCGGATGTTGTAGCGGTATAGGATGTTGGTCAGCAGCCCGACGTCGTTCAGATACAGCTTCATCAGGTTCTTCATCGTCGACTCCACCAAGGGGAACCTTGGGTTGGAAATCGACTTCACCTCGATGGCCACACCCGCCTGAATCAGATACTCGAACTCGTCGGCGTATGTGGCAAAAGTCTTGCCTCGCTTGCCTTCAATCTCGTTGAACTGCACCCGCTTCTTCTTGTTTTCGAGATTGGACGGAATCAAATCATATATCCTCCTGATCTTCAACTTGTTTTCGGCATCATACTGGGCTGCGTCCTCGCGATAGAGCTGCTGGATGGCATCGTGGACGCGGCGTACCTCAACGATATTGTTCGACGCGACAAAACGATTGACGGCATCGGGAAGGCCGCCCACAAGAAGATACTTCCTGAACAGGTCGAGAAAGACGCGGTGCATCGGTTCATCAAGGCTGCGATGGGCTTCGAAGGCCTCCTGAAGCTGCCCGATGGCCTCTGCTCCCACGCCGTTGGCCCATAGGAACTCCTCGAAGTCGAGCGGGAACATGCGCACGATTTCAATCCTACCACCAGGCTTCGAGAGCGTCTCGTTCAAGGCGATGCCCAACTGCGAGCCACTGACGATATAGGTGTAGCGGTCGTCGTCCTTGAGAAACTTGAGCATGGTCAGCAGTTCGGGATAGGCCTGGATCTCGTCGATGAAAACCAAGGTGTTGTTTTTCTTCTTCAACTTCGGCCCGGCAAAGGTACTCAACCTGAAATAAAAGTCCTGCACCGACCCCGTACCCTCAAAAAACTTGTCGCCCGTCTTGTCGTCATACATATTAATCTCAACGAAATTGGGAAACAACTCTTTTCCCAAATTCCTGATGATAAACGACTTGCCTACTTGACGCGCACCGTCAACAATCATGATTGTACGGCTGTCGGAGGTCAGATGTTGCCTGATTCTGTCTTCAATTCTTCGCTTCAGCATGACACTTTTCCATTGGTTTTCACGCTGCAAAAATACACTTTTCCAATGAAAAAAGAGCAATTTTCGTGACTTTTTCCAAGTTTTTCAGCTGATTTTCGTGACTTTTTCCACTTTTTTCAGCCGATTTTCGTGACTTTTTCCACTTTTTTTGGCTGATTTTCGTGACTTTTTCCATTTTTTTAAGTTGATTTTCGTGACTTTTTCCAAGTTTTTGGCGAAGGTCTAACTCACCAGTCCAACGCGGAAAGCGTAGAGAATCAGCTCATTGGTGGATTTCACGCCGATTTTTCCGAAGAGGCTGCTCTTCATGTTCTCGATGCTGTGAGGCGTGACGCACATTTCTTCGGCAATCTGCTTGGTGTTCAGTCCGCTGGCGCACAGCGAGATGAGTTCAATTTCGCGGTGGGAAAGGGATTTCATGGTTTCGTAGTCGTCCTTCAGGTCGCTCTTGATGCGCAGATGGGCCTCGTTGGTGCAGTCGTTGCCTGCCATCACCGAGCGCAGCACGCTTGTGATTTCCTCCGGCCCGACGCTCTTGCTCATGAAACCGTTCACGCCGGCCTCCATCAGCTGCTTGAGGATGGCACCGCCCGCCTCGCCGGAGAGAATCACGATTTTCGCCGCCAAGCCCCTTTTCTTGACCGCGCTGATGACGTCCATGCCTGTGCCGTCGGGGAGCACGTAGTCAAGGATGATGAGGTCGATTTGCGGACCGCAACTTGCGAGCTGCCCGAGGGCCTCGGCCACCGTGGCGGCTTCGGCCAACACTTGGTGCTCAATCTCCGACTTGTCCAAAGTCATGCGAATGCCCATGCGGCATATCGGCTGGTCTTCGACGAGGAGGATGTTTAGTTTATTTTGTGGTTGTACTATCATTGGACTTTTTATTCTTTATTTACCTCTGACTATGACCTTTGACTATGACTATGGCAGGTTTGACTTAATAATTTACAGGACGTACATTGTTAATGAGGTTGGTGAGCCTTTTTTCGATGGATTGAACATCATTTATAGACTTCAAGAACTGCTCTTTAGTAACATATCCCAAACGGACAGCTATCTCCATCTGAGTTTCTACTTCATAGGCAGAGCCTAAAGATATTTCTAGAAAATGTGCAAACTCGTTTGCTGAACGGCGCGAACAACCTTCGGCAACATTTGATGGAATAGACACTGCCGCCCTTTGCAATTGATCACTCAAAGCGTATGTTTCCTTCTTTGGAAATTGCTCGGTTATCTTGTAAACATCAATCGAAAAATCGACTCCGTCTGACCAAACATCGTAATTCCTAAAGTTTCTCATATTGTAAAGTGTTTATAATTCGTTTCCAGTAGTCATTGTCATGGTCAATGGTCATAGTCCACAAATGCAAAAGTACAAAAAAACAAACTAACCACAATTCCTGACACTAAACCTCACCACCGTGCCTGCGTCCTTCGCGCTTTCGATGGTGATTTCGCCGCCGATCTTGTCGATGAGGTGCTTGCTGACGAAAAGCCCGATGCCCGTGCCGGTTTCGCCGCCTGTGCCGCTCGCCGACGAGGTCATGAACTTGAAAATCTTCTCCAACTTCTTCTCGTTGATGCCCATGCCGTTGTCGGCCACGCTTATCCAGATGCGGTCGCCCTTGGCTTCGGCCTTCACGCTGACTTCGCCTTCGGGGAAGGAGTATTTCACCGCGTTGCTGAGCAGGTTGTGCAGCACGAGGCGCACCACGTTGGCGTCGTCGTGGGCGGTCATTTCCTTTGGCACTTCATCGCTGACTTTCAGCGACTTGGCTGCAATGGTCGTTTCCAACGCCTTGATGCTTTCCCCGACGATTTCCGACAGGTTGAAGTCGGCAGGCTCGGCTTTTTCGTTGTTGCCCAATTCGCCCTTCACCCAGCGGATGATGTTCTCCATGCGCTCGTTTAGTGCCTCGGTGGTGGTGTGCAGCATGACGAGCTTGGCCTTGCGGTCGGTTTCGGTGAGGGTGTCGTAGTCGGTGGTCATCGTGCGCAGCACTTGGCACATGGCTCCGACGGGCGTTTTCACGTCGTGCGACACGATGCTGAGCAGGCGGTCTTTGGTGGTGTTGAGGTGGGCCAGTTCCTCGTTGCGTTTCTTGCGCACTATCGCCAAACGGTGCAACACCGCGGCAATGGCGAGGATCAGCAGTGCAACCACAGCCAACACAATGATATACAGCCTGTTTCGTCTTGATTTCTCGCGTTCCATCGCCAGCTCGTGTTCCTTTTCTTGCGTGGCGTAGCGCACTTGGTAGTCGCGGATGAGCTGCTGCTGGGTTTCGTTGAAGATGGAGTCTTTCATGGCCATGCTGCGTTCGTAATAGTCGAGTGCCAACCGCGGATTGTGCTCGCGTTCAATCAGATAGGCATTTTCGAGTGCCTCATGCAGCAAGCCGTCGTAATGGTTTTCCTCGGCCATGGCGATGGCTTTCCTGTAGCATCGTTGCGCCTCCGCAAAATTCTGTAGTTCAGCCTCATACTGTCCTTTTTGGATGTAGATATTGGCTTCGAGGAAGGTCTCGCCGTTGTCTTCCGCAATGTTCAAGGCCTCTTCCATGAGTTGAAGGGCTTTGTCGGTGCGTCCGCTTTGGAAATAGGCTTTCGACAGGGCCACCAAGCGGTTGATGATCTTGTGTGGTGTGTCCTGATAGCGGCGCGATAATTCAATCGATTGTTCTGCAAACCTCACAGCATCAGCGAGGTTGGCGGTATCAGTTTGCTTCCCGTTTTGGCCAAGCCGCACTTCGACGAGGTTTTGGTAGTAGGTGGCCAAGTCGAGGTTGGAGACGGTGTCGCTCACGTCCACCGCGCCGAGCATTTCGATGCACTTGTGGTACATTTGCTCCGCGAGGTCGAACTCGTCCATCGAGAGGTGGATTTCGGCGATGTTGTTGATGACGTAGCGTTTGTTCACCTCGGCCATCTCGCCGCCGATTTCGTCCATGAGATTGCAGCACTGGTTGTAGCAGTCGATGGCCTTGTCAAGCTGTCCAAGGCGATGGTAGGCGTTTGCTAGGGTCATCGTGCAGCCCGCTTGGTTGAACAGGTCGTCGATTTTGCGGTAATGCTCGATGCCGACTTCGGAATACTGCACCACATGCTGGAAGTCGTTGTTGTTGTAGAAATGGAGGATCATCGTGCGCAACAACTTCAGCTTGATTTCGTCCTTGTCGGTGTCGGCGTCGAAGTTCGGCTCGCGCCCAAGGGACTCGTCGATGGCTACGGCTGCATGGTAGGCCGCCTCTCCCCTGCCTCGTTCAAACACTTGGTAAAGGCTGTCGATGTCTTGGGCCTTGGCGAAGGCGAAACAGGCCAGTAAGCCCAACAACAATGCTCCCTTTTTCATGTCAATCAGTTTTCGTTAGGCTGCAAATTTACAATTTTTTACATAACAAAGCCCATCGGAACAGAAAAAACTATTGCACCACGAGGCGGCGATACAGCTCCACGCCGTCCTCATCCACACAACGGAGGTCGTAGGCGCCTTTCTCCACGTCGATGGGCATCTGGTGGTTGAGGCGCGTTTGGCCCAAAAACGTGTCGTTCAGCGACCAGAAGATGGTCTTTTGCGGGTTGCGATGCGCGACTTCGAACACCACCTGCTGGCGGTCGCCACGGATACCGATGGGGATGGTCACCTTGGCGTCGGCCTTGGGGTAGACGAAGTCCATCACGTCGTCGGGATGGGCCGTGCCGCAGCCCGGATAGAACGCCGGCAGCGGACGGAACAGCGGCGAGTGCTTCTTGTAGAACCACTCCATCACGGGCGGCAAGACGAAGAACACGTCGTAGCATTTCTGGTCCACAGGATAGCAGTCGGCCAGCACGCGGTATTGGCGCGACTCGTCCAAGAAAACTTTTTTGTGGTACGGGCACACGCCGGTTTGGTTCTCCACGTTCACCACGCGGACCTTATTCACACGCGGGCAATGCTCCGACTTGGGATAGCCCGACTCGGCACAGACCTCAATCTCGACGCTTTCCGACGTGTTGGCAGGATAGCTGTAGCTGCTGTTGAGTTTCCCCATGACATCGAACAGCAGCGGTGCCGCTGCGCCCACGCCCGTCAGGCCCGGGCGGCCTTCGCCGTCGGCATTGCCCACCCAAACGCCCACCACATAGCGGTCGGTGAGGCCCACCGCCCAAGCGTCCTTGAAGCCAAAGCTGGTGCCCGTCTTCCAAGCCACCTGCCGCGACGAGGCGAAACCGCCCCACCCTACCTGGCTCACCGGGCGTGTCAGGCCGAGCATCACATGGAAGGTCTCGGCAATGGCCTCCGCCGAAAAGGGCGACTCGGATTCGTCAATCTTAACGTCGTAATCCTCATTGACATACGAAGCCAACTTGCGACCCATCTTGGCGTAGGCGTTGGTGATGTCGAACAGCGAGGCCTCCGCGCCACCCACGATGAGCGACAGGCCGTAATGCTCGGCACTGAACACAATGCCGCGCAGCTGCAAACGCTTCAGCAGAGCATGGAACTTGGGCTGGCCAAATTCGCGCAGCATGTGCACAAACGGCGCGTTGAGCGAGTTCTGCAAGGCCTTGTCGGCGGGCACCGCGCCCCAATATTCGCCGCTGTAGTTCTTCGGTGTGAAACCCGAAAGGCTCATCGGCACGTCGGGCAGCATCATCTGCGGAAGCAACGTCCCCTCGTCGAGCATGGCCGCGAAAAGGAAGGGCTTGAGGATGCTGCCCGTGGAGCGTTGCGCCCGCACCATGTCCACCATGCGGGCATCGTCGGCCTCCCAGTTGTTTCCGACGTAAGCAAGCACCTCATCGTTAAGGTAATCAACCACATACACTGCCGCATTGTCGATGCTGTTCAGCACGTTCAGCGCGTGATGGCGCTTCATGATGTCGATGACCGACTGCTGAAGGTTGGCGTCAATCGTGGAAGCGATATGCTCGCCGTGGTGTCGTCTTTCCTGTTCTGTGAGGTAATGATAGGCCAGCATGGGCATGTCGTAAGGCCGATTGGGGATGTCCTCCATCATGGCCAATTCCGCGTCTTCTCCCGAAAGTTTAGGCACGTCGAAGCGTTTGGGAATGAAGGTCTTGGAATTGGGAAGACGCTGAAGCAGTTCGTTCCGTTTTTGTTCCAAGCGGTCGCGTGAGCGGCCAGGGTGAATCAGTGCCGGCGAATTGGGCAGCACCGCGAGGGTGGCCGCCTCGCCCCACGAGAGGTTGTCGGGCGTGGTGTGGAAATAGCGCCACGACGCCGCGTCGATGCCCACCACGTTGCCCCCGAAAGGCGCGTTGGCGGCATACATGTTGAGGATGGACCTTTTGGAATAGCGCAGTTCGAGGCGCATGGCCAAAACCACCTCCCACAGCTTTTCGGCGTAGGTGCGTGGTGGGTTGTCGCGCGACATGCGCACCACCTGCATCGAAAGTGTGCTGCCGCCGCGCACCACCTCGCCGGCCTTCACGTTGTCGACAAACGCCTTGACAAACGACACGGGGTTGAAGCCCGGATGGAAGAAGAACCAGCGGTCCTCGTACTCAAGGAGGCAGGCGACGTACTTCGGGGAATAGTTGTCCGAGGCAGGGAAACGCCACTGTCCGTCGTCGGCAATCTTCGCGCCGAGCAGTTCGCCGTTCCTCGCCGTCAGCACCGTCGAGTAAGGCTTCTCGAAGCGCGGCACGGGGACGCAGAGGAAGGCCAGGAAAAGGCCAGCGATGGCCAACGTTAATACTTTAAGTTTCTTATGTTTTGCAAAAAAGTGCATTGGAAAGGTTGATTTATTCCCTCATTTTTTATATCACAAATTATCATCTTGATTTACAATATAACACCCAACTTCTCCTCAATCTCCCTGATGGTCGGTATCGTTCCTTCCACTTTCTCGGGATAGAACTTTTCCAACTCGTACTCCGAGATCCCCAAAGGCTGGCTGCTCGATTCCAAGGCATATTGGGCTTGGATGCGGTCTTTCTCCTTGCAGATGAGCAGGCCAATGGTGGGATTGTCGCGGCCTTCCTTGCGGAGAATATGGTTGCACGAAACGACATAGCCTCCTAACTGGCCCACATCGGCAAACTCGAACTTCCCGATTTTCACCTCAACAACCACATAACACGACAGATTCAGGTTATAGAAAAGCAAGTCCATAAACTGCTCCCTTTCACCCACTTGTATGCGGTATTCCTTGCCGACGTATGCAAATCCCGTTCCGAGTTCCACCATAAATTGGGTGATATTGTTCAGCAAGGCATCCTTCAACAAACGCTCGTTGTAACGCCCCGTGATTCCCGTGAAAGCGAAATCGTAAGGGTCTTTGGTCAGTTCCTGCGCCAAGTCGCTGGTCTCTTCGGGAAAAGTCCGTTGGAAATTGGTCAGGGCCTTGCCTTGCCGCTCATAGAGGTCGGTGTCGAGAAAGTTCAGCAGCATATTGCGACTCCAACCGTTCACAACGGTTTGGTGGACATAGAAAAGCGCTTTCGCGGGATTGTCAGAAAACTTGTCAATGATGTATTTATGATGTCCCCAAGGCACAGAGAAAACGTCTGACATAATCTTATCAGCCACTTGCTGAGCAATTCCCGAATCGTCTGCATTGTCTATATGATTATCTGATTTTGCCATAACTTGAGGCAAAAATTCGTTTTCGGAAAAAACTCCTGTTTGTCCCTCAAATTGGGGGACTTTTCCACTTTGTCCCTCAAGTTGGGGGACAATTTGTCCATCATCTTGCCAATCTATTTTAAACTCTTGTGAATAAAGCAAATAGAACTTCTTGACATAATAGAGGTTCGTTCGGGAAAAGCAATGGGCTTCGGGAATCTCGCGTTGCAAATCTAAAGACAATGTCTTTATGACTTTTTCACCCCAACGATCTTCGATGTGCATCTCAACAATATCCCGCCCCAGTTCCCAATAGAACCGAAGCATCTCCTCATTCACCTTCACCGCCGCCTTGATCTGGCTTCTGCGGTAGCGGCCGCCCAATTCCTTTATCCACTGTAGATAATCCTTGTCCAAAATGTTTATCGACTTGCTCATGACTTTTCCTTTTTGAACTGCAATATTAAGCAATTTTCCCCAACCTTTTCCCGCCAACACAAAAAATAGTGGCAAGCCGCAAGGCCTACCACTATTTTCCGATTCAGAGTCACTACGCTTACTTCACCACACACCCACGGGCCGGAATCTGGTAATAGATCTCGGCGTTGTACATGTCCTCGCAGCGCACGGCGGGAATCATGTAGTTGCCCTCGTAGGTGGCGTTGGCCTTCAAGGTGAAGGTCTTGCGTGTGTTGGGCGCGAGGTCGAAGTAGAAGTAGGCACGATCGTCGCGGTAGTCGATGTGCTTGGCGCCGGTGTTGGTCTCGCCACCGGTCATGCGATCGTTCACCAACTCCCAGCCCGAAGGCAGGTAATACGACAGGGCCAACTCCGTCACCCGATACTCGCTCGGGTTCTGCACCGTCATCTGGATACGGAGGTCGGTGCCAATGTTCAAGTTGGTCAAATTCACGGGATTGCCGTTCTTGTCGGTGTAGTTCACCGCCATGCGAATGGTGTTGCCACCTTCTTCCATGTCGTATTCGGCCACTGCGGTCTTGGTGAACACGTTTGCGACCAACTTCTGGCTGCCGTTGTTCTTGATTTCCACGGTGTTGCTGCCCACCTTCGGCACAAAGCCGAAGCCTGCTGCACTCATGTTGGTGTTCAGCGTGTGTTCCTCTCCATTGGCTTTCACCACGGCGGAGAGGTTTTCGCCCGAAACGCCTTGCTGCTCGGCGTATTTGCCCAGTACAAAGAGCGCGAAGGCCGTCGACTGGGTGTCCAACCAGCGACCGCTGTTCAAGATTCCGCACAGCGCGTTGATGTTGCTCCTGACGGTTTGCGCGTCGATGCCGCACAGCATCTGGGCATAGGTCAGGAAGGCGAGGTCGCGGGTGGTGGAGCCAAACGAAGTGTAGTAGTCCGACATCTGCTCACCCTCGCTAACGTAAGGCATCAGGTTTTGCGCCACGGTGGTCTTGCCGGTCTGCGCGAAGGCGGCTGCGGTGATGGCTTGCGTGAGCGTGTAGTTCATCTCCATTTCCTTGAAACGGTTCATCGCACCCATCTCAGGAGCGCCAGCCAAGGCCAACACGAAGAGGCGGTAGGCCTGGATGGTCTCGCCCTGCTTGTAGTCGGGGTTGTTCTTCCACTGCTTGGCCTTGCTTGACTGATAGCTCTTGAGGCCGTCGATGAAGTATTGCGGCACGTCGAAGCCTTGTTTTTGGGCTTCAACGAGGAAATGCAAGGCGTAGATTTCGGTCCACGGGTCACTGTAGGTGCCTCCGGCCCAGTTGGTCAGGGAGTTATCCGACTTCTGGTAGGAGCGCAGGTTGGCGATGGCGGCCTCGATGTTGCTCCGCGTGTTGGCTTGGCCGTTTTCGTCCTGCTGCATGAAATAGCCGAGATACAGTTGCGGGAAGGCCTTCGAGGTAGTTTGCTCGAGGCAGCCGTGCGGATAGGAGGTCAGGAAGTCGAGACGGCTGAACAGGTCGACAGGCAGCAGCGACGACACCGTCACCTTGCCTTGTTGCGTGCCGGCCATGCCCGCGAGGTTGAACGGGATGCTCAGCGACTGTCCGCCCTCGATTTCCTTCATGATGGTGTTGCGACGCTCGGCGTAAGGCATTCGGATGGGCATCGTCGTCGACGACTCGGCGGTGTAGCTGCCATCGCTCACGCTCACCTTCATCACGGCGTTGCCAGTGGTTTGCGGGACGTTGGTCTGCACGGCTATCAAGCCCTCGCCGTTCTGGTCGATGCTGACCGAGGTGGGCAAGGTAGAGGCGGCGTTGAGGTTCTGGTTGTCGAACTTCACCGTCAGCCTCTTGCCCTTGAGCGTAGGCGCAAGCACCTGCACCTTCATCGTCAGTCCGTCGCCGGGGGCCACCACACGCGGTGCGGAGGCATAGAGCGTAATCGGGTCAATCACGGTCATCTTCTTCTCGGAACTGCCGAAGGCTTTCTTGTCGCCCTTGGCCACCACCATGAAGCGCAATGCGCCAGAACATTGCGGCACTTCAAACTCGTGCGTGTTGCTCGCGCCGGCCTTCAACTCGAAGGGGCCGAGGGTGACGGCGTAGGCCTTGAAGCGGTTGTCGAGCGTGATCTCTTGGTTGAGGATGCCGTCGCCGCCAATGGCGTAGACCGAACCCAACTCACCGCTGAAGGCGTCGATGACGGAGGCGTAGTTGTCCCAAGTGCGCACCAGCAGCGACTGCTTGCTGTTGAAGTAGCCGTAAGGGTTGGGCGTGCTGAAGTTGGTCAGGCCGAGGATGCCCTCGTCGACCACAGCCAAGGTGTAGGTCATGGCTTGCTTGTTGGCCTCGCTCACCTTCACTTCGATTTTCTTCTTCGTGTTGGCCGTTTCGGGCATGGTGAGGGCGGGTTGCAGTTGCATCTTCTTGTCTTCCACCTTCACGGGCACCACGCCGTAGAGCCTGATGGGCAGATCGTTGGCGGCATCATGGGGCTGAATCAGGGCGACATAGACATACACATTCGGGACCATGTCGGCGGTGGCGGTGAGTTCCACGCGGCCTTCTTCGCCGAGGTTTTCGAGCAGCATAGTTTGCATCACCTTGTCGTTGGCCTCAACAGTCACAAGGGCCTTGGCCTTGTCGTTGGCGGGGAAGGTCACCACAATCTTGTCGCCCACTTGGTAGCTCTCGGCGGAGGTCTTCATCGAGAGTTGCGCCGGAGCGCCGGCGGCAGTCGCGCTGTGGCCATAGCCCCAGTCGAAGCTGATGACCTTGGCAAAGGTGTGGCCTCCCTGCGTGTCGTTGACGACGAGCAGATAGCTGCCCCAGTTCTCGTTGCTGATGTTGAACGTCACGGAGGTGGTGCCGTTGCAGGTCAGCTTGCCGTTCTTGACGGGTTTCTTGTAAGTGCCTGACGCATAACGCTGCAAGGAATAGTCGTCCTCGCTCGACCACCACCAGTAGGAATCGAGTTTGTAGAGCGCATAGTCGAGCGTAACCACGGTGTTGTTCAGTTTCCCGTTTTCGTTGACGACGGCCATGTTGAACTTCCAGTCCTTGCCGGTGTCGTAGTAGCTGCCGTACTTTGCGGTGCTTTCGGGCAATTCGACGCCGACATAGCGCGAATAGGGCGACAGCATGGCCTTGAATGACGCAATGCTGAAGTCGCCACCTTGTTCAAAGACCTTGGTGGTGAACACGGCGTTCATCATTTGCTGCGAGTAGACCTCGCCCAACGGGTCGAAGCCCACGTTGGCCATGCCTTCGCTGCCTAAGGAGCCGCTGAAGAGCGAGAGCTCGGTAGGTTCGAAACGCTCGGTTTCGTTCTCAAAGCTGTATTTCTCGAAGCCCTTGAAGCTGGTCTTTCCGCTACGCACCTTCACATCCACTTCAGCTTTCAATCCATTGGCTTTCAATCCATTGAGCCACTTCGACACCAAGGCCACGCGCTCTGGCTTGCTCAAGCTGATGACTTCGGGAAGCTCAAACCTGATTTCCAGTCGGTTGGGCTTCACGGTTTCCACACGGAGGCTCTTGGTGATGGTGGTCGTGCCCACCTTGAAGCGGGCCGTCCAGAGGCCGGTCTCGTCGCTGACGTTGGTCGGCACGTTGTAGCAATAGATGCCGTTCACGGGTTTGGCGTTCACTTGCTTGGCGTAGAGGCGGCCAGAGGCATCAACCACCTCCAGCACAACGGGATAGTTGTCGGGCAATTGGCCTTCGGCATCGGCGAGCATGAGGTTGAGTTGGAGCTCGTCGCCGGGGCGCCACACGCCACGGTTGGCGTAAGCGAAGCCGATGACACCCTTTTCGACAGGCTCGCCATCGACGTTGAAACGGCTGTACGACAGCGCGTTGCCATCGCTCAGCTTAATCACCGACTTGCTGCCTTTGCGGTCGGTGGCCACGATGAAGGCGGGCTTGTTGGCACATTGCATTTGCACATGGCCCTTGCCGTCGGCGCTGCCTTTGGCGATTTGCTGCTTCTGGAAGTTGTAGGCCAACACCTCGGCACCCGAAGCGGGCGTGGCGTTGGAGATTTGGTAGACATACACGTCGACCATGTCGTTGCGGCCCATCTTGGCGGTCACGGCCAAGTCGCTGACGATAATATTCTTCTTCTGCTCCACATAGTTATAATAGTAGTAGCCGTTGGGGTCGCCCCACTCGCCTTCGTAGCGGTATTCCTTGTAGTCGTAGCCGTCGCCGTCCCAGTATTCGGCCTCGAGCTGGGCACTTTCGGTCACGGCGTTCCGCATCTCCTCTGAGGCAAAGATGTAGTCGGCTGGACCGAAGTTGAGGCTCAGCTGGTACATCGCGCCGGGTTCCACGTTGATATAGTCGGAAAGCACGATGGGGAAGGTTTTCCATTGCGTTGGGAACGGGTTGTCCAATTGCAGGCGCACCTTCTTCTCGAGACGGCCGGCCTTATGCACGCCGTTGGTCTCGCTCAGGTCGTTCTCCTGAATGAAGGAGAGGATGTTGTCGTCGAAAATGCGGACGATCCTCAACGTCACCCCGTCGAGGCACATGGCATCGAAATACACTGTCGTTTCCTTGATGTCGGGCACGATGTTGCCTTCGTCGGTCCAGCGCACCTTGGGTTCATAGTCGGTGAGCGAGAACTGGAACTCCGCCTCGTCTTGCAGCACTTGGTTGTCGGCGCTGCGGATGCCGCTCACGGTCATGGTGATGTCTTCCATCTGGTAGCGATAGAGGCTCGACTTGTCGAAATAGAAATCGATCTTGTTGCCTTGAATGTCAGACTTGTAGCCTAATTTGTCCTGATCGAAAGCGACCAGTCCGTTGAGGTTCTGCCCTGCCTTCAGCGGCTGGCTGAAGAACAGCATGGCATGGCCGGAGGCGTTCTCGACCTCGAAGCTGATGGGTATGAACTTGTTCTTGGCATAGACCGTCAGGCTGCGCTTGATGCTCGATTCCGAGCCGACACTTTTGCCGTTCAGCACGACCTCAACCTGATAGTCGGTGTCTTTGCGCTGCATCGACTGCAACGTGAAATCGTACAAGTTGTTGCCCAAATAGTTGGTCGCGATTTGATACTGGCTGCGGGTGGTCTCGTCGAAGATCTTTACGGCATCCTCAGCCTCGATGGGCGTGGCGAAGGCCACAAACAGATGGTAGCCCATCACGTCATTGGCTTCGCACACCGGATCGACGGCGGCTAAGCTGAAGGTCTGACGGCGCACGCCGAAGCCGAACTCCAAGCTCTCGGACGTAGCGACATCAAGCATTTCGGCCACCTTGAAATGGCAGACGTACTGCTTCGTGTTGTCGATTTTGTCGTACTCGAAGGCCACCGTGTTCTCGTCGACCCACACGGCCTTGCCCTTCAGTTCGGGCGTAAAGTTGAAGAGTTTGGAGGGCAGTGCCTCGCCCTGGTGCACTTTCATTGCCTGCGGGTCCTTGAAGCGCACCACGATGGGTTCGCCCTCGGTGATGACCCCCGAAGTGTAGCTGTCCAACAGGGGCAGCAGCGCCTCGCTGACTGGGCTGATTTGCTCCACAATCTTGGCGGGACCCGCCGATGTCTTGCCACTCTTGCCGCATCCCGACAAGAATCCGAGCAGCAACACGCCGACAATCAGGCCAATGCCGCTCAACTGTTTCAAATGTGTTTTCATATTTTGTAGGATTTGAATTGTTTTCGAGCCTACAAAAATAGGAAACTAATCGATACGACGCAAGAATATTTCAGAATGCCACCGACATTATTCTGCTTCAATACTTCCCCTCAAAGCTCAAGCCGAACCAGAACCTGTCGACGGGCTCTTTCACTTGCAGGTCGTTGTCCATGCGGGCGAAGACGGAGAGATAGTGGCGGCGCGAGAGGCGGGATTCCACCGAGGCCACCGTGCGCAGGTTGTCGACAATGCGGCCCTTGGGGTCGTTGGTGAGCCAGAAAAGCTCGGCACTGAGGCTGTACTTGAAACGGCTGTTGGGCATTTGGTAGCTCGCTTGCAGGCGGTTGCGCCAATACAGCTTCGGGTTGACGCGGTGCTCGCCCGTCAGCTCGTCGTAGAACGTTGCAAGCAGCTTGCTCCGGATGCCGAACTTGAAGTGGCGGAAACTCTCGGCATAGGTCACATACAAGCCTGTGCGCCAGCGGTTTTCGTAATAACCCTCAGTGTTGTGGCGGCGGATGTAGTCGGCGTTGAGGCCCACCTTCATCCGGTTGGCCATGAAAGCGTACTCGGCCCCGACGGAATTGAGCCAGCGGTTGAACTGCGTGCAGTTTTCGTAAAAGCGCAATTCCTCCTCCACCGACAGCGCGAAACGGGAACTCACGTCAACCGACACCTCGGCGGAGGCAATGCAGCCCACGTCGGTCGTGCGTCCGCTTTGGGCGATAACGTTTGCCGACAGGAATAATAACAGCACTATGTTCGCTAACCTTCTCATTTTCTTTATTTCACAAAACCTTCAAAACTTGCAAAACCAATATTCCGGTTGGGGAAAGCTTGCCAACCGGCAACTTTCCGCCGGTCGTCCGGTTGGGCAGACCAGCCTGACGGATAAGGTTTTGAGGGTTTTGCGTGTTTTGTTCCCAATCACTCAGAGAAATCCTTCAGTTTGGTTATCGTGTCAATCGTGTTCACCTCGCCGTCGATGGGCTTGTAGTAGACCTTGACGTAAGCCACGTCGCGGAGGTAGTCGATATGCCCCACTTCCACCTTCTCGATGTCGAGGCCCGTGCGCTCGATGAGGTCGGCCTTCAGGTCGGCTTCCTTGCCGTGCTTGGTGTTCTCGATGCGGTCGTAAAGCACAATCTTCATGCCCGTGTGGTTCAGCCACTTTGTACCATCCAACATCCAGATAATCAAGACGATGAGCAGGTTTACGATGAGCAGTTCGAGATAGCTAGTCGAGAGGGCCATGCCGTTGACTATCGATAGGCCCATCACCACGAAGAGGTAGGTCATCTCGCGTATCTTGATGGTCTCGGTCCGATAGCGTATCATGCCGAAGATGGCAAACAGGCCGAGGGCGTAGGCGATGTTCATCTTCATGTTTTCCATCAGCGAAATGATGAGGAAGATGACCACCGCGAACATGATGAAGGTGAAGTAATAGTCCTTGCGGTTGGCCTTCTTGTAGTAGAAGCAATGGATGATGACCCAGCACACCAAGAAGTTGAAAACGAAGCGGATGAGGGTCGTCCAAAGGCTTTGCGGGTCGATGAAAGGCACGCCGAGAAAGTCCATCCCCGTGGCGCCGCCTCCAAATTCGCGGGCGATTTCGTCGTCGAATTCTTGTCCGGGAAGTAAGGCTTGAAGTAAATTCATATTGTTGGTTGTTTAATTGTTTAATTGTTTAATTGTTAGGCTATTGGCTGCCGACTTCTATCTGTTGCCCATGTTTCTTCAGAGCTTACGGCTTATAGCTTACAGCTTTCATTTTCTCTATCACGCGCAATTTCTTCTTAAAACGGTTCTGTTTCACGTCGGGGCGGGTCAGGCAGGTGCCGATGCAGTATTTGCTGATTTTGTAGGGCTGGATTCTCAGGTCGAGAAGCACTTCCTTCAGCAGCGATTGGGCGCGTCCGTCTTGTTTCAGTTCCATCACCACCAGAGGCGACATCGAGGCTTTCGCGCCGTTGCGCAGGTTCTCGAAGCGCAGGTTGCAGTCGATGGTGAGGCGTTCTGTCTTGCCGTGGTTCACCAAGGTGATGCGATCGAAAAGGGTGACCAAGTGCGGGCTGAGCGAATTCACCTCGTAAGGCTGCCTTTCTGCCAAGAATGCCGCCACCTCGGGGTTGTCGATGATGTTCGGGATGGGTTCCACGGCGATGCGTTTCTTCTTCGTGCGGCCTTTGTTGCTCTTGTGCTTCACCTCACAAAACGTCAGATGCGAGTCGACGTAGGTGCGCACGCGCACCTTGTCGCGCACCAAATGGCGGTTGTGGTGGATGAGGTACATGGTCAGGTCGGGGGTGTCGTAATACACCGTCGAGTAGGCCGCCAAGCGTTTGCCTTCCAACTCTTGGGCATAGTAGCCCTCGCGGATGCGCTGCAGGATTTCCTTCAGCTGCGCCTCCGTGACGAGGTATTTCGTGTCGACGCGGTTCATCAACTTCACGCCGCTCATCTCGCCAAGCGTTATCGGCTCCATGCCGCCCACTATGTCGAGGATCGCCTCCATCACTCCTTGAAAATCACCTCAAAGGTCTTCACGGATTCTAGTTTTCCATTGGGATAGTAGTTGAGCTGGCGTTTCTTCGAGCCGTCTTCGTTATACTCGAACTTTTTGATTCTCACCACCTTGTCACGGTCGTTGTACTCAATTTCGCGCAGCACTTTGGCGGTGATGTCGCTGTTTTCGGGATATTCGAACACCACGCGCGACTTTTGTCCGTAGCTGGCATATTCGATTTCCTCGATTTTGCGCCCCATTTCATCGTAGGTCGTCACATGGTCGAGGAAAGAGCGTTTGCTGCCGGCCTGTGTGTTCCATTCCTTGATGGTCATGCCCTTGCGGTTCTCGCGCTTGATGACGGTGGATTCCGACACCGTTTGCGAGTAGCCTCCGATACCCATGGCCAAAAGTGCAAAAACAAACATTATCCTTCTCATATTCAAAAAAATTATAGGTTTACTCTAACATAAAAGGCTTCCTCAAGTCCATAGATTTGCCCCGGCTCGCCCACCGTGACCGTTTGGGATACAAGCGATGGCATCTCGTCGGCATCTTCCGTAACGGTGAAGACCTCGTATTCGCCAGGCTGCAGCTTTTGGAAGGCGAAATGGCCGTCCACTCCAGTGCGGGTGTCGTCGAAATGGACATCCTCCCCCACCCTCCTGATATACACGCGATGCTCGTAGGCCGGGCCTTCGCTGTGCCACTGCCACGCGCCGTCGCTTTTGATGAAATAGGACGCTATCACACGCCCTTTCACCACCGACGTTCCGTAGGCCTTGCCGTCGTGGATGTAGATTGTGGGCACTTGTGCCACCGCGCCACGCGGCAGTTCAACCGTCTGGCTCACAGCCACTTTCTCGCCCGAAGGCAGTGTGGAGTAGGAATAGACGGTGTAGTTGCCCGGCGTCAGGTATTCGAACTGGTACATGCCGTCGGCACCGGTCTCCACGTCGTCGCCGAAATAGGCGTTGTTGCCGTAGACGAGGAACACGTCGGTCTTGGCGGCTGGCATCGTGTCGGGCGTCAGCGTGAAGTCGTCGTCGGGATGGTGCACCAGTTTCACGAAGCCTTGCAAGGTGCCCGAGCCGCCCTTGCCTTCGGTCTTGTTGCAGGCAGGCAGCAACGCAACCGCGACTAGCAACAGCAATAATTGAAAGATTCTCTTCATATTCATTTAAGTTTTGGACTGCAAAGATAACCATTCAACGATTTGAACGTGTAAAAATTGCCCAATAGCAATGTCAATCCGTGAAAAAAGCGCAAAAAAAAATCCCACCCAGCCAGGAGGGATCTTTTTCTTATTATTCGGGATGAACTTTCCTCAATCGCGGCTGCCTTTCTTGCGTGCAAAGTACATCACCGCCATGCCAAACAGCAGAGCCACGCCTCCATCAAGGGGCGATGTGGCTGGCTGGTCGGTTGGCATACCATGCTCAGCAGGCAACATCGGTCCGCCACCTCTGTAACCGTTTTCTGTCATTTTGGGCATATCGCCGCGTTCGAAAAGGCCTCCGCCTTGAGCTGTTGCGCCGATGGCAAGTCCGAGGACGATGGCGATGGTCATTACAGTCTTTTTCATAGTATTTTTCGTTTACTTGATTTACTTTTTTTAGTTTGTGTTGGTTTTTGAGGCCGCAAAGATACACCAAAAAATCCAATTGGCAAGCCATTATGGCAAAAAAAACGTTTTTCCTCAAAAAAAAACCGAAATCATCCTAAATCGCCAATGTTGCCGCAAATCTTTTTCAGCACCGTGACAAAGGTGTGCACATCCTCCTCGGGGATGTCTTTGAGTGCCAATCCCATCGTATTGATGGCCAGTTGCTTGGTGGAGTCCTTCAGTGCCATGCCCTCGGCGGTCACGACGATGTTGTTCACACGACGGTCTTCTTTGGCCACGCTGCGCGCCACGAGACCCTTTTTCTCCAAATTGTCGATGAATTGGGTCACCGAGTTTTTGTCTTTCTGGATGATGTAGGCGATGGCCTGCTGGGTAAGGGTGCCCTCGTTCCAAAGGGTATCCATCACCAAATACTGCTCTGCCGTCAGATTGACTCCATTCTTCTTGAAGACCTCGGCAAGGCACTTTTTCAACTTGCAATTCAGGATATTGACATAGACGCCAGCTTGTTTTACGAGTATCATATTGTCATAATTATAGGATTATCACGCCTCATTGAAAGTGCAATAATACGGATAATAATGACACGCTGCAAGAAAATCAAAAAAAAATCATCTATACCGTGCCTCCAATTCAGCGCGATATTTGTCGGCGACAGCCTTAGCCAAAGCAATGCCATCGCCTTGAGGTTCAGCGTTGAAGGTGCCAAGTCGCTCACGCCACCACTGGCCTTCGTACTTGCAGATGCGGTCGTGATAGGCTCTTTCGTCAAACGGCTGACCCGCTTCGATGGCGGCATCCACATCTTTGAAGAACTCCTTCCAGCGGTAGGCGTAGTAGGTGGCGGTGAGACCGGCCCAGGCGCGACTGGCGTATTCGTTCAGCAAGGCGTCTTCCTCGCCCCAAGTGGTGATGATGTTGCGGGCATTGCTCTCGAAATAGTTCTTGTCCTCTTCCGTCGTGCCGATGGCGCGTGCATCGCGAATCCAACGACCAACCAAAAACGCACTTTCGGTGGCTAAAATCGCATCGGTGTCGTCGAGGATGTTGGTCATGGTCCGCTCGATTTGGTGCAGCTTCCCGTAATCGCCTTCGCGATAGGCTTTTACATAATCGGCATAGAGATCGCTGAAATAGTTGCCCAACAGTTGTCTCGTGATGTTCACCACATCAAAATGGCGGGTGCGGGTGTTGCAATCGGC
>ODAI012812011.1_pt1 | contig 26291 bp, 26 predicted proteins | sample 1539321 | NCBI WGS metagenome assembly ODAI01 (sample SAMN02144231, study PRJEB22623) | gut metagenome | biome: sheep rumen | host: Ovis aries | place: New Zealand
CTTCTATTATACATTATATCACACATTACCGGTGTTTGCAAGTCCCACGGTGTCCCAACTTTTCAAGGCAGCTACGGCTATGCTGTGCAGGCGGAACACGTGGGACTTACTGTATCCCATTTCCTTCATGATCTCCGACCACGGCAGGAATTCGAGGTATCTTTTACGCAGAAGGTCACGGGCATCACCGTCCTGCACGGCATTGATTCGGGTTTCCATATCGGCAATCAGCGCATCGTATTCTGCCTGCGTTTCCTGTATATCCTGTTCCAGCGCCATGATCTTGAAAACGGCACCTTCCATTTTGCTGCGGTCGGGCGATACCGTCCTCGGCATATCATTGATGCCGCTGCCGTTCATGCCCTCTGCCCGCTGTCGCAGCAGGTGGATTTCGTGTATCTTACGATTGATGCGTCGGCGGAGTCGTTCCGCCTGCTCCCAGTATTCTTTCATGCAAATTCCTCCCTCATCATTTTAATCAGCTTTTCGCCGTTCATATCCGACATGAAGTCAAACCACTGCGACCGCAGGAACTGTTCACATTCAAGGGTTGTTATGATATCGTGTGACAGCAGCGCCTCCCGGTAATCCAAGAGACACTGCTTGATAATTGCCGCCGCCAGTAATTTGTATCCTTCAGTCATTTAATCCTCGCTTTCACGGCTTTCATCATCGCCGCCTGTGTTTTGTCCTTGTTTTCAAGAACCTTCATGATATCCTCGTCGATCGTTCCCGCCGATACAAGATGGTGGATGACGACCGTTTCGGACTGCTGCCCCTGTCGCCAGAGACGGGCGTTGGTCTGCTGGTACAGTTCCAGCGACCACGGCATCGTGTACCAGATGATGGTGCTGCCGCCGGACTGGAGATTCAGACCGTGACCTGCGGAAGAAGGCTGAATCAGCGCGACCGGTATTATTCCCTTGTTCCAGTCGGCGATATCGGTATCGGTCTTGATCTCCCTGCACTCGAAACGCTCCATGATGCTGTCGCGTTCGTGCTTGTACCAGTACGCGATCAGCACCGGTTTGCCGTTCTGTGCTTCAATCAGATCTTCCAGTGCGTCCAGCTTATGCGAATGTATCCGCATCACGCTGCCGCCATCGGTATAAACCGAACCGCTGGCAAGCTGCGTCAGCTTTCCGCACAGGACACCTGCGTTTGCCGCCGTTATGGAATCACGCACGAAGTCCACGCACATTTCCTGTTCCATTTCCCTGTAGAATGTCGCCGCCGCTTCATCCAGCTCCACGGAATCCGCCGTCATCACCAGCTCCGGCATTTTCAGGTGGTCGGTGGTTTTCATCGAAATGCTGATGTCTGCGATCTTGCTGTATATCTGTTTCTCTGCACCCGGTCTGGGAGAATAAGTAAAGCCATTCCAGTCCGGTGTGAAGTAGGCATCGCGGTATTGCCCGATGCGCTTTCCGAGTCGTTCACCTTTGTCCAGCAGGCGGAACTGCGCCCACAAATCCATGAGACCGTTGCTGCATGGTGTACCGGTCAGCCCTATAATGCGCTTCACAAAGGGGCGCACCTTCCGCAGCGCCTTGAAACGCTTGGACTGGTGGTTCTTGAAGGAACTCAGCTCGTCAATCACCACCATATCGAAGTCAAACGGCATCCCGCTGCTTTCGATAAGCCACTGGACGTTTTCACGGTTGATGATATACAGGTCTGCTTTCTGCCGGAGAGCTGCAAGGCGCTGGTCGCGGCTGCCGAGAACCAGACTATATGTCAACCCCTTCAGGTGATCCCACTTACTGATTTCTGCCGCCCAGCTATTCTTGCATACACGGATCGGGGCGATGATAAGAACCTTCCTGACCTCGAAGCGGTCGAACATCATATCGTTCAGCGCCGTCAGAGTTATGCTCGTCTTGCCTAATCCGCATTCCAGTAATACCGCCGCCTGCGGGTGTGTTTCGATAAAGTCAACGGCGAACTTCTGGTAGTCATGGGGTTTGTATTGCATCAATGATTCCTCCTATCTGCTCCGGGCGGTCAAGCACAAAGGCTTTGAAGCCCAGCCGTCGAAGCGTTCTGATACGCAGGCGCTGCAGCGTTCGTGGCGTTTCGCCGGGAGCCTTAACCTCTACGAAACCGATTCTGCCGGACGGCATCAATACGATGCGGTCAGGAACACCTGCCGTTCCGGGAGAAGTGAACTTCCAGCAGACACCGCCGACAGCTTTCACGGCAGCGACCAGTTTTTCTTCAATTGATTTTTCTCGCATAAATACGACCTTTCTGAGCTGTTGGTGGAAGTCGTAGGAAGTCAAATACAAACCTTTCCATAGGAAGAAAAAATCACGTTTTTTCTCGCCTGCGTAAGGTTGGGAAATGAGTTCCTACGACTTCCACCTTTCGCTATTTTACGTGCTATTTGATACTTTTAAGGGGGAAGTCAATCAAGGAAATCTGTTGCAAGAGACAGTCCCATGATCATATTTCCTGTCTTGGTCTTCTTGCGCTTGAAGCCCGCCTGCTCCAGCGCTCCGTAGAAGTCAGAAGTGCTGCGGGTGTATTCGCCGTTGGTCGTACAGTAATCACGATAAGCCTTATAAAGATCGCCGGACTGCGCCATATAGCTTTTATCGACCTCGCAGCAATCATTGATGAATGCACCGAGCCAGTCATTGCCTTCACGGTACGCTCCGATCGCATCCAAAACACATTGCGGGCGGTCTACCTTGAAATCGGCGGCGACCACTTTCATGGCACCTTCGATAAGCCACGACAAAACCGCACCGCCTGCATTGTCGATCAGATACTGTGTATAATTCTTCTTGTCATCCTGTCCCTGAATCTTTGCATGGAATGGAATCACGATCAGTCTGCGCCAAGTGCCGTCGTCAGAGGCAGCAACCTTCGGCAGGTGGTTCGTGTACAGCACCAGCGTATGGCTCGGCTCGAAAGAGAACGGTGCCTTGAACTTCTTCTCTGCGAAGATGGGATCAGTGGAACAAAGCTGCTTTACGACGCTGGTATTCAGGCGCATACCTTCCTGCAGCTCTGCCGCAATGATGAGGCGCTTGCCCTTCAGCTCCGCCATTTCCGGTTTAACGTTACGCTTGCAGTTGACAGTCAGGGCATCAGCGGAAATATTACCGCTGTAGCTTCCGAGAACCTTATAAATGACATTCCAGAAGGTGGATTTGCCATTTCTGCCGTCGCCGTATGCGATAATCATCGCTTCCGTGTATACTTTTCCGATCAGGCAGAGACCACAGATCATCTGAACGTAGTCAATCAGGCTCTGGTCTTTACAGAAGAATACCTGCAAAGCGTCCTCCCAGATCTGGCGACCTTCCTCATTCGGCACAACCGCCGTCACTTTCGTAATCAGGTCAGTAGGATCGGTTGCTCTCCAGCCGCCGAGACCTTTGGCAAGGTCGTAGGTACCGCCGGGTGTATTAAGCAACATCGGATCACCGTCAAGCTGCTCCGGGTGTTTCAGCACCAGCGGCTTTGCGGCATCGAGCGCATTGTTCAGGCTGCGGATGTTGCGATACTTCATCACGAAATCGTGATACAGTTCGGAAAATCTGAACAGCCCATATGCAGCACCCTGTTCCGGACTCAGGCTGTCACGGAACTTTTTGCCTCCTGCCTTTGCCAGCGCTCTCGGAACGCCGAGCTTCTCCAGCGCACAGAGGTCATCTTCCATTTTGCGTTCTGCCTCTTCAAGCTGCGCATCTGTGTGTTCGATCATCGCCATAACCGCCGCCTGTTCCGATTCCTCCCAGTAGGTACCGTTATAGCGCAGGTAATTCGTAGCAATCGTAAATGCGATCTCATCACCAAAGCACTCGACGAACGTGCGGGCTTCACCGACATCCGAGAAATCGTCCGGAATAAGCACATTATCGCCGTACTGTTCCGGCGGCACATATCCTTCCTGCGATGTGACCTTTTTGCCGAACTTGCAGGCGCTTGCCCAGATACCCTCCAGTTCCTCATCATCAAGAGGCGGATCACACTCCGCAGCCTTTTCGAGGAACTTTGCATGAGCGTCCTCCGTCACACCGAAACGCTTGACCAGCCTACCCGCGATACGGGACATGGTGCTGTTGCGCTGTCCCTCCGGAATGCTGCGATTCGACTTCATGAGCGTGAGCCAGTCTTCAATGGTCAGGCTGCCTTCGTGCCATACAACATCACCCTTCGAGCCGAACAGAAAACGTGAAGCGTCCAGCGCATTGCCGTCGAAGAACGGCAGTTCCTTGTAGATGCGGGCTTTGATACTTTTGTGGGAAGCGGCGTCCTTGCAGGGCGAGGTCGGGAAGAAAACATGGAAGCGTGGACGGGCTGTTACAGAGCCTTTGTCGAGCATATGATGACGGCTGTATGTGATTGCAAAGGCGACGTCGCCGAGCATATCCGCCAGCTTCTCCGGAGTGATCCAGTCGTCGGGATTGTCGCTGTGGTCGTTATCGCAGTCCATCGGCACAACGTCGGAGAACTGAAAGTTGGCATCGCAGCGGGTGTCGTTATCGTACTTGGCGCACACATGGTCACAGACAACAGCTTTCTTGAGGTCAGCCTCCGAGGTAATGACCTTCTGGTGCGGGTACGATGTGTTCTTTGCATTGCCGGTACAGTCGGCAGCGTACAGGGTGAATTTCATGTGGTTTCCTCCAATTCCTCCGTGAAATAACGGATTTTCATGTGTTTGCGCTTTGCCCGTTCGATCTCCGCCTTCATGCCGGGACTGATATATTCGCCGAACACCCACAGCTCCACGCACTTACTCATCAGCACCCAGTTCATGAAAATGGCTGTATCCCGTTCCTCCGGGATATCGTCATCCATGAACTGCGTAAAGTAGATATGGGGCGTGATCGGCAGATAGTGCCGGTTAACAGCAAAGCGGCTATACTTGCGTGCATTCGCAGTATTCTTCTCGGTATCACCGGAATAAGGCGAACAGATATACACGACGGGACGGAAGGCGGCAGCTTTTGCCGCAGCCTTCTCCTCGCGCTCGATATGCGTAAAAGCCTCATACTCCGTCGGGCTGGCATAGCCTTCGTTGTTATAGAAATCAGCCATGCTTGACCTCGTTTCTGCCGCAGGGTTTTCTGTCGCAGCCCTTGTTGCACAGCTTTCCGCAGCGGGGGCATTTTACATAGACGTTCTCCGGCTTGACCAGCTTGCCGCTGACCAGTGCATAAAACCATTCAATACTGTATTTCATATCATCCCTCTTTTCTTTTCAGGTTCACGTGCAGTCTCTTCCAAGCGCACTCGTTGCAGAGGACTGCCGTGCCGTACATATCACCAAGCCCGTCGGCGAACACACATGACAGGTCAACGGCGACCTCTTTACCGCAGTCGGGGCAGGAGCAGAACACGTTCTCGCTGTTCAGCTCCACCTTGACCTCGATTTCATCGGTCTTTTCCTTCACATAAAACATAGCCATTCTCCCTTCATTCTTTGCTGCCCCCAGAAGTGGGGAGAGCATCTCTGCTCTACAACCCACTACAGAATCAGGGGCGTTTTGGACGAAACAATCAGTCCTTTTTATAAAACTCGCACTCGTATCCGTCAGCCCGCAGCAGCAAGCCTTCTGCCCATGCAGGCGTTCGTGACATCTGTTCGCAGACAACCGGCAGCGACATCCTTCGATCTGCCTCGATGATCATTTCGTCGTGTATGTGACCGACGATAAAACAGCAGCGCAGAGTCTGCATGGAATACATAAGCAGGTCACGCGCAATGCCCTGCACGATGTTCTCGACGAACTTCGGACCGTAGCTCTCGATGCGTTCCCATTTCTTCGATGCACCTACACCCATATAGGTGACAGACTCTCCGCCGAACTGGTTCTCGCCGATCTTCGGGTGCGCGTAGCAGAGCTTACGACCGGACGGCAGCGTAATGAAAAGCATCTTGCTCTGGTAGCTGAACTGCAATCCGTGTGTTTCTGTGGTAGTTTTCTGCTTGATTGCCTTCTTGACCGCATCATCGACAGCCCACCAGAGCTTGACGATATTTGGTGAGGCATCCCGCCAGTCGTCCACGATCTGCTTCAGCTCGGCATCGGAAAGGTTCAGGGCATCGCCGCCCATTGCCTTCATCGCGCCGACGCTTCCACCATAGCCGCAAGCAAGCTCCGCGACCTTGCCCTTCTGACGCAGTTCACCGTTAATACCGTGCTTCACGACCGGAACACCAAACATCTTTGATGCCGAAGCACAGTATATATCCGCGCCGTTCGCAAAGGCTTCCATGCGCCACTGTTCACCGGCAATCCATGCGATAACACGGGCTTCAATAGCAGAAAAGTCCGCGACAATAAACTTATATCCCGGTCTGGGTACAAATGCAGTGCGGATGAGCTGCGACAACGTATCAGGCACATCCTCATAAAACATTTCGACCTCATCGTAATAACCGTACTTGACTGTATTTCTCGCTTCGGTTAGGTCTGGAATATGATTCTGCGGCAGGTTCTGAAACTGAATAATGCGTCCTGCCCAGCGTCCCGTGCGGGCAGCACCGTAAAAGCTGAACATCCCTCTCGCTCTGGAATCGGAGCAGGCTGCCGTCTGCATTGCCTGATACTTCTTGACGCTGGACTTCGACAGCATAAGCCGCAGCTCCAGCACGGACTTCACCGGATCTTTCGCTGTCTTGAGCAGTTCCTTCACGGCAGCTTTGTCAAGACAGTCTGACTTATATCCCTGTTCGCCGAGCCATTCCAGAAGCTGATACACTGAATTCGGATTCTCGATGCCGGTAAGCCTGCGCATTTCCGCCGACAGCGTTGCCTTCGCCTGAGCATCAAGCGTCAGCGCAGCTTCGACCAGTTCCATGTCTACACGGATGCCGCGATCGTTGATCTCCTGATCCAGATAAAACTGCTCCCAGATGAAATCCGGTACCGGGAAACGGGAAAGGCGCTGGTCAATGGCAAGCTCCGCCTCCACGTCCTGTTTGTTATATGCCTTGAAGGTCGCCCATTTCTCCGTAGCGTCGGCAGGCGTATGAAACTGCGGAATGCCGTTCACCGTTTCGTAGGGTACACAAAAATACTTGATGAGTGCTTTGCCCTCCGGCATCTTCTGCTGTTCCAGTTTCAGGGCAGCACCGGCAGAGGCAAGTGTCGATGGCAGACCGAGCGTCCGGCAATGGATCATGGTACACTGCCAGCCGACCGGACTCAGATAATCGCCGACGGTATCCTCATTGATGCTGTAGCTGCGGAAAATCTGAGGATATTCCTCGCGCAGATATTTGGAGAGGCATACACGTTCAAATTGCACGTTGAATGCCCGCTTGATGACCGATTCATCAGTGAGTGCAGAAAGAATCTCATCCGGGACACGGTCGCCGTTCGCCAGATCGTAGAGCTGCACTGCACCATCATCCACTGACACGCTCATCAGCGTGATAGCAAAATACGGAGAATCGACGTAAGCGTACACACCGCACTTGGTGATGTCACGGTCACTCCGAGTCTCCAGATCGATCTCTATGGTTTTCATGGTAACACTTCCTTTAAACCCACCCGGACGGTATCCCGTCAGTCGCCCTCCCGACATTCATTGGTTAATTAAGAGAGAAAATCGTCGTCATCATCGTCCATGTCTGCGAAATCATCCTCAGCACGGGACTTGCCACCGAGGGGTTCACCGTCACGGAGCTTCTGGAGGTTGTTCAGACCGCAGGCGATACCCTTGTTGCCATTGGTATTGAAAGCGTAGAAGTTGATGCTTGCACGACCGTAGATGCCGGAGTACAGTTCGCTGGTATCGAGAATCGGCTGGCAGGAAGCATCCACGACACCGGGCTTGGTAGCGCTGTTGGCGTTGATAAAATAGCAGCCTGCGTATGCCTCATCGTCGGGGCGTTCTTCGTCGCCGTCACGCAGCGGAGTCTTGATCGCCTTCAGGGGCGGCACGGACTTGCCGTTGCCCTTGAGCTTGGACTGACCTTCCTCGTAAGCCGCCTTGATCGCCGCCTTGATCTTCTCGATGGTCACGGTATCGGACTTCGGGATGATGAGCGACACGCTGTACTTCGGGGTGCCGCCGTTGATCGCCTTCGGCTCATTCACGATGAGGTAACTGAAGCGGGTGTTTTTGCCAGTAACGACCTTTGTGGGATTGATAATCTTTGCCATGTTAATCTTCCTCCTGAAAATCATTGATTGTCCATGCCGGACGTTTGTCCGACTCTGGTACGAGTGTGGGTTTGCCCTGCGGCTTTTCGATCAGGGAGCCGAGCAGGGTGTTGAACTTCTTGGTGCCGAGCAGCTTGGTCATTGCGGTCACGCCCATGAGCTTTTTCTCATATGGATCATATCCCGCGTCAGTGACAGCCGCTGCAACAGCATCGGGGTTTGTGTATCTGCGATTGCTGCGTCCTTCCACGACCTTGAAGCCGGGGTACTGCTTGCCGCTGATAGCCTGTTCGAGCGCATAGGCTTTAACATCGTTCACCCAGCCAATGAAGGTGTCGGCACGATCGAGAATCATGCTGATTTCATCATCGGCAAGTGTGTCCGGAACCGCAAAATCGTACTGTGCCATCTGCAGATTATATTCCGCCCGCTTACGGCAGGTAGCCTTGATTTTGCAAAACTGACAGTGCTTGCCCGCGCTATAAACGCCCTCGCCCTTTGCCGCAAGTGCCGCAGCAGGAATGAGGACTTCCTCCGCCCAGCCGAGCAGTTCCTCCTTCGTGACTTCCGCAATGCTGACATTATCGCGGCGGGGCTGGAATATGATCGTGCGAACAGTGTTGATGTCGTACAGGGACTCAAAGAGATTCAGAGCGCCCAGCGCATACATCCTCATCTGGCTGTTGCCCTCCGCTTCGACGAGGACGCCAAGCCCGTACTTGAAGTCGATGACAGTCATAACGCCGTCGGCAACAACAATGCAGTCGGCGGTTCCGAAGCTCTCTGCCACCCAGCGGGTGAAGTCGAGGCGCTGTTCGACCAGAACCAGCGGATCAGCGCAGGTTTCCTTTGCCGCCTGCACCTGCTCCATGACGAATTCGCAGTAAGCATCGGTGCATTCCGCCATTTCTTCGTCGAAGTATTCCAGATCATCAGTGGGATCACGAACCTTGAAGCCGAGCGCCTTCTTGACCTTGTACTCGCAGAGGGTGTGTGCGTCTGTGCCTTGCTGCGCGTAAGTGCTGCCGGTATCTCCGCCCACGTTCTTCTTTGCGGAAGGCGGGCAGTTGATCCAGCGTTCACTGCTGGACGGAGAGAGCAATGCGTGTCCTGCCATCACAATCCCTCCGCTTCTGCAAGCACCGCAGCATAGTCGCTTTCGGCAAGGTCGGAGAGCTTCTCTGCGCCGTACTTGGCGATAAGCTCCTTGACCTCCTGTGTATGCCCGCTGCGGCTGATCTCGGACAGACGGCTGCGAAGCTGCACGAAGGTTACGGTCGCTTCTTCATTCTTCGGTGTAGGCTGTTCCTTCGATGCTTCTGCCTGCGGCTCGTCTGTTTCGGGATCATAGATGGTCTCGAACGTGTCGAGATATTCCTTTGTGATTTTCTCCGTCAGCGCTGCGACAGCTTTTGTCAGCGCATTCAGTGAGTTGATAAGCTCGAACATTTTGTCCATGATTTTCACTCCTTTCATAGTTAGCCGGAAAAGTCAACCTCTTCGGCGACTTCCTGTATTTCTACGCCCTGCACCGTCTTGCCGGGTGTCAGGACAAGGATTTCGCAGAAGTCACCGAGAAGCCAGCGGAGAAGTCTCATCGGGAGTCTGATGCTGCCGCTGGTCAGCACCTGTGTTTTCGTGCCGCCGTTGGAGACGGCAATCTTGACCTTGTGCTTCATATATCTCACCTGCCTTTCACCCTAAGCCGAAAAAGTCAACCCCCTTGCTTATGCGTCTGCTTCGGTTTCTCCACACCGAAGTACTTACAGGCTTTGGTGATGATCTTATTCCAGCGATTGTGCATCGCCTGTTTGGTGACTTTCTTTCCGGTCGCTGCTTCTTCCTCCCTGCGGATATCTTCGAGGAACTTTCTCTCACCGAGGTGGGCATACAGTAAATCCTGCTGTGCAGGTGTGAGCGTTTCGATGAAGGCGAGAACCCTTTCCATATCCGGATGCTCCGGAGCCTCATCATCATCAAACATCTGAACTGCAATGCGGTCGAACGGATCACCCTCGTCTGCTTCCTTCTGAGCAAGGAAACCGTAGTCGGCATTCTCAGCATCATAGCGTTCTGCCAGATCGACATCGTGGTCGTTCTCCTCCAAAACGATAAGACACTCCATGTTCTCGGCGGTAAGCGGAACAACGTCAATAACCTCACGCTCCCACTTTCCATTAGGCTGTCGCACCATGCGTGTGTACACATAATTGCCGTTGGCATCCAGATAGTTGTCACTGCTTGTGTTGACTTTGCTTTTTCTCTCGAACGGTAAATTTGTCATAGCTTGTCCTTTCCGCCGGATACAGAAAGGGCAAAAGGGCATAAAAAACAGGAACCAGCGAGATGCCAGCTCCTGCGTCACCGAAAAATGGGTACAGCAAAGCAAGGCTATCTCGATACCGAATCACCAGCGATGCTGGTGTCCTGTATGAAATATCCCTATGCCCTGAGCTGTACACACTCCGGCTTTAAAAATATTTATTTGACCGCCACCCGGCGGGTATGAACTTGTCCTCCCTATTATCTATAACGATTGCTCGCTGTCAAAAACGATTGCTTTACATTACTACAATAGAAAACCAGTAGTCTTGGACAATAGTAGTGGGCAAATCGTATAAGTGAGATATCTATCTTTGTGCAGAATGACGATTTTGTCAAAAGTGTCTTGTGCCTATGGAAAATAATGTACTGTTGTGCTATAATGATATTATGGTTTGTTAGGAGTTAGTGGGAGACAGTTTTTAGTCTCTATCCTCCTAACATTATTATCGCATATTTATTTTTTTACGGCAGGAAGTTCGGGAAGCAACGGGAAGTTCCCGGAAATTCCATTTCAGACAATGTAACGACAATAGAAGGTACAATATGGATATCATAGATCTTGTAGATATACTGTTCAAGAATCACTCCGGAGATGATTCGGATTATGATTTTTTTATAAGCCTGATTAAACACGTTATGAAAGAACCACAAACAGCTAAAGACAAAACCGATGAATCTAATGGAAAATATAATCCTTTTGATGTCGGGTGTGTTCAGCAAGCTTCAGTTATCCGATGTATCAGGCGACAGCACAATCATCCATTAGAAAAGCGAAAGATGCAAAAAGTACGGAAATACTTTGATGCGGATCGATTCGCTACATATATAAAGGACACCTTCGCAGAACAAGAACTATTCAACATCGAAGCGGAAATAAAAAGCTTTATTCCCGATTTCAATGAACAAGAAGATGACATATGCTACCCATGTGCGTACCTGATGCTACAATTAATAGATGAGTACATAGGTGCAAAAGATAGCACGCCTGCCACTACATCACCTGATGACACAGAGTCATCAAATGCAAATCATCAGGTTTTTAATCAGCCTGTGATCTTCAACTTTGTACAAAACGGTGATCACAACACTCAGATAGGTTATGTTGAACACTATCATACACATGATGAGGAGGATTAAATGTCAACTGATAAAGGCTCATTTGAGATAGTTTCTTCAGAACCGCTTTTACCGGATCAAATAAAGCAGGTCACACTTGAGCAGCATGGAAACCATAATACACAGATAGCTCAAGCACATATTGATAAAGTTGACCGCAGCACAAACATTTTTATAGGTCAACCTTCTGCGAATCAACATAATGCGCTAAGTGATACTTCCGTTTCAATGGATCGCACTCACTATAACTTATTTGTCATTGACGGAGAAGACTATACTGGTTCATCGTTCTCGGTACATAAAAGTGTGGTTTTGACAATAGGAACGCCCAGCGAAATACGAAAAGCCCACATAGCTTTTTCCCCTGAGTCTATGTCAATGATCAGATCTTTTCCTGCGCTGTTTTGTAGTCCAAACCATTGCTTCGCAACAACAGATGCTGCACACATGGCGCATTATGGAATCGTTACAGGCATATCTGTTCACGAGACAGATATAAAAGTCTCCTATCAAATATTGAATAGAAATATTTCTCAGCAATTGATAATAGAGCTCTCAAATGAACTACATATCGAAGGAGCAAAATCCTTCACAGAATTATCAGAGACACATTGGGCAATAAAGCCGGTTGACTTGATTACTGTTATAGAAAAAACGGGCTGCAGATTGTTTAAGATATGAATGCTTCTCATGGAAGGAGGTCAGTTTATGAGCAAAGAATATGAAGAAATGCAAGTCGAGAAATGGGTGAATCTCGAAGATGTGGCTGAACATCTAAGTTTAAGTCAAGATACAGTTCGCGCTTGGATCAAAGAAGGTAAACTTCCTGTTTATAGAGCGGGCAAGCGTTATAAATTTAAAATATCAGAAGTCGATGAATGGGTAAGAAAAGGTAAAATACAAGAATAAGGGGGTATCAGAATGAACGCTAAAGTTCCATCAGCAATAGCTCAGATCACACTGAATCGTGCAACGTTTGACAATGAGACCGTGGAACAGCTATCCTTTGTCAATTTTTTCTATGGTAATAATGGTGCTGGCAAATCATCCATTGCTTACGCAATCCAAGAACAGGACGGCATAACATGGAACTATGGCGAAAGCCCCGACCGATATGATTTGCTTGTTTATAATACTGAGTACATTAATCGTAATTTTGTAAATTACGGAGAACTCAAAGGTGTGTTTGTATTTGGCGAAGAAGACGCCGAAGCGAAGCAAAAAATCGACATTCTCACAGGTGAACGTAAACAAACGACTGATAAACGGGATGCTGCCCGTGCTAAATATAAAACCACACAAGGTCAAATAGATGAGATACTTTCAACTTTTCAAGACGAAGCATTTTCAAAGGTGGCGGAGTTAAGAAAAAGATTTGAAAAGGCACTCGACGGAAAAAAGCAGAAGAGGAGCTTTGCAGAGGCTATTATCGGAGAAAAACATCCTACGGATCATGACCTTGACGCTTTGACACAGCTATACGATGTCGCTTTTGATGATAAAGCACAAGCATACCCTGAATTCAAAAAAGCAAGTTCGGCTATAACATATGGATCAATGCCCGGAAGAGATCTGTTGGACAAAATCGTAACCAATAGTGGTGATACCCCTTTTGCCAAATTCCTTCAAGCACTTGGAGCTAAGGCATCTGACTGGGTTCGTGACGGTCACACCCACTATGTAAGCAGTGCTAATGGTCATTGTCCCTTCTGCCAGCAAGAACTTCCTGATTCCTTTGAGGCTGATATTGCTGCTTGCTTTGACGAGCAGTATAACGCTGACATTCGTGACCTCCAGCAATTTCAGGCTACATATGAAAGAGAAACTACGGTTATCCTTCGCACTTTGCAAGGCAATCTTACAACCGTCATGCCCGGATGCGATATTCAGGCATACTCTGATAAGCTCGAATTATTATCAAAGAACTTTGAAATCAATTGCCAGCGGATTGCAAGCAAAGTGAAAGAACCTGCAACAACCGTTTCATTAGAAGATACGGACACGCTTCTCCTTGAGATCGGTTCTCTTATCGACGATATCAACGCTGTCATAAAAACTAATAATGAAGTGGTATCACAGAAAAGAACGAGCAAACAAAAATGTAAAGAGCAGATTATACAATACTTAGCCTTTCTGCTTTCTAAAGAGGTTAGTAGCTATCTTGATGAAAAAGAAAAGCTTGAAACTGAACTTGAACAAACATCTCAAGAAGGAAAGGCTCTTAATGCTGAGATCACTCGTTTGAATCAGGAAATCACAGCACTCAATAAGCATAATGTCAATACTGAGGCAACAATCGAAAGCATCAATAGAATCCTTAAGGATTCTGGCTTTCAGGGATTTAGTATACGTGCAAAAAAGAACATTGAAAACGTGTACGAAATCGTCAGAGAAGATGGCTCAGTTGCAGAATACCTCAGCGAAGGTGAACGGAACTTCATAGCATTTCTGTACTTCTACCATCAAGTTCGTGGCAGTATGACAGACGCTGAACTTAAAGAGAAGATCGTCGTAATAGACGATCCAGTTTCGAGTATGGACAGCACTGCACTTTTTATCGTCAGTGCGATTGTTCGTGAAATGATAAATGTCTGCCTTAATAATACGGAATACAAGAACCCGAAGGTTCCCGGTGATTATATCAAGCAGATATTCATATTGACACATAATGTTTACTTCCATCGTGAGGTTACCTATCATCAGGTAGGAAATTACAAAAGCACATCGTTCTACATGATTCGCAAGATGGATAATGAGTCTACAGTAAAGCTGTGTATTCGCCAGCGTGACGACGAAGCTGCCGAGAACGAAAACTACAATCCTGTTCAGAATTCATATGCTGCACTATGGGATGAGCTGCGCGACATAAAGACTACTATTCCAGCGATCAATGTGATGCGGCGCATTCTGGAGTATTATTTCCTGCAGCTCTGTGGTTACGAAGGTAGTGATCTCCGCGAGCTGGTTCTGGAGAATCCAGACAATCGCAAAATGTTCATTAAAGAGATTGAAGGCAAAAAGCCTGATATGACAGAGTATCATCTTGCATCATCGCTGCTGGCATACATCAATAATCCCAACGGTATCAGTGACGGTTTGAATTATGTTGAGGACTGCGAGGATGTAAGGGTATACAAAAAGGTATTCAAGAAAATCTTTGAAGCGCTGCATCAAAATCAGCACTATCAGATGATGACCGGAAGACAAGAATAACAATGAAATGAGGTATAATAGCAATGGCTGAAAAACAGGTTATAGATGCAATGTGGGACGATTCCCCGATTGATGTTTCTGCTGAAGTGAACTTTATTTGGTCTATCGCAAACAAGCTGCGCGGACCGTACCGCAGCGATAAATACAAGGATGTCATCATCCCTATGACGATCATCCGCCGCTTTGAGTGTGCGCTTGCTCCTACTAAGAAAAAAGTTGTGGAGCAGTTTAAGGCAAATCCGAGTTTTCCTGCAAAAGCAATGTATCGTATCTCAGGTTTCCAGTTTTACAACACCAGTGAATACGATCTTGCTGAGCTGGTGAACGATTCCGACAATATCGCTGCAAACTTCCGTAGCTACCTGCAGGGGTTCTCTGCTAATGTTCTGGAAATTCTCATGTCCAAAGAGCGTGGCTTGAATTTCGGCGAAGAAATCGAAAAGATGGATAAGAATAATCGTCTGCTCTCCGTTGTAAAGGCGTTCTCCGAACTTGACCTTGATCCACGCACTATTGATAATGTGAAGATGGGATATATTTTCGAGGAGCTTATCCGTAAGTTCTCTGAAAATGCCGAGGCTGGTGACCACTACACCGGTAGAGATATTATCAAGCTCATGGTCAACATTCTGCTTGCTGAAGGCTGTGATGATATTTTCGATGACGGAAAGGTCATCACCATATTGGATCAGGCTTGCGGAACCGGCGGTATGCTTTCCACCGGATACAACTTTATCAAGCGCTACAACCCTTCAGCCGATGTTCGCCTTTTCGGTCAGGAAATCAATCCGGAATCTTATGCTATGTGTCTTGCTGAAATGCTTATCAAGGGACAGAATGCCGAAAATATCTGCTATCAGGATACCATGATTGCTGATCGCTTTAAGGGTACGAAGATGCGCTTTGTCATCGAAAATCCGCCGTTTGGAACCGCGTGGGGCGGAAAAGACGCTGCCGAAGGTGTCGAAGATGCAGTCAATGCAGAATTTAAGAGAGGCTTTGATGGACGCTGGGGTGCTGGTCTTCCGGGTTCCGGAGATATGCAGATGCTGTTCCTGCAATCTGCAATTGATAAACTCGACGATGATTACGGTCGATGTGCAATTATCGAGAACGGTTCGCCGCTGTTCGCAGGTGGAACAGCATCTGGAGAAAGCCAGATCAGAAGATGGCTGCTCGAAAACGATCTGATTGAAGCGATTATTGCGCTGCCCGTTGACCTTTTCTATAACACCGGTATTGCAACTTATATCTGGGTTCTGTCCAAGAATAAGCGCGAGGAGCGTAAGGGCAAGATTCAGCTTATCGACGCCAGCCACATCTTCCACAAGCTGCGTAAGGCTCTCGGCGACAAGAAAAATGAAATTACACCGGAAGATCGCTCTGCTATCACCAGACTGTATGCGGATTTCGCTGAAAATGAATATTGCAAAATCTTCCCGAACTCTGAATTCATCTATCACGAGTATGCTGTGATGCAGCCGCTGCAGAGAAGTTATGCTGTAACCGAGGAGCGCATTCAGTCGCTGATTTCCGGCGGTGCGCTGTCTTCGCTGTATGATCCTGCAAAGGTCGCAGAACTTGAAAACTCTGAGGAAGAGCTGACCGGAAAAGACCAGAAGAAACTCGAAACATTCCAGAATAACAAGCCTGTATATGATGCGATTATTGAAACGCTCCGAGGCGCTATTTCCGAGGATGTATACCTTTCTCCGACAGCATTTACACCCGTTCTTACAGGAATCCTCAGTGCAGTTACCACCGACAAAAAACTCATCGCCAAGATTGCGGACGGGTTGTCTGTCATGGATAAGACCGCTGAGATACAGCGTGATAAGAAGGGCAACATTATCTACGATAAGGAAACAAAAGATGCCGAAATCGTCAAAATCGATGAAAGTATCGAGGATTACATGGAGCGTGAAGTCCTTCCTCATGTACCGGATGCACAGTGGTTCTTTGAGGAAGATCTGAGCAAGAAAAAGCCCGTCATCAAGACGGGAGCCGAGATTCCATTTACACGTTACTTCTACAAGTACCAGCAGCCGAAGCCGAGCGAGGAGCTGGAAGCAACCTTCCTTGAACTGGAGAAATCGGTCAGTGAACGCATAGCACGTCTGTTTGGCTGATTGCTGCAGCGGAGATAAATATGCGTAAAAAGAAGAAAAGTCAATCTCAGGAGACCACCATTAAGGTCTCTGAGATTGACTACGATAAATTAGCGAAAAGCATTACTAAGGCAATACTTGAAAGCAAAAATGAAGAAGATAAGCAGATTGAGCAAAAAGAGGAAGAACTCAGCCGGAACTGGCGCAGAACCATCGGTCTGAAAGAGCATACTGAAAACGAGAGGCTGTTCAAGCATATCGGAATCAGTATCAGCAATTTCTTTCATTCCCTGAAAGCATTCGTGTTCTATAAAAAATCATATGCTAAGGATACACGGATGGCATTTGCGTTTATGGCACTAATTTCCTCTGCGATTTTTGATGTTCTGGAATGGTTGTTCATTTCTATATCTGCGGCTGTGGTTTATCTGGTTGTTATCAAAACCGTTTCTGTTTGGTTCTTATCCATTCTGATCCTGACATTGTTCTTTGCAAAGCTGATGCGGATCATCCGGATGGAGATTGACCAGATGGAAAGCAATGAGATGATAAACATGATTTTTTCTTCTTTGATGGCTTTCATAGCTGCGTTGTTTACAGTATTGTCTTTTGTGAAGGAGAAAATATAATGCTACAAATGAAAGATAGCGGAATTGAATGGGTTGGAAGTGTCCCAATGCACTGGGGCGTAAAGCCAATACGTGCAGCTTTTTATGAAGTAACCCAAAAGAATACCACGGGTGAAGAAAAAACCGCTTTAAAATTCACCTATGGTCAAATAATACGTAAAGACAATTTTGATGCAGACGATGATAATTATGTTGCAAATACGATTTTAAACTATACCATTGTATCTCCCGGAACAATCATGCTCAACGGCTTAAATCTAAATTTTGATTTTGTAACTCAAAGAATCGGTTTGGTTAATGAAACAGGTGTAATAACTTCTGCATACATGGCTTTTCACCCTTTGGATGATAGTGTGCTTCCTCAGTACGCTACATATTTATTCAAAAGCTATGATAACATTAAAGCATTTCATAATATGGGTGGCGGAGTAAGAAAGATACTTAATTTCAGCGAGTTGAAAAAGAAGTATTTTTTGCTTCCGCCATTGCCCGAACAAAAAAAGATAGTTTCTTTCCTTGATATGAAATGCAGCGAAATTGATACTCTTATTGCTGATATTCAAGCGCAAATAGATACTCTCGAACAATACAAGCGCTCAGTCATCACCGAAGCAGTAACAAAGGGGCTGAATCCTGACGCAGAAATGCGTGACAGCGGTGTGCAGTGGATTGGAATGATGCCTTCTCATTGGGACTGTCAGCGTGGAAAGTATATTTTGCGTTACCTGCAAAAGCCGGTAAGAGATGATGACGGTGTTATTACTTGCTTCAGAGACGGCGAAGTTACACTTCGCAGCAACAGACGAGAAGAAGGCTTCACTATGGCAGATAAGGAAATTGGCTATCAAGGCATTGATGTCGGTGATCTTGTTGTTCACGGTATGGACGGTTTTGCTGGAGCTATCGGTATTTCCGATTCTCGCGGCAAAGCATCGCCTGTGTTGAATGTCCTTGAAACAAAGCAGAACAAACGCTACATCATGTATTATCTGCGTAGCATGGCTTATAACGATGTATTTGTTGCACTTGCAACCGGTATTCGTGTCCGTTCCTGCGACCTGCGCTGGAATAAACTTGCTGAGTTGCTCTACCCGCTGCCGCCTGTTGACGAGCAAGAAGCGATTGTTGAGTATATCGATTCTGTATTAGAGCGCACAAATGCTGTTATTGCTGATAAGAAGCAGCAGATCGAAACAATTGAAGAATACAAGAAATCCCTGATATTTGAGTATGTAACGGGCAAAAAGGAGGCGGTTATATGAAAGTCGAGTATGTAAGATCTTCATACGGTATTGGTTATGAGTTGGTAATACCTATTTCTGAGTTCAAAAAAGCAGCAAAAAGCAGAACTGAATTCGATATACTTGACTACATTATCTTCTCGTTTACGCGTACTCAAGATACTGATTTTGAATTTAGTGAAGGTCAGTATGACGCTATATGCAAATTGCTTCCGAAATCTGGTAATATAATTTTTGTCATTAAAGAAAGTGAAACACGAAGGTATAATCCTCCACGTTGGTGTGAAATATACTCCATTTCAAATAATGTTTCAAAGACTATTTTGTTTAGCGATAACGATGGCAGAAACTTATATCTTAATACATCGGAGGACGATGATGAATAATATACTAACCGAAAAAGAATACCAGCGTTTCATCATCGACGAACTTACACAGAATAACGGATTCATTGAGCGCAAGACAAAGCATTATGACCGCTTGTTTGCTGTCGATCGTGAAATGCTCTTCATATTCCTGCAAGATACACAACCGGATGAAATGGAGGCGCTCCGTAAGATCTACAAAGGCGATCTGGAGGATACGATTGTCAGCTTCATCAATGCCGAAACAACAAAAACTCGCGGCAGTCTGCTGGAAGTCCTCAAGCATGGCATAGAGCTTTCAAACACAAAGCTTAATCTCATGTACACAAAGCCTGCCACGACTTTCAATCAGGACTTGCTTGCAAAATATGAGAAGAACATCTTCTCTGTTATGGAAGAAGTGTGGGCAAGCGACGATGAGCGTATTGACCTCGTGATTTTCCTGAACGGTCTGGCAATTATGTCCTTCGAGCTGAAGTGCAATGCCGCCGGACAGTCATATCAGGATGCTATCTACCAGTTCCGTACTGACCGCAACCCGAAAACCCGCCTGTTCTGGTTCAAAGCTGGCTGCCTTGTAAACTTCGCTATGGACTTGGAGCAGGTCTATATGACGACAAAACTTGCAGAGAAAGCGACATTCTTCCTGCCTTTCAATATGGGTAATGGCGAGGGTGTATTTGCAGGAGCCGGAAATCCTACATTCGAGGACAAGTACAGCGTTTCTTATATGTGGGAAGACATCCTGAAAAAGGATACAATCCTCGATCTGATCAGCAAGTTCATATTCATTGAGCAGAAAGAAGAAAAGGATGAACTGACCGGAAAAACCAAGAAGTCTGAGAACGTCATTTTTCCGCGATACCATCAACTCGACGTCATCCGCCGTCTGCTTGCAGACGTGCGCGAAAATGGCACAACGCAAAACTACCTGATTCAGCACAGCGCCGGTTCAGGTAAGACAAATTCTATCGCATGGCTGGCACACCGTCTTACGTCCTTGCATGATGCCGATAACAAGATCATTTTCGACAACATCATTATTGTTACCGACCGTGTTGTCGTGGATCGCCAGCTCCAGAAAGCAATTATGGGAATGGAGCATAAGGCAGGTCTGATCCGTGTTATGGATGATAAGTGCAACTCAGCCGACCTTGCTATAGCGCTAAACGGTAATACAAAGATCATTGCGACGACTATTCAGAAGTTCCCGTATATTGTTGATAGTGTTGCAGGGCTAAAAAAGAAGCGGTTTGCAGTTATCATTGACGAGGCACATTCCTCAACCGCTGGAAAAGATATGGCTGCCGTTACTAAGTCCCTCGGTGCAGGTGAACAGGAATACAGTGATGTAGAAGATATGATCACCGATGAAATCCGTCGTAACGGTAAGCAGGCAAACGTGTCTATGTTTGCTTTTACAGCGACGCCTAAGTCAACCACTATAAAACTCTTTGGTCGTCTGAACACACACGGGCAGCATCAAGCATTTCATGTATATTCCATGAAACAGGCAATTGAAGAAGGCTTTATACTCGATGTGCTTATGAACTATACGACATATGACACCTTCTATCAAATCAATAAGGAAATCGAAGAAGATCCCCGTTGTAAAACAATCGAGGCAAAACGGCAGATTGCCCGCTTCGTGGAACTGCATGAAACGAACATAGCACAGCGTGTTGAAGTAATTGTTGAGCATTTCCGCACGACGGTTATGCCGGAACTTGGCGGCATGGCAAAAGCTATGGTTATCACCGCATCTCGTCAGGCAGCGGTAAAGTACCGTCAGGCATTTGAAGAGTATACCAGAAAAAAGGGATATACAGATATTAAGGCGCTCGTTGCATTCTCAGGCAAGGTTAAACTCCCTGATGATGAGACCGAGTATAGCGAAGCGTCTATGAACGGCTTCCCAGAAGATCGTCTGACGCACGAGTTTGACAGCGATCAGTATCAGGTTCTGCTTGTTGCAAACAAGTATCAGACTGGATTTGATCAGCCGAAGCTCTGTGCAATGTATGTGCTGAAAAAGTTGAAGGGCGTATCTGCGGTGCAGACACTTTCACGTTTGAATCGTATTTGCCCTCCGTTTGAAAAAAAGACCTTTGTTCTGGATTTTGTTAACAGCTATGAAGATATAAAGGCAGCGTTTGCTCCATACTATACGACCACACTGCTTTCCAACTCAATTACACCGACAGCCATATATGATCTGGAAGCACAGATTGATGCTTATACCGTTCTTGATCCGGATGACATCGAACGTGCAAACGAGCTGCTGTATAAACCGAATATTTCATCAAAAGACAAGCAGAAGCTAACTATTTACTTCAAACGCGCAAAGAACATGATCGAAAAATACGATCTGCTGAAGCAGCATGAAATCGTGGCGATGATGCGTCATTTCGTGCGTTTCTATGAATTTATGCTGCAGGTATCCTGCTTTGAAGACACTGATTTGCATAAGAAGTACAATTTCATCACCTATCTGCTTGCATACATAAACATCAAGCATCCCGGCGGCGGATTCAATCTTGATGGAAAAATCAAAGCAACTAATTTTGTTCAGAAAAAAGTCGAGGAACACAGCAAACCCGATCTTGTAGCTCAGCCTGTCGTAAAGCTCCCGACAGCAGAAATTTTCGGATTGACAGAGGCGAAAGAGGAGCGGCTCTCACAGATCATTGCTGAGATAAACAGTAGGACAGGAAAAGCCTATGACAACGATGTCGCTGTTAAAGCAATGCTGCAAATCCGTGATATTCTGCTCAAATCCGATCGTCTCAGAACCAGCGCCAAGAATAACACAGTTAAGGATTTTGAATTTTCTTACTTTGACGACATTGACGATGCATTGATTGAAGGGCTTGAACAGAATCAGGATTTCTTCTCGTTGCTTTTAAGCAATGACGAAATCAAACGACAAGTTCTTGGTATCTTCACTGAGGAAATCTACAAGAGCTTAAGGAACACTTAAACCGGAGGGTATCAACATGAAATTATATCTCAAGAAAAAGACTGGTGCTGATGCTGTCGGCGAATATGATTTGTCTACAAAAGAAATGATAGTCAAGAAAGGATCGACAGTTACGCCGGATGTTCATACCGAAGGTAAGTTCCGAAGTGCAAACTCCGTCCTGAAATACAGAGAGATGTATTGCAAAGATGGGGTAACCATCAAAGATGTAGTATTCAAAAGTGCATCAACCGCCGCTAATTTTGTAACTGGGTGTAGCACCAATGGATTGCTTGCTTGGAGAGATAAAAGTGGAAAAACACTCAGAGCCATCATGGATGAATTACAAGGAGAATAAGTATGTTTGATAGACTTCGACTCAAAGAGGTGCTGATTGAATACAAGAAATCGTTTGTATCAAAGCACTGGGGCAACGAAAAATATAAATGGGAAGCAATCAAATGGTTTCAGGATAACTGGGATGTTAACGCAGAAAACTTCCCTGAGATGCTTCATCTCTCTCTGGACAGATCTTCAAACCTGCTGGCATCAATGAATAATTTCCCAAGAGGTATGATTGAAGGCTTTGCTAAGTCATCTCCGGAGGAAGTTAGAGCAATGTTTATCGCCCTGTTCGATGAGAGTAAAGATGTGGTTGAGCGTATAACAGCTTTCAAAATGAGTGCCTCTATCCTATTGGAGAAATACGGTAACGGCGCAGCTCAACACTATCAATATGAAAATGCCATTACTACATACCTGTGGCTTCGCTATCCGGATAAGTATTACATCTATAAATTTGGTGAGGTTAAGTCTGCCGCCAGCGAACTTGAAGCGGATTACAAGTTTAAAAAAGGTGCTTATGCAGATAATATACGCAATTTTCTGCACTTCTATGACGAACTTAGTCTTGTTCTTAAAGATGATACTGAACTGATAAACTTATTCCGTTCTCAGCTTTCTGAAACTTGCTATCCCGATCCTGAATTGAAAACCCTCGCTATGGATATTGGTTTTTATATCAGCCGGTACTACTCTCAAAAAACTGACGATTCTTCTGCTGCTTCTGGGGCGTGGATCGGTGAAGAATATGATCCGGGGCTGTCTGTTTCCGATTGGGAAGGTCTGCTTAATGATAATAGCATATTTACCACATCGGCACTTGAAATTATGAAACGTATGAAGGATTATGGCGGAGAGGCTACTTGTACACAATTGGCTGTGAAATACGGCGAAACAAAGAATTTCTATAATTCTGGATCTGTCGCACTCGCCAAACGTATATGTGACGCAACGGGAATTGCACCCAATAATAGAGATGACGGCGGCGCTCAGTGGTGGACTGTACTTTATACTGGAAGAGCTGCTGCGAAAGATGAAGAAGGGTGCTTTGTTTGGCGATTGAGAGAAGAGCTTTCTAAGGCACTTGACAAATTCGATCTGTCCAACATTGAACTATATGTTCCGACTGCTCCCGGCGAGGCTGATTGCGGTTTCTGGTGGTTAAATGCTAACCCTAAGATTTGGAGCTTTTCCAATATAGCTGTTGGTGAAACACAGTCTTATACGCTATATAATGACAATGGAAATAAAAGACGTATATTCCAGAATTTCATCGACGCAAAAGCTGGAGATATGATTATTGGATATGAGTCGTATCCGGTAAAACAAATTGTAGCAATTGGGCGTATAAGTGCTGAACAAGATGGTGAAAAAATATACTTTGAGAAAATCGAAGGCTTGACTTCGCCTATTGATTATGCAACGTTAAAAGGTTGTCCTGAATTAGAACGCATGGAGTATTTTCAGAATCCGCAAGGAAGTCTGTTTAAGCTGACACGAGGCGAATATGATTTTATCTTAGATATGATTCGAGAAGAGAATCCTGTAACGCCTTCGTCATCAATTGAGACCTACACCAAGATCGACTTCCTCGAAGAAGTATATATGACTGAAAAACGCTATGAAAACCTTGTCGCTGTATTACAGAACAAAAAGAACATTATTCTTCAAGGCGCTCCCGGTGTCGGAAAAACATTCGCCGCCCGCCGCCTCGCGTGGGCAATTATGGGTGAAAAAGATGATAGCCGCATTGAATTCGTACAATTCCATCAGAACTATTCTTATGAAGACTTCATGATGGGATATAAGCCAAAAGAGGATGGATTCGAGCTGAAACATGGTATCTTCTATCGTTTCTGTCAGAAGGCTGCAAATCAGCCCGATAAAGATTTCTTCTTTATTATTGACGAGATTAACCGAGGAAATATGAGCAAAATCTTCGGAGAACTCTTAATGCTGATTGAACGTGACTACAGAGGTGTTAAAGCAACATTGGCTTATAACGGTTTACCATTCTCCGTACCCAAAAATCTGTACATAATTGGAATGATGAATACTGCTGATCGAAGCCTTGCTATGATAGATTACGCATTGCGCCGTCGGTTCAGCTTCTTTGAAGTAGAACCGGGATTTGACTCAGAGGGCTTTATCAATTATCAGAATGCCCTTAATAACGAAACGCTTAATGAACTAATCGCGAAAGTGAAAGAGCTAAACAAGGAAATAGCGCGTGATAAGTCGTTAGGAAAAGGATTCTGCATTGGACACAGTTATTTTTGTGGCAGGGACATTTGCACTGAAGAGTGGCTACATTCGATTGTTGATTACGACATTCTACCCATGCTTAGCGAATACTGGTTTGATGATACAGCGAAACTTCAAACATGGGAAAATGTATTACAAGGTGTGTTTCAATGACAAAGGATAAAAGTATCTTCATAAAGAATATTTATTGTATGCTTTCATACGCATTCACAAATCTTACTCTTGACGAAGTTGAAGATATGGCTAAGGAAACCTTTGATAATATCCATAACCTTTTTGCAGCTATCCTTGCAAAGGGAATAGGACATCAGCTCAAACAAGGACTATACCGTGAATATCAGAGTAAGAAAGAAAGCCTCTCTGTAGTGCGCGGTAAAATTGATTTACCGGGGACTATTCAGCACAGACTCTCAAGAGAACGTATTGTTAGCTGTGAATATGATGAGCTTTCGGAGAACAACTCATTCAATCAAATTCTTAAAACTACTGCAATGTTACTTTTACGACACGGTGATGTGGCGACGGAATACAAAAGTGATTTGAAGAAAGAAATGTTGTTCTTTGCAAATGTTGACATTATAGATCCGGTTTCGATTCACTGGTCTTCACTCCGCTTTCAAAGGAATAACATCTCTTATCGATTCTTAATCAGCCTTTGCCAGTTAATCATTGAAGGAATGTTGTTGACTACTGACTCAGGCGAATACAGATTGAATTCATTTATTGACGAGCAGCGTATGAATCGACTTTATGAAAAGTTCATCCTCGAATACTATAGCAAGCATTATCATGACATCGAAGTCAGCGCCACTCAGATACCGTGGATTGTTGACGATGGCTTTCGCACCATGCTTCCTACTATGCAAAGCGATATAATGCTTACTCGTAAGTCAGACAATACGGTTTTAATTATCGATGCTAAGTATTATAAAAGGACGCTACAAACCTATTTTGATGCGCAAACTATTCATTCAGCGAATATGTACCAGATTTTCACCTATGTAAAAAACAAAGACGCTTCTTACGGCGCTGCGGAACATAAGGTATCCGGAATGCTGCTTTACGCACGAACGGAGGAAGAAATCCAGCCCGACAATACTTACCAGATGAGCGGAAACCAGATTGGAGTGCATACTCTTGATCTAAATAAACCCTTTGATGAGATCGCTGCGCAGTTGAATATGATTTATGCCCAGCATTTTTCTTGATTTTATATTCATAAATGAACTCGATGCTTTGGCGTTATTTCAGCTATGTTTCCCCGTAGCGATAGGAGCATTGTTTATATCCCCCGCTACTCATAATCACAGTATTTCGCCGCAAAACATCAAATCGAGAATGTCGAGGCACGTTGAGTGCGTAGTTTTGATGTCAAGGGATAAGGCGTAAAAGCGCCGATTTTACGGCAGTTTTCGGCTATACAGTCAATCTGCGAAGTCAACCCTAACCGGCTTTTTACTGTATTTGGAAAAACATCTACGAACTGAAATCGCCTGACAACCAATCTGCTCAGTGAGGTTAATGCGTAGATTGGATAACAGAGGGTTCGATACTTCGTAGATTGGTTGTCATTCGTCAAAATGTACAAAGTGGGAA
>ODAI011056192.1_pt1 | contig 26290 bp, 19 predicted proteins | sample 1539321 | NCBI WGS metagenome assembly ODAI01 (sample SAMN02144231, study PRJEB22623) | gut metagenome | biome: sheep rumen | host: Ovis aries | place: New Zealand
AGGCTCATAACCTGGAGGTCGCACGTTCGAGTCGTGCTCCCGCAACGAGGGTGGTAGCAATCTGGTGGCATTCGTGCCCCGGGTTGTTTTTTTATGTCCACACCGGAATCCTTCCTCTTGGAGCAAAGAGGGCTATTTCTTTGGCAAACGCCCGAGAGGGGCGACTGGGGTCCGGAGTATGCCCCGGAGAAGCCACTGAATGTGGCTTCGGCCCCACAAAGGGGAGCGAGTTTCCACTCGCGACGGAGGAAGAGCCAACGCCCTATAGGGGAGTGAACAACGCCCTATAGGGGAATGAGCAACGCCCTATAGGGGAGTGAACAACGCCCTATAGGGGAGTGACAGACATCCTATACCTTTTGCGTCAAACAGGTTGTCCTCGTCGGGAAACGCCCCACAGCAGCTGAAAAAAGGAAGGCGTGCCCCTGTCTTTACAGAAGCACGCCCATATAGTTTCTCAAACGAGACTGGTCTTATTCCTCCTTCTTCTTGGAAGCACGCTTACGAGTACCCTTCTTTGCTCCTTCCTGAGCTTCTGAGGGCAGTCCGGCCAGTTCGCGGTCAATCATGATGCGGCCACAGTACTCGCAGACGATAATCTTCTTGCGGCTACGGATGTCGAGCTGACGCTGTGGCGGTATCTTGTTGAAGCAACCGCAGCAGGCGTCGCGCTGAACAGAGACGATGCCCAAGCCGTTGCGACTATTGCGACGAATGCGCTTGAAGGCATTCAGGAGACGCGGCTCGATGGTGAGTTCCAGGTTCTTAGCCCTTTCGCGGAGCTTCTCCTCCTCAGCCTTAGTCTCGCTTACGATCTCCTCCAGTTCCTCTTTCTTCGTTTCGAGGAGCACTCGGTGGTCGTTCACGTCGAGGTTGCAACGCGTCATCTCGGCTGTCTTAGCCTCAACGAGTTCCTTAGCCTCGCGTATCTTCTTCTCGTGCAACTGGTTGTCAAGTTCGGCATACTCCACTTGCTTCGTCAGGCTGTCGTACTCACGATTGTTGCGGACGCTGTCCATCTGCGTATTGTAACGCTCGATGTTTGCCTTGTTCTCGGTAATCTTACCGTTGCGTTCGCTGATTTCCTTCTTCAGCTCAGCAATGTCGTTGTTGATTTTCTCGATGCGAGTCGTCATACCCTCGATTTCGTCCTCCAGGTCCTGAACCTCGAGGGGCAGCTCGCCGCGCAGTGTCTTGATGCTGTCAATCTCTGAAAGCATGCTCTGAAGAGCATAAAGGTTCTTCAGCTTCTCCTCAACGCTGTAGTCAGCGGGGTCTTTCTTAGCTTTTTCTCTTGCCATAATGTTTATAAGTATTTGATGGGATTGGTGCAGACTGTCGTCTTGAAGAGCGGCAGCCTTGGGCACTTCTCGCCTATAATTGAATTGAATATATCCATCGTGTATTGCTCGCTCTGATAGTGACCGAGCACGCCAATCTGTATCTGTCCGTTGTGCCCGAAGTACTGATGATAGTGCATCTCTCCCGTCAGGAACGCATCTGCACCAGCTCTCACAGCCTCATCCAAGAGGAAATCCCCTGCCCCGCCACAAATGGCGACGCTCTCTATGGGACGAGCCAACAACTCGTTGTGCATCAGGCACTCCACGCCGAAAGCCTGCTTCACCCTTTGCAGGAAAGCCAACGAGTCTTCCCCTTCGGGCAGATAACCTATCACGCCCGAGCCAGCCTGCACCGTATGGGCACTCTGGCCGATGCCGACAGACACCTGTCTGGGCTGCAGCAGCACCACATCCACCAGCCCGAGTCGCTCGGCCATCATGTAGTTGACGCCATCCACAGCAGCATCCAGGTTGGTATGAGCCGAATAGATGGCAATGTCGTTCTGCACAGCCATACGCACGCAACGCTGCACCACATCCGCATCCGTCAGGTGTTTCAGTCCATGGAAGATAAGCGGATGGTGCGACACAATCATATTGCATCCCAACTCCATCGCCTCTCGAATCACCTCCTCCGTGACGTCCAGGCACAATAAAGCCCCTGACACTTCCGCTTCTGTCAATCCAACCTGCAAGCCAGCATTATCGTAGCTTTCCTGCAAGGGCAGAGGCGCGAAATCTTCAAGGGCGTCGATAACGTCTTGAACTCTTACGCTCATACGAACAGTATGTTTTTAGTGTGCAATTACATACAATTGCGCTGCAAAGGTACGGCTTTCCAAGATAAAAACCAAATTTTCTGTGCATTAATTCCTAATTCTTAATTCTTAATTCTTAATTTATTCGTACCTTTGCACACGCATACAGTAGCATCCTCTCATGCCAAACAGTCAAATCTACTTGCCCGCAGAGTGGCACGAACAGAGTGCTGTGCAGCTGACCTGGCCGCATAGCAATACTGACTGGCGTCCTATATTAGAGGCTGTCACACGCTGCTACATTGACATGGCAAGTGCCATCCTCGCGCGCGTACATATTATTATTGTGTCGCCGGAGCCTGCTCAAGTTCGCAAGTTGCTCGAAGAGGCTTTGACAACGAGAGAGCTTACCCGCATCTCTTTCTGCAAAGCACCGACCAACGACACCTGGGCGCGCGACCATGGTTTCATCACATTGCTTGCCAATGACGGTCCTCACCTGCTCGACTTCAAGTTCAACGGCTGGGGAGAGAAGTTCCCTGCCGAGCTCGATAATGGAATCAATCGAAAGATGGTGGAGCAAGGCATCTTGAAAGGACACTACGAAGGCCATCTCGATTTCGTCCTCGAGGGCGGAAGCATCGAGAGCGACGGCAAGGGGACTGTCCTTACTACAAGCAAATGTCTGCTTGCGCCACATCGCAACCAGCCTCTCACAAAGGAACAGATTGAGGCTCGACTGCTCGATATGCTTCATGCGGAGCGCATCCTGTGGCTCGACTACGGCTACCTCGCCGGCGACGACACCGACAGCCACATCGACACGCTGGCACGCTTCTGTCCCGACGACACGATCGCCTACGTGCAATGCCTCGACAAGGAAGACGAGCATTATGCTGAACTATCAAAGATGGAAGCGCAGCTCCAGTCGTTCCGCACCACAAAGGGCAAGCCTTATCGTCTCATCCCATTGCCCATGGCAAAGGCCGTTTACGACGAAGATGGCAATCGACTGCCTGCCACTTACGCTAACTTCCTCATCACGAACGGCGCCGTCCTGATGCCCACCTATGGCGACGCATCGACCGACCTCAAGGCAAAGGAACGGCTTCAGGAAGCATTCCCTCATCACGACATCATCGGCATTGACTGCCAAACACTCATCATTCAGCATGGAAGCCTGCATTGCTGCACCATGCAATTTCCAAGAGAAGCATTATGAAGATAGGTATCATACAACAAAGCTGCACAGAAAGTGTTGCAGAGAATCGCAAGAAGATTGCGCTGAGCACCAGCAAGCTAGCCAAGAAAGGTGCAGAGCTCGTCGTCCTTCAAGAACTGCACGACAGCCCTTACTTCTGCCAGACGGAAGATGTGATGAACTTCCGCTACGCCCAATCCATTCCAGGCGATGCAACAGAGTTCTATTCGAAGAAAGCAAGAGAGAACCATGTCGTCCTCGTCACGAGCCTCTTCGAACGTCGTGCCCCAGGTCTCTATCACAACACGGCGGTCGTCTTCGACATCGATGGCAGCATCGCAGGCAGATATCGCAAGATGCACATTCCCGACGACCCTGCCTATTACGAGAAATTCTATTTCACGCCTGGCGACATTGGCTTCCACCCCATCGAGACAAGCATAGGAAAGCTTGGCGTACAAGTGTGCTGGGACCAATGGTATCCCGAGGGAGCACGCCTCATGGCCCTGCAGGGAGCAGACCTCCTCATCTTCCCTACTGCCATTGGCTTCGAGAGTACCGACACCAAGGAGGAGCAGCAACGTCAGCGCGATGCTTGGATGACCATTCAACGCAGCCACGCCATTGCCAACGGCATCCCTGTCGTGGCAGTCAATCGCGTCGGCTTTGAGCCAGACCCAAGCGGCGCGACTGGTGGCATCCAGTTCTGGGGAAGCAGTTTCGTGGCAGGCCAGCAGGGCGAACTGCTCTATCAGGCAAGCGACACCAAGCAAGAAGCCGTCGTCGTAGATGTTGACCTGCAGCGCACAGAAACCGTCCGACAATGGTGGCCCTTCCTGCGTGACCGTCGCATCGATGCTTTCGACGACCTCTCCCGTCGCTTCATAGAGACCCCCTAACCCCCTTTAGGGAGAATAAATCCTAAAATCGTAAATCGTCAAATCGTAAATATAAAAGATGTCCAGTACTCTTAGGTTTCAGATTGTAGGCGAGGCATTCAAGAAAAGGCCCGTCGAAGTACCCAACCGCAAGGAGCGTCCCAGCGAGTTCTTTGCCAAATACGTATTCAACCGGCAGAAGATGCAACAGTATCTGCCAGCCGACATCTATAAGAAGATGTGCGACGTCATCGAAGGCGATGCTACGCTCGACATGGCGACTGCCGATGCTGTGGCTGCGGGCATGAAGAAGTGGGCGATGGAGCTTGGCGCGACACATTGCACGCACTGGTTCCAGCCTTTGACTGAAGGCACGGCCGAGAAGCACGACGGCTTTGTGGAGCACGACGGCAAAGGCGGCATGATAGAGGAGTTCACGGGCAAGCAACTCGTTCAGCAAGAGCCCGATGCCAGTTCGTTCCCAAGCGGTGGCATTCGCTCGACCTTTGAGGCTCGCGGCTATAGTGCCTGGGCCCCCACGAGCCCCGTCTTCGTATTTGGCGACACCCTGATGATTCCCACCATCTTCATCTCCTATACAGGCGAGGCCCTCGACTACAAGGCTCCACTCAAGAAGTCGCTCAAGGCTGTCGATAAAGCAGCAACAGCTGTTGCCCGCTACTTCTATCCTGACGTCAAGAAGGTCGTTAGCAACCTTGGCTGGGAACAGGAATACTTCCTCGTTGATGAGGGACTCTATGCAGCTCGTCCCGACCTGATGATGACCGGCCGAACCCTGCTTGGCCACGACAGCGCGAAGAACCAGCAGATGGACGACCACTACTTCGGCTCCATACCGATGCGCGTTGCCGCCTTCATGAAGGACCTCGAGATAAAGTCTCTAGAACTCGGAATCCCCTGCAAGACACGCCACAACGAGGTAGCGCCCAACCAGTTCGAGCTGGCTCCCATATTCGAGGAGACGAACCTCGCCGTGGACCACAACATGCTCATCATGAGCCTGATGAAGAAAGTGGCTCGCAAGCATGGCTTCCGCTGTCTCCTGCACGAGAAACCCTTCGCAGGCATCAACGGCAGCGGCAAGCACAACAACTGGAGCCTCTCCACCGACACCGGCATCCTGCTTCATGGCCCAGGCAAGACGCCCCTCGACAACCTGCGCTTCGTTACATTCATCGTCGAATCGCTGATGGCAGTCTATCGCCATAATGGCTTACTGAAGGCCTCTATCATCAGTGCGACCAACGTGCATCGTCTGGGAGCAGCCGAGGCACCACCAGCCATCGTGTCGAGCTTCTTGGGAAAGGAAATCAGCGATCTGCTCGAACACCTCGAGACGAGTACCGACGACGAGTTAATCAGCCTCTCCGGCAAGCAGACGCTCAGCCTCGACATACCGCAGATACCCGAATTGACGCAGGACAACACCGACCGCAACCGCACCTCGCCTTTCGCCTTTACGGGCAACAGGTTCGAGTTCCGCGCCGTCGGAAGCCAGCAGAACTGTGCCGCATCGATGATAGTGCTGAACACTGCAATGGCCGAGGCTTTGACGAATTTCAAGACGCGTGTCGATGCCCTTATCAGCGAAGGCATGGAGCCCATGAAAGCCATCCTTCGCATCGTTCGCGAGGACATCAAGACCTGCAAGCCCATCCGCTTCGACGGCAACGGCTACAGCGAGGCTTGGAAGCAAGAAGCAGCGCGCAGAGGGCTTGACGTCGAGACCAGCGCTCCCATCATCCTCGACCAATACCTCAAGCCCGAGACCATCGAGATGTTCGAGGGGATGAACGTCCTGAGCAAGGCAGAGCTGGAGGCACGCAACGAAATCAAACTCGACACTTATATCAAGAAAGTTCAGATTGAGGCACGCATCTTCGGCGACATCTGTATGAACCACATCATACCCGTCGCCACGCGCTACCAGACGCAGCTCATCGACAACGTGCACCGCATGAAGCAAATCTTCCCCGCCGAGGTTGCCGACCCCTTGAATAGCACAAACCTGAGCCTCATCAAGCAAATGGGCGAGCACAACGCGTTCATCATCGAGAACGTGGAACGCCTCATTGAGGCTCGTCGAGTGGCCAATCGCATTAAAGACGGCCGCGAGCGCGCTATTGCCTACCACGATACCGTAGCGCCCCTCATCGAGGAGATTCGCTACCACGTGGACCATCTGGAACTTATCGTCGACGACGAACTTTGGCCCTTGCCAAAGTATCGCGAGATGCTATTCATACATTAGGGGGAAAGCCTTATAACGTTATAAGGTCTTGAGGCGAAGTACGCTAATACTTTGGCCAAGGAATACTAGCACCTTGGTTGGAGCATGCTAACACCCCAAGCGAGGGCTATCCCTTTACTACCTCTGCAACTCCGGCTGTGACAGCGACGAACATCAGGACAATGAAGAAGATTAGCATGGTCAGAATCATTCCAACGCAGTTCAGCAGGACGCTCTTCCACCACTGTATGTTGTACAGCTGACGGTAGAGGACGATGATGTAGATTGTGGTGATTATATAATAAACGGTAGTCAGAAATCCGTCGAAGCCCTTTATGAGACAGAGGGGGAGCATAACGATGGAAAGGAACATACCAATACAGGAGTGGTACATCTGGGTGTAGAACTGCTCGGTGAGGTTCAAGGGGAGTTGCTGTCCGTCGGGGCGCGCTATCCTGTACTTGCGAAAAGCCCATTGAAAGGATAACGCTGCAAAAGACGACAGGACAATGTTGCCGTAGAGTTTGTTAGAGCTTATCTTTGTTATATTCTTCAAAACGAAATCCAAGTATTCGTACTTCGTAGGCTGAGTGTCCGTCTCGAAATTGATGGTTGTCATGTCGTCGAAGATGGTGTCGCTGACATTCAAGACGTAGGAGAGGATGGCATAAGCCGTCAAAAGGAACACAAACAGTTGCAGGGGGTTGTAGTACCCGATGCGTTTGCCTTGCATGTACTCACGTATCATGTGGCCCGGACGAATGAAGAGGTCGCGGCAAGTGCGCAGGAACTTGTTGTCGCCGCCCACAAATGAGCCGACAAAGTTGTTGACGGTTTCAGTCAGTCGCAGCCGTTTGGTATTTGCCTTCTGGCCGCAATGCGGACAATACTCGCCCTCGAAGGCGTTTCCGCAATTCAGGCAAGTTGTTGTTACTCTATCCATGCTTCGATTTGATTAGGTCTGATTCGGAACTTTACCTCTTTGCCTGCAAACTCAAGGGCATAGACGCGGTCGGCATCATCATGATAGTGAGGTCGCGGATCAGAAAGAAGTATCTCTTTCAGCGTCTTGAGGTGCTCTGGGTCGAAAGTCTTCGTAAGTATCGAATTGAATGTAAAGGATACCGACTCCAAGGAAGGATTCGAATTGAAAGTCTCTTCCGTAAAGCCCCCGGTAGCATCGGGATGGCTGTCGGTAAAGGCGAGATAGGGCTTGATATCGAATATGGGTGTGCCGCTCATCAGGTCGGCGCCTTCAACCTCTATCACTGGTCCGTCGGGGGTGTGCAAGTTAATGCTGAGGATACGAACGGAAGACAGACCGATGTTATTGGGACGATAAGGGCTTCTGGTAGCAAAGACACCTACTCGCTTGTTGCCGCCAAGACGAGGGGGACGCACTGTAGGTCGCCACTTCATGCCATCCCGTCGCGCCTCGCTAAAGTCCCATAGCAACCAGATATGGCTGAAGCCGTCCAAACCTCGCAAGGCCTCAGGGTCGCGATACTCAGGCTCGAAGACAATCCTGCCTTTCAGTCCCGCCACCAATCCGCTCTGGCGAGGCACGCCGAACTTTGTAGGGAAATCCGTCTCAATATGTGCTATAGGCTTCAATTCACTCATCTTCTGAATTCCTTATAATACAGCAATCCTGCGCTGGTTAGGCCAAATGGAAATGCCATCCATACGCCAACAAGTCCCCAGCCACAAATGAAGCCGAAGATATAGCCAAGTGGCAACGAGATGACGATATATGCGACGAAGGCTATCCATATCATGGGCTTCACGCGAGCCATGCCTCGGAGGGCATTGGCATAAGTGCATTGCAGAGCATCGCCCACCTGATAGAACAGGAAAGGAACCGTCAGCAACGCCACCAGAGAGGCTACGTCCCCGCTCGGCGTAAAGAGCAGCCCTACCTCGTCCCGCATCAGCATCAACGGCACGGAGAGCACCAGGGCTATCATCCAGCAGAGGTGCAATCCGGCCACAGCCACCTTCTGCATCTGCTCCGGCTCGTCGGCACCACGGTAATAGCTGACTTGCACGGCCACCGCCGCCGACATTCCATAGTAGAGCATGAAGAAGAGCTGGCCGATGACTATCATCACCTGATGCGCCGCCAGAGCCGTCGCTCCCAGCCACCCCACATAGATGGCGCTGAAGCTGAACGAGGCTGCCTCCATACCAAGCTGCAACGCCACAGGCCAGCCAAGCCGATGCAGCTCCTTCTGGCCTTTCATCGTAACAGAAGCCCTGGGGAAATCTTGTCTGTACGGCTCGTAACGCCTGGTCAGATGGAACACCCCGGCCATCAGCACAAGCTGCACCACACGGCTCACAAGCGTAGAGATGCCGGCACCGAGCAAACCCATTTCAGGGAAGCCCAAGTGTCCGAAGATGAGCAACCAGTTGCCCAAGATGTTCAGCACGTTGCTCAGGAGCATAATCCACATTGGCATGGCCGTGTCCTGCACACCGTCGCTGAACTGTTTGTAGGCGTTGAACACCATCTGCGGCAGCAAGCTCAGCATCAAGACAAGCAGATAGGGACGCATCAAGGGCAACAGCTCGACGGGTTGCCCCAAGCCTGGCAGGAAGACATAAAGCAAGCCTGCCAGCAACATCAGCAACAGGCCGACGCCCAGGCAGGCAAAGAGTCCGTTCTTCAGCCCGGCAGCGATGTCGTGCAGCCTGCCCTCTCCCAGAAGAGAACCAACGACGGGAGTGATGCCGTAGGAGAAGCCCATACCACCTACAATGAGCAGGGCAACGATGTTATTCACGAAACCAGCTGCAGCCAGTTCGTTCGTGCCATAATGTCCTACCATAAGCGTATCGGCGAGCCCCATCACGATGGTGCTCAACTGCCCCAACATGATTGGCACGCCGATGCGCAAAAGGTCGGTGTAATAGTATTTTCTTAGAGGAACCACTTCACGTAGCAGAAGTCCTGACGGTGAGGCAGGTTCTTGTTCTTCGGGAACAGACGGTAGCAAACCTTGAAGCTGCCGGCATTGTCGATGCAGTGGGTGGTGGTGAAGGTGTAGAGGTTGCCTTCGCGCTTCACCATGTCGAAGGAATCAACATGGTAAACATGTTCCTTTCCGTCCTTGTCGGTGGTGAGCGTCACAAGCTCCAGTCCGATGGCATCGTCCAGCCCGGCCTCGTCAACGACAATCTCGATGTTGTACTTCTTGCCTGCCTCGATGGAGCCATTGATGAGCTCTTCGCCTTTCTTTGCACTGACCACCTTGACTGCATCCCAACGCTCAGCAACTGCTTCCTTCCAGAGAGCAATCTCCTTGGCAAGCTGATAGTTGTTCGCCTGCAACTGCTTTGAACGTTCGCTGAGTTTGTTGTAGAACTTCTCGTAGTAATCGTCGAGCTGACGCTTCATGGTGTAATGCGGAGCAATCTGTGCGATGGAGTTCTTGATGACCTTGATCCAGCCAGCAGAGATACCCTTCTTATCCTTCTTATAATATAAGGGAAGAATCTCGTTCTCCAAAAGCGAGTAGATGGTTGCAGCATCAAGACGGTCCTGATACTCCTGGTTCTGATAGGTGCGCTGCTCGGTAAGAGCCCATCCTGCACCCTCGCGATAACCCTCAAGCCACCAGCCGTCTTTCACGCTGAGGTTGACAACACCATTCATCTCGGCCTTCTCGCCAGATGTACCACTTGCCTCCATCGGACGGGTCGGTGTGTTCATCCAGATGTCCACACCGCTGACGAGACGACGAGCCAGCAGGAAGTCATAGTCTTCCACAAAGATAATCTTTGCCTGGAACTCAGGGCGCTGACTAATCTCATATATCTTCTTGATGAGACCCTGGCCTGCTCCATCGGCGGGGTGAGCCTTGCCGGCAAACAGGAAGATGACAGGGCGTTCGGGATTGTTCACAATCTTGCTGAGGCGCTCCAGGTCGGTGAAGAGCAGGTGAGCACGCTTGTATGTGGCAAAGCGGCGGCAGAAACCAATGACCAGAGCATTGGGATTGAAACTTTCAATAAGCTTAACCACGCGCTGCGGGTCGCCTTGATTCTTCAACCAGGTCTCCTTATACTGCTCGGCGACATACTTGAAGAGTTTCTTCTTGAGAGCCTGACGGGTTTCCCAAATCTCCTCGTCCGGGCAGTTGTAGATGCCGTGCCAAATCTCTTCGTTTGACTGATCGCTAAGATGCTTTGCATCGAAATACTTGGCATAAACCTGTCGCCACTCCGTTGCACACCACGTGGGGAAGTGAACGCCATTGGTGACATAGCCGACGTGGCTCTCCTCGGGATAATAGCCGTTCCAGATATTGTTGAACATCTTCTTGCTGACCTCGCCATGCAACCAGCTTACGCCGTTGACTTCCTGACAAGTGTTGCAAGCGAAGGTACTCATGCAGAACTTCTCGCTATGGTCGTCGGGATTCGTGCGACCCATGCCGATGAACTCATCCCAGCTGATGCCAAGCATCTGGGGATAGCCGCTCATGTACTTGCCAAAGAGGTCTTCGGTGAAGTAGTCGTGGCCGGCTGGCACAGGAGTATGTACGGTATAGAGAGACGATGCACGTACGATTTCGAGTGCTTGGTTGAAGGTGAGACCTTCGTGGATGTAGTCGCACAGACGCTGCAGGTTGCAAAGTGCGGCATGGCCCTCGTTGCAGTGATAGACGTCCTTCTTGATGCCAAGCTTCTTGAGCAGCAGCATACCGCCGATGCCGAGCAGAATCTCCTGCTTCAGACGATTCTCCCAGTCGCCGCCATAGAGGGCATGAGTGATGGGCTTGTCGAACTCGGAGTTCATCTCGTTGTCGGTATCGAGCAGATAGAGTTTCACGCGACCTACATTGACGCGCCAAACGTATGCATGCACATGATAGTTCATATAAGGAACGTCAACAACCATTGGCGTGCCATCTTCGTTCATCTGCTGTTCGATAGGCAGTGAGCCGAAGTTCTGCGCCTCGTAGTTGGCAATCTGCTGCCCATCCATTGCGAGGCTCTGTGTGAAGTATCCATAACGATAGAGGAAGCCGACAGCGCACAAATCGACGTTGGAGTCGGAAGCCTCCTTCACGTAGTCGCCAGCCAACATGCCCAGACCGCCACTGTAAATCTTCAGGGCGGAGTGGATGCCATACTCCATGCAGAAGTATGCTACGGACGGACGCTTGTGGTCTGGCTCTACATCCATATACTTACGGAACAGCGCATAAACATCATTGATGCGCTTCATCAGTTTCTTATCCTTTACAATCTCTTCTTTACGGCTAAAGCTCAGGCGCTCCAGGAGTGCCACGGGGTTGTGCTTCACGTCGTGGTAGACTTCCGGGTCGAGGTCGCGGAACAGGTCGCGCGCTTCATAGTTCCAAACCCACCACATGTTGTGAGCGAGTTCTTCGAGCTTACTGAGTTCGGCTGGAACACTGCCTTTAACGATGACTGACTTCCAGCTGGGCTGATTTGCATTACTTGCTTTAATCTTCATATTCTTTATATAGGTTATTTGATTGTTCTTTCTTTTGCCTTTCGCAGAGCGAAGTCGTAGGCGTCGTAGTAGTATGTGATAAAGTTCTTCCAAAGGGCTTTCTCGGCGAGCTTGGCTGCACTTTGACGCACTTTGTCGATGGCTTTCTTGTCCAAAGCGGAATAGCGGGCAATGGTGGCGCTGACCTTTTCTGCCACTTCCTGGAAGTTATAGTCGTTTCGGGCGATAACTTCCACGCCGTCCTCCAGCTTGCTGTCGTGTCCGACGCTTGTACTGGCCCAGACACCAAAGCCGCTGAGGGAGGTTGTGATGCAGGGAACATGGAAAGCCACTGCCTCGAGCGGTGTATAGCCCCAGGGTTCATAATAAGAGGGATAGGCTGCGAGGTCGTCGCCTATGAGGAGGTCGTAGTAAGGCATTTGGAAGATGCCGTCGCTTCCGTCGAGATAACAGGGCACGAAGATGACCTTCACACGGCTATGTATATCGTTCTTCATGCCGTGGGAGCGCAGGAAATTGAGCACCGGGTCGTTCCAATCTTCATGCAGGTTATGTGTGATGACGGGATCGGGCAACGGCTCGGTATATGTCCAGCCCAGCTTGAGGCGCTCTTGCAGGTCGGTGCGTGGACTTTCCACCCAAGCCGGAACCTGTATGAGCATCAGGGCGGGTCGCTGCAGGTCGCTGTCGTAGAGGCTGCGGTAGGCTGCCTCGAGGAAGACGTCGATGCCTTTGTTGCGGTACTCATAGCGGCCGCTTGTAGCGACGATGAGCGTGTCGTCGGTAAACTCGGCGCCGGTCAGGGCATTTGCTACCTGCAGAATCTTGGCTCTTGCCTCTTTGCGACGCTTGGTAAAGGCTGCTCCTGTCGGCACGAAGTCTGCTTCGAAGCCGTTCGGCAGGATGACGTCGGGCTGCTTGTCGAGCAGTTCTGCACACTCGCGACCTGTGACATCGCTGACGGTCGTAAAGCAATCGACATTATGGGCTGTCTGGCGCTCTATGCTGTGCTTAGCTTCCATGTTGAGCTCGCCTGCCATTTGCGTGCCGTTGTAAGCCCAAAGGTAGTCATAGAGCGGCTTGTTGTTGCCTGCGATGCTACGGCCGATGCTTGTGGCGTGAGTAGTGAAGATGGTGGCAATCTCTGGCACATGCTTCTTGATGTAGAGTGCTCCGAGACAAGTCATCCACTCGTGAGCCTGATAGACGACCTGCTTCTTGGCACCGAGATAATAGTGGAAAAAACTTTCCACCACAAGAGCTGCGGCTATGCTGAACATGTTTGCTTCGTCGTAGTCGCCGTAAGCATGGAGGCTGTCCACGCCAAAGTCGTTCCAGACTGAGCCGTAGATGTCGTTCTTGAACTCGAAGTAGGGCTGAAAGTCAACAAGGACGACGCATGGTTTGCCTGGGATGTTCCAACGACCTGTACGGACGTGAAGACCGCTTTCCGCAGCCATCTTCACCCAAGGTTGCCACATCGTCGCATCCTCCAGGAAGAGAGGATTTTTCTTCTCCTGCCAGAGGTCTGGACCGATGAAGAGGAGATTGTCGTGATACTGCTCTTGAAGAGTCTTGGCACGCGTCGAGAGCACCGTATAGATGCCACCCATCTTGTTACAAACCTCCCAGCTACTCTCGAAAATAAAGTCTGGTACCAATCGTTTTTCTCTCATTAACAACCTTCGTTTCCTAATTTCGCGCGCAAAGGTACAACAATTTATGTTAAAAAAGAAACCTTTTCTGCTTTTTATATATAAATGTATAGGGTTTGCGTTACAACATAACTCTTTTTTCGCTATCTTTGTAGGAGTTTACAACTCCTTTATAGGGGAATGCGAACTCCCCTATAGGGGAATGACTAACGCCCTATAGGGGAATGAAGACTCCCCTATAGGGGATAAATGGACACCGAATGAAGAAAATAGCTGCACTTGCACTGATGTTTCTTGTCACCGCTGCCTGCATCGGGCAGCAGCCATGGAAACTCCAGCTGACAAGCCCCGAAGAGAAGATTAACCTCAGGCTCGACCTCTACGAGGAAAGCATCGAGGTGCCTGGCTTTGAGAGTTTCGGGCCGATGAACGGATACATGGATGGCAACATCTATGGCGTATGGTATGTGGTGGGCTTCGACATCAAGGACGATAAGCATGCCGCCATCACCATTGCCAACGAACTGGGAAGCGAAGACCAGAAGCTGACGCTGACTCAAGACTCCGACAGCACCTATCAGCTGAAGTTCGTGGGCTATAATGCTGTGAAGCGTGCTCAGGGAAAGAAGTTGGTGAAGATTCCTTCTGAGTTCAAAATGGAGATTCAGAAATGACGACTCGCAAGAAATACTTCCTCACTGCTCTGGGCGGCGCTCTGTTCGGCATCGTGCTCGTGCTGGCTGCACTCTATACGAGCAATGTCACCTCGACGAACGAGTCGTGCGGGGCTTGTCATGTGCATCCCGAGGCTGAGACAAGTTGGAAGCAAAGCAAGCACTTCATGAACCAGAGCGGTGTGCAGACGGACTGTGCTGCATGCCATCTTCCCCCAGCTGGCACACCCCATTACTATTGGGCAAAGGTCAAGATTGGCCTGCACGACATTTGGATGTACCTCACCCACGACAAGGAGGACTTCGACTTCGAGTCGAAGCGGACCGAGGAATATGCGCCCAGCATCGTCTTCAACAGTTCCTGCAAGAAATGCCACGCCAATCTCTTCCCTGAAGGCATCACCGACGATGGCGTCGCTGCACATCTCTATTACGAAGAGAACGAGGAGAAACTGGGCTTGCAATGTGTCTCGTGCCACCTCGATGCCGGACATTTCATCGCTGGCTACAAGCACGAGAAGATGACGACAGCGCCTATCGACACGACTGGGCCAGTCTATACAGAACCGGCTACAGTAACAAGTTTCTCGAACTTCACGGAGACGATCCCAGGCACCCGCGCCTCCATCAACATGATTGCTGTGCCAGGCGGCAAGTTCACGATGGGTAGCAAGAAGGGCGACAAGTTCAGCCGTCCCGATGAATACCCGGCTCACGAGGTCACCGTCTCGCCTTTCTTTATGGCTGAGGTCGAGGTGACGTGGAATCAATATTGGGCATTCTATGTCGAGACGATGTCGGAGGGACGCACGAAGCCTGAGGTCATCTATGCCAACAACAGCCGTCCTGATGTGGACGCGGTGTCCGGTCCTACCCCGCCATTCGGCATGCCCGACCAGGGCTGGGGCATGGGGAACCGCCCCGCCATCACGATGACGCACTATGCGGCTGAGACTTTCTGCCAATGGCTCAGCCTGAAGACCGGCCGGCACTATCGTTTGCCGACGGAAGCCGAATGGGAGTACGCAGCTCGTGGCGGCACGGACACGCCTTACTTCTTCGAAGGCAAGCCCTCTTCCTACTCGAGCGAAGGCCTTTGGAACAGCATCTTCGGCACAGACACCACAACCATCAATCGCTACGCCATATACGCCCTCAACAGCAAGAACCGCACGCAGGAACCGTCGCGTGTCGCTGCCAATCCATTCGGACTGCGCAACATGCTGGGCAACGTGATGGAGTATTGTCAGGACTGGTATGCCGAGGATGCCTACGAGAAGGCTGGCGCGAACACCATCGACCCGAAGGGACCTGCCACGGGCACGGACTATGTGGTGCGCGGCGGCTGCTATCACGACGATGCCAGCGAGCTGCGTTGTGCAGCCCGACGCCATAGCGACTACGAGGCTTGGCTCAAGACAGACCCACAGAACCCGAAGAGCATCTGGTGGCTCAGCGACATGAAGGGCATCGGCTTCCGTGTCGTCTGCGAAAGAACTAGCGAAAACTAGTCAAAACTAGTCAAAACTAGTTAAAACTAGAAGAAACAAGAAAACACAACCCCTAAAAAAAAACAAATAACTATGAAAGATCAATCCATGAGCAGACGCCGCTTTCTGACTGGTGCTGCTGCTGTTGGAGCCGCTGCTGTGGCTGCTCCCGCAATCCTTGCCAGTTGCTCTGGCAAAGAGAAACTTACGCCCCTCAAGAAGGAAGGCGAATACTATGTACCCGAACTCCCCGATAAGGCCATCGACGGACCGGAACTGAAGGTCGGCCTCATTGGTTGTGGCGGCCGCGGAAGCGGTGCCATCATCAACCTGCTCGACGCCGCCGACAACATCAAGGTCGTGGCTCTGGGCGATGTCTTCGAAGACCGCCTGAACGATGTTCGCAACCGTCTCATCAACGAGCGCGGGCAGGAGGTTCCTCAGGAGAACTGCTTCATCGGCTTCGATGCCTACAAGCAGGTCATTGACGCTGGCGTCGATATGGTTATCCTCACCACGCCTCCCGTCTTCCGCCCCGAGATGTTCAAGTACGCCACAGAGAAGGGCGTGCACTCTTTCCTCGAGAAACCCATCTGCGTTGATGCCAAAGGTTATCGTTCCGTTATGGCAACGGCTAAGCAGGCGCAGGCTAAGGGCTTGAGCGTCGTAGTCGGCACGCAGCGTCACCACGAGCGTCGCTACGTGGAGGCCAACAAGCAGATACAGGCAGGACTCATCGGCGAGATTACCGGCGGCAATGTTTACTGGAACCAGGGCATGCTGTGGTATCGTCAGCGCGAGGCAGGCTGGACAGACATGGAATGGAACATCCGCGACTGGGTGAACTGGAAGTGGCTCTCGGGCGACCACATCATCGAGCAGCACGTCCACAACATCGACGTCTTCCTCTGGATGAGCGGCTTGAAGCCCGTCAGCGCAACGGCATTCGGCTCACGCCAGCGCCGCGTAACAGGCGACCAGTATGACTTCTTCAGCACCGACTTCACGATGGAGAACGGCATCCACATGCACTCGATGTGCCGCCAGATCGACGGATGCAGCAGCAAGGTGAGCGAGTTCATCCAGGGCACGAAGGGCAGCTGGGACAGCGAGACAAACGAGATAAAGGACCTCCAGGGCAACGTCATCTGGAAGTTCGACGAAGAAGCAGTACGCAAGGAGTTCCAGCAGTTCGACCCCTACACACTGGAGCATGTCGATTGGGTGAACCACATCCGCAAGGGTACTGCCCACGAGGAGGCAACAGACAATGCAATCTCCTGCATGGCAGGCATCATGGGTCGCGAGGCTGCCTACACAGGCCAGACCGTCACATGGGACGAGATGACGCAGTCGCCGCAGGACTTCCTGCCCGAGAAGCTTGAGCTTGGTCCCCTCGACCTGGCAGCCATGACTGTGCCAGTGCCTGGGAACTAAAGAATGGGCTTAATGGGCTAATGGGGCTAATAGGTACCTAAGCCCATTAAACCCATAAATCCCATCAAACCCATTATTCCCATTAACCCCATCAAACCCATTAACCCCATTTCATCACAAATGCAACGACGTAATTTCCTTATAAGCTCTATGGCTGGTGCAGCTGCGGCTGCGCTGGCCCCCAGCACGATGCTGGCTTCTTGTGCCCCCAAGAAGGACGAGAAGAAAGGTGCAAACACACCCCTCAACCTCTGCTTCCAGGAAGGCATCGCCCTGGGCGACACGCTTCAGGAGAAGCTCGACTACTGCGAGAGCCTGGGCGTAACAGGTTTCGAGGTGGGCGGACGCGGCTTGGCCGGTCGTGTGGACGAGATAAACAATGCACTGAAGGGACGCAATGTCCGCATGGCTGCCATCTGTGCCGGCTTCGACGGATTCATCCTCGCAGAGGACGGACAGAAGGACGAGTTCGACCGCACGATGCGCGAAATCATCGAGGCTGCAGGCAAGATTAACTCTTGTGGCGTCATCATGGTACCTGCCTTCAACGGTCAGCAGCCTTGTCGTCCCCACACCATGGACACCCGCAACTACCTCTGCGAGCAGCTTCACGAGCTTGGAGAGTTCGCCCTGCAATGCGGCACAACCGTCATTCTGGAGCCCTTGAACCGTGGCGAGTGCTTCTACATGCGACTCGTTGCCGATGCAGCTGCCATCGCTCGCGATGCCGACAGCAAGGGCGTGAAGTGCATGGGCGACTTCTGGCACATGCAGGAAGAAACCTCCGACTATGCTGCCTTCATGGCTGCAGGCACGGAATACCTGCAGCACGTACACATTGCCAGCCGCGGACGGCGCAAGACGCCAGGAGAGGACGGTGAGAAGGACAACTATCGCGACGGTTTCCGCGCCCTCAAGGAACTTGGCTATCAAGGTTTCGTCAGCTTCGAGTGCGGCTGCGAAGGCGACCCGAAGACAGTCCTGCCCGCAGCAGTCGAGTTGCTCCGCAAGCAATGGGACGAAGCATAAAGGCACCCCCTTCAAGCAAAGAATACTAATTCCTTTAGTAAGGAACACTAATACCCTGAGAAAAGAGGTATTGGTGTCCCCCAAAACTCGGCACGCCATGATGACAAAGATGGCGTGCCGAGTTTGTAAAGATGGCACGCCGAATTCACAATGATGGCACGCCGAATTCACAATGATGGCACGTCGAATTCACAATGATGGCACGCTAAGTTCTCAACTTAGCGTGCCATCTTATTATCATCAAACTTATTATATCAAACTGTAAGGATAAAAAAAAGTCTCCGACGAATCGGAGACTTAAGTATTTAGGCTGTAGAATGATTACTTAACAGCAACCTTCTTACCGTTCTGGATGAATACACCCTGCTGAGCCTTGCTTACGCGCTGACCTGCGAGGTTGTAAACGGGAGCCTTGCTGTCCTCAGCATTGATGCTGTTGATACCAGTGGGATCACCAACCTTCAAAGTGAAGTTAACTGTAGCAGCTGTAGAAACATTCTGTACAGTGTTGGTATCATCAGGAGATGTGAGTACGACATTAGTGAGTGTGTATTCATAGGTCTTCTCTTCAACAGTGTCCTTAACTTTTACAGGAATTGTCAGGATAGCACCGTCATTGCCAGAGAATGCAAACCATTGCATTACTCCTGCCTCATCTTCTGCGCAAAGAGCATCCTGAATCGGTTGGAAAAGTAATGGACCGCTTTTACGTTCAAAGAGATCATTTACGCCCTTAGCATCAACCTGCTCAGCATAATAGTCATAAACATCAGGATCACTGCCCCATTTCTTCTTAAGGGTCAACTTGTTTATCTCCTTAGCTCTTGCCAAATTCGCACGATCTTCCACAAAAGTGAAATCTGTACCTTCTGTAACAATAGCTGCACCCACGGTAATACCAGAGACTCTGGACAAATTGAACTGAATACCACAAATAGGATCGGTATTCTTCATGAAAATCTCGAGAGTACCTGTTGTACCGGGCTTAACTGTGATTTCAGGAACATAGAGCTCGTTCTGTGCTACTGCTGCAGCACCGCACAGCATAGCAACCATCAACATGTAAAACTTTTTCATTTTTTTTAAGTTTTTAAAATTTATAATATTATATTATTTTCTACTTAGAAATTACTGGGCAGCCATTAAAGCCAAAATGGTCTGAGCATCGGCGAGGTTAATAAAGCCGTCTTTATTGACGTCAGCAGATGGGTTTACAGAAACATCAGCATCACTTGCCATAAGAGCAAGAACGGTCTGGTAGTCAGCAAGGTTAACTTCAGTGTCACCATTGACATCACCCTTAACTACAGTAGCACCTTCTTCGATGGTCCAAATGTATTCATTGGCAGTCTTCCAATGCTGAGTTGTTCCACTTACTTCTGTAACATCAGAGTTGTTTACGACAACAGCGTAGTCATCAGGTGCAACTGTAGATGCAACCTCTACATCGAAAGTAGCAACAGCACCTGCTGTACCTGTCAATGCGAGACCGGCTTTACTTTCACAGAAGAATGTAACAGTACCGTCACCATTTACTGTAGCAACAACATTTGCATTGTAGCCTTCGGGATAGCGGCCATCAACAATAGCAAATGTGCCTTCCTTGTAAGTCACGCCTTCGGGGAGAGTTACAAGACACTGCCATGTAGTAACAGCATTCTTGTTCTCAAGGTTCAAAGTCAGAGTTGCTGTTTCACCAGTCTTACCATTTGCACTTGCAGTCACTTTCATCTGATAGTAAGATGCCATTGTTGCCCACATAGATGTCACAACAAAGAATGACATGAGGGAGAGTAAAATTCTCTTTTTCATAGAACTTAGTTTTTTGTTATTAGTTATTAAATAATGTTTACTCGTTTTATACTTTTCTGCTGCAAATTTAGTGCTTTTTTTATAACCACCAAAACTTTTTCGCTTTTTTTTTCATCTTTTCTCGAAAAAAGTTGGCCTTTATTGAAGAAAAACCTGCAAAAAGGGATTCTTTGGCCTTCTTTTAGCGTCTTTTGATACCTTTTCCCCTCTATACCTTATATATTATATTATATACCTCGTGCTCGGAAGATGATGTCGCGTGCCTCCGTCACCTCGCGAAACCTCTTTTCTGCTTCTTCTTTGGCTGCTTCACCTTGTGCCTCGACCCGATCGGGGTGATAGCGAAGAGCCAACTCACGATAGGCTTGCCGCACCTCGTCGTCTGTGGCAGTCTCGCGTATGCCAAGGGTTCGATAGGCTTCCTGCAAAGTTACATCGACATATGGCTGCCACTCGTGCTCATCTTTCTGGTAGCCGGAGAAGTCGTCCGTGCCTTTCTGGTAGGTAAAGTGAATGGTGGAGCGCCGATACATAGAATCGAGCAGCCAGCCCAGCAGGAAGCCGAGGATGAGTCCACGACCTCCTCCCATTCGCCAACCTATAAGGGCAAAGATGAGTCGAAAGTTAAGCAGGCAAGACATTTATTAGTTAAGAGTTGAAAGTTTAGAGTTGAGAGTTAAGAGTTAAGAGTTAAGAGTTATCATAGGGTCTGCCTTAGTTTCTCGGAGACATCGGGAACAGGAATGGATTCATACTCTCCATCTTTAAGCCAGATGATGCGGCGAGAGATGATGGGTATGCCAATATCCTCGAGCATGAGAGCATAGAGGCTGAGTTGTATGGTGTAGAGCGAGAGGTCTTCCTCCGTCATGTCTGCAAAGGGAGAACTGAGCACTCGACCGAAGCGGCGATTGTATTCGTTGGCAAGATTGGCGTTGGTCTTATAGTCGAGCACCATGAAGCCTGCTGGCTGGCCATCGCTTCCGTCGTTGTAATAAAGCATATCGAAGGTGCCGGCAAGCTGCTGCTTGAGGTTTCGCTCCTTGGAAGGATTCTTGCCGCTATACACTTGTGCCTCATTAAGGACAAGATGCATACTGCTCGGCATCTCGTTCATGAACTTGAGCACAGCCTCTTCCTTCGGATGAATTGGAGCAAGGAAGCCATACTGAGGCATGTATTGCCTCTGCATGGAAGGGCAGATTCGTTCTGGCATTCCTGCTCTGAGATAGCCAAGGCTCTCTCCATAAGCATGCGTCTTAGTGCCAAGCGTTGTGGCTCGAAAAGAGTTCTGCCGCCATTGCTGTATCCAATACTCAGCAGTCTGGCCACGCTTCTCGGCATAACGCTTTGCCTGTAACTGCTCATTGAAAGGCTCACGGATGAAACAATGGGTAACATTCGACACAGAAGGCAAGGTCTTGTCGTGCAACACATAACGATGACCTTCAGGATAAAACTCGAGGTCCTGGAACTCGCCGAGGATCTTCTTGCGTGCCGCTGTCACCACTGCTGGCTCGCCAGCCACAGTGAACCATTTCTCATTTACCATTTAAGATCTTCTTTCCCTGACTGATGTTTATGCCTCTTTGCATTTTTGCCAAACGCTGACCTGAAAGATTATAGATGGTATCATTAACGCCATTGAAGACATTAAGGTTGTTGATGCCGGTCCAATCACTATCAGGACGAGGGACGCCTACCACAGCATCGCTATATGTAGGACGGAACTCGGAGACCTGTATTACATTGTTACCTCCACCCCCTTTGCGTGCCGTCACCTCCCACTTGAAACTTTGATAAGCCTTCGTCGTCTCAGACGGAAGCGTATAGGTATAAGTTGTGAAGTTCACATCCTGAAGCTTTGTGTCGTTGGTAACGGAAGCGATTACCTCCCAAGAGGCATCGTTCACACCCGGATTGCTGTCGGAAGTAGAACCATAGAACGTCCATGACTTAGGATTGCGACCTGTGTACTGGGAGTTGTCGTTAGCCGTCGTAATCTTGTAGCCCGTCACATAGATGGGATGTGAGGCGTGGAAGATGGCATACACAGGATTACCTTCGCCACCATTGAGGCACCACTTCGTCCCAGTATTGCCGTCGATAAGCTTGTCGTAGTTCTCGCCCGAACTAAAGCCTGCCGAGCCATCATCCGGCATAAAGAAGACATCAACTGCAGCCCGCTCATATTCCTTAGTCTTTTTCGGTCCATAGAAGACCTGGTTTGTGCTTTGAGCAAGGTTGTCCAAGTCTGCTATGCCTCCAAGCGGCACATATACCTCAAGGCTGGACTTCAGCATCTTGCCATTGCAAACGGCTGTCACTTCCTCTGGTGTCATGCCTGAACGCCAGAAGAACAACTCGCTAACCTCACGATTATTGTTCTCGTCGCCAAGGCTGACGGCCTCTATCTTTGCCAGACGCTCCCCTATCTCGCCAGCCTTTGTCTTGTCAACATAGAGAAGTGTGCGACGCTGCGCATAATAACTCGTCAGGGTGACGTGATGCCAATTGCTATCATTGATCTTCGTGGTAGAAGTGATTGTCGAACCTGTTGGCGAAGTATAGGTAACGGTTCCATCTTCATTTACACGAACGACAGCTTGCTCTGTGCCAGAAGCCTGAGTAAGACAGACAACCTGTCCCTCTGTTCCTTTGAGTCGAACTGTGATGGTGAAGGGATGAACTGTTTCTTCAGGTTCGAAGTATATCTCGTTACCAGCTTCGATAGTCATGCTCTTCGCACGATTACGCACAGGTTGTGGTTTGCCTGCCTTGAGAGCATCGTAGAGGGAAGGCACCATCGCATACATAAACTCAGCGTGGCCAGCCGTATTCTGATGATAGGTATCGGCAACATAACCGTCTGCCCATTGTCCGTTGCCTTTGTCGATAGAGCCCAGCACATTGGTCGAGGGAACATCCCACTCATGGATGAGCAGGTTGAGCTGCTTCACGTAATAGTAGTCATCATCGTTGTAGTCGCTGCGAGTATAGTTGTTCATCACCATCGGAATCTTCCCGTCTGCGCGAACCTTACTTATTAATTTAAGCATGTTGTCGCGCCATTGATTGAAGACGGCCTGCTGGTTGCTTGCACCATGAATGCCTTCGTTACCAAGCGAAAGACCGAAGATGACGTAACGGCCAAAGTCGCGAATAAGGTCGTCATAGCGGTTCAGGAGGTTAGTTGTTGTGTTGCCTCCGATAGAGACATTAGTGGTATAGAAGGGATTCTCACTCCTGCCTTCATTATGGCGAGCGATGAGTTGCTGACCATAAAGGTAGCGATAACCCTTCCAATCTGTAGCACCTTGACCGTCAGCCACTGATGAGCCGAAGACAGAGATGCGGTGTTCGTCGATTGGAGCACTGATGTCGTACACCATATTCTTCATATCGACGGTAATGGTATAAGTGCCAGAGTTCTGATAGATGTTCTCCACACTTTGTCCCTTCTCTGCTTCTCCGAGCACATATCGTGTGGCTGCTCCTTGCAAACGCTTGATGGCATAGGCATCGTCATTGTTGAGGGCGAAGTACATCGTCTTGTCAACCCATTGCTGAGAGGCTGTTTCCTGAAGTGTAACCTCTCCCTCGAAGACGCCATCACCCTTGTAGGGAATGACGGGACTGCCTGATCCCATATTGCCACGAATGTTCATCGTGACAGGAAGAACAGTGTAAGTGTTACCGGCAGTATTGACTGTGATACGAGCCACACAGTTTTGAGCGACTGAGAATGGCGTGCTGCCTTCCACGCTGAAAGTGCCGTTGCCATTGTTGGAAAGCGTAATCGGTTCGCCATCCACTGTGCCAATCAAGTTGAAAGTGCCTGCATTGAGACGGGCATAAGCCTCATAAACATTATCTTCAAGTTTCTTGAAGGTCACATCTTCCGCATTTCCGCTAAGAGAGAGACCACTGAATACGAGCGGTTCTTCTGGGCGAGTTCCACCCTCGTACTCTTCTATCCGCATCGCATTGATGTGTGCCATACCAAAGACACGCTGGTAGGTAATGAAGATGTTGCCATCCTTGTCCGGATAGATGTAGTCGCTCTGGAGGATGTTACTCAGGTTGCCGTGATAACCTTCGCCTCCTATGTCGGAGCCAGAGGTTGTTTGCCCGCCAGTCCAAGTATGCTGACCCTTGATGTTGTAGAGTGTTGCGCGATTGTCGGTATGATTTCGCGAACCATAAATAAAGAAGCGATAACAATGGTTGACGTTAAGCTTTACAATCTTGAAGGAACGGACTTCGCCATTATCCGTAAAGACATAGTCCTCAGTAGCGGTCTTTATAGCGAGGTCTCCAAGGTCGTCTGCAGAAGGATTATTATTGCCTCCAGCATCGACACCATTGGTGTAGGTCTTCTCCACAACATAGAATCTTGCTCCAGTAGCAGTGTATTCACTGTTCCTGATGCTGACAACCTTGTTTGCTGCGATAGCATTGCTGGTAGAAGAACCTGATGTGATATTGTTCCAACGATTGCCGTTAGCATCTGTTCCGTTTGTTTGATGTCCGCGAGTATTGTTGCTGGTCTCACCGAAATCGAAGTACATCTTCTGCGTCAAGGTGAGTTCCTGATTGGGACGCTCCACACCAGACACCTCCTCTATCTTCATGCAATTGAGATAGACCATGATGCCTGAGCTACGCTTAATGATGGTGAGGTCGATGTTGCCGTTCTTGTCTGGGAAGATGATATCTGAGGTCAAGACATTGTTATTGTTGCCGTTGTAGCCTACATTGCCTATTCCTGTGCCAGACATCGCCATTTCTTCTCGCCAACAGTTCTCGCCAGTCAAGTCGAAATAGGCTGCTCTGGTGTCTGTTGCAGTACGAGAGCCGAACATATAGAAGCGGTAGCCCTTGCTGAGGTCGAGTCCCTTGAAGTGAATCACGCCATAGTCCTGACCGCCTTCCAGGAAGATATAGTCCTGCGTTGCACTCTCGATGGCAAGGTCACCAAGCAGCGAAGCCGACGGATTCTGCAAGCCGCCATTGGTATAGCCATTCGTCGAGAAACGCGACGAGAGCTGCAACTTGCAATCCGTCGTCGTATTGCTGGAGGTAACGAGACTGATGGTCTGGGGATAGGCTTTGTCTGGAGCACCCGTTCCCTTGCCGAAGATATTGTTCCAATAATGTCCGTTCTTGTCGGCTCCGACAGTCTTAAAGCCCTGCCCCGACACGTTGTTCTGTCCGTAGTCGATGTAGAAGGTGCGTTCCACGGTCTGTGCCTTAGCACTCAGCATGCTTGCAAACAAAGCGAGTACCAACAATGTGTGATTCGTTTTCATTGGTTTGAAAAGATTGTATCCTGTTAATAATCGCTGCAAAGATAATACTATTTTTTGTAACCTGCAAGCAATCCTCAAAAAACTACGCTAGTGAAGTTGCAAAACTTAACGTGTTAAGTTGACAAAGATGGCACGCCATCTTTGCAAACTTGGCACGCCATCTTTGCGAACTCGGCACGCCATGTTTGCGAACGCGGCACGCCGTGTTTTCAGAGTCACTTAACCTTGAACTTCTCGCCAGCTGTATTCGACTGGAATTCAGGTGCATAAAGGCAAGCCAGACGGGCTGGAGGCAAGAGGAAGTTGCCGTCTCGACTCACAAGCCAATCCTCTTCGATGACATAGGTTCCTCTTGGCAGTCTGTCCATGAAGTACTCTGTGCTGGCATCGTGCATCGCTTGATAATAGCCCAAACCGCTTTGCCAATGATAGCCCGAAAGTTGCTGAGCTGGCTCTGTTGCTGCAGGACGAGGAGCCCTCAAACAAACATATTCGTAATCTTTATCTGCAGTAATCGTGTAGCGAATATGGACTCTGTCACCTATTGACCATTGACCATTGGCCATTGACCCATTCCTTTTCTCTATAGATATTTCTCTGCGAATGGTCATTCCTTCGCGATGATTCTCCACTTCAGTTGCAGGCAATTGGTATTGAGCAAATACAGAACCCCAAGCAAAGCCTTTCCCTTCAGTCTTTTGCACAATAGAAAGTTCCTTTGGCTTCGAGATGGATTCAATGCGTTCGCGAACATAACCTGTGAAAGGCTTGGGCGGCTCGAGCTTTTTCACTTGGTTGTTGTAAGAGACTTGACCGCTAAAAGTTCCTCCTTCACTATGGAATCCGCTCTGCATCAAAGCATAAATCGCATCAGCCGATTGTATTGGCTGCTCCCATTCCTGAGTTCGTTTCTGCTGGATAAGCCATTCTGCCATCTTGGCGAGCAAGTCCGTCTCTTTCGG